>Ga0136617_10004015_pt1 | contig 13168 bp, 13 predicted proteins | sample AntDrymUQ3222106_2_FD_129672 | JGI IMG/M metagenome (GOLD analysis project Ga0136617, IMG submission 129672) | Polar desert sand microbial communities from Dry Valleys, Antarctica - metaG UQ322 (21.06) | ecosystem: Environmental > Terrestrial > Soil > Desert | place: Antarctica: Dry Valley...
CATCACGGCACCTTCCCCGCTGAACGAACGTTCAGCGCGTCGGGCCGGAAACACCGTTTACTGCACAGTCCCGGTCCGGCCCGATCTGCTCTGCCGGGGTCGATGCATAGGGGCGCGACGGACAGCTGACTGCCGGGGGCAGCTAGGGCGCGATCTGAGGGGGCGGCCATTTCCAGGCGGTGCGGGCGATGGCGACGAGGAGGATCGCTTCGATGGTGCTTCCGAGGAGGTAGTAGACCCACGTCTCGCCGATGCACGACGCGAGGATGGTGACCGTGTAGAGGAGGCTGACGGCGATGTTGATGATCCGGTTGGCTCGTGGTCTGAGGACGAGTGACAGCACGACCATCAGGGTCGGTAGCAGGATGTAGACCAGGGCGGAGGTCAGGAACACCTGGTTGACCGCGAGGGCCGTGGTCGCAACACTGCCCTCGATCGCAGCGTTGAGGACATCAGCGCGGAAGAATCCGAAGATGTCGACGTAGGCGAACACGAACAGCATCGCGATCCACAGTGCGCAAAGCAGGATCTTCACGTCGACCTGAGTGTCTTGGTACTGCTTGGTTGCTGTGGACCTCACGAGGTTTGCTCCTTTGGTTGATGCCGCGGAGCTTCAGTGTCATCGCGTCGGACCCCGTGACGCACCGGTGGCTCGGCCAGTCTTGTCCTCACCGATCGGCCAGCGCTGAGCCCGGTCTTCCGGTCGATCCGTCGACGTCGGCCGATTCCCTACTCTGGGCTCGTGAGAACAACGCGCGGTTGGTTCGGCTTGGAGACCAACGTCGAGAATCCCCCGGTTCGCGTGTGGCGCGACTGGTTGCTCGCCGCGGCGGTGGCCGGAGCCGCGACAGCAGAGGCTGTCGTTCGCGACGGCATGGCGTGGAGTCTCCTCGCCATCGTCGTTGGACTGACGTTGGCGCTCACGATGCTGTGGCGGCGAACCCACCCACTTGCAACGGTGGCGCTCGGGGTCGGCGCGTTCGTGGTGGTTGACCTTGTGTCAGTCTTCGCTGTTGGCGAGCCCTTCTATCTGTACGCCGGCGCAGCCATCGTGGTCCTCGTCTACTCACTGTTTCGCTGGGGAACCAGCCAGCAGGCAGCGATCGGGTTGGTGATCGTGTTGTTGGAATGGGGCGTCAGCATCACAACGGACTTCACCGGCGTTGCCGACGCCGTGGGCGGCATGGTCGTGCTGTTGTTCTCCGCCGCGCTAGGCGCGTCTATCCGTTACCGGCACATCGTCCGAACGCAGCAGTTCGAGCGGGTCCGGTTCAACGAGCGGGAGATGCTGGCGCGTGAGCTGCACGACACCGTCGCCCACCATGTGTCCGCGATCGCCATCCAGGCACAGGCCGGGCAGGTTCTCGCCAGGTCGCGCGACCTGCGCGGAGCCGCCGAGGCTCTCAAAGTGATCGAGCATGAGGCGTCACGCACCCTTGCCGAGATGCGATCCATCGTCGGGCCTCTCCGGCGGGGGAACGGCACCACGCACGTGTCCGTCCAGCGCGGTGTAGCCGACATCCAAAGCTTGGCCACCGCTGAAGGGGCCCAGGGCTTGCGGATCGATGTCGAGCACTGCGGCGATCTCAACGATCTGTAGCCCTCGGTCCAGGCAGCGCTGTTTCGGGTTGCCCAGGAGTCGATCACCAACGCGAAGCGTCACGCACGGCACGCAACCCGGGTCCACGTCCTCGTGGCCGGTGACACCGGGACCGTCCGGTTGGTCGTCCGCGACGACGGTGAGCGCGGTCTGTCCGGCCCGCGACCGCCAGGCTATGGTCTCGTGGGCATGGCCGAACGTGTGACGCTGCTCGGGGGGACCCTCGAGGCGGGGCCGGGGCTCGACCACGGCTGGACGATCCAGGCGACGATCCCCCGGGAAGGGAGCCCGGCGTGACCATCCGTGTCCTCATCGCCGACGACCAGAACATCATCCGGGCGGGATTGACCACGATCCTCAACGGCCAACCCGACATCGAGGTGATCGGCCAGGCCGCCGATGGCCACGAGGCCGTCGCGCTCGCTCGCCGGTTACACCCCGATGTGTGCCTGTTCGACATCCGGATGCCGCACCTGGACGGCGTCGAGGCAACCCGCCTACTCGCCGGACCCGACATCGACGAACCGCTGGCGGTCGTCGTCATCACCACCTTCGACACCGACGAATACGTCAGCGGCGCCCTCAGGGCGGGCGCCAGGGGCTTCCTCCTCAAGGACGCCGGACCCGACCTGTCGGTCCAAGCCATCCACGCCGCCGCCGAGGGCGACGCCCTCATCGCCCCAAGCATCACCGCCCGCCTGCTCGCCAGCTTCGCCGACTCCGCAACCTCCTCGGAGCGGGCGCAACCATTCGTCCCCCTGACCGACCGGGAGGAGGAAGTCGTCGTGACCGTCGCCCGGGGCCGGACCAACGCCGAGATCGCCGACGAACTCCACATCAGCCTCAGCACCGTCAAGTTCCACGTCGCCAGCCTCATGAACAAGATCGGTGCCCGCAACCGCGTCCAGATCGCCATCTGGGCCTACGAGACCAAGCGAGTGCGGCCCTGACCACTCCCGGACCACGGACATCGCGGCCCCACCAAGCCTCACCGCCGGTGCGGCCGACAATTTCCGAGGATGCGCGTCTCGTGATGACGGAGGCGCGTCTATCCGCCGCGAGTGACGGGTTGTCGATCCAGTTCCGCCTCCGACCCGCCAGGCGATGCGTTCGCCGGTCTCCTGCCTTGGCCATGAGGTCCTGGTAAAGGTGTGACTGGTGGGGCAGGCGTGTCGTCGCGGCGATGGGGTGGTGCCGCCCTAGCCTGACACCATGGCCAGCAGCTTGATGGGGCGCGACATGGCCGTGGACCTCGGCACCGCCAACACGTTGGTGTACGTCCGCGGCCGCGGCGTGATGCTCAACGAGCCCTCCGTCGTCGCCCTCAACGCGCAGACCCGCGAGATCCTCGCGGTCGGCACCGAGGCCAAGCGCATGCTCGGGCGGACCCCCGAGGCGATCACCGCGATCCGGCCGATGAAGGACGGCGTCATCGCCGACTTCGAGTCGACCGAGCAGATGCTGCGCATCTTCATCCAACGCGTGCACCGCCGCCGCTACTTCGCCAAGCCGCGCCTGGTGGTCTGCGTACCTAGCGGCGTCACCTCGGTCGAGCAACGCGCGGTCAAGGAGGCGGGCTACCAGGCGGGCGCGCGCCAGGTCTACATCATCGAGGAGCCGATGGCGGCCGCGCTCGGTGCCGGCCTGCCCGTCCACGAGGCCACCGGCAACATGATCGTCGACGTCGGCGGCGGCACCACCGAGGTCGCCGTCATCTCCCTGGGCGGCATCGTCACCAGCATGTCGATCCGTACCGCCGGCGACGACCTCGACCAGGCGATCATCTCGTGGTTCAAGAAGGAACACTCGCTGATGGTGGGGGAGCGGACCGCCGAGGAGATCAAGATCGCCGTCGGCTCGGCGTTCCCGCTACCCGACGAGCCCGAGGCCCAGATCCGTGGCCGCGACCTGGTCAGCGGTCTGCCACGGACGGTCACGGTCGCGACGGCCGAGGTGCGTCAAGCCCTCGAGGAGCCGGTCCAGGACATCGTCGACGCCGTGCGGACGACGCTGGACAAGACGCCGCCTGAGCTCGCCGGAGACATCATGGACCGCGGCGTGGTGCTCACCGGCGGCGGCGCACTTCTGCGCGGGCTCGACGAGCGGCTGCGACACGAGACGCAGATGCCGGTGCACATCGCCGAGGACCCGTTGCACTCCGTGGCGATGGGCGCGGGCAAGTGTGTGGAGGAGTTCGAGGCGCTTCGGCAGGTGCTCACCTCCGAGCCCCGGCACTGAGGCGCGCCCATGCTGATGCGTACCCCGCGACGTGATGACAACCGCTCGCGCACCCGGTTGGTGCTCCTGGTCCTTGCCGCCGTCGCGGTGATCAGCCTCGACGCCGTTCTGGGTACGTCCTCGCCCGCGCAGCCGGTGCGCGACGCCGCCAGCAGTGTCCTCGGACCGGTCGAGTCCGTCGCGCACAAGGCGTTGACTCCGGTACGCGCGATCGGCGACCTCTTCACCACCCGCGCCGACCTGCGCCGCGACAACGACGCCTTGCTCGAGGAGAACGCGCGGCTGCGCAACCAGGCCAACACCGCAGGCGTCGACACCGCACGACTCGAGGAGCTCGAAGGCATCGCCGACCTGAGCACGGCGAACGGGTTCGAGACCGTGCAGGCACAGGTCGTCGCCATCGGCGGGGCGCAGTCGTTCTCGCGCGCCGTGACCATCGACGTCGGCACCGCGCAGGGTGTGCGCCGCGACATGACGGTGCTCAACGCCGACGGGCTCGTCGGCCGGGTCGTCGGCGTCTCGCGGAGCAACGCGACGGTCCTGCTCCTGGTGGATGCCCGGTCCACGGTCGGTGCACGGCTGTCCGGTGACAGCGAGCTCGGGTTCGTACGCGGCGACGGTGACCTCTCCGGTGCCGGCCGGTTGACATTGTCGACCGTCGATGCGGCCGCCGTACCCATCGAGGGCGACAGCGTGGTTTCGTGGGGCTCGCGCGGGCAGGTGCCGTATGTGGCCGGCGTACCGATCGGCCGGGTCGAGAGCGTAGCCTCCAGCCCGCGGGACCAGTCGCGCACCGTAACGCTTGCGCCGTACGCGGACTTCTCGGCCCTCGACGTCGTCGGAGTCGTCGTCGCGCGGACGAAGGGTCGCTGAGATGTCCGCGATCCGCCCGGCGCTGGTCGCCGTCTGCGTCATCGTCTGCGTCGTTCTCCAGCTCAGCGTGTTCACGCAGCTGGCCGTTGCCGCGGTCGTGCCCGACATCGCCATGGTGTTCGTGATCGCTGCGGCGCTGGCCCGTGGCCCGTCCTACGCGGCCGGCCTCGGGTTCTGCGCCGGTCTGGTGCTCGACCTGGCGCCGCCGGCGGATCACACACTGGGTCGCTGGGCCCTGACCTTCGTCATCGTCGGCTACCTCGCCGGGCTCGTCCGCCAGGACACCAACCGCTCGGTGGTCGCCTCGGCCGCCTGTGTCGCCGCATCGGTCTTCATCGGGACGTCGGTGTTCGCACTGTCAGGCATCGTGCTCGGCGAGAGCGGCGTCAGCATCGCCAGGGCCCTGCAGGTGATCCCGCTCGCGGTGTTGTACGACGTCGCTGTCGCGCTCGTCCTGCTTCCCGTCGCGCGCGCCGTCCTGGTCGGGCGGGACAGCGCTCCTGCCCAGAGCCGCGTGGGGGTTGGTGTCCGGTGACCACCCTGACCCGTGGCCGTTTCGTGGTCATCCAGGTCCTCGTGCTCGCACTCTTCTGCTCGCTGCTGGGTCGCCTGTGGTACCTCCAGGTCGTCGGTGGCGACAGCTACCGGGCGCAGGCGCAGAGCAACGCCGTGCGGGACGTCATCGTACAGCCGCAGCGAGGTCTCATCGTCGACTCCACAGGTCGGTCACTTGTCGCCAACCGGCTCGCGTGGGTGGTGACGGTGGACCGCTCCCGGCTCGCAGCCCTGCCCACCGCCGAGCAGTCCGCGACGCTACGCCAGCTCGGCCGCACGCTCGGCCTGCCGTACGGCCAGGTCCTCGCCCAGACCAAGCTGTGCGGAGAGAAGGGTGCGCCCGACGCGGGCCTCTGCTGGAACGGGTCGCCGTACGAGGCGGTCCCGGTCGCGGCCGACGTCGACGAGGACGTAGCACTGGCCATCGCAGAACGGCCGGAGGACTTCCCCGCCGTTGAGGTCCAGCAGCAGAACGTCCGGTCCTACCCCACGCCCTACGGCGCCAACGCCGCACACCTGCTGGGCTACGTGACGTCGGTGACAGAGGACGAGTACGCAGCGGCGAAGCAGGACGACGACACCACGCTCAACGCAGCCTCCCAGGTCGGCCGGTCGGGCCTGGAACGGTCGTACGACAGGTTCCTGCGCGGCCTGCCCGGGTCGACCGGCAAGTCGGTGGACTCCAGCGGCCGCGTCATCGGCAGCGCGGGCGCGACCCCAGCGCGGCCGGGGGACACCCTCGTGACGAGCATCGATGCCAAGGTCCAGGCCAAGGCCGAGGACGAGCTGCGTGCGGCGATCATGACCGCACGGCAGACCCACGACGACGTCACCGGTGAGGACTACAAGGCGACGTCGGGCGCGATGGTCGTGATGGAGGCCAAGACCGGTCGTCTGGTCGCCTCGGCGAGCTACCCGACGTACGACCCCGAGGTCTGGGTCGGGGGCATCAGCAGCAGGCAGCTCAAGAGCCTGTACTCCAAGGACGCCGGCGAGCCGCTGCTGTCACGCGCCACGCAGGGGCAGCTGGCACCGGGGTCGACGTTCAAGCCCGTCACGGCCGCCGGAGCACTCGACAGCGGGTACCCCACCTCCACCGAGCTCGACTGCTCCAGCTCGTTCCAGGTCGGCAACCGGACCTTCAAGAACTACGAGTCCGCGTCGTACGGGCCGATCGACTTCGCCAGCGCGCTGCAGCTGTCGTGCGACACGTTCTTCTACCGCATCGCCTACGCCGAGTGGCTGCGCCAGGGCGGTGACGACCCCGACCGAAAGGATGTCCTGGTCGAGAACGCCAAGAAGTTCGGGTTCGGCCGCCAGACCGGCATCGACCTGCCAGGTGAGGCCAGCGGACGGATCGCCGACCGGGCCTGGCGCCGCCAGTACTGGAAGGACAACAAGGACTACTACTGCAAGATCGGCCGCTCGTCGTCGGCGAACGACTACCAGCACCTGTTCGCCCGGGAGTTCTGCGTCGACGGCTATCTCTACCGTGCCGGTGACGCGGTCAACTTCGCCATCGGCCAGGGCGACACCCTCGTCACGCCGATGCAGCTGGCGGTCGTGTACGCCGCTCTGTCCAACGGCGGCGCGCTGTTCGAGCCGCGTGTCGCCAAGGCGGTCGTGGGCCCCGACGGCGACGTCGTCAAACGGATCTCACCGCACCGGGCCGGTTCGCTCCCGATCTCCGATCGGCACCGCGACTACATCGACGACGCCCTGCTCGGCACGGCCAAGACCGGGACGATGGCCTGGAAGATGCAAGGCTTCCCGCTCGAGGAGGTGCAGGTGCGCGCCAAGACCGGCACCGCCGAGGTGCAGGGCAAGCAGACCACCGGCTGGGTCGCGACGTACGACGAGAACTACGTGGTGATCATGATGATGGAGCAGGGCGGCACCGGCTCGGGCAGCTCCGGCGACGCCGTCCGGCACATGTGGGAGGCGCTTTACGGCATCGACGGCGATCGGGTCGACCCGGCGGTGTCGCTGCTGCCCGCGGGACAGACGCCGTCGTCGCTGCCGGTCTTCGGCCGCGACGGCACGGTGGAGGCGCCCCGATGACGGTCCTGCACGCGCCGCGCGTCGTACGGCGGCACCGGTGGGCCGACCTGGACTGGTGGCTCGTCATCGCCGTCGCGTTGCTCGTGCTCATCGGCACCGTGCTCATTTGGTCGGCGACCTCGCACCGTGACGACCTGACCGGTGGCCGCCCGACGGCCTACTTGTCCAAGCAGGGCGTCAACGTCGTCATCGCCGTCACCCTCGGCGGCCTCATCGCTGCGACGGACCGCCGGTCGATCCGCGTCTGGGCTCCCCTCATCTACATCGGTTCGGTCGTGGGGCTGCTGCTCGTCTTCGTGCCCGGCGTCGGGGCGACGATCAACGGCTCCCACTCCTGGTTGGACGTCGGTGGTCTGTCGATCCAGCCCGTGGAGTTCGCCAAGGTCGGCGTGATCGTGGGGATGGCGCTGGTCCTGGCCGAACGAGCCGAAGCCGGCCTGCGAAGCGTCATGCGTGACTCGGACCTGCTGCCCGCCCTCGCGATCGCCGCTGTGCCGGCGGTCCTCATCCTGGCTCAGCCCGACCTCGGCTCACTGATGGTCCTGGCCGCCATCGTCTTCGGTGTCCTCGCGATGGCCGGGACCGCCAAGCGTTGGCTGGGCGCGTTGCTGGCCGTCGGCGTCACCGCCCTGGTGCTCGCCGTGGCCGTCGGGGTGCTGCAGGAGTACCAGCTGTCGCGCTTCGAGGCCTTCGCCGATCCGTCCCTGGACCCGCGGGGTGCTGGCTACAACACCATCCAGGCACGCATCGCGATCGGCAACGGTGGCGTGCTCGGCCAAGGACTGTTCCAGGGGTCGCAGACCCAGAGTGGCTTCGTCCCCGAGCAGCACACCGACTTCATCTTCACCGTCGCTGGAGAGGAGCTCGGGCTCGTCGGGTCCGCCGCCGTCATCATGCTGCTCGGCGTCGTGCTGTGGCGGTGCCTGCGGATCGCCCGTCAGGCCGACGACCTCTTCGGCCGGCTCGCCGCGGTCGGCATCGCCTCCTGGTTCGGGTTCCAGTCGTTCCAGAACATCGGCATGTGCCTGGGGATCATGCCGGTGACGGGGGTCCCGCTGCCGTTCGTCTCCTACGGCGGTACGTCGATGTTCGCGTCCATGATGGCGGTGGGGCTGCTGCTCAACATCCGCCGCCGGGCCGGTGGGCCCACCGGTCACGGTGTCGTGGTGCGGTCACGCCTGCAGCGCAGCCGCTTCTGAGGGGCCGGCGTCGCCGCGACCAGCGGCTAGGCTGTGCCGCATGCCTGCGCCCACCGCCCTGAGCGTCTTCGACCGCCTGGAGCCGCTGTTGCCGAGGATCGGCAAGCCGATCCAGTACCTCGGCGGGGAGCTCAACTCCACGGTCAAGGTCTGGGACTCGGTCACGGTCCGCTGGGCGCTGATGTACCCCGACGCGTACGAGGTCGGACTGCCCAACCAGGGCGTGCAGATCCTCTACGAGATCCTGAACGAGCGCGACTGGATCCTGGCCGAGCGGACGTACGCCGTCTTCTCGGACATGGAAGACCTGATGCGCGCCCACGGCATCCCGCAGTTCACCGTCGACGCGCACCGGCCGGTGCGTGCCTTCGACCTGCTGGGGATCTCCTTCTCCACCGAGCTCGGCTACACCAACATGCTCACCGCACTCGACCTCGCAGGCATCCCCCTGCACGCGGCCGACCGCACCGACGACGACCCGCTCGTGCTCGCCGGTGGACACTCGGCCTTCAACCCCGAGCCGATCGCCGACTTCATCGACGCGGCCGTCCTTGGCGACGGCGAGGAGATCGTCCTCGCCATCAGCGACCTGGTCCGCGAGTGGAAGGACGAGGGCTGCCCGGGTGGTCGCGACGAGGTGCTCATGCGGCTCGCCGCGTCCGGCGGCGTGTACGTCCCGGCCTTCTACGACGTCTCCTACCTCCCGGACGGGAGGATCCAGCGTGTGGTGCCCAACCGCGCCGGCGTCCCGTGGCGGGTCAGCAAGCACACCCTGATGGACCTCGACGCGTGGCCGTACCCCAAGAACCCCCTCGTGCCGCTGGCCGAGACCGTCCACGAGCGCTACTCGGTGGAGATCTTCCGTGGTTGCACGCGGGGCTGCCGGTTCTGCCAGGCCGGCATGATCACCCGACCCGTACGCGAGCGCAGCATCACCACCATCGGGGCGATGGTCGAGAACGGCTTGGCCAAGTCCGGTTTCGAGGAGGTCGGGCTGCTGAGCCTGTCCAGCGCTGACCACTCCGAGATCGCCGAGGTCGCCAAGGGCCTCGGCGACAGGTACGAGGGCACCAACACCTCCCTGTCGCTGCCGTCCACCCGCGTGGACGCCTTCAACATCACCCTGGCCAACGAGTTCAGCCGCAACGGCCGCCGGTCCGGCCTGACGTTTGCGCCCGAGGGCGGCAGTGAACGGCTGCGCAAGGTGATCAACAAGATGGTCAGCGAGGAGGACCTGATCCGGACCGTCTCGGCGGCGTTCTCGCACGGCTGGCGCCAGGTCAAGCTCTACTTCATGTGCGGGTTGCCCACCGAGACCGACGACGACGTCATGCAGATCGGCGACCTGGCACGCAAGGTGATCGAGACCGGACGGGAGGTCTCGGGGCGCAAGGACATCCGGTGCACCGTCTCGATCGGGGGGTTCGTACCCAAGCCGCACACGCCGTTCCAGTGGGCGAGCCAGCTCGATCACGAGACGACCGACGCCCGCCTGGCCAAGCTGCGCGAGTCGGTGCGCTCGGACAAGAAGTACGGTCGCTCGATCGGCTTTCGCTACCACGACGGCAAGCCCGGCATCGTCGAAGGCCTGCTGTCGCGCGGCGACCGCCGGGTCGGGCGCATCATCGAGGCGGTCTGGCGTGACGGCGGCAGGTTCGACGGCTGGAGCGAGCACTTCTCCTACGACCGCTGGGCCGAGTGCACCGAGCAGGTGCTCGCCGGCGAACCGGTCGACCTGGACTGGTACACCGTGCGCGAGCGCGACCACGCCGAGGTGCTGCCCTGGGACCACCTGGACTCCGGCCTGGACAAGGACTGGTTGTGGGAGGACTGGCAGGACGCCCTCGACCCCGAAGGCGCGATCGAGGTAGAGGACTGCCGCTGGACGCCGTGCTTCGACTGCGGGGTGTGCCCGCAGATGGGCACCGACATCCAAGTAGGCCCCACCGGAGCCAAGCTGCTCCCCATCACGCCCGTGTCGTGACCGTACGCCCCGCCGGTCGAGCGGACTATGCGGCGCTCGTGGAGCTGCGGCGACGGTCGCGGCTGGAGACCGACGGCGTCGGCCTCGATGCCGAGCCAGAGTTCGACGAGCGGTTCATGGCGTGGCTGGACATCCAGCTGGCGCGCGGCTCGCTGGCGTGGGTCGCCGAGGACGCCGGATCGATGGTCGGGATGCTGCTGATGTTCGTGCTGGAGCGCATGCCCGCACCGGAGCGTCCGCCCTCGCGGTGGGGTTACGTCGTCAACGCCTTCGTCCTTCCCGAGCATCGCGACCGCGGCGTCGGCACGCAGCTCGTCGCCGCGGCGACCGAACACGCCGATGCTCAGGGGTACGCGCGCCTCGTGCTCACCGCCAGCGATCGAGCCGTCCCCTTGTACGCCCGCGCCGGCTTCTCCCGCGACCACCCGCTCCTGGTCCGCGAGCCGACTCCGCGGGACCACGTGGGACGCTGAGCTGGCACTCGGTGCGTCGTCGCGGTGCGTCGTGGAGATGGCCTCAGTCGAAGAGCTGGGGACGGTTGATGTAGCGGCCGACCGGGATGAGCGGCAAGGCGAGCACGGCCAGGACGGTCACCGGCACCGCCCACGAGCCGGTGACGTCCTGCAACAGACCGGCGCCGAACGGCCCGATCGCGGCCATGAGGTAACCGACCCCTTGCACGAAGCTGGACAGGGCCGCGGTGCCGCCGGGGGTACGCGAACGCTGCCCGAGCATCGTCATCACCCAGGAGAACGATGCGCCGCCGAGACCGAGCAGCAGCGCCCACAGCCACGGTGCCGTGGTAGCGAACAGCAGTACTCCGACCCAGCCGGCGGCGGTGGTGATCCCGAAGATCCATGGCAGGACGGGGCGCGCACCCACGCGGCGCATGATCGCGGGGAGGGCGAGGGTCGTCGGGATGCCGACGCCGCTGACGATCGTCTGCATCAACGCGGCCGTGCCCGGAGTGAGTCCGGCGGCGGTGTAGATCTCTGGCAGCCAGCCGAATTGTGTGTACGCCTGCGCCGACTGCAGCGCGAAGAAGAGTGCCATCGCCCATGCCAACCGCGAGCGCATCGTCTGCCGCAGGGTGACCCCCGACGGATCAGTCGTCGCAACTCGTACGTCGTGGCGCAGCAGGAACAGCCACGGCAGCAACGTGATGCCGGCGACGACTCCCCAGGCGAGCAAGCCGCCGCGCCAGCCGCCGGTGACGTCGGACAACGGCACGGTCACCGCCGAGGACAAGGTCGCGCCGGTCAAGATGGCGGCGGTGTAGAAGGCGCTGACCGTCGGCACATGGCTCGGGAAGTGTCGCTTGACGAGCGCGGGCAGGATCACGTTGCCGGTCGCCGCGCCGGCGAGGGCGAAGCCCGACGCCAGGTTGAACAGCGTCGGCGAGGACGTCATCACGCGCAGGACCAGCCCCGTCGCGATGACGAGCAACGAGAGCGCCGCCGTACGGTGCAGGCCGATGCCGCGGACGACTCCACCCGCGGTGCTGCCGAACACCGCGAAGCACAACACCGGCAGCGTCGTGACGACACCTCCGACCGTCGCGGACATGCCGAGGTCGGCACGGACGGCGGCCAGCACCACACCGACGCTTCCGACGGCGGCACGCAGGTTGAGGGCGAGAAGTATCAGGGCGACCAGGACGAACACTCGCGCGGCACGGGACTCGGGGCGGGCGTTGGACACCGCCCCATCCTGCACCGACCGGTAACCTGCGTCCGTGCCACCACCTGAAGAGGTCCCCAATCCGCAGCTGCCGATCGTGCAGCGACTGCGGATCCGCTACGCCAAGCGCGGGCGGCTGCGGTTCACCAGCCACCGCGACTTCGCCCGCGCCTTCGAACGTGCCGTACGCCGCGCCGACGTCCCCATCGCCTTCTCCTCCGGCTACTCGCCCCACCCCAAGATCTCCTACGCTGGTGCGTCGCCGACGGGAGCGTCGAGCGAGGCGGAGTACCTCGAGATCGCTGTCACCCGCAGGTGCGAGCCCACGCGGGTCCGGGACGCCCTCGACGCCGCGCTACCCGACGGCCTAGATCTGCTCGAGATCGTGGTGGGTGACCCTGAGCGCGGCTCGCTCGCTGACCGCCTCGATGCCAGCGAGTGGCAGATTCGGCTGCCCGGCGTCGAGCCGGCAGAAGCGGCAGCGGCCGTCGACGCGTTCCTTGCCGCCAGCGAGGTCCAGGTCGAGCGCATGACCAAGAAGGGAGTGCGCACCTTCGACTGTCGCGCGGCCGTGGCGAGCCTCTCTGCCACGTCCGATGCGGATCCTGACCAACCGTGTGCGATACTCGTCATGGTTGTACGGCAGGCAACACCCGCTGTGCGACCCGACGATGTTCTCGCCGGACTCCGTGCGATCGCGGGGCTCGTGCCACCGGTTTGGCCACACGCGAACCGCGCGGCACAGGGGCCCCTCGACGAACGAACCGGCACGGTCGGCGATCCGTTCGTTCTCGACCGCGACGCGTCGCGCTAGCAGCGCCCCACCGGGCGGGGCCGGCGTGCACGCTGACCGCGGCAGTGCGAGGGAGAGCCGTGACAGGCCGGCAACCATGGAGGACGTCGCCGAAGCCCGATCATCTCGGGCTCCACCGCAGGCTTCAGTTCGGCGCAACCCACCGAACGACAGACACGGCCCCG
>Ga0136617_10004016_pt1 | contig 13164 bp, 11 predicted proteins | sample AntDrymUQ3222106_2_FD_129672 | JGI IMG/M metagenome (GOLD analysis project Ga0136617, IMG submission 129672) | Polar desert sand microbial communities from Dry Valleys, Antarctica - metaG UQ322 (21.06) | ecosystem: Environmental > Terrestrial > Soil > Desert | place: Antarctica: Dry Valley...
CGGCATCCTGCGCCACTCCAGCGGGGCCGGTGAGCCGGCGACGCTCGAGGGCAAGATCGTGCGCCTGGTCGACCGGATCGCCTACATCAACCACGACATCGACGACGCGCTGCGCGCCGGCGTGATCGCCCTCGGCGACCTTCCGGGCGACGAGATCGCGATCCTGGGGGAGACGGGCTCGCGGCGGATCGACACGCTCGTGCACGACCTGGTGGAGCACTCCGCGCGGGCGGACGACATCGTCCAGGGCGACGCGGTCGGCGCCGCCATGCTGCGGTTGCGCACGTTCATGTTCGAGCGGGTCTACCTCGGGCCCACGGCGCGCTTCGAGCATGTGAAGATCGAGCGCGTGGTGCGCGGTCTGTTCGACTGGTACTGCGAGCATCCCGGCGAGCTGCCGGCCGGGGTCGAGGGCGCGTCGGACGCCGACCGAGTCGTCGACTACCTGGCCGGGATGACCGACCGCTTCGCGATCCGGGCCTGGGCCGATCGCTTCGTGCCGGAGGGCCTCGCGAGCTGATGCCGCGCTACACCGACGACTCGCGCGAGCGCGTCCGCGACGCCGTCGACTTCGTCGAGCTGGTCGGCGCGCGCACCGAGCTCAAGCCCGCCGGGCCGCGGCGGATGACCGGCCTGTGCCCGTTCCACGACGAGCGGACGCCGTCGTTCGGGATCGACCCGGTCGAGAAGCTCTACCACTGCTTCGGCTGCGGGGTCGGCGGCGACGTCTTCAAGTTCGCGATGGAGACCGAGGGGCTGGACTTCGCCGCTGCGCTGGAGGCGCTCGCCGAGCGCGCCGGGCTCGAGCTCGAGCGCGAGGCCGAGGACCCGCGCGACGCCGAGCGCCGCGGGCAGCGCGAGCGGCTCCTCGCCCTGCTGGAGCGCACCGCGGCCTACTACGTGCGCGTGCTGTGGGAGGCGGCCGAGGCCGCTCCCGCCCGGGCCTACCTTGCCGAGCGGGGGCTGCGCGAGGACGTGCTGCGCGAGTTCCGCGTCGGCTTCTCCCCACGCTCGTGGGAGCGCGTGATCCTCGCCTCGCGCCGGGCGGGCTACTCCGAGGCCGAGCTGGCGGCCGCCGGCCTCGCCTCGCGGCGCCGGGAGGGGGCGGGGCTGCTCGACCGCTTCCGCGGCCGGATCATGTTCCCGCTGGCCGATCCCAAGGGCCACGTGCTCGGCTTCGGCGCCCGCGCGCTCGCGCCCGACGACCAGCCCAAGTACCTCAACACGTCGGAGTCAGAGCTGTTCCACAAGGGCTCGCTCGTATACGGCGCCGACCTTGCGCGCGCGGCGGCTGCGCGCGCCGGCCGGCTCGTGCTGGTGGAGGGCTACACCGACGTGATCGCCCTGCGCCAGGCCGGGATCCCCGAGACGGTGTGCTCGATGGGCACCGCGCTCACCGACCGCCAGCTCGACGCGCTCAAGCGGCTGACGCCCAAGGTGCTGCTCTGCCAGGACCCCGACGCGGCCGGACAGGAGGCGGTCGCGAAGGGCAAGGACGCGATCCGGGTGTTCAACGAGGGCCATCGCCTGCGCGGCTTCGACCTGCGCGTGGTGCGGCTGCCGTCGGGCCAGGACCCGGCCGACGTCGTCCAGCGCGAGGGCGCGGAGGCGATGCGCGCGCTGCTCGAGACGTCGGTGCCGGTCGCGCGCTTCGAGGTCGAGCGGGCGCTCGAGGCGGCGGCGCTGGACTCGCCCGAGGGCCGTGACGCGGCGCTGCGCGCGGTGGCTCCGATCGTGGGGCGGCTGGATCCCGGGCCGTTGCAGTACGACCTCGTCCAGCTGATCGCGAACCGGCTGCAGATGCCGGAGACCATGACCGGCGAGGCGCTGAAGTCGGTGCCGCGGGAGGCCAACGGGCGGCCGGCGCGGATCGCCGCTCCGGCGCGGATGGTGACCTCGGTCGACCGGCGCGAGGAGTCCGAGCGGCTGTTCCTCGCCCGCTGCCTCGCGGTCAAGGCGGCGGGCCGCCGGGCGCTCGACGAGATGGACCTCGACGGCGCGTTCTCCACCGACCTCACGCGCCGCGCGGCGCACTATCTCGCCGAGCACCTCGAGCACCCGGGGCAGTCGCTGCCGGTCGGAGCCGACGACCTCGCGCACCTCGTCGCCGAGATGGTGATCCGCGCCGGTGATCTCGCGGCCGATCCTGCCGCCCTGGAGATCGAGCGCCTCCAGCTCGAGAAGCACCGGCTGAGCCGGGCGATCGCGGTTGCACAGCAACAGGGAGAGCCATCCGACCACTTGTCAGCCGAGCGCCAGCGCGTCCAGGACCAGATCCGCCACCGGCTGGTGTGAGGGGCTAGGACAACGCGTCGCGCGGCTGGGCTGGAGCGCTGCGCTGCGCCCGGTCCACGGCCCGCACGACCTCCTCGGGGTTGCCGACGCCGACGAAGCGGAACTCGGAGTCGTCGCTGCCGGCGGTGTCGAAGTCGACGGTGCCGACCTGCATGATGCGCTCGAAGAACGACTGATCGGTGTTGACGTTCTGCACCCGCTGGATCCGCGTCTCCTGGGTCCTCTTGGCGAGGATCCCGCGGCGGATGTGCAGGCGCTCCGTGGTGATCATGTAGCGCGTAGCCATGCGCTTGACCAAGCCGACGAGCACGACGAGTAAGAGTACGGCCGCCCCCGCCAGCACCGCCACGACCGTCCCGGACGCGAGCGCCCCGACCGCGACGGCGGCGCCCACGAGCGCCACTCCGATGACGTAGAAGGCGAGCACCGAACGCCACGACGGATGCCCCTCGAAGACGATCTGCTCGCCGGGATGGAGGTCCACGGCGCGAAACGCTACCGCGCACTGGAGATCGCGGGCCGGCCACCGCCTCCCCGGTTCCGTCCGCCACACGAACTAGTGTTCGCCTTCATGGAACGAACGCGGCTCGCAGACCAGCTCGCCGCCGGGCGCTCCATCGAGGCGATCGCCCGCGACATCGGGCGTGACCCGAGCACGGTGTCCTACTGGGTCGGGAAGCACGGCCTCGTTTCCGCTTTCGCCGCGAGGCACGCCGCCCGCGGCGGCATCGCCCGCGCGGAGCTCGAGGCCCTTGTCGGTCAGGGGTACACCGTCGAGCGCATCGCGGAGCAGCTCGACCGTGGGGCGACGACGGTCCGGTACTGGCTGAAGCGCTATGACCTGACGACCGCGCGCACCGTCGCCGCGTCCCCGGCCGATCGCCCGCCGCAGATCCTGCGCAGCTGCCGGAAGCACGGCGTCGGCATCTACATGCTGACCTCCGGAGGGAGGCGGTATCGCTGCCGCCGCTGTCGCGCGGAAGCGGTGTCCGCCCGCCGGTGCCGGTTGAAGTTGGCGTTGGTCGACGAGGCCGGCGGTGCCTGCCGTCTGTGCGGGTACGACCGGTATGCCGGTGCGCTGCAGTTCCACCACCTGGATCCGGGCGAGAAGTCCTTCGCCATCCCGACCACGGTCTCGCGCGATCGTTCCAGCGGGCGCTCGCGGCGGCGCAGAAGTGTCTTCTCGTCTGCGCGAACTGCCATGCGGAGCTCGAGGCCGGAATCGCTAGTATTCCGGGATCGGCTCATGCTGCCGACTAAGGAGCCGAGGGACTGAGATCCCATTACACCATTCGGGGGTAATTCAATCGGCAGAATGCTCGGCTGTTAACCGAGTCGTTGTGGGTTCGAGTCCCACCCCCCGAGCTTTCGCGAGCGGTCAGCTGGCCGCTCGCGGTCGTTAGCTTGGGTCCGTCGCCGGCGCTCATGCGACGAAAGTCGATCAGCGCAGTGGGGATTGCGCTATCGCGCTCGGCACGCTGCTGCCATGACGCTGATCACCAATGGCCCGTGTCGTGCACCTCGGCTTCGAGGTCCGGGTCGCGCTGGCGCTCGAGCACGACGAGCCGGTCTCGGCGCAGGTCACGCGCCCTGAGGCCGAGGAGCTCGGGCTGCCCGAGGGCCACACCGTGTGGGCGCCGGACGGCGGTGGACGCTGCCCTGCGCGCGTGAGGGGTCACGCCTCGGGAGGAGCCGAGGCGTGTGCCGCACCCGCCCGCCCGATCCCTGCGCCCCAGGCCTCGAGCTCGCGGGCGGCGGCGTGCGCGCCGTCGTGCTCGGCCATCCACGCCGCGAGCGCGCCCGCGCGGGCGCGCAACTGCGTATCGCCGAGCGCCCGCTCGACCGCGAGCCGCAGGCTGCGCGGCCCTAGCAGGCGCCGCGGCAGCCGGACGCCCACCCCGGCCCAGTCGGCGCGAGCGGCGTTCTCGGCCATGTCGCCCGCGGCCGGGCACACCACGACGGGGCGGCCGCACGACAGCGCGCGCATCAGCGTGCCGTGCCCGCCGTGCGTCACCACGACGTCGCAGGTGGGCATCGAGCGCGCGTAGGACAGCCAGGGCACGAGCGTCGCGTTGGCGGGCACGGCGAGCGGCGGCGCGGGCTCGCGCCCGTTGTAGGTCGCGAGCACGCGGACGGGAGCGCGCGCCAGCCCCGCCAGGGCGGCGCGCAGCAGCGCGTGCTCGGGGTCCTGGGCGGTCGAGGGCGCCACCAGCACCACCGGACCGTCGCCCGGCAGCGGCGCGACCCGCTCGCCCGGCGGCTCCCACAGCAGCGCCCCGACCACGCGCAGCCACGGCGCCCACCGGCGCGGGTACTCGAGCTGCGGCAGCGTCCCGACCAGCGTGAGCGAGCGCGAGAGGCCGGTGTGCACTCCCGCCAGCGGCCCCAGCCCGAGCCGCGCGCGGCACGCGTTGTACTCCTCGCGCCCGAGCTCGAGGCCCTTGGCGATGACGGGGTCGAAGCGGCGCCAAGCCCAGGCGCCCGCCCGGGTGCGCGGCAGCCGGGCGCCGAGCGAGTAGGGCGGGAAGCCGGGCGCCGACCATGGGTGCACGTGCGGGACGAGCGTCGCCACCGGCACGCCGCACAGCTCGGCTGCCAGCGCGGGGGCGGGAGTGAGGATGTCGGCGACCGCGAGGTCGGGCGCGAACGCCTCCACGGACGGCACGGTGGCGCGCGCCGCGTGCACCGCTGCCTCGTAGGGCTTGAGCGGGCGCTCGCGCGTTGGGAACACCTGGTACTCCGGCGCGGCGGCGAACGCGATGCCGGCCGCGCCGGCGGCCCCCTTCCAGCGCCGCCACGTCTGTAGCGCGACGGCGTGCCCGCGAGCGACGAGCGCCTCGCCCAGCGCGAGCATCGGGAACGCGTGCCCGGGATCGCCGAACGCGCCGAGGTAGATCCGCAGCCCGCTCACAGCGCCTTGACGTAGGCGACGATCGGCAGCGCCAGCTCCGCCAGCCACTGCTCGCGCCCGTCGTGGCGCCAGCCGGCCGCTTCATAGAAGCGCCGGGCGGGCGCGTCCCGCGGGGTCCACAGCTGCGCCTCGCGGTAGCCCTGCGCGCGCATCGCCGCCTCCGCGGCGTCGAGCAGCCCCGCCGCGATGCCCTCGCGCCAGCGATCCGGGTGCGTGAAGACGGCCGAGACGTGCGCCCGGTACGGGATCGGCTCCAGCGCGGTGACGCCCTCGCTGCGCACCGCGCGGACCGGCGGCTTGCCGGGTGGCTCGGGCAGCGCGCGCTGCACGACGGCCTGGGTGAAGCAGACCAGCCCGACGACCCGGCCGACGGGCTCGACCGCGACGTGCGTCCACCACGAGCCGTCGGTGATCCGGCCCCGCCAGCGGTCGAGCTCCCGCCCGGGCGGCGGCGGCGTCCAGCCCGCCGGCGCCCAGGCGCGGTAGGTCTCGTCGCAGGCTGCGACCAGCGCGGCGATCGCCGGGACGTCGTCCTGCGCCGGCGCGCGCACGGCGAGGTCGGCCGGCAGCATCATCCGGCCAGCTCGGCGACGAGCCGGAGCTGCTCGCGCCGGTCGGCGAACGACCAGGCCATGGGGGAGACGATCAGCGTGCCGACGCCGGCGTCGCGGAACACCGCGAGGCGCTCGCGCACCACGTCGGGCGGCCCGCACAGCGACACGGCGTCGATCAGCTCGGCGGGCAGCGCCGCGGCCGCCTCCACCTTGCGGCCCTCCAGGTAGAGCTCCTGCACCTCGCGCGCGGCGTCGGCGAAGCCGTAGCGCGCGACCAGGCGGTTGTAGAAGTTCTGCTCGCGCGAGCCCATGCCGCCGACGTAGAGCGCGAGGAACGGACGCATCGCGTCACGCGCCCCGGCGCCGTCCTCGGACACGAAGACGTTGACGCTCGGGGCGATGTCGAAGTCGGCGAACGACTTGCCGCCACCGGCGCGCGCGAAGCCCTCCTCCAGCAGCGGGCGGAACTCGCGCACGTGCTCGGGGCTCAACAGCGTGGGAATCCAGCCGTCGGCGATCTCGGCGGTGAGCGTCGTGTTCCGCGGGCCGATCGCGGCGACGTAGACCGGGATCCGCTCCTGCACCGGCGCGATCGTCAGCTTGAGCGCCTTGCCCGGCCCGTCCGGGAGCGGCAGCTGCAGCGTCTCGCCGTGGAACTCCACCCGCTCGCGCCGCAGCGCCATCCGCACGACCTCGACGTACTCGCGCGTGCGCTGTAGCTGGTGCGCGAAGCGCTGGCCGTGCCAGCCCTCCGCCACCTGCGGTCCGCTGGAGCCGATGCCGAGCAGCATGCGGCCGCCGGACAGCTGGTCGAGCGTGGCGGCCGTCATGGCGGTCATGGTCGCCGAGCGACCGGGCATCTGCAGGATCGCCGAGCCGAGCTTGATCTGATCGGTCTGCGCCGCCAGCCACGCGAGGACCGTCACCGCGTCGGACCCGTAGGCCTCGGCGGTCCAGGCCGAGTCGAAGCCGAGCCGCTCGGCCTCGCGCACCAGCTCGAGCTGCTCCGCCGCGCCCAGGCCCAGGCCCCAGTAGCCGATGTGCACACCGAGCTTCAAGTGCGATCGGCGGGGGTCAGCCGCGTGCGGCGCCGAGCTCGTCGACGAGCCGCAGCAGCCGCAGCGGGGAGAACGGCTTGGTGAGGAACAGGTCGGCGCCGGCGTCGACGGCGCGGTCCTCGGCGCGGCCGTCGGACATGGCCGTGAGCATGATGATCGTGGCGTCGGCGGTGACGGGGTCCGAGCGCAGTCGCCGGCAGGTCTCGATCCCGTTCAGGCGCGGCATGTCGTAGTCGAGGAAGATGATCTCCGGGCGCTCCTCCATCGCGGCTTCGATGGCCTGGAGACCGTCGCCCGCCTCGCGCAGGCGGAAGCCGGCGACGTCCTGGAGCGTGGTGAGGATCAGCTTCCGGATCAGCGGGTCGTCGTCGACGATGAGGATGGTCGGGGTCACGCGATGCCGTCCCGGATGCGGGCGAACGCCTCGTCGGGCACGGCTTCGTAGGCCGCGACGATCGCCGGGTCGAACTGCGTCCTGCCGTGGGCGCGGATCTCCCGGCGCGCCTGCGCCCACGGCGCGGCCTGCTGATAGGGGCGGTCGGTGGTCAGCGCGTCGAGCGTGTCGGCCACGGCGAAGACGCGGGCGTGGACGGGGATCTCTTCGCCTGCCAGCCGCGCGGGGTAGCCTGTGCCGTCCCAGCGCTCGTGGTGGTGCAGGACGACGACCTTCGCCTCGTCGAGGAAGTCGACGTGACGCAGGATCTCAGAGCCGATCGTCGGGTGCGTGACCATGAGCGCACGTTCGTCCTCGGTCAATGGGCCCGGCTTGAAGAGGATCCCGTCGGGGACGGCGACCTTGCCGATGTCGTGGAGCAGGAAGCCGAACTCCACCTGCGGGTCGACGTCGATGCCGGCGGCGCGGGCGATGCGCAGCCCGTAGGCGGCGACGCGCTCGGCGTGCTTGCCGGTGTAGGCGTCACGCGCCTCCACCGCGTTGGCGAGCGCCAGCACGGTCGCCTTGTAGGAGCGGCGCAGCTCCTGGGCGCGGTTGCGCTCCTGCTTGAAGATCTCACGCAGGTCCGCGGCGTAGTGCTCGAGCTGGCGCTGGCGCGCCGCGGCCTCGCGCTCGAGCCGCGCCAGACGCGCGCGCAGCGAGGCAACGGTGTCCTTGCCGTGCGATGCTCGAGTGGACCGCGTCACCGCTCAGTGGCTCCTACCGCGCGTCGGGAGGTGATCCTGCTGGATCCCACAACGGCCCCGCGGCTCGGAACTTGCGCGGTTGCGGTCAAAGGGCCTCGCCGGGGCGCTGGAAGACGATCTCCGGCACCACGCAGTAGCGGGAGGTGCGCAGGAGGAAGCGGACGGCCTCCGAGATGTCCTCGGGCCGGATCATCTGCTCGGGCTTGACGTGCTCGCGCACGAACTCCGTCATCGGCGTGTCCACGAAGCCGGGGCACAGCGCGACCGACTTGACGCCGTCGCCGTTGAGCTCCTTATTCATCGCCTGTGTCCAGCCGATCACGGCCGCCTTGGTGGCCGAGTAGACGCTCAGCCACGCCTGGCCGCTCTTGCCGGAGATCGAGGCGGTGTTCACGACGAGTGCGTTGCGGTGCTCGGCGGCGGCGGCGCGCAGCAGCTGCGTGCACTCGCGATAAAACAGGATCAGCGCGCGCAGGTTGACGTCGAGCTGCAGGTCGATCTTCTTCGTCACGGTCTCGCCGACCGCGGCGCCCACGCCGACGCCGGCGTTGTTGACGAGCACGTCCAGGCGTCCCCAGCGGTCACGGTGGGCGGCGACGACGCGCTGGATTGCGGCCTCGTCGGAGATCTCGCCCGCGACCTCCTCGACGTCGCAGCCGGTCTCCCGGAGCGCGGCGACGGCCTCGGAGAGCTTCTCGGGCCGGCGTGCCGCGACGGTGAGCCCATAGCCCTCCTCGCCCAGCATGCGCGCGATGGCCAGGCCGATACCGCTCGAAGCTCCGGTGACGAGGGCGGCGCGGTCCGGCATTGGGCGGATCCTTTCTCAGGGCATTCAGCGGTGCAAGCCGCGCGCCGAATCAAAGCAGGCCGGGCGCCCCCCGTACGATCGGGGTGGTGCCGTTCGCCATCATCTTGACGCTCACGCTCGTCCTCGGCGTGCTCGCGTTCGTGTTCGACGGCGGCGACGAGGCGCCCGCGACGGTGGCGCCGGCACCCGACCCGGTCGCGCGGATCGTGCAGCGGGTCGAGCGCGAGCGGGGCCTGCGCTTCACCACACGGCCCGAGCCGCTCGAGGTCACGCCCGCGCAGGCGCGCGGCGAGGGGGTCGCCTCGCTCGACGAGGACTACCCGCCCGCCCGCCGCCGCGCCGACGCCGAGGTTCTTACGCTGCTCGGGCTGGTGCCGCCGGGGACCGACCTCGGCGAAGCGGCGGCCGCCACCTACGGGGAGGCCGTGGCCGGCTACTACGACCCGCGCTCCGGCCGCCTGCGGATCGTCGAGGGCGCCCAGACGGCCAACCGGGTGCTGTACGAGATGACCGTCGCGCATGAGCTGACGCACGCCCTGGAGGACCAGCGCTTCGGCTTCGACCTCGAGCGCATGGCCGCGGGAGACGACGCGGGCCTCGCATACCTGGCGCTCGTCGAGGGCACGGCGACCGCGATGATGTACCGCTACGCCGAGGCGCGCTTCGCGCCGCAGGAGCTGCTCGGCGGCGTCATGGCCTCCGCCTTCCAATCGACCGGGAGCCTGCCGCCGTTCCTCACCGCGCAGATGCTCTTCCCGTACATGGCCGGCGAGGCGTTCGTCGGGCGGCTGCTCGAGGTCGGCGGCGGGCGCTGGCCCGTGGTGGACGCCGCGCTGCGCTTCCGGCCGCCCGCCTCGACCGAGCAGGTCATGCATCCCCAGGCCTACCTGAACGTGGAGCAGCCGCGGCGCGTCGCGCTGCGCGGCGCGGCGGCGGCGCTCGGCCCGCGCTGGTCCGTGGTCCGCGCCGGGACGATGGGCGAGTGGCTGACCGGGCGCGTCCTGGCACGCGCGGGCGGCTCGGCCGCCGCCGCGGCTGCCGCGGGCTGGGGCGGCGATCGCTACGCGCTGCTCGGCCGCGGCGAGGACCGCGCGCTGGTGGTCCGCTGGAGCTGGGACTCGCCGCGCGACGAGGCGGAGTTCCTGGACGCGCTGCGGGCCTGGGGCGGCGAAGGGCTGCCGGACTCCGCTGAGGCGGGTCGTGACGCCTGGCGCACGCCGGCGGGCGGCGCCGCGCTCGCCCGCCGCGGCGGCTCCGTCACGCTCGCGATAGCGCCGGACCTGGCGCGCGCGCGCCGTGCGGCGGGGTCCGGCTAGCCTTCGCGTCTGGCGCGGGCCGGTAGCTCAGCGGTCAGAGCAGCGGGCTCATAACCCGACAGACGGAGGTTCGAGTCCTCCCCGGCCCATTTCCTGACCAGGGGTGGCAGGACCAGGAAACCCCTGGACGCGGGCGGAAATCCCCGCGCCACGCAGGTGGAAGCGCGTGGACGCCGTTTGCAGGGAGTTCCCTTCGATGGATCCCCAACGGGTACCAAGAAGGTCCCACCCGACAGGCCGGCGAGGTACCACGCGAGGTACCACGACGCAGGAAAGGTCGGGTACGGCCCTGCAGCACTCGGGGCTCACCTAGACAGGAGCCCCCGGCGGCCCAGGACATCGGAAGGGCGCGCCCGATCCGACGATGCGTCCGTCCGTTCCGTGGGCGTCCCTCGACGGAGGGCTCTGGGGCCCGTAGTGCCCGAGGCACTGGCCGCGAACGCTCGCGCCCGAGGTCCGCCCACAGGCACCGCAAGAACGAGAAAGACCGGGATTCAGGCCCGGTCTTCCGTTGGCGGCTTGGAAGCCACTCCGGCTCCGCGAGGAGCCCACATAGATGCGTTCCCGAACTGTACCCGCTCTGCGGACGGATCCTCAACCCCCTAATCCGGGGGTCGGGTCCTGCTGTGCCTAAAGACGCCCGTGTCTTGCGGTCGGTTCGGTCAGCTGCGCCGCGAGCGTCTGCTCGCCGGCGTTGCCCCTGGCGCGCGACGCGTGCGCTCGGGCGTTGGCGGTGCCGCTGGAGCACTCCTCTCTTCCTGGTCGCGCTGTTGCGCGTCGTCGCTGGTATCGGCCGGCGCGCGAGCCGCTTCCGTCCGAGCCGGGTCGCCTGGTCGTCTGCGCGCTGCTTCTGCGGGCTCGGCGTGCTCGCGGGTGTGTCACGCCGGGTGACGATCGGCTGGAGACGCGGGCCTACGCGGTCAAGCGCTACCTGTTCCGACTCGGCCACGCGGCTCGATCGGGTCGGTTCGCATGCTCGGTCGAGCAGCTGGTCGTGGGGTTGGCGCCGGTGATGTGCTGGGGCTCCGTCCCTTCGGCGCGCGCGGCCCGGGCGCGATACGTGCGTGCGCATCGCAAGAGCGTGCAGCGCTGGCTCGATGACCTGCAGGTCGCGGGGCTGGTCGCGCACGAGCCGGAGCGAGACGAACACGGGCGCTGGTGGCGAACGCAGATCGTGCTCCTGGCCGCGCCGGAACCGTCCGCAGCGGAGCTGCGCGTTGCGAGCGGAAGGGAGCGTGGGTGGCGTGCGCGCGAGCGCGCCCGCCGGCGCCGGCAACGGCGGGCGTGCGCGTTGGCGACGATTCGACGGCGCGCTTCTGCGCCCCAGCGAGGCACGCGCCGGCGGGTCGCACGCGGTCGCGCAAAGGCGTTACACGAGGCCCGGCGCCGCCGGGCGGTGGAGGAGCAGCTCAAGGGCGCTGGCGCCCGTGAAGAGGCTCCTAGAGATCTGACGCATCCCTTCGGAGCGCCTCCTCCGTCGGCGGACGTGCTGGCGACGGCGACACGTCGAACGCAGGAGCAAGCGCCGGAGATTGGGGTATCGGCCGCGGTTCGCCCAGCGCTAACGCCAATGGCGCGACGAGCGTTTGCTGCTGAGACGGACGCGCGAGCGCGCGCGGCGGAAGCGGGGTCGCGGAAGGCGGCGCAGACGCCGCCGGAGGAGTGCAGTGCGGAGATCGGGCTCCTACCGAGCGGCGACTTCGACGCCGTGGTGGTGCGGCGTATTGCTGAGCGCCACCGTCAGCTCGCCGATCGGGCCGCACTGAGGGTCGGCCACGTCGAACGGCGCAGCCAGGAGTTGATCCTCTGGCCTCGAGGGCGGACTTGGCCCATCGGTCGGCTTGCAGAGGCGTGGGTCGCTCACCGCTATCGGTATCCGCGCCGGTCACGATTACGGCGCGAGCAATACTTTACAAGCCGACATGTTCGCCGGGACACGATGCAGCAACCACGACGGAATGGACGGCGCGGTCGGCCACGCCGAGCGCCGCGTCGCCGCCGGCAGGCAGCGACGCCGCGGCGTCGCGCGAGGCCCTGGCCGTGCCGCGGGGAGGATCCGGCCAGATTGAACGCTACAGTCGCGGGCAGTGCAGGCCCCGACGACGACGAGTAGGCGGCGCGCGAGCGTGGAGCCGGGCCTTGGTAGTCGCGCAGAGCCTCCGCTTGTCGCCGCTGCTGTTCTCCGAGGGCACCAAGCCGGGGTACGCGGCTCCGCGCGCGCGGAAGCGCTGGAAACTCGCCACCTCCGCGCACAGCCCGAAGGCGCCGAGCGTGTCGATGTCGGCAACGAGTGTTTCTCGTCATCCGGAGTTCGGCGGCTACCGGCTCGGTCCGCACACACGCGCCGATTGACATCACGCGGCGGCTGCATTCCTGGGACGTGTCGCAGGCGCTACCGGCGATCAACGCGCTCGCCACGCCCCTCGTCCCCGACTGGCTGATCGTGGATCACCCCGGGGAACCGGGTTTCTCCGTGGCGTCGTGGCAATGAGTCGAGTCTTCGGATTCCCCGCATCGGCGTTGGTCTCCCGAGCCCACGGAGGACGTCAGACGAAGAGGGGCTCGGTTCCTTCGTCGTCGTCGTCGTCGTCCTCGCCGCCGACTCGCTTCTCCGTTACGTTCAAGCCGAGGCGTAGGCCGGGGTGCACGTAGAGCGCCCCTTCGAGTGGCAGCTCGAGGTCACTGTCCTCGCTCTTGTACTTGACGGATCCGCTCTTCTTCGGGCGAACGCCTATCGCCGACGTGTCGAACAGCTGGTCGACAATCCAGCGTGCACTTCGTTCTTGGGCGACCTGCGGCTTCTTCTGGGCGACCCACTGCTCGAGCTCAGCCAGGGACTCGTATCGATGGACGCCTTGGCGCAGGGTCTCAAGACATTCTGGGAACTCGGGAATGGCCTTGGAGTACTCCTGCTTCAGATCATCGACCTTCCATCGGCTGTACGTGAGTTCGGCTTCCTTAATGTTGTCCTTCGAGATGTAGACGCTCGAAGTCTGGCCGCGCTCCTTCGCATCGGTGAGGTACTGGATGACCTCGCGCGGTCGAAGAAAAGTCCGCTGCACCACATAAGCGAAGGGTGCAG
>Ga0136617_10004017_pt1 | contig 13163 bp, 11 predicted proteins | sample AntDrymUQ3222106_2_FD_129672 | JGI IMG/M metagenome (GOLD analysis project Ga0136617, IMG submission 129672) | Polar desert sand microbial communities from Dry Valleys, Antarctica - metaG UQ322 (21.06) | ecosystem: Environmental > Terrestrial > Soil > Desert | place: Antarctica: Dry Valley...
ACCGCCGCGGCAGCAAGCAGCGCGGCCAGGCCGGCCACCATCAGACGCCCCCGGCCCAGGGGCCGATCAGGCGCTGTCGGCGCCATGCGTTGCCCTTCGGTCGTCGTCGTCGTCGGGCCAACGTACGAGAAGCGCCTTCTGTGTCGCGTAAACGCGTCCAACATGCGCGATCATGGCGCTCGCCTCGGACAAAACGGGCAGAAGACCATCGTACGCAAGGCAAACGCCATGATCGCGCCGTCGCGCGACCTTCCCTGCGTGACGGGCTATGGAGCGTGCACGTTCGCCGCGGTTTGGCTGCTGTGCGTGCCTAGGCGGTAGCGCAGCGGTGGTCAGCTCCGCCAAGATGGCCGGTGCCCGCCGTGATCCGATCGGGGGCTCATCACCGTAGAGGTGTTTATGAAGCTCAAGGGTCCTTTCCTCACGCTGGTGACCGGCGGCGTACTCGCTGCGGTCCTCCTGATGTTGAGCATGACCGCGGCAGCCAAGGATTCAGACAGCAACGCCGCGGGCACCCCCAGCCCACCAGCGGCCTCACCATCAGCCTCGGCTCTGCCATCACCCGACGCATCCCAGGCTCCGGTGGTCACACAGGCCGCCTATGCCGGTCAGGTCACCAGAGGTGCTGGCACCACGCTGGCCATCGCGGTCAAGGATGGCAAGGCGGTCGCGTACCTATGTGACGGCCGTCGGATCGAGGCCTGGCTGCAGGGCACCGCAACAGACGGAAACTTGAATCTGACCGGTGCGGCAAGCGCCAGCCTGATCGGCAGATACGGCAGTTCGGCGGTCGGCGCGGTCAGCGCCGGCGGGAGGCAGTGGACCTTCAGCGTGCCGATCGTCACCGCGCCCTCCGGGCTCTACCGCTCCGTGGCCAACGTCCGCAATGCCCAGGTCGTGGGCGGCTGGATCGTGCTGCCCGGCGGCCGCCAGGTGGGCATCGTGACCAAGGAAGGCCGACCGAGCACGGCCACCCGGCTGAACACAGAGTCGCTGACGGCGACCGTCGACGGCACGCAGATAACGGCAGCGCCGCAAGACGGCAGCGGATTCTGACCTCCCACCCAAGAGGAGACTCTCATGGCCGCTGAGCCCGCAACGCAGTCGGGAGCATCGCAGGCACCCACCCTGCATCCCCTGCTCGTGCCGCTCGCGATCGGCGCCGCGGTCGCACTGACCCTGGGCGTCTATGGCCGGGTGCACGAGCCGACCGGCATCGCCGTCAGCGTGGCCGGCTTCTCCAGCCCGCAGACGGTCAAGGTGTGGCTCGCCTCAGCCGCGGCGCTGCTCGCGGTCGTCCAGATCACATCCGCTGCGGTGATGTACGGGAAGGTGCCCGGCATCAAGGCGCCGTCATGGGCCGGCTCGCTGCACCGCTGGTCGGGGCGCACCGCCTTCTTGCTGACGATCCCGGTCGTTGTGCACTGCCTCTACGCGCTGGGCTTCTCGACTCTGAGCGCCCGGACTCTCACCCACTCACTGCTGGGCTGCTTCTTCTACGGGGCGTTCACCGTCAAGATGCTCATCCTGCCCAAGCACGACCTGCCGGGGTGGGTGCTGCGCGTCATGGGCGGGCTGGTCTTCTCCGCGCTGGTCGGCCTGTGGCTGACCTCGTCCTTCTGGTTCTTCACCACCTTCGGAGTGAAACTGTGACGAATATTCGCACCGCATCGCGCTCGGCGGAAGGCGCCCAGACGCGCACAGAAACGTCCCCGCAAGACTCTGACACCAGCCTGCCGGAGGTCTCGCGGCGGGTGGTTGTCGTCGGCGCCTGCGCGGTCGGCGTCGCCGCCGCACTCGGTGGTTGCGGCACGTACGGCGGCTCAGCTGAGGGCGCGGATCCTCCGGCGAAGGATCCCGCCCCGGGCGCCGCGCTGGCCAAGACCGCTGACATCCCGGTCGGCGGAGGCAAGGTCTTCCCAGATCAGAAGGTCGTCGTGACCCAGCCCGAGGAGGGCACGTTCAAGGGCTTCACGTCAACGTGCACACACCAGGGCTGCCAAGTGGCAGAAGTGAAGGACGGCACCATCAACTGCCCCTGCCACGGCAGCAAGTTCAAGGTTGCCGACGGGTCTGTGGCCGGCGGCCCGGCACCCAGTCCACTGCCGGCCAAGGACCTCAAGGTCACCGGCGACGCGATCACACTGGCCTGACCCGGCAACCCCCGAGCCCCAGGTGTCGTGACGACCTGACTCATCAGGCCAAGCTCATCAGGCCAAAGCTCATCAGGCCGCGTCTTGGGAAGCTGGTCCGGCCTGCGGAACGGTCACACCCGGCCGCTACCGTCTGGGAGATTGCTGGCCTTTCTGAGAGGACATCCATGCAGCCCTGGCCAGGGACGGCCTATCCCCTCGGTGCCACCTACGACGGCACCGGTACCAACTTCACGCTCTTCTCCGAGGTCGCCGACCGCGTTGAGCTGTGCCTGTTCGACGTCGGCGGCGTCGAGACCCGGCTCGACCTGCCGGAGGTCGACGGCTATGTGTGGCATGGCTACATGCCCGGCGTCGGGCCCGGCCAGCGCTACGGCTTCCGCGTTCACGGACCGTATGCCCCCGAGCGCGGCTCGCGCTGCAACCCGCACAAGCTGCTCCTCGACCCGTACGCCAAAGCCATTGACGGCGAGCTCGACTGGAACGAATCGCTGTTCGGCTATCAGTTGAGCGCTCCCGACCGCATGAACGAGCTCGATTCCGCGCCACACATGATGAAGTCGGTGGTCGTCAACCCCTTCTTCGACTGGGACAACGACCGGCGTCCACGTACGCCGTACAACGAGAGCTTGATCTACGAGGCACACGTCCGCGGGCTGACGATGAAGCATCCGGACATCCCTGAGGACATGCGCGGCACCTACGCCGGCCTGTCACATCCTGTGCTGATCGAGCACCTGCAACGGCTGGGGGTCACCGCCATCGAGCTGATGCCCGTGCACCAGTTCATCAAGGACCACCGGCTGGTACGGCAAGGGCTGACCAACTACTGGGGCTACAACACGATCGGCTTCCTCGCCCCGCACAACGGATACTCGATGCAGCGCACACCGGGCCAGCAGGTGCCGGAGTTCAAGGGCATGGTCCGCGCCCTGCACAACGCCGGCATCGAAGTGATCCTCGACGTGGTCTACAACCACACCGCAGAGGGCAACCACCTGGGCCCGACCCTATCGATGCGCGGGATCGACAACGCCGCCTACTACCGGCTGATGGAAAACGATCCGCAGCACTATATGGACTACACCGGCACCGGCAACAGCCTCAACGTGCGGCATCCCCACTCGCTTCAGCTGATCATGGACTCCTTGCGCTACTGGGTGCTGCACATGCACGTCGACGGCTTCCGATTTGATTTGGCATCGGCCCTCGCGCGGGAATTGCACGATGTCGACCGGCTGGCCGCGTTTTTCGACCTCGTACAGCAGGACCCGGTGGTGTCACAGGTGAAGCTCATCGCAGAGCCCTGGGATGTCGGCGACGGCGGCTATCAGGTGGGTAACTTTCCTCCACTGTGGACGGAGTGGAACGGCAAGTACCGCGACACGGTTCGCGACTTCTGGCGCGGCGAGCCCGCCACCCTCGGCGAGTTCGCGTCGCGGCTGACCGGCTCGAGCGATCTGTACGAGCAGTCAGGTCGCCGCCCCTTCGCGAGCATCAACTTCGTCACCGCTCACGACGGGTTCACTCTCACCGACCTCGTGTCGTACAACAACAAGCACAACGAGGCCAACGGTGAGGACAACAAGGACGGCGAGAGCCACAACCGCTCGTGGAACTGCGGGGTGGAGGGTCCTTCCGACGACGTGGAGATCCTCGCGCTACGGGAGCAGCAGAAGCGCAACTTCATCGCGACGCTCTTCCTCTCCCAGGGCGTGCCGATGCTGGTCCACGGCGATGAGATGGGCCGCACCCAGGGCGGCAACAACAACGCCTACTGCCAGGACAGCGACGTCTCCTGGGTCGACTGGACCAACGCGCGCGAGCACTGGGGGCTGCAGGAGTTCACCGCGCTGGCAAGCAAGCTGCGACGCGCTCATCCGGTGTTCCGGCGCCGCAAGTTCTTCGGCGGCCTGCCCATCCGCAAGGGTGACGAGCTTCGAGACATCGCGTGGTTCACGCCCGCCGGTGAAGAGATGACCGAGCGCGACTGGTACGCCGGATTCGGCCGTGCGCTGGTGGTGTTCCTCAACGGCGAGGGGATCGCCGACCGCGACCAACGCGGCCAGCGGGTGACCGACGACTCGTTCCTGATCTGCTTCAATGCGCACGAGCACACGGTCGCGTTCGTCGCTCCCGATGCCGACTACGCCTCGACGTGGGAGGTGTGCCTCGACACCGCCCGCCCGATCGAGCACAGCATCGACGAACCGCGCTCGGTCAAGGCCGGCGGTTCGATCGACGTCGAAGCGCGTTCGGTGCTGGTCCTGCGCCGAGTCGTCTGATCGGTGGCGGCTCACCCGCGGTCGACGTACCGGCTCCAGATGCACACCGACTTCGGGTTCGCCAGCGCTGCCGCCGTCGCGGACTACCTGGCTGACCTGGGCGTCTCGCACGTCTACACCTCGCCGGTCCTGCAAGCGGCGGCCGGCTCGACGCACGGCTATGACATCGTCGACCACCACCGCGCCGGCGACGCGTTGGGCGGCGAGGCCGGGCGACGCGCGTTCGCCGACCGGCTGCGCGAGCTTGGGCTGGGCTGTGTCGTCGACATGGTCCCCAACCACATGAGCGTCGCCGTCCCGGCACTAAACCGCTGGTGGTGGGAGGTGCTGGAGCAGGGCCCGGAGGCCGAGCACGCCGCGTACTTCGACATCGATTGGTCGGCCGGCCGGTTGCTGCTGCCGGTGCTGGGCGACGGCCCTGACGAGCTCGACCGGCTGAGACTGATCGATGGTCAGCTCGACTACGACGGCCTGCGCTTCCCGACCGCGCGGGGAACCGACGCTGGATCACCGACCGAGGTGCACGCCCGCCAGCACTACGAGCTCGCGCACTGGCGGCGATCCGACCAGCTGACCTATCGACGCTTCTTCGACATCACCGGGCTGGCCGGAGTCAGGGTCGAAGACCCGCGGGTGTTCGACGACACCCACGGGGAGCTGCTGCGCTGGATTTCGGCCGGCGACGTCGACGGCATACGGATCGACCATCCGGATGGGCTGGCCGATCCCGGCGGCTACCTCGACCGGCTCGCCGATGCGGCACCCGGTGCCTGGGTGGTCGTAGAGAAAATCCTGGCGGGTGGCGAGGATCTGCCGGCTACCTGGCGGGCCGCCGGCACGACCGGATACGACGCTCTCCGACTGGTCGACGGGGTCTTCGTCGATCCCACCGGCGAGGAGCCGCTGACCCGCGCCTACGCCGAGTTGTCCGGTGCTCCGACCGACTTCGGGCAACTGCGTTACGAGCTCAAGCTCAAGGCTGCCGCAGTCACCCTGCGGCCGGAGACCCAGCGACTGGCCCGTTTGCTTCCGGACACACCGCACGCCTTCGATGCGCTCTGCGAGGTCATGGCGTGCCTGCCCGTCTACCGCACCTACCTGCCGGAGTACGGCGAGGCGCACCTCACGGCCGCGGTGACCACAGCCATCAAGCGGCGACCCGATCTGCGAGGTCCGATCGATGCGGTCGACCGGGCAGCGAGGTCCACCGGCACCGAATTCGCCACCCGCCTGCAGCAGACGACGGGGATGGTCATGGCCAAGGGCGTCGAGGACACGGCGTTCTATCGCTATCACCGGCTCGTCAGTCGCAACGAGGTCGGCGGGGAGCCCGCGGTGTTCGCGATCAGCGTGGCGGAGTTCCACCACGCGTGCGCGACCCGCCAGCAGTCGTGGCCGCACACGATGACCGCGCTGTCCACTCACGACACCAAGCGCAGTGAGGACGTGCGAGCCCGGCTCGCCGTGCTCGCCGAGCTGCCGGCTGCCTGGCAAGACACGGTTCGTGACTGGGCGTTGCGCCATCACGCGCCCGACCCCAATCTGGGCTACCTGGCCTGGCAGACGTTGGTCGGCGCGTGGCCACTGTCAGCTGATCGAGCGATGGCCTATCTCGAGAAGGCCGCGCGGGAGGCCAAGGAGCACACCTCCTGGACCCACCGCAACGCCGACTACGACGAGGCGCTGTCCGAGTTCGTCGCGGGTGTGTACGCCGACGAGTCCATTATCGCCGAGGTGGAGGCATTCGCCCGCCAGATCACGCCGTACGGCTGGTCGAACTCCCTGGCGGCCAAGCTCATGCAGCTGACCATGCCCGGGGTACCCGACCTCTACCAGGGCAGCGAGCTGTGGGATCTGTCCCTGGTCGACCCCGACAACAGGCGTCCGGTCGACTATGACCTGCGCCGCGACCTGCTCGCCAGCCTCGACGGCGGCGGCGTCCCTGATGTCGACGACACCGGCCGGGCCAAATTGCATGTGGTGACCCAGGCGCTGCACGCTCGGCGTGAGCTTCCGGGGGCCTTCGACGGCCCCTACCGTGCGTTGACTGCGGCTGGCCCTGCCGCCGACCACGGGCTGGCGTTCGGCCGCGGTGACGCCGTCATCACTGTGGCAACCCGGCTGCCCGTCACGCTCGAACGGCAGGGTGGGTGGCGGGACACGACCCTCGCGCTGCCCGCGGGTGACTGGATCGACCGGCTGACCGGCGAGCCCTACAGCCATGTGGCTTCGCTATCCGTCCTGCTGGACCGCCTCCCGGTGGCGCTATTGCAGCGCCACGGCAACTAACCGGCAACCGCATCCGATCGGCGCACACCGAGTCTGGTCCCGCACAATGACCGGATGGCGTTGTTCGAGGTATGGGCTCCTACGGCTGATCGAGTGCGGCTCGAGGTCGCCGCTGAAACCCACGATCTCAGCGCCCGGGACGCCGGCTGGTGGCACGCCGACGCCGCGGTCGAGCACGGCACCGACTATGCGTACCTGATCGACGACGACACCGCCCTGCCCGACCCCCGCTCCCGCTGGCAGCCGCATGGCGTGCACGGCCCGAGCCGCTACTACGACCACAACCGCTACCAGTGGAGCGACCAGTCGTGGACCGGACGCCAGCTGGCCGGCTGTGTCCTGTACGAGATGCACGTCGGCACCTTCACGGCCGAGGGCACATTCACGGCCGCGATCGAGCGGCTGGACCACCTCGTCGACCTGGGCATCGACATCGTCGAGTTGCTCCCGGTGAACGCCTTCGACGGTGAACGCGGCTGGGGCTACGACGGTGTCGCCTGGTACGCCGTGCATCGCGCCTATGGCGGGCCGGACGGCCTGAAGCAGTTCGTCGATGCCTGCCACGGTCGGGGGCTGGGTGTTCACCTCGACGTCATCTACAACCACCTGGGCCCCTCCGGCGCCTACCTCGACAAGTTCGGGCCGTACTTCACTCCGCAGCACGTCACCCCCTGGGGACCGGCCCTCAACCTCGACGGGCCGGGATCGGACGCGGTGCGGCGCTACCTCGTCGACAACGCGGTCATGTGGTTACGCGACTACCACCTCGACGGCCTCCGCCTGGACGCCGTACACGCCCTGGTCGACGACCGCGCCGTCCACGTGCTCGAGGAGCTCGCGATCGAGATTGACGCGCTCTCGACCCATCTACGCCGTCCGCTGTCGCTGGTCGCGGAGGCTGACCTCAACGAGACGCGGCTGATCACCGCGCGCGACTCGGCCGGCTACGGACTCACCGCGCACTGGTCCGACGACTTTCATCACGCGTTGCACACCGTGCTGACCGGAGAGGACCAGGGCTACTACGCCGATTTCGGATCGCTAGGCGTCCTGGCGAAGACCATCGCCCGGATGTATTTCCATGACGGGACCTGGTCGTCCTTCCGTGGCCGCCGACACGGGCGCCCGGTCAACACCGCCGCAACCCCGGCGCACCGGTTCTTGGGCTTTCTGCAGAACCACGACCAGGTGGGCAACCGCGCCATGGGCGACCGGATCAGCGCAACGCTCGACCCTGGCCTGCTCAAGGTGGGCGCCGCACTGGTACTCACGTCGCCCTTCACGCCGATGCTGTTCATGGGCGAAGAGTGGGCGGCCTCCACTCCCTGGCAGTTCTTCACCAGCTATCCAGAAGGGACACTGGCGGACGCGGTCCGGGAGGGCCGGCGCGCCGAGTTCGCCGATCACGGGTGGGACACCTCGCAGGTGCCCGACCCGCAGGACGAGCAGACCTTCCTCGACTCCAAGCTCGACTGGGACGAGGTCGGCGAACCCGACCACGGCGATGTGCTGGACTTCTACCGCAAGGCCATCGCGCTGCGCCACCAGCGGGCAGAGCTCACCGATCCGCGGCTCGACGGCGTCACAGTGGACTTCTCCGAAGAGAGCCGCTGGCTAGTCGTATCCCGAGGTGCGCTCAGGGTCGTCTGCAACTTCTCCCAGCGACGGCAAACCGTCCCGCTGGACGGCGCTCCGCTCGGCGTGCTGATCGCATCCGTGCCCGGCTTCGTCTATTCCGACGGCAAGGTCGATCTCGACGGCCCGTCAGCCGTCGTTGTCGAGCTCGCCTAGCCGTCAGCTCGCTCCGCGCCTCGCTGCGCTCGATGCTCACTCGCCTAGGAGATCGGGACGCCGAGCGGCAGCGTCACGCTGACGCTGTCGTACAGCCAGTACTGCTGCTTGGTTCTCCAGTTGTAGTAGACCTGGCCACGCGGATCGACGATCTGCCGGCGGACTCCGCCCACCAACATGAAGGTTCCCGACGAGGTCGTACGGTAGATCGAGCCGTCCTTGTAGGTGATGACCGCACCGATCGCAGGTGCACCGTAGTGCTCAAGGGTGCCCACCGGCACCGTGCCGACGCGGGCGCCCGGAATGTGCCATTGCAGCCAGGTTCCCTGGTGGATCGGCCGCCGCACGCCTCGATCCATCCGGTAGATCTGCGGGTTGCCGTACTCATGAATGAAGGCTCCGTGGCGGTACGGCCCATTGGGCACCCGCCCGACGCCCACCGGCGTGCCGAGCAGCGCTTCGTCGGTCACCGGCACGGCGCCAGCCGTCGGCAGGCCAAGCCCGGCCAGATCGCCGGCGGTCACCGCGTACCGACGACCTGAGGTCGTCGCCCAGTAGGTGCCGCCAGGCGTTCGTACGACGGACCCGTCCATCAGGGGCGCCGCACCGCGGTACGGGTAGAGCGCGAGCTCTTCGTTGCTCACCGACACCACGTCGTCGGCAGTCAGGGCATAGACCGCCAGCGCCGAGGGGGACATCGCTGTCCGGCTACCGTCGGTCATGATCATGGACGGCCATCCGGTCCCAAACGCCACGAGCTCTCCGGGCTGGTGCGGCATCGCGATCCGTGCGGCGGAAAGCCGCTGAGCGGCATTGAGTGAGTGGAACGGGTTGTAGACCGTGCCGGACCACGCGTCAGCACCCTTGCGCAACTCGAAGTGCACGTGCGGCCCGGTGGACTCGGCATTGCCGGAGTCCCCCAACCAGCCGACCAGCTGGCCGCGGACGACCTTCGACCCGGAGCGCAGGCCGGGCAGGAAGGCGTACGTGGCGCTGCCCCGCCCGTCATCAGTGCCCGGATTGTCGTTATTGATGTGGATGTAGTTGACCGACCACTGCGAGTCGAGTCTGCGGATGCTGAGGATGTTGCCCTCGCCCGGCGTGCTCTCGCGCTGGAAGTAGCTCACCGTGCCGTCGAATACCGCGACCAGCGGCCGCAACTTGGCGCCCATGAGGTCCTGCCCGAGGTGGCGACGAGAGCAGCCGGTGCCGCGGCAGGTCAGGAACGTGTCGGTGTAGCTCACGCCGCCGATGACCGGAAAGACCATGGGCACGACGACGGGCGTCGTCGACGCCGGCGGGTCGACGCTCGGATTCACCGATGGCGCACCGCCCACGCGGACCGCGCTCTCGCCGGTACGGGAGGGACCCGTACGAGAGGGTTCGGCAGCGGCGATGCCGGCTGGGACCGCCAGAGCGGCGGCGACGAGAACGACGAGCAGCGGACGCACGGTGGATCGCAACAACATGAACATCGACCTTCCAGCTGGCTTCACAGACCCTTGGTGTGTCGGCTGCCGGATTGCCCCTCTGAAGGCGATGTCGTGGTTCGGTCCAATCCCGCAGCCCACTACCGTGGCTGGCGTGGACCAACTGCGGTCGGCCGGCGACGTTGATCTCTTCAGTGCCTATGCCCGATCTGAGCCCGGTGTCCGGGTCAACTTCGTCGCCAGCATCGACGGTGCCGCGACGCTCGACGGACGCTCCGACAGACTGTCCAGTCCGGCCGACAAGCAGGTGTTCCGCGTGCTGCGAGCGCTGTCCGATGTCGTGCTGATCGGCGCGGGGACGGCACGGATCGAAAAGTACGGGCCGGTGCGGTTGGAGCCTGAGCTGCGATCGTGGCGACAGACCCAAGGAATGCCCGCGGTGCCGCCCCTGGCCGTGGTCAGCGCATCCTTGGACCTCGATCCTGGCAGCGCAATGTTCACCGAGGCGGTCACGCGACCGCTGATCCTCACCCGTGACGACGCGCCAGCCGATCGGCGGGCACGCCTTGCGGAGGGCGCCGATGTCCTCACCGCAGACTCCGCTGGTGGCTGGTTGCGGCAGCTGGCCGACCGGGGGCTGGCCCGAGTGCTGTGCGAAGGCGGCCCACGTCTCTTCGGCACCCTGCTCGACGAGGGCCTCGTCGATGAGCTGTGCCTGACGCTGTCCCCGTTGATGGTCGGTCAAGGGTCGCCGCACATCGCTGAGCAGATGGCGCCGGCGAGCCCGCGCCGCTTCGACCTGCGGCACGTGCTCGAACAGGACGGGTTCTTGTTCCTGCGCTACGCCGCCCGGTCGGCGAGCTAGCCGCCGGCCTCGTTGTCATTGGGTTCAGTCACGGCCGGGGAGCCTAGGCGAGTGAGCATCGAGCGCAGCGAGGCGCGGAGCGAGCTGACGACTAGTCGGGATCTGCCGGCCGATCTGTGCGGCCCACAGCACCAACGGGATCTGCAGCGGCAGGCGGCCCCACGCCGTGAGCTTGTGCATCGGCGTCGAGCCAACGGAGTCCAACGCCATCTGCACGTTGGCCGGAAAGACGACCACGAAGAGTGCGGCGGTCGCCCAGCCGGCGATCCGCCGAGTCCGCCGGAACGCCAGCCCCCCGGCACAGAGGAGCTCCGCCACCCCGCTGACGTAGACCAGCTCACGTGGATACGGCAGCGCGGACGGGATCGTGCGCTGGTAGCGGTCGGCGATGACGAAGTGAGCTGTGCCGGCGACACCCAGGAGGCCGGCCAGCAGCCAGGGCGAGGCGCGGACCCAGCTGATCTGTCTCATCGGATTTGCCTCATCTCACCGATGTTCGCACCCACCGGCACGGCAGGATGTCGGGATGGACCTTCCTGTCACGCCACCCGTCTCTCCCATGCTGGCCAAGTCGGTGAAAGAACTGCCGATCGCCGAGGGCATGAGCTACGAGCCGAAGTGGGACGGTTTTCGCTGCATCATCTTCAAAGATGGCGATGAGGTGGAGCTGGGGAGCCGCAACGAGCGCCCCATGACCCGTTACTTCCCTGAGGTGATCGCGGCCGCCCGCGCCCAGCTGCCACCACGGTGCGTCGTCGACGGCGAGATCATCATCGCGAGCGGTAACCGGCTGGACTTCGAGGCGTTGCTGCAACGCATCCACCCGGCCGAATCCCGGGTCAACAAGCTGGCGGTGGAGACGCCCGCGTCCTTCGTGGCCTTCGATCTGCTCGCCCTCGACGACGCGTCGTACATGGACGCACCCTTCTCCGAGCGGCGGCCGGCGCTGCAGGCAGCACTGGCCGGCGTGCAGGGACCCGTCCACCTCACCGCCGTGACCACGGACACGGCGACCGCGCGCGAGTGGTTCGACACGTTCGAGGGGGCCGGCCTGGACGGTGTCATCGCGAAGCCCGGCACGATCCCGTACGTACCGGACAAGCGGCTGATGTTCAAGGTCAAGCACGAGCGCACTGCCGATTGCGTGGTTGCCGGCTTCCGCTGGCACAAGACCGGGCCCATCGTCGGATCGCTGCTGCTCGGGCTGCACGACGAGGAAGGGCGGCTCCAGCATGTCGGCGTGTCCGCGTCGTTCACGGCGGCGCGCCGGGTCGAGCTACTCGACGAGCTCGCGCCGTACCGTACCGACGCCCTGGTCGGGCACCCGTGGGAAGAGTGGGCGCAGGCCGAGGCGCAGGCAAGCGGGCGACTGCCGGGGGCCCAGTCGCGTTGGAACGCCGGCAAGGACATGACGTGGGAGCCGCTCCGCCCCGAGCTCGTCGTGGAGGTCGCCTACGACCACATGGAGGGCACCCGATTCCGGCACACCGCACACTTCCGGCGGTGGCGTCCTGACCGGGATCCGCGCAGCTGCACGTACGCCCAACTCGAGGTGCCGGTCCGCTACGATCTGGCGCAGATCTTGACCGGATAGCGAGGGTAACGGGGGTCGCGGATGTCGAGGAAGTCATCCGACCGGGCGATCATCAAGGCGAGCTCGATCGCGGTCAGCCCGGCTTCCGAACCAGGCACGACCGGAACCAGGCCGATGAGCATCCCGTGCCGTCGGATCTGGGCCCCCAGCCCCCACGGAGTGCCGATGTCCCAGATCGCCTCGGTGTAACGGTCGATCGTGACCCGCACGTCAAACCAGCAGGGGGCGACGAGGGTGACTTGCGCGGGCACATCCCAATCAAGCAGCGAGGCAACGATCCCGTCGGCCAGTGATCGTCGCATGTCGCCTCCCATCCCGGGCTGGGTTGCCCGGGATGGGCCGATGGCAACCAGCGGCCGGCCCCGGCCCGAACAATGCCTTCCTTGATATAGACGCAGCAAGCGCCCGGAAAGTTGCGTGGGGCCGAACGACGGGTGAACCGGCGTGAATTTTCTCGAGTGGAGGGAGCTAGCCGGGGGGCTGGAAGTAGGGGTCAGCGCCCATGGCCTTCCACGCGGCGAGCGAAGCCGCCGAGGAGTCGACGTTCCAGTTGAAGGTGGCGCCGTCCTTGACGTTCACCGTGCTCCAGGCAACGACACCTTGGATCAGCGGCATGCTGGTCTTCACCGTCTGGCGCATGTCGTTGTACCAGGTGGCCTTGCGCATGGGGATCGCCGGATCCTCCATCACGCCGTACTCAGCCACCATCAGCGGCTTCGGCATGGTTGATGCCCACGTGTACCACTTGGCCATGAC
>Ga0136617_10004018_pt1 | contig 13162 bp, 13 predicted proteins | sample AntDrymUQ3222106_2_FD_129672 | JGI IMG/M metagenome (GOLD analysis project Ga0136617, IMG submission 129672) | Polar desert sand microbial communities from Dry Valleys, Antarctica - metaG UQ322 (21.06) | ecosystem: Environmental > Terrestrial > Soil > Desert | place: Antarctica: Dry Valley...
CAACGACCGCCTCTGGATCACGATCGACAGCCGCCCTGACCTCATCACGCCGCACGCCCGCAAGATTCCCTGCATAACGCAGGAACCCTGCCCCCGACGTCGGCGACCCCCTGAACGGTTACGATCTCGGCGCCTACCGTGTCGTCGGTTTCACCCGCGACCAGAGACGACGGCTCGTAGAAGCTGGTCAGCGCCTGGTGGTCCGTCGATGAGCTCTACGTCGACTTCGTGGTCACACCCGACCCGAGCAGGCGCCGAAATCCTCACCGTCGTTCGCCGCCGCCGCCTCCACGACAGCTCACGTTTGACGACACCGCCGGGGCGCAGCGATGAGCTTGCTCCTATACACGCAGGAAGGCCTCATGATTTCGCGGCGGGCTTTGACCGCGGCTGCGGTTGCGGCGCCGGCGGGCGATGTGGTAAAGCTCGCGAGGTCGGTGCGTAGTCGCCGGGTGGATTGGACGAACGCCGAGCATTTGGCTCATCGCGCACGCGCTGCATGCCGACCGCTACGCCAACGTCGTGCTCGACACCGCGCACGAGGATCTCGATGCCAGCGGCCTGCGGCGCGGGCGCACGGTTTCGGCACGTGCGCTCTCCGCGACGACGTGCCCGGACGCCCCCCGGGGCGGCCGGCTCTACGACGGCGGCCACGGAGCGCTCTCACTCGCCGTCAACCGCGGCTCGCCGCTTGCGGCGCTCTGCCTGCTTGTCGACGACGAGATCCTCATCGCACCCGCTTGGTCGTGGTACTTTCGGCTTGTCTCAGGAGCACGGGGAACGAACAACACGTCTTGAGCGCACCTGTTCCCACAGAGGAGTGTGTATGACGAACGTGTTCAAGCGCGGAGTACTGACAGGACTGGCCGCGTTGTTGATTCTGCCAGCGCTGGCGCCGGCTCACTACAGCCACAGCAAGTTCAGCTATGGCGAGGAACGAGCAGACGATCCCATCGATCGGTGAGCTTCGTCGCCTACGGCGTCGGGATCACCGCCGAGCGAACCGAGGAGCTCGTCGAGGGCGGGGCCGACTGGGGTCCGACGTTCCGCGGCAACGCCGGCCAGTTCGGCAAAGATCACGACAACTGGTCTGAGTTCGACAGCAACAACGCCAACGGCTCGATCACCGAAGATCGCAGCCACGTGCGCTGGAACCAGAGCGAACCGCATGGGCTGGGACACGACAACTACCTCTATGTGGCCGGCACGCCGCATTTCGAGGAGTTCGTCAAGGAAGAGGGCGGCTGCGAGATGCTCGGCGGACTCACCGGCAACCATGCCGTCAGGAGCTTCAATCGCGGGCGCGGGGATCTCAAACAGGCGCTGCCCTCCGCCTACCCACGGTTCTATCGTCAGACGGGTTCGACGACCAAGGTCCGCCAGTGCGACAACACCGAGGTCGGCGGGGATGGCAACGTGCTCTGGATGCGCTTGGCGGCTAGGTCGTTGGCATCAGCTTCGGCGAGCAGCCCCGCCAGCCGCGCGCAGGACTCACCGGCGGTCGTAGACAACGCCGAGCCGGCTGCCGTCACTGCGCCGGTTGGACGGGCGTGCCCGCAGGATGGTTCTGCCGATTTCGACAACTACTACGTTGGAGATCAGTTCGAGGGACTCCGGTTGACAAGCCGCCGCCGCAGCTGTGAGGCACCGCCCGCGGTTGTCCGCAGCGCGACCGGCGACTTGGTGCACGAGCGGCCCGTGCGCGTAAACGACGTCAGCTACGTCTACGGAGACTGCTGGCAGCCACCGGTCGGGGCGGGCGCCCGCGTGCCCCCGTTGCAGATCGTCTCCAGCCCAGGTTGCGAGCGACCGCACTCGCTCTATCACCGCTACGTCGGGCCGCCTGGCCTTGGTTTGGAGGCCGAGCCGCACCGCGACATGCAGCTGCGCGGAGTCAAGATCGCGGTGTTCGACGAGGGCGAGCGACTCGAGATCTACACCCGGAACTCCACGGTGGCGATCAGCGCCAGCGATCCCCGCTTGGCAGCCATGGCGGCGCGCCGCATGATCGCCGCACCAACGAGCCACGGCGGTCAGCGCGCACCCGAGGCGGCGCTGCCAGCGGCACGATCAGGCGTCAGCGCCGAGATGCTGCCAGCGCAGGCTCGAGGCTCCGACCCCGCGCCCGCGGCCGCGTGCTGACCGGTTGGACCGAGCGGCCAACGTCGGGGCGCGCCCTTGCGCGCGCCCCGACGCGCCCTGCCCGCATCGCCTGCGCGGTAGCCGTCTGGGGACTGGCCGCGCAAGGATGTGGCACCGAACCGCCGACGCCGCGTGCCGAACGCTCGCCGATAGCCCGCCACCAGACCCCAGACTTGGCGGTCAACGAAGTCGTCTTCGGGTCTCCGCCACGACGGACGCTCCTGCGAGTCACCGTGTCCGGCGGCTGCGAGCCGCTGCTCGCCGGCTCCACGGTCGAGCCGGTCGTAGACCGTGCGAGCTGGTCACCCGACGGCGGCTCGCTGGTCTTCGCGGCCAAGACGCGCGGCGAGGCTGGTTCCGACCTCTACGTCCTCGACAGCGATCGACGTCGGCTTCGGCGCCTGACGCACCTCGCGAGGGCGTCGCATCCGGTCTGGTCGCCCGACGGTTCGTCGATCGTGTTCTCGGTAGCCAGGCGACGGGGCATCGACGTCGCTCACCACCTCATGCAGATCGGTCCGGATGGCTCCGACCTGCGCGAACTCACGCCTCCCGTCGACGGACAAGTCGACGAAGCCGGCTCGTTCACTCACTCCGGGGACCGTCTCGCCTTCACGCGGTGGCGAAGGGTGGCCGACGCAGCGGACCGCCTGCGCAACACGGCGTCCATCCTCCTGATCTCACCCCAGGGTGGACCGGTCGAGCAGCTTGAGCGTCGCGGCCAGGACCCCGTGTTCTCGCCTGACGGCCGCCGGGTGGCGTACGTCTCGGATCGTGCACGCAACGGCGTTCTCCGCTACGGCTCCGGCGAGTTCTTCGCGAACGAGCTGTACATCGCCGATCACGATGGCCGGCGTGCCCGTCGCCTCACCAGATCGCGCTCTCGCAACGAACGCTACCCCGCCTGGGCCCCCGGCGGACGCCTACTCGCCTACCAGCGTGGGGAGGTCACCGGCAACGCGGAGGCCTCCGCGATCCTGCTGATTAGCCCGGCTGGCACCTGCCGTCGCGTGCTGCTCGCCGACGGCGATCTCTCGCCCTCCTACTCAGAGCCCGTGTGGCGACCCACCAGCGCGCGCCTGCGACTGACCCGCACCTGCCGCCGCTTGGCGGCACGGCCCTGAGCTTCGGCGCATCGGTGGCTGGCGTCCGATCCTATGGCCGAGCCTCCCTGCAACGCCACGCCCCTGCGCCGCGCTGGCGTGGCGCTCTTGGTGGTGGCCGCGACAGCGATCGCGGCACTGTGGGCCGCGGGAATCGTGGCGTTCTTCGACGATGACTTCAACCCTCGCGCACGTCCGGATGCGCTGCTGCTGACCGGCCAGAGCACGGTCGGGCTCTGCGGCATCCTCAGCCTGTGCGTGGCCGCGCTGCGCGGTGCCCAGTACGTCCGCACGGGAGTCTCGAGCCGGCTCGTGCGAGCAGGCTGGTTCCTCGTGCTGGCGCTCCCGTTTGGCGCGCTGTGGATCTTCCTCGCTGTGGTCGCCAGCGCGTCCTAGGTCAATGTGCTCATAGACACCCCCCGACCAGCCCAGACGCGGTCATGAGCGCACGCTCGGCCCGCCGCGGCGCCATTAGCGCGCAAACGGACTCGACGATCGACTCGGCGCGGGCGCCGGCGGCGGCGACTAGGCTGCGCGCGCATGAGGCCGCGCCTGCCACACACGCTGGTCCTGGCGGCGCCCCTGCTCGCGCTCGCGATCGGGCCCGCGACGGCGAGCACCGCCGCGGTCAGCGCCACGCGCGCGACGACCGCCGCCTGCCACGCCGGCGTGCGCGCGCCCGGTGGGGCGGTTCGCACGACGAACTACACCGCGCCCCGGACGGGGCTTGTGCGCACCACGCTGAGCAGCACCCGGGGCGACTGGGACGTCGCGGTCTTCGACGCCGACTCCGGTCGGCTCGTCGGCGCCGGCGCCGCGCCCGCCACGAGCGACCTCGCCGAGGGCTTCGTCGCCGCCGGCGAGCGGCTCGTCGTGCAGGCCTGCCGCCGCGCCGGCGCCGCCACGCGGGCGCAGCTGCGCACGCAGACGATCGAGCTCGCGCCGCAGGCGACGGCCGCTGTTCCCGAGCGCGTCGTTCGCGTCACCACGCCCGATCGCGCCGCCCGCCGGCGGCTCGCGGCGCTCGGGCTCGATCCCGCCGAGCGCGCCGACGTCGGCAGCGTCGACGTCGTGCTACCCGTCGGTGCTGATCGGCTCTCTCGTCCTCATCAACGAATACCTCGTTCGATGGGCCATGCGGAAGTACAAACGGCTGCGCCGGCGACCCGGCCGGGCGTGGGAGTTCCTTAGGGCCGTCGCAGAACGACAGCCCGAGCTCTTCGCGCACTGGCCCGCCGGTGCACGACCATAGGGCTGATGACAGGAGCCCGGTGAACCGAGAGGTTCACGCCGGGATCTGAGAGGGCCGGGGGGTGCGATTCCCCCCGGCTACTCGACTTCCTCGCGTTGTTGTTCGTCGGTGGCGCCGGTGGTCATGCAGTGGTGTACGTGACCTTCGAGGACGCCGAGCGCGACCTTGTCGATCCCGGCCTTGACCGCGGAGATCTGCTGCAGGATGTCGATGCAGTAGCGGTCGTCGTCGACCATCTTGGCGATGCCTCGCACCTGGCCCTCGATGCGGTGCAGGCGCGTGATGAGCTGGTCTTTTCTGGGGCGTCTGGCCAGCGGTGGATGGCGTGGTCTGAAGCATGCCTACATGATACCCCCTGGGAGTATTTGACAGCGGTCTCGCTGGCGTGCTACGGTGGGCACGTAGATACCCCCTAGGGGTATAGGCGAAAGAGTCGGGAGGGGCCGAATGACCATCACGCGCAAGATCAGCACCGCCGCGACCGTCGCGCTGCTAGCCGCCGCCGGCACTGCCGCGGCGGCCGAGGCACCGGTCGTCAGCAGTCAGCAGACGCTGAGCGCCAAGACGGCGCCGGTCACGATCGCGGGCACCGGAATCAAGAAGGGACAGCGGTTGCCCAGCGGCGCACGGGTCGTCTACCGCGACGTCACGCTTGAGGACCGCCAGAAGGTGCGGCTTTCGCTGCGGGCGCCTACCGGCAAGGCGATCCGCGGCCTTGCGCCCGCCGGGCGCGTCGGCTTCACGGTCGTCGACAAGGGCGACTACGTGGGCCGCAAGCAGGTCCGCGTCCGCGCATTCAAGGATCCGAACGTCGCCGGCGAGGTGACCGGCCGGATCTACGCGCTCGCGCGCTAGCAGGTCAACACCCGCGCACGCGCCGCGCCGGGGTCACGTCCGGCGCGGCGCCCGCGGCCTACTTGACGAGTACAGACCGGAAGTGGAGGAGGAAGCGATGCAGACCGTCACAGCACCCCAGCACCAACAGCATGACCAGCACCAGCATCACGATCATCATGAGATGCCGACGTCGGGTAGCGCGCTGAACCGGGTCGCGCTGAGCGCGACGCTGCACTGTCTCACGGGCTGCGCGATCGGCGAGGTCCTCGGCATGGTGATCGGCACCGCGCTGGGGTTCTCCTCGCTGGGAACCGTGGCGCTGGCTGTCGGCCTGGCGTTCTTGTTCGGCTATGCGCTGACGAGCCTGCCGCTGCTGCGCGCCGGGCTTGCCATCAGCGCGGTCGTGCCGATCGCGCTGGCGTCAGACACGCTGAGCATCGCGACGATGGAGCTCGTCGACAACGCGATCATGCTGGCCCTGCCAGGCGCGATGGAGGCCGGTGTCGGCAGCTTGCTGTTCTGGGGCAGCCTGGCGTTTGCGCTCGTCATCGCCGGTGCCGTTGCCGTCCCGGTCAACCGCTGGCTGATCGCCCGCGGCAAGGGCCACGCCGTCGTGCACGCGACCGGCATCCACGGTGGCGTCTCACCGCGGGTCGTCGGTGTCGCCGCCGTCGTGGCGTTCGTCTTCGGCTCATCGGTCCTGGTCGCCGAGCTCGTCGACGGCTCGGCCGACGACAGCAGCCATGACGCGATGAGCGGCCAGGTCGCCCCCACCCACGAGACGCAAGGGGCGGCGGGGCACGAGCAAGAGCCGGCTGTCGCAGCCGTCCGCGGGCTGTCTGCCAGCGCCGACGGGCTGACGCTCGAGCTCGACACGCCGCAGCTTGCGCGCGGCGTCCCAACGGCTCTGCGCGTCCGCGTGCGCGACCGCACCGGCGCGCCGGTGCGCGACTTCGACATCGAGCACGACAAGCGCATGCATCTGATCGTCGTGCGGCGCGACCTGACGGGCTTTCAGCACCTGCACCCAACGGTGTCCAACAACGGCACGTGGAGCGCGCGGCTCACGCTTCCGAGCGCCGGCAGCTACCGCGTGTTCGCCGACTTCAAGCACAACGGACGCAACCAGACGCTCGCGCGCAGCGTGAACGTCGCTGGACGCGTTGATCGTGTCGCGCTGCCGGCGGCGGCGAGCACCGCGACGACCGAGGGCGGCTACACCGTGCGCATTGACAGCGCCGCGGCGGGCGCCGGCAAAGAGACAGCGGTGGCGTTCAACGTGACGCGCGGCGGACGACCGGTCGCGCCGCAGCCCTACCTCGGTGCACGTGGGCACCTCGTCGCGCTGCGCTCGACGGACCTTGCCTACCTGCACGTCCATCCGACGGATGCCGCGGCGAGCGGCGGCCTGGTGCGCTTCGCGACCGAGTTTCCGACGACCGGGCGCTACCGCCTGTTCTTGCAGTTCAAGCACGACGGTCGCTTGCGCACCGCGCCCTTCACCGCGAACGTGGCGCGCTGATCACACCCCGCCGATCGCGGTGCGTCGGTGCGGTCAACCCGGTTGGCGTGGCGTCCGCGACACAGTCGCGGACGCCACGATGTTGGCGTGACTTTGCGCTGCATGAGGCCCTGAAGCGCGGGGTGCTTGGTAGCGCTGTCTACGCGCGTGGGCTTCCTAGGATCTCGTTATGGCTGCGCCATCAGACATTGCCCCTGGCGCATCGAGGCGATGAGCGAGCCGGTCCATCATCCGGTCTTCGCAGGCTGTACGCGCGCTTCGGCCCGCGCGTGCATGCCCGCGCCGCCGCCGAGCACAGCCGCGAGACGCTTGTTGGTCTGAGCGGCCGCGTCGTCGAGTTGGCGCCGGCAACGGCCTGAACTTCGCCTGGGCAGCGTTGGCGCCTGGCCTCGCTCCGGTCGTAGGTGTCACCGGGCGTGCGCGTCCACCGCAGATCATGTGCGCCCCGAGCGAGCAACCGCGGAGACTGGTCGTGGGCTAGAGACCAGCGGGGTGGCGAACGGAGTAGCCGCTCGTTGTGCGCGGTTCGGCTTGCCAGCGCGTGCCGGCGCCTTGGCGGCCGCTGGTGTCAAAGCGCAGCCCCGCGACCAGCATGTACATGTGGCCGGCGTTGGCGTAGGTTGTCACCCACTGGCCCGGGCCGGGCTCTGCCCAGGTCATGAAGCCGCCGGACGCCATGGATTGATCGAGCAGTCCGGCACCGTGCAGCGCGTAGGACACCGAGCCCGAGCAGTCATAGCCGTCGTCGTCCCACCTGCCATGCCCCCCGCCGTAGATGTAGGGCTTGGTCGCGATCTCGTTGCCGGCGGCGATGATCTGCTGGACCGCCGGTGGTGCCGCGGCCGGTGCCGTTGCGAGCCCGTCGGGCCCGACCGTCGCGGTCATCCCGGGCCCGAGGCGCGGAGCTGTCGGCTGCGACGGCTGCCCGGCGGGCCGCGGCTGCTGGTTGGGAAGTGCCCCGCCGGTGTTTGCGGCCGATGCGACGGCGCCGCCGTTGACCGCGACATCCCGCAGAATGCGGACGTCGATCTTGCTGACGGTGCCGTCGACGGTTTGGCGTTGGGCGCGCTCAAACGTGCGCACGGCCCGTTTGGTTCCGCTGCCGAACTCGCCGTCGACGCTGGTCCGCTGCCCGGCGAGTGAGAGGAACTGCTGCAGGATCTTGACGTCGTGTCCGCTGTGGCCCTGCTTGAGGGTGCGGTCACCGAGGTGCCAGTTGCGCTTGTTCTTCGCCGAGGCGAGCGGCGCGGGGATGAGCAGCACGAGCGCCACGAGCAACAGGCTGGGATGAATCAGCTTCACGCGGGCAGGAACCTTTCTCGTTCGGATGCCTGCGGGGTTAGCTGACGGGCTCGCGCAGAATGAGCAGCGCTACGTCACGTACGACGATTCGCCCCGGATCGCCCGAGCGATCCAAGTGGTTCCCCCGCTCCCCGCCGATGATCGGCGCAGACTCGGCTGGTCGATGCGCGCCGAAGCGTAGCGGATATCCCCGAACGACAGCTACACGCTGTAGGAGCCCGGGGTGCACCCACAGTCCCAACGGAGTGCTGGGGGGGGGCCGGTGCTCTGTGGCGACTGGCAGGACTCAACGCACCGTAGGCTCTCCTACGGCCCGCGGGTACTGGCGAGGAACTGGCGCGGTAGGACATACACGTTGTGATCTACCTGGGACCCGGGCGCGGATCGCACGAGAGCGAAATCAAGCTGAGCAGCTTGTGCAGCGCTCCTACGATCCGTAGCGAGCACGTCTGCGGGACGCTACTTCAGAGACGGTCGGTCATCGAGCGCCTCGCGACGGGCTCTTATCGGTTCGGATGTCGGTCCTCGCGCCCGAACGCGAACAGGCAACTGCGCGTGGTGCGCGGCACGTGGTTGAGAGCAAGGTGGTCACTCCGGGCAGTGGCGCACGGGGCTGCTCTGTGCCGCCTCGTCTACCGCGGCGAGTGTCGCAGCCGGCAATGCTGCGGCGAGCCCGACGACGAGCAGCACCATCGTTGTGGCGAGCAGATCCAGGCGCGTCCGCCGCCCCGGCCGGGTGCCCTCGAGCAGCTGTCGTACGCGGCGGGTCACCGCGCCGCCGCTGAGGGTCAGCAGTACCGCGGCGGTACTCGTGCGTGGCTGTGCGGCCTTGCAGATCGCGCTGGCCAGCGCCGCCGGATCGTGCATGCGATCCAGCGCCCAGCGGTCGGCGTCTCGCTCGAGGTGGAAGATCAGCTCGATGACCGCGCGCCGGGTCCCTGGGAGCATGCGGGCGAGCGAGCGGCAGATCTCGGCGGTCACGAGCACGAAGCGGTGGCGGCGGGCGATGTGGCCGTGCTCGTGCTCCAGGCTGGCGGCGAGCTCCTCGTCATCGAAGGAGGTCAGCGCGCCGGCCGACACGATCACGCGCGGGCGCCGCAGTCCAGCGGCCGCGACGACGATGTCGTGTTCGCCGACGATAAGGCTCTCCTGTGGGCCGGGACCGATCGAGGTGCGGCGTACCCAGGCGCTGATCGCGCGGGTCGCTCGCCAGAGCCCGACGCACACCGAGAGCATCGACACCGCGAGCGCGAACACCGGGGCGAGCAGCGCGACGTCGCCGACGCTGTGCCCGCTGAGGCCCAGATGCGACGTCACGACGGGCAGCGCCGTATGCCAACACCAGTGTGTGATGGCGTCGAACAGCGTGGTCGTCGGCATGTAGAACACGAGGAACAGCGCCACGAACAGCGCGACGAGCGCACGCAGACAGACAGCGGCAAGCCAGATCACGGCGGCGGTCGCCGGGTGCGCGCGTTCCAGGCGCAGCACGTGTGGCGCCGTGATCGCCGCGCCGACGAGTACCGCGATCAGCACCGTCACCTGCGGTTGTCTTTCCGGGCCTTGTCGACCTCGTCCGTCAGGCGTTTGGTCGGCTCGTTCGCTGTCGCGCAGGCCGCTGATGAGCTGCGCGAGCGCGGCCTGCCGGGCATCGGGCGAGGCGGAGGCGAGCGTGTGCTGGATCGTGCGCGAGAGGTACTGCGCCTCGGTGAGCTTGGGGCTGTAGACGATCGCTGGTCCGGTGCGCGTGCGCGCCAAAAAGCCCCGCTCGGCCAGGCGGTTGAGCACGGTCTGCACCGTCGTGTACGCACCGCGGTAGCGGGATGGTAGGGCGCCGCGGACCTGCTCGACGGTGCCGGCTTCGAGGCGCCAGAGCGCTGCCATGATCTGCGCCTGCAACTCGCCCTGGATCGGCGTCACGTCAGTCACGGCGCTCAGTATCGCAGTGGGGGGCGCGGGCGATGGCGCTTCGCGGTCAAGCAACGGGCACGAAGGAGCGTTATCCTACGAGTTGTAGGATGCACGTGTGTGTTTCAAGCGGCTGTCCCCGCGACATGTGTCTGCGGGCGCGACGTGGCGGCACCGGCTCATCCGCGGTCTGGTGCTGCTCGTCGCGGTCGCGGGCGCGATCGCGCTGGGTAGCCAACTCGTCTCGGACGCTGGGCCGCCCGCGCCTTCGCCGCAGCCCGCAACCACCGTGCTTGAGTTCTTCGGGGGCGCCCAGCTTCTCGTGCGGGTCAGGATGCGCCGCGACCAGCCGGCCGATCGCGTGGCGCTGACCCTCCTGTTGACCGCGCGGTTGGCCCGCGGAACCGTCGCCGCTCAAGGCCGGGCCCGCATCACGTACGAGTACGACATAGCCGCGACGGTCCGACGGGCAGCCGCGCTCGGTGCCCAGGGCGGTCGCGTTCAGGCAGTTCGCAAGGCGGTCTCATCGCGGGTCCTGCCCCCGTCGTCCGTCAGGCTCGACGCAACCTAGGCAAGGCCGCGGCGCTCAAGGCGCTGCGTGCGAGCACCGGCACCCGGGTCTCGCAACAGCAGTGCAGGCCGCGTTTGCGCGCGCGACCGCTGGACCCGGTCGGCGAAGAACCAAACGCATATGGGGCGATCCCGATGTGGGGTACGTGGGAAGGGCTGCCGGCAATGGGGTCGCGGGCGGGTGTGGCACTACCCCGGCCGGTAGCAGCGACCCGCGCGCAGATACAGCCGGCGCGTGCAGAACGTGAGCGCACGCCCGCCGAGCGCATCTACGCCAGAGTGCTGGCGGCAGCACGATCGGCACGCTGAGGATCAACAGCCACACGTCACGATCCAGCCCAGCGGCGTGGCCAGCTCACGGCCCAGCAGCTCGGTGCCCACCATCGACCACAGCACCGTGGGAACGGTGAAGACGAGCGCGACGAGGAAGCGGTTGCGCATGTCACGGGCCATCGCCACCATCGACATCCCGGCGTGGGCGCCCTCGCCGTGACCGTGAGCGTGACCGGCGCGCTGCACCCCGTCCGCGTCGTGCGGCTCCCCCCGGCCGGCCTCGGCGAGGGGATCGCACACGTGCCCCGGCGCCGACTCGCCAGCGCAGTGGTAGCCACACTCCTGCACCCACTCCCGCAGCCCGGCAACAGACGTCTGCCGCGGGTCGAACGTCACCGTCGCCGTGTGCGCAACCGGATTGGCATCCACCGCGAGCACACCGGGACGGTGGGCCAGAACGCCCTCCACGACCGCCTTCTGGCTGTCGTAATGCGGCCCGCCGACGTGCAGCACCGCGACGGCGGGAGGATCCCCCGCGTCGCTTCGACGACCTCAGCGGTCGCCACGGATCCCGACGCGAGCCGCGCTCGCCACGCTCATCCTGGCCGGCGCGCATCATCATCCACATCATGGCGCCCATCATCAGGCCGCAGGCCAAGGACGGCAGCAACACCAACCCGCCGGCACCGACCCCCGTCAACAGCAGAACGACACCAACGAGCAGCAGCGCGGCGCACAGCAGCATGTGACTGGGCTTCATCGTGTGCCCCGACTTCATGGCTTGACCTCTCAACAGCGTGGCAGGATGGCTCCGTCAGACTGTAGGAGCAGGCATCCGTTCGGCGTCCGCAGCAATCCACGAGGTGGTGCGGGTTTCTACTCGCCAGGCCAGCCCCGGCGTCTGCCACGCGTCGCGCTCCGCGGCCGGGCAGTTCCAGGCGTCGCATCGGCTGATGGCCCCCTGCACGACGCCGGAGTACCGGCAGCCGGACCGGTGCCCGTCCAGCCTGCTGCTCAGACGAGACTGAGGACGGCGACGATGAGTACCGCGAGCGCCAGGACGCCGAGCAGCGTCACCACGATGGTCCGCACGAGCGACGGCTCCGGTCCGCCGCCGCGATGCTGATCGCGCACGCTCGTGTAGATCTGACGCGGCTGGTCTCTCACGCCGGTGATGATGACATACCTCCTACACGACGTAGGTAGTACCTGCGCGGTGTGGGCGTCATCGCGGTGGTGGAGCCATTTGGTCGTGTGTGTCGAGACCGCAGCGGTCGGTCACACGCGCGGTCAGAATCGGGCCGGCGATGACGATCACGAGCAGGACGACGCTCGTCCACTGCGCGCTGCTCAGGCCCAGTGCGAGCTGCGGGCTGTCGGAGCGCAGGAAGAACACGAAGAACCGGCCTGCAGCGAACAGGCCGAGCACGAGCCATGCCAGGTCGCCGGGCCGGCGCATGCGGTGGCGCAGGGGCCAGACGACCGCGAAGATCGCGGCCGCAAGGAGCACCTCGTACAGCCCGCCGTTGTGGTAGGGCCAGCGTCGGATCTGGCGTCTGCGCGTCGGGATGCGCGTTGCGAACCGCGAGGAAGAACGTGCTGCGCTCTCCGTAGTGCTCGCCGTTTATGACGTCTCCGATGCGGCCGACCGCAATCCCGAGCGGCAGTCCGGCGGCGCACGCGTCGAGATAGCGGCCGCTTAGCCGCGCGCGATGCACGTAGGCCGCGATGAGCACGGCGCCGAGGATGACCCCACCGTCGAAGGTGAAGCCGTGGCTTGAGAACAGACGGCCGGGCGACAACAGCGCGCGGGGGGCGTGTTCGAACAGGTAGAAGATCCGTGACCCGACGATCCCGCCGAGCGCCGCCAGCGCGCCGAAGGTGTACATCGGCTCGCTGTCCAGGTCGCGCTCGCGCAGCCAGCACGCGGCAGCAACGGCGCCGATCAGGATCCCCAGCGCGATCGTCAGCCCGTGCCATGCCAGCGTCAGCGGCCCGAAGCGGATCTCGGGGTCGATGTTGATCGTGATGACGCCAGGACGAACCATGAGCCGGTGGGGCCGCTCGCGGCCCCCTCAGCCCCGGAGCCTCAGGACACAGCCGATCCGTCTACCTACAGAGTGTAGTAACTCGGCGGATTCGCCCGAACGGGTCCTCCATCTGAATGCAGTGGATAGCCGTTGAACGCCTCTACAGCGCTGCCTGCCCTCCCACCCAAATGGTGGGCAGATGCGACGCGCGCCGCGTGAGCGA
>Ga0136617_10004019_pt1 | contig 13162 bp, 6 predicted proteins | sample AntDrymUQ3222106_2_FD_129672 | JGI IMG/M metagenome (GOLD analysis project Ga0136617, IMG submission 129672) | Polar desert sand microbial communities from Dry Valleys, Antarctica - metaG UQ322 (21.06) | ecosystem: Environmental > Terrestrial > Soil > Desert | place: Antarctica: Dry Valley...
CTCCGCCGCACGGTGCCCGCGACGCACGATCTGCTCGTCTACCCACCGGTCTTCAACCTCTCGGCGTTTCCCCTGCCGATGGCCGCGCTCTACGGCGGGGTTGTGCAGACCCGACCGTTGGCGGTCGCGACGCCCTCCGTGGGAGGACTGCGAGCCTACGTCGCAGGCGACCCGTTGAACCGCATCAGCTGGTCGGCGACCGCGCGGACCGGTTCGATGATGGTCAAGGAGCTCGATCCGGACCCGAGCGCCGATGTGTGGATCGTGCTTGACCTGGAAGCCGACGCGCGGTGGAAGGCTCAGTCAGGACCGTCAACGCGCAACGATGCAATCCGCTGGCTCGATTCCACCGAAGAGTATGGCGTGGCGATCGCCGCGTCGTTGGCGCAGCGATGTCTCGACGATGGACGTGAGGTGGGGCTCATCATCAACCGTAGCCAGCCGATGCGGATCTTACCCGATCATAACGAGCGTCAATGGCTGCGCATCTTCGAGCTCCTCTCGGTCGCTACGGCACAGGGAACCCGGCCGCTGGCCATCACGTTGAGCCAGGAAGCCAAGCGGTTCAACCGGCAATCGGCCGTTGTCGTCGTGACTGCATCTCCGCTTTCGGAGTGGGTTGAGGCCATGGGATCGCTGCGTGACCGCCGTATCCCCGTGATCGCGGTCGTGCTCGATGCGTCGTCGTTCGATGAGTCCGCGCCCGGCAGCGACGCGGTCGTTCAGGCACTGCATGCTCGTCGCGTTCCGGTGATGACCGTTCGATTTGGTGACGATCCAGCGGCGGCGCTCGCGACACGCGGCGCGAATTCGGGATCGTAAGGATGACGATGAAGGCGGACACCATCTGTTCCTCTCCAGCTCACGTGGCACTCGCTGCTGGTTCGAACCGACGCCGTTGGCACGGTCCGGCCGAAGGCTGGGACATCCTGCTGCTGCATTTGATTCTCGTTGGAACGGCGGGGATGGCGGTCCAGACCGCGAACTGGACCGGGCTGCGCACTTCACTCCCGCTGCTGGCCCTGAGTTCGGCCTTGTTCGGTGTGTTGCTGGCGAAGAGTCGGCTGCCGGATACATTCGCCCATCTGTTCGCGGTGGTGACCTCCATCGCGGCCGCGCTGCTCGCGGTGACGCTGTCCACCGCGGACGTGGAGGGGTCGTTGCTGGCCAGAGCGCGGTCGGTCGGTCGGAGCAGCCTGGATTGGTATCTCGGTCGCGGTGTCCCCGGTGATGACGAACTCCTGTTGTCGCTGTTGATGGGCGCCCTGATCTGGTTGCTGGCGTATCTGGCCGCGTGGACACTTTTTCGAAGAGGGTGGTTCTTCGCCTCGATCCTCCTGCCGGGGTTTCTGGTGCTGGTCAACCTGGGCTATGCACCTGCGCCGGAGAACTGGCCCATCATCGTCTACCTCCTCGGGAGCGGCATTCTTGCCGCTCGGTATCATCTGTTTCGCCGTCAGCAGCAGTGGGCGCGCTGGGGCATGCCAGCTCCCGGCGCGATGGGAACGCGCTTCTTTCTCACCGGTGCTTTCGTGGCAGTGCTCGCGGTGGCAACCGGGTGGGCAACACCTCAGTCCCTGGCACATGCCTCGCTCGAACCGTTGCTCAGCCGGTTTCAGGAGCCGCTGCTCGATGCCCAGGAACGGCTGCTCGGTTGGGCGGAGGGGGCAGGGTCGGAGTCGGATGATGCGCTCGGCGAAGAGAGCGGCCGTTTTTCGAGTTTCGGCGACTCGTTCTCCATCGGCGGCCCGCTCCGACTCACAGATGCCCCAGCCGTTCTCCTCCAGGCAGAGGCATCGACCTATCTCATCGGCCACCACTATGACGCCTATTCCGGCAGGGGTTGGCGAAGCACGGTGGAGTCGACATTCGATGGCCGCGGCGCCGATGGCCAGACCTATTCGCCGGAGATGACCTTTCAGGCGGGCCAGAAGATCCCGCTCTCCGCCGACGTCCAAGGCGGGCGCACTCCGGTCAACGGCGCGATCACGCTTCTCGCCCCGCGCGGCGAGGTCCTACTCACGACCGACACCTTCGTGACCGCGAACCTTCCGACCTCAGTGCGGCTGTCCTGGCGTCGCGTCCAGAACGAGCGGTTCGAGATCGACGCGCGTGCCATCGGCGAACTCCCGCCGGACCTTCAGCGCATCGCCATCCTACTGGCGCGGAGCGAGTTTGCGGTGAACTCTGGTCAGAACGCACTCCCGACCGCCGATCCAGAAATCAGCGCCGACATCCAGTCCGAGCAAGCCGAGCTCAGTCGACGGTTTCTCTCCGTCGGTTGGGAGATCGACGCGCAAGGGCAGGCGACCAACCTCGTGGTCACCGGTCAGTTGCCGGTGTACGACGATGTCGAGGCCGTGTTCGCGCGGGACGACATGCAGCCGAACACGCCGTATGCCGTGTCCGGTCTGACGTCCGTCGCCGAGCCAGATCAACTGCGGGGAGCAGGAGACGAGTATCCGAGTCACGTCGAGAATCGCTACTTTCAGCTCCCAAACACGATCACGCCACGTACCGTCGATCTTGCTCGCGACATTACGCGAGAAACGGACAACCCGTTCGACGCCGCCAAAGCGATCGAGGCATACCTGCGCGAAAACATCACCTATGTCGAAGAGGTACCCCTGCCTCCCGCGGACCAAGACGTCGTCGATTACGTGCTGTTCGATGATCAGCGCGGCTATTGCGAATACTACGCCGCGGCGATGGCGGTGATGCTGCGTACGCTGGACATCCCATCCCGAGTCGTCGTTGGGTTCTACCCAGGTCCCTATGACGATGCGCGCGGCGGCTTCCTCTATCGCGAACGGAACGCGCACGCCTGGGTCGAGGTCTATTTTCCCGAGTACGGCTGGATCCCGTTTGAACCGACCGCGTCCCAGCCCCCTCGTGAATACGGGGCAGCCACACCGCCAGCCACCACCGAGACCCCGCCACCATCGGAGATTGCGGAGACGGCCGAAGCGGCGTCGCCTCCTCCTCTGGCCGAAGTCGCGTCCACACCCGCCGCCGCGCTGCCGGCCATCACCACGTCGCGGGATGACTCGCAGCGCCAAGACCAGCTGATCGCGGGTGCACTTATCGGTGGGGTTTTCCTCGCGATCGCCGCGGCCATCTACCTGATCTGGTTGCGGCCGCTGCGCGATCTCAGCCCAGGCGACGCCCTCTACGCTCGGCTGCTGCGATTTGGTCGGTTCATTGGATTGCGCCCCGACGATGCCACGACGCCCCACGAGTTTGCCCGCTCGCTCGGCGATGCCGTCCCCGCGACGCGCCGCCCCGCGATGCAGATCGTGGAGGTCTACGAGGTGAGCCGGTACGGTCGGGATGGGGCCGACGCCTACCTGCTGCGCATCGCAAAGCAAGGCTGGTCGCAGCTGCGTCGCCAGCTCCTGCCCGCCCGACTCCAGATGCGCCGGTGGCGGCGAGACAACGACCATGCCTGATCAAACGCCGTCCATCCTCGTCGCGGGCGCCATCAACACCGACCTCGTCGCCCTTGTTGAGCGTGCCCCGTCCGCCGGCGAGACCATCACTGGCCACTCCTTCGCCATTTTCGGCGGTGGCAAGGGGGCCAACCAAGCCGTCGCCGCCCGACGTGCCGGCGCGAACGTGGCGCTGCTCGGTGCCGTCGGCAACGATGACTTCGGTTCGGCACGACGAGCCGAACTGGAAGCAGAAGGGATCGACCTCGAAAGCATCGCCCGCCGCGACGACATCCCGTCCGGGGTGGCAGCAATCACGGTGGAGTCCGGAGGCGAGAACCGGATCGCCTATATCCCCGGCACCACCCTCACCGTCACCGCCGAGGAGGCGGCAAATGCCTTCCTTCGCGTCATGCCAACGATCCTTCTCGCCACACTCGAGCTCCCGATGGAGGCCTTGACGCGGCTGTTTCGCCTCGCCCGTGAGCACGCATGCCAGACGATCCTGGCGGCCACGCCAGAACCGGAAACCGCCAGGGCGCTGCTGCGGGACGTTGACGTGTTGGTCGTCAACCGGGGAGAGGCTGCCGTACTGCTCGCCGTGTCGTCCGAGAACATAGACACCGAGGACCTTCAGCACCAGCTGGAACAATTGGGGCCGAGCACCGTCGTCCTGACGCTCGGCGAATACGGGGTTGTCGCTTTGGTCGATGGTGATTTGGTGCGTCAACCCGCGTTCGAGGTCGACGTCGTCGATACCACCGGTGCCGGCGACGCGTTCACCGGCGTGGTCGCGGCCGCCTTGTCGGAAAGTCGCTCGATGACCGACGCGCTCCGACGTGGACTCGCCGCCGGCGGATTGGCGACGACGAAGCAGGGCGCCCAGACGTCCATGCCTTACCGCGACGCGATCGATGACATGGTTCGAGCGACGAAGGTAACGACAAGCGCCGAGTCGTACTGACTCGGCGCTCTCTGGGACATGCCTAGGCGGAAGGGGAGGGATTCGAACCCTCGAGACGGAATTACCGCCTACGCGATTTCCAGTCGCGCGCACTAGGCCAGGCTATGCGACCCTTCCATGCTGTTTGGTTTCGCGCCACTCTGAAGGAACGGCAAGTTGGCGGAGAGGGTGGGATTCGAACCCACGGAGGCTCGTCACCTCACTGCTTTTCGAGAGCAGCACCTTCAACCACTCGGACACCTCTCCGCCCGCGATTATAGCAGAACACCCGGTCGTGACCGGACCTGTCGTGCTGCTCCGGGCAAACGAAAAGCCGCCCCAGGTGGGCGGCTTCGGTATGCCTGGAGGGACTCGAACCCCCGACCTACAACTCCGCAAGCTGTCGCTCTATCCAACTGAGCTACAGGCACATAGCGCCGATGAGTATAGCCGCCGCGTCACGCGGCGATCAACCGGCAGTCGGGCGGAGAGGGAGGGATTTGAACCCTCGAAAGGAGCATTACTCCCTTACTCGCTTAGCAGGCGAGCGCCTTCAACCACTCGGCCACCTCCCCAGCGACCCGTTCAGTTTACCAGAGCGCGCAACCGCCGTCGAAACCTGAATCAACCTGCGTGAACCGAGTCGCCATCCGCTACAATGCTCGCTGGAGAGGTGCCAGAGCGGACGAATGGAGCGGTCTTGAAAACCGTCGAGGTGCAAGCCTCCGTGGGTTCGAATCCCACCCTCTCCGCCATCGCAGCTCCTCCCCAATTGGCCTGGCCGTTACACGCCGCTCTCGGCAGGCTGAGCTGGACCCAATGCCGGTTGCACCCCAATCACATCCTGGCCACCCAAGTAGGGCTTAAGCACCGCGGGCACCGCGACGGTTCCATCCTCGCGCTGATTGTTCTCCAGGATCGCGATCATCGTCCGCGGCAGCGCCAACCCCGACCCATTCAGCGTATGCAGAAACTGTGGTCGTCCGCCGCCCTCCGGCCGGAACCGAAGGTTCGCCCGCCGCGCCTGAAAATCTCGGAAGTTCGAGCACGACGACACTTCGAGCCATTCCCTCGTGCCGGCCGCGTAAATCTCGATATCATAGGTATGGGCCGACGCGAAGGTCATGTCGCCGGTCGACAGACGCAAGATCCGATACGGCAGCTGTAGCCCCTTGACGATGGCCAGGGCCTCGCCGAGAAGCCGCCGGTGTTCCTCCTCCGAGCGATCGGGATGGGTGAACTTGACCATCTCGACCTTCTCGAACTGGTAGACACGCTTGATCCCGCGCACCTCGCGGCCGCCCGAGATCTGCTCGTGCCGGAAGCAGGGCGTCGCGGCGGTGTGGTAGATGGGCAGGAGCACTTCGTCGAGGATCTCGTCGCGATACAGGTTCGTGATGGGCACCTCGGCGGTCGGGATCAGCCACTTGTCCTCACCCTCGATGTGGAAGAGCGCGTCGGCGAACTTCGGCAGGTTTCCCGTTCCGACAAGTGATTCGGCCAAGACCATGAGGGGTGGATCGACCTCACCATAGCCGTGTTGACGGGTATGCACATCGAGCATCCAGGCAGTCAAGGCGCGTTGCAGCCGCGCCCCGTCCCCGCGCAGGACGTGAAAGCGCGAGCCAGCCACCTTCACGCCGCGGTCGAAGTCGATGATCCCCAGCGTCTCGGCGAGCTCCCAGTGCGGTTTCGGGACGAACCCGAACGCCGGCTTCCCACCGCGCTCCTCGATGACCTCGTTCGCCGCTTCGTCCGGGCCGACCGGCACGACCGCGTCGGGGATGTTGGGGATGCCGAGCATCAACTCGTGCAGCTCCGCGTCGACGATGCGCACGCGGTCGTCCATCGCGGAGATGCGATCACCCAGGACCCGCATCGCGTCGATCCGTGCCTGCCGGTCGGCGGCTTCTTTCGCCTTGCCGACCTGCTTTGACCCCTCGTTGCGCTCCGCCTTTCGCGTTTCGACCTCCGTGATCAGCGCCCGCCGTTCTTCGTCGAGGGCCAGAATCCGATCGACCGGCGCGTCCACGTTCTTCGACGCCGATGCCGTCTTGATTAGCTCCGGTTGCTCGCGAATCAATCTGATGTCCAGCATGTCGAGAATCCTTTCTCTTTCGTTCACATGTCGACCGGCCCGCGCAGGGCAAAACAAAACCCCGCCATCAGCGGGGTGACGCCTGCCTGCTGCCGGAACGCGATGGTCAATCGGCAGAGATCGGCGTCACCCCCATGGCAGAGGAAATCGACCGGGAACTCGACTCGTGTGAATGGACAGCTCCGTTACTTCGTATCCCCACGGTAGGGACGAAGCCGGGCAGGAACTTGTGCCAATCGTCCTGCACGGCCAAGTCGAGTCGGCGCTCGATGGTGTAGTACATCCCGGCCCGCGGCTCGTTCGGATCTTTGCGGAGGGGCATGCGCGCCTCGGTCAGGCTCTTACCGCCCTTCCGATGGTTGCACGGCTTACATGCTGTTACCACGTTGTCCCACACGTGAAGACCCCCGCGAGAGCGGGGGACCACGTGGTCAACCGTCAGGTCGTGGCCATGACGGCCACAGTATTGGCAGGTGAAGTTGTCGCGGATGAAGATCTCCCGCCGAGTCAGCTTGACTCGCGGACGCGGTCGCCGGATGAGATACATGAGCCGGATCACCGACGGTGCCGGGAAGATCTCGGTGGCGCTCGCCATTCCGATCTCTTTCGCCTCGAGGATCTCCGCCTTGCCGCCGATGACGAGCACGACGGCACGTCGCACGTTGCAGACGTTGAGGGGTTCGTAGTTTTGGTTGAGAACAAGGACGGCGTTGTTCACCCTGCCGACACCTCTTCGGTTCAGGGTTGCCTCGGTAGACCTTCGCACCAGGCACCGGTGCACCCGCGTTCGCACCGACTGCGATTCGATAGTAGCACGGCCAAAGTGCCCAAACAACCGTCGTAAATCACGTGTGCGACGTCTTCGCCGACCGACGCGACGACGTCGGGCCGTCCAGCACCCGACAGATCGCCGCGCTTGAGTCCGCCGCCAACCTCAGCCGCCAATGCCAAACCTCCGGCGTCTCGTAGGTGCGCTCGGTCCACGACGCCAAGCCTCCGGCCGCCTCGATCTCCGGTCCGTAGCGATCCGCGGTCTCGAACTCCAGCCCCTCGCATGCGAGGTACGCGACCCGTGTTGGGTCAACTGAATGGACGAGCAGGGGCCACTCCGTGTCGGTCGCCAGCGTCGGCTCAATCGAACTCCGCAAGAGGATATCCGCACCTTCCCGACTCAACCAGCTCGCCCCTGCCGTCGCATCAACCTGGCGACCGAGGGCAAGTGACAAAGGGTGATTGGTCGCCTCTTCCGCTACCCGCTGCACCAGCGGATGCGTCGCGTAGGCGCGTGGCGTCCTGCCGAGACAGACATACCAGGCATCGGCGCAGTTGCTAGCGATGCGTGGTCCAAGCGCCGCAAGTTCATCGGGAAATGCCTGCGCCCAATGGAGCCATCGGTCGAAATCACAGGAAAAAATCGAATTGGCTTCCAACGTTGTAGCATCAGCAATGGCCTGCCTTCGGTTCTCTCCCGCCCGTTCATCGCCATTGTGGAGGACCCGGACACCGGCCGCGCGCAACGCCGCGACAAAATCGCGATCAGTTGCGGCTGTCGCGACCACAGAAATGTGCGCATAGTGCGCGAGATGCGCTGCGGACGACGCAAACATCGCCCGCAACCGACCCTCCGGATCGTGCAGCGTCCCGGCAAGTGCCATTGAACGGGAGCGTTGCGGCACATCAGCCATCTGAACGACAGACTATACCGAGAGGAACGGCAGCCGGCTTGAGCCGGCTTTGTAGGCGTAGCCCGGCCACTTTAGGTCCAGACCGCAAGTCTGGGCTTTCGGGCCGGGCGGCGTCCGGGACAAGTCCGTAACCCGAGCCTTCAATCCGCCGCCAAACTCGTCGAGCCGAGAATCGGCCGCAGGTACTCGCCGGTGAACGAGTCAGGATGCTCCGCCACGTCCTCCGGCGTCCCTTCCGCGATCACCCGGCCCCCGCCGCTGCCGCCCTCTGGGCCCATGTCGATGATCCAGTCGCTCGACTTGATCACGTCCAGGTTGTGCTCGATCACGATTACCGTGTTACCGCCGTCCGCCAGTCGGTGCAGCACCCCGAGCAGCCGCTCGATGTCGGCGAAGTGCAGACCGGTCGTCGGCTCGTCGAGGATGTACAACGTGCGACCCGTCGCCCGGCGCGACAACTCGCTCGCCAGCTTCACCCGCTGTGCCTCACCGCCGGAAAGCTGCGTCGCCGGTTGACCGAGGTGCACGTAGCCAAGGCCGACGTCGAAGAGCGTTTGCAGTTTGTGCTTGATCGCCGGGATGTTCTGGAAGAAGTCGACCGCCTCCTCGACCGTCATGTCCAGCACGTCGGCGATGGACTTGCCCTTGTACGTGATCTCCAACGCCTCGCGGTTGTACCGCCGGCCGTGGCAGACCTCACACGGCACGAAGACGTCGGGCAGGAAGTTCATCTCGATCTGGATGATGCCCTCTCCACGGCATGCCTCGCACCTTCCGCCTTTGACGTTGAATGAGAACCGGCCCGCCGCGTAGCCACGTGTCTTCGCCTCCGGCAACGAGGCGAACAGCTCCCGGATCGGCGTGAACAACCCGCTGTAGGTGGCGGGGTTGGAGCGCGGCGTCCTCCCGATCGGGCCCTGGTCGATCTCGACCACTTTGTCGAGTTGGTGCATGCCTTCGATCGCATCATGCGACCCCGGTTTGTCCTTCGCCCGGTGCAGCTCCTGGGCCAGCTTCTTGTACAGCGTGTCGGTGATCAGCGAACTCTTGCCCGAGCCCGAGACACCGGTGATGCAGGTGAACGTCCCGAGCGGGAAGGCAACGGTCACGTCTTGCAGGTTGTTCTCCCGCGCACCACGAATCGTGAGTTTTTTGCCGTTCCCATCACGTCGCCGGTCCGGCATCGTGATCTGGCGCTTGCCGCTGAGGAACTGGCCCGTGATCGAGCGGTCGACCCGGGCGATGTCGTCCATCGTACCCTCGGCCACGACATGCCCGCCATGCTCGCCGGCGCCCGGCCCGATGTCGATGATCCAGTCGGCGGCGCGCATCGTGTCTTCGTCGTGCTCGACAACGATCAACGTGTTACCGATGTCGCGGAGCCGCTGCAACGTCTTGATCAGCCGCGCGTTGTCCCGCTGGTGGAGGCCGATACTCGGCTCATCGAGGATGTAGAGGACCCCCATCAGACTCGACCCGATCTGGGTCGCGAGGCGAATCCGCTGCGCCTCACCGCCCGAAAGCGTGTTCGCCGCGCGGTCGAGCGAGAGGTAGTCCAGGCCGACATCGATCAGGAAGCCCAGGCGCTCGCGGATTTCCTTGAGGACCTGCCGGGCGATCGCGAACTCGCGCCCGGTGAGGCGGGCGCGAGCGTCTTCCGCGGGGTCATTGCCGAGTTCGGCGAACCACTCCTGTGCGCCCCGAATCGGCAGACGCGTCACGTCGACGATCGACCTGCCGTTGACGAGAACGGCCAGCACCTCTGGCTTGAGGCGGGCCCCCTTGCAAACCGGGCATGGCCGCGCGGCCATGTACCGCTCGATATCCTCGCGCACGTAGTCGGACGAGGTCTGGCCATACCGCCGCTTCAAGTTCGGGACGACCCCTTCGAAGGCGACTTTGTACGATCGCTTCCGACCGTTTTTCGACTCGTAGGAGACGTTGATGATCTCGCCATTGCTGCCGTAGAGCAGCGTGCTGATGGCGGTCGCCGGCAGCTCGCGCACCGGGACATCCAGTGAGAATCCGTAGTGCCCGGCTACGGAAGTCAGCACCGACGCGTACCAGGCAGAGTTCTCCATGCCGCTGCGCATCCACGGCACGATCGCGCCCTGGGCAACCGAGAGGTTGCGGTTGGGCAGGATCAACTCCGGGTCGAACTCCATCGTCGTGCCGAGCCCGGTGCACTCCGGGCAGGCGCCGTGTGGCGAATTGAAGGAGAAATTGCGCGGCTCGATCTCGCCGATGCTGATCCCGCAGTCGGGGCAGGCGAATCGCTCCGAGAAGGTCAACTGTTCCCCGTCGACGATCTGGACGATGGCGATGCCGGACGCGATCCGCAGTGCCACCTCCAAAGAGTCGATGAGCCTAATCCGGTCGGGATGCTCGCCGACCGTTTGCCCTTCGTCGTGCCGGATGACGAGCCGGTCGACGATGACCTCGATGGTGTGCTTGCGTGTCTTTGCCAGCGTGATCTTCTCGTCCAAGTCGCGGACATCGCCGTCGACGCGAACCCGGACGAACCCTTGCCGCCGTATCTCATCGAAAACCGCTTGGTGCTCACCCTTGCGGTCCCGGATGAGCGGCGCCAGGATCATCAATCGAGTGCTATCCGGCTGGGCCAAAATCTGCTCGGCCATCTGTTGGACCGACTGCTGCGCGATCGGCTTGCCGCAGTTCGGGCAGTGCGGGTGCCCGATCCGGGCGAAGAGCAGCCGCATGTAGTCGAAGATTTCGGTGACCGTGCCGACCGTCGACCGCGGGTTGCGGCTCGTCCCCTTCTGATCGATCGAGATGGCTGGCGACAACCCCTCGATGTGGTCGATGTCCGGCTTTTCCATCTGCCCGAGGAACTGCCGTGCATACGCCGACAAGGACTCGACATAGCGCCGTTGTCCTTCGGCGAAGATGGTGTCGAAGGCCAGCGAGGACTTGCCGGATCCGGAGAGCCCGGTCAGGACGACGAATTGGTCGCGGGGTATATCGACATCGATATTCTTGAGGTTGTGTTCGCGCGCGCCACGGACGCTGATCCGGTCGTGCTGTTGCCGCATTCGGGGGACCTCACGGAGCGGGGCGGGTGTGACAGATGGGCAGAGTCGAACATACGATCGCAAAGAACAAGTGTACCACGCCATTCCTATGCACGTACACCCCCTGAGATTGAAACATTACTATGGTTCGGGTACGCAGAACGGCGGAAAAAGCAAGGCGATCAAGTTGACAGAATGCGCAACGCCTGCCAAACTTTCGGGACAAATGCCGATGAACGGGAGGAGTAGGTGCCCCCGCGCCGCAGAGAGCTAGGGCCAGCGAGTGGAAGCCCCGGCGGAGAGCGAAGCACCGAAGGTCGCCCGTGAGGCGTCGATGTGAACGTCACCATGTAGCATCGACCGGGTTCGCCCGTTACCGCGATCCGAGAGCGTCGCCGAGCAATCGTCGACGAAGCCGAGGTGGTACCGCGGGTTCGCCCGTCCTGGCAACAGCTAGGGCGGGTTTTTTGTCGCTCGCTCATCGGATTCGGTAGGCTAGAGGAGCACGGCGTGCGCCCGCGAACGCGACTAGAACGATCAGTCAATCACCATTCCGTCGAGGACAGAATAGGAAGAACGCTATGGCACAGGCCAACACCACCAAGACACCCATCGCGACAGACGAACTCGCCACCGCCTACGACCCGCGGCAAATCGAGGCCGGCGTCTACGACTGGTGGGACCAATCCGGCTATTTCGCGCCGGCCGACGACAACGGCCAGGAACCGTTCGTCATCATCATGCCGCCCCCAAACGTCACCGGTGAGCTCCACGTCGGCCACGCCCTCTTCGTCGCTCTCGAAGACATCATGACCCGCTGGCACCGCATGCAGGGCCAGCCGACCCTGTGGCTGCCCGGCGCTGACCACGCCGGGATCGCCGGGCAGTGGGTGGTCGAGAAGCAACTGGCCGCCGAAAGGATCACGCGCCACGACCTCGGCCGCGAGCGCTTCCTCGAACGCGTCTGGGCCTTCATGGAAGAGTATCGGCCGCGCATCCGCGAGCAGATGCGCATCCTCGGCGCGTCGTGCGACTGGGATCGCTTCACGTTCACGATGGACCCGAAGGTCGCCCGCGCCGTCCGCGTCGTCTTCAAGCATCTCTACGACAAGGGCCTCATCTATCGGGGCGAGCGGCTCATCTCGTGGTGCCCCCGCTGCCGCACCGCCCTCTCCGACCTGGAGGTGAAGCACCGCGAGGAGCAGACCTCGCTTTGGCACATCGCCTACCCAGTCGAAGGCTCGGACGAGCGGATCGTCGTCGCCACCACCCGGCCGGAGACGATGCTCGGTGATACGGGCGTGGCCGTGAACCCGGCCGACGAGCGGTATATCGAGCTGGTCGGCCGCACGGTGCGCCTGCCGATCCTCGACCGCTCGATCCCGATCGTCGCCGACGACCTCGTCGAAATGAGCTTCGGCACCGGGGCCGTCAAGGTGACGCCCGCACACGACCCCAACGACTTCGAGATCGCCGCGCGCGCCGGCTTGCCCGCCATCAACTTCATGACCCTTGAGGGCACCATGAACGAGGCAGCCGGCCCATTCGCGGGCATGCCGACTGCAGACGCCCGCCTGGCCGTGGTCAGTCGCCTGAAAGAAGAAGGGTATCTGGTGAGCACCGAGGCGTATTCGCACTCGGTCGGTCACTGCGACCGCTGCGACACGGTGATCGAGCCGCTGATAAGCAAGCAGTGGTTCGTCCAGATGGAATCGCTGGCGAAACCTGCCATTGCCGCCGCGCGCGACGGCTCGCTGGCGTTCGTGCCGGAGCGCTACAAGGGCGTCTATCTCAACTGGCTGGAGAACGTCCACGACTGGGTCATCTCGCGCCAGCAGTGGTGGGGTCACCGCATCCCGATCTGGTACTGCCTGGCGTGCTCCGACGTGCACGTCTCGCTGGAGGAAACCCTCGATGCCTGCCCGAGCTGCGGCGGGGCGGTCGAGCAAGACCCGGACGTGCTCGATACCTGGTTC
>Ga0136617_10004021_pt1 | contig 13161 bp, 9 predicted proteins | sample AntDrymUQ3222106_2_FD_129672 | JGI IMG/M metagenome (GOLD analysis project Ga0136617, IMG submission 129672) | Polar desert sand microbial communities from Dry Valleys, Antarctica - metaG UQ322 (21.06) | ecosystem: Environmental > Terrestrial > Soil > Desert | place: Antarctica: Dry Valley...
GACGAGTTCCGTAGGAACGACATAAAATTATGTCGTTCCTACGGAACTCGTTCAACATTTGGCAAATTCGTTGCTACAAACATAGCGTTCCTAACGGAACTAAAGAGTTTTCAAACAGCTTCTCAGAATACAAGAAAGAGCCGAACGAACTGAGATGACAGGTCGCGTTTTTTGCGATCCTGTCCATTGAATTGTTCGGGATGCAGGCGGGCGCTGCGAGCGAAAGACGGGAACGCTAACCACGAAGGACGGTTACGCTCGTAAGCGAACCGCTTTACAGACGTTGAAGCGGTTCGCTTACGAGCGTAACCTATATGTCAAGATGTTGGTGCCCGGTCGTTTATCAACCGCGTCGAGCTGGATGCCGAACTAATGATTATCACGGTTGAATCGGCATAACACTCAAAATCTGTGTATTATCAGGAATCATTCCTGATAAGCAGCAAATTTCGTGTATTATCAGGAACGATTCCGCATAATAACCTTATATACGGAATACTTATAAATCAATTCTCAACCCAAATCAATAAAAATCTTAATATCTGTTATTTCTTATCCTTAATTTTCCAAAAGCTGAACGAATTTCTTCGCCGCAATCGAAAGCGTCAAGTCGGTTCGATAAATTAAGGGTAGGAGAAAGATGCGAAGGAAATTACAATTCAATAATCTCTTTATATTTTTTTAAAAGCATATTGACGATTTGGTTTCTATCCACATTTTTCTCAATCGCTATTTTCTGCACGAATTCGGCTATTTCCGGTTCGAGGTAAATCGGCAAATTAAATTCTGCATCTGCATTATGAAATTTGCCTCTCACGCCCTTTGAAAAATCATATTCTTTTTTCATAAAATTTTTACGATTTGTTTTCCAGCAATTGCACGAATTTTTTCGCCGCAATCGAAAGCGTTCGGTCGGTTCGATAAACCACGCCGACCGGACGAATCCAGTCTTTTTCGGCGAGTTCGATGACGCAAAGCTGACCGTTTTTTTGTTCGTCTATCACCGACGGATACGGAACAATCGCCAGACCGAAGCCGACTTCGACCGAGCGTTTGATGGTTTCGATATTGTCGAATTCGGCGGCTTTGCGAACGTCAACGTCGTAGGATTTTAAGATTTTATCGGTTGCCTTGCGCGTCGGAACATCGCGCTCGAATAGAACGAAATCGCGTCCTTTTAATTCCTTGACTTTGATTTGCGTTCGTTCGGCAAATTCGTGATCGGGCGGGCAAATCAAAACTAATCTATCGCTTGCCATCGGCACAATCGTCAAACCGCGTCGCGGTTCGGGAAAGGCGACAATGCCGAGTTCGACTGTTCCCTTCAAAACGTCGCGCACGACGCGCGTCGTTCTCGAATACTCCAAATCAATTTTCGCGGCGGGAAATTTTGACATAAATTCGCGCACCTTCGGCGGCAATTCGTGAAGTCCGACGCTGTAAACGGTGGCGACTTTCACCGTTCCGCTGATTTTGCCGACGAGTCCGCTCATACTTTCATTCAGCACGTCGTAGCTTGCCAGAACATTTTTGCATTCCCGATAAAACACTTCGCCCGCCGGTGTCAGACGAACTTCGCGCCGTCCGCGAACTCTTTCAAGCAAGCGGCGTTTGAATTTGTCTTCAAGGGTGCGAATCTGCTGGCTGACTGCCGATTGGGTAACAAAGTTTCTTTCCGCCGCGAGCGAGAAACTCTGCATTTCAACAAGGTCGCAAAATACTTTTAAGGTTTCAATATGCATTTTTCCTCTAGCTTTTACCAGTAAACATCAATAAAAAAGTTCATAAATATGATAATCAATAAATGTTTGATGACAAATTAAGTAATAAGTTTTTCTACATAATTCACACAAGAGAATTCATTTTATCTTATCAACGAATAAAAGTATGATAAAAACTTAGGATTGACTAATTGCCGATTTCGGATTTTAAAATTAGAATTGTTAAATCAAATTACAAACCTAAAATCCAAAATCGCTTGAGGCTAGAAAAATGGCAGTCAAAATCAGCAGGACATTTCTGCTTCGTAAATTGCACCAGATAACCGGCATCGTGCCGCTCGGCATTTATTATCTCGTGCATATGTATACCAACTCGACCGTGATGAGCGGCGAGAAGGTTTTTGAAGACCACGTTGTCGATATTCATCATCTGCCGTTTTTGTTGTTTATCGAAATTTTCGGGATTTTTCTGCCGCTGTTGTTTCATTCGATTTACGGCATTATGATTTCTGCCGAAGCGCGTCCGAACGCAATCAATTACGGTTACGGGCGCAATTGGTTTTACATTTTTCAGCGCGTTACGGGCATTTTTCTCTTCTTCTTTCTGACATTTCACATTCTTAATCTGCGCTTCGGGATGATTCCCGGTTTGAACCTGACACCGGTCGCCGGAAACGCCGAGTTAGCTTACGACATTGTTGCGAGAGAATTCGCAATTCCCTGGGTAATGGCTTTTTATATTTTAGGCGTTACAGCGACGGCGTGGCATTTGGCTTACGGAATTTTTCTGTTTGCGGTTGATTGGGGAATTGTCATCGGTGAAAAGGCGCAGAAATACGCGCTTTACGGATGCGTCGGGTTGGCGGTTTTCCTGTCGGCGGTCGGCATCAATGCGGCAGTTGCTTTCGTGCGCCCGTGCGGTTTGTTTCCGAAAGTCCTGTGCGAGCAGGCGGAGAAGAAAGGTATTAGCAATACTGAAAGCGAATCGAGAAAATTTTAACTAACTGATAACTGATAGTGGATAACTGATAGTGAGAATAAAAACAAACTATCAGTTATCAGTTATCAACTATCCACTAAAAATTATGGCATCGAAAATAAAAATTGCGGTAGTCGGCGGCGGACTCGCGGGACTCGCGGCGGCGATGAAAATTGCCGAAGCCGGACACGACGTTGATTTGCTGTCGGTCGTTCCGGTCAAGCGTTCGCATTCGGTTTGCGCGCAGGGCGGAATCAACGGCGCGGTCAACACCAAAGGCGAAGGCGATTCGCCCGCCAAGCATTTTGACGATACGGTTTACGGCGGCGATTTTTTGGCGAATCAAACGCCCGTGCAGAAAATGTGCGAGATGGCTCCGAGCATTATTTATCTTTTCGACCGAATGGGGGTTCCGTTTTCGCGCACCAAAGAAGGTTTGATTGATTTTCGTCGTTTCGGCGGAACGCTTCATCACCGGACGGCTTTTGCAGGCGCGTCAACCGGACAACAGCTTCTCTACGCGCTCGACGAGCAGGTTCGCAAATATGAATCAGACGGAAAAGTCAATAAATATGAAGGCTGGGAAATGATGTCGCTCGTCCTTGATGACCATCAGGTTTGTCGCGGTTTGATTGCGATGAATCTGCAAACGCTCGAACTCAAAGAATTTCCCGCCGATGCGGTAATTATGGCGACCGGCGGACCCGGACTTATTTTCGGGAAATCTACCAACTCGCAGGTTTGCACGGGAAGCGCGACCTCGATTTGTTATCAACAGGGCGCGAAATATGCCAACGGCGAATTTATCCAGGTTCACCCGACTTCGATTCCGGGCGAAGACAAACTACGTCTGATGAGCGAATCGGCACGCGGTGAAGGCGGACGGGTTTGGGTTCCGCGCAATCCGCAGGACTCGCGCAATGCGAAAGATATTCCCGAAGCCGAACGCAATTATTTTCTCGAAGAAAAATATCCGGCGTATGGAAATCTCGTTCCGCGCGATATTGCGACGCGCGAAATTTTTCAAGTCTGCATCGAAGGCGGCGGCGTTGGCGGAGAAAATCAGGTTTATCTCGATTTGACGCATATTCCGGCGAAAGTTTTGACGGAAAAACTCGGCGCGATTCTTGAAATTTACGAAATGTTTGTCGGCGACGACCCGCGTTATATGCCGATGCGAATTTTTCCGGGCGTGCATTATTCGATGGGCGGTCTGTGGGTTGATTTTGAACAAAAGACGAATGTTCCCGGACTTTTCGCGGCAGGCGAATGCGATTATTCGATTCATGGGGCAAATCGCCTCGGCGCAAATTCCCTGGTTTCCTGCGTCTACGGCGGATTCGTCGCCGCGCCGAGCGCGATTGATTATGCAAAAAATGTCGAACGCGGAAACTCGGAATCAAATGGCATTCATGCGGCGGAACTCAAACGGCAGCAGGAAATCAACGATAATTTAATCCGGCAGACGGGAACGGAAAATCAATATCTACTGCATGAAGAAATGGGCAAAGTGATGACCGATAACGTGACGGTCGTGCGCTACAACGACCGTTTGCAGGCGACCGACGAAAAACTGCAAGAGCTGCAAGAACGTTTGAAGCGTATCTCGATAAACGACTCGAATCTGTGGGCGACGCAAGCCGTTCCGCACGCTCGCCAGCTAAAAAATATGCTCGAACTCGCTCGTGTTATCACGCTTGGCGCGCTCAATCGTGACGAATCGCGCGGAGCGCATTACAAACCTGATTTTCCAGACCGCAACGACGAGCGTTTTATGAAAACGACGATTGCCGAATGGTCAGCCGAAGCACCGATATTAAGTTACGAAGCGGTTGATGTCGGTTTAATCGAACCCAGAAAGCGTGATTATTCGAGCGGTAAGGCAAAAGCCGCCGGTGCCAAAGAAGCTGAAAAAGCCGGTCTGCCGCTCAAGGAAGGCGGCACATCGCAATTCGTGCCGGAAGGTCTTGAGCAGAAACCGGAGAATTCAGACAGACAAAATATCGTCAGAGAAGAAGACGCGCAAATCAAAGACGGCGAATCGTTTAAGGAAATACACGAAAATGATGAATCTTGAAATGACCGCACAACCCGAAAAAAAGAAGTTTACGCCGAGTGAATATCTGGCTTTGGAAGAAAAAGCCGAAACTAAAAGCGAATATTGGAACGGCGAAATTGTCGCTATGTCGGGCGCGAAAATTGACCATCAGCAAATTACGATGAATATCTCCCGTGTTTTGGGAAATAAGCTGTATGGAAAATGCCGCGTTTTTCCGATTGAAATGAAAGTTTGGGTAAAAAAACGAAACAAGTTTTTTTACCCCGACATCACGATTATTTGCGACAAACCAAATTTTTACAGAAACAGGCGCGACACAATTGATAATCCGAAAATGATTATTGAAGTTCTTTCAAAAAGCACGGCGAGTTTTGACCGTGCGGAAAAGTTTTTGTCGTATCAAACTTTAGCAACGCTTGAAGAATACGTTTTAATTTCACAGGAAAAAGCTGCGGTCGAACAATACATCAAACGCGAGGACGGGAACTGGATTTTTCAAGCGACAATCGGTTTGGAGAGTTCAGTAAAATTCACATCAATCAAAACTGTGCTGTCTTTGCAGGAAATTTACGATTTAGTCGAATTTGAAGAAGAAGAAAATTTATGAGCGAAAGTAACGGACACACCGAAAAAAAGAGGTTAACCAACCCGCCGACAACAATTGATTTTCGTATTTCCAGACGCGAAAAAACCGGCGCGGAGCAATACACGGAAACTTTTGAAGTTCCGTATCGCAAGAATTTGAACGTGATTTCCGCGCTGATGGAAATCCGCAAAAATCCCGTCACCAAAGACGGCAAGCAGACTACGCCGCCGGTTTGGGATATGAATTGTCTGGAGCAGGTTTGCGGGATTTGCACGATGGTTATCAACGGGCGCGTGCGTCAATCGTGTTCTGCGCTGGTTGACGATTTGCTGCTGGCATCGGGTGGAAATACGATAACTTTAGAGCCGATGTCGAAGTTTCCGAACGTCCGTGATTTGCAGGTTGACCGCACGCGAATGTTCGATCATCTCAAGCAGGTTAATGCCTGGATTGAACTCGACGGCTCGCACGACCTCGGACCGGGAGCGGTGATGTCGCAGGAAACGGCGCAGGAGCGTTATGCATATTCGCGCTGTATGACTTGCGGCTGTTGTCTGGAAGCGTGTCCGCAATATCACGATGATAACTATATCGGACCGCAGGCAATCGCGCAGGCTCGCTACCAGAATATGCACCCGACGGGGAAAATGACGATTGATGCGCGGCTCGAAGGTTTGACGCAGGAAGACGGCATTACAAATTGCGGAAACGCGCAAAACTGCATCCAGGTTTGTCCGATGTCGATTCCACTGACCCGCGCGATTTACGAAACAAATCGCGATATCACGGTCAACGCATTGTTCGGCTGGCTGAGAAAATAAAATTCGGCAAAATTCGGCAAAGCGCAACGATGGCAACGGCTGTCGCTGCGCTTTTTCTTTGGCGCAACAAGTTTTGTCAAAATTATAAGTTAAGCTACAATTCTCAAGACGCTTTTATCTCGAAACTTTGTTTAGATGACTGTTTCGCCCGAAACAACTTTTGGTCGTTACAAAATTCTTTCCGCCATCGGCGCGGGCGGAATGGGCGAAGTTTTTTTGGCGCAGGACACGCGCCTCAAACGCAAAGTCGCGCTCAAAATTCTGTCGGAAAAGTTCGCGGTTGACGCTGACCGTCTGAATCGTTTTCAGCTGGAAGCGAAAGCCGCGTCCGCGCTCAATCATCCGAATATCATCACGATTTACGAAATCGGCGAGAGCGATGGAACAAATTATATTGCCGCCGAATACATCGAAGGCGAAACTTTGCACGATAATTTGGCGGAAAATCCTCTGCAATTGTCCGAAATGCTCGACATCGCCGTTCAAGTTGCCGAAGCACTTTCGGCGGCGCATCAGGCGGGAATCGTTCACCGCGACATCAAACCGGAAAACATAATGCTCAGGCGCGACGGTTACGTGAAAGTTCTCGATTTCGGTTTAGCGAAACTGACCGAAGAACGACGCGGCGATACGGAGACACAGCGACGCAGGGAAGATGATGAGACTTTAATCGCCGCGTCGCCGCGTCATCCTGTCTCCGTGTCGCCGAAGACAGAACCCGGAATGATTCTCGGAACGGTAAATTATATGTCGCCTGAACAAGCTCGCGGAAAAGAAATCGATGCGCGGAGCGATATTTTCAGTTTCGGTGTGGTGCTTTATGAAATGATTACGCGCCGCGTTCCGTTTGAAGGCGAAACGATAACCGACGTGTTGGCGGCAATTCTCAATCAGGAACCTTTGCCGCTCGCGCATTTTATCCACGACCTGCCAAAAGAGTTAAAGCGAATCGTCAATAAAACTCTCAGAAAAAAACGCGAACGGCGTTATCAATCAACCGGAGATTTGCTCGGTGATTTGAAAGACCTGCGCGAAGAATTTTTGCACGAAGCAAAACTGGAGCAAACCGATGCGGCGAACAGGTCGGAACCGCTTGCGGTTGCGGGCAGTCTCAAGCCTTGTCCGCCCACTAACGCAGGCGGTTCTGACAGCAAAGACGCGCTGCTGTTGACTGAATTTACCAACTTAACCGGCGATGCCGTTTTCGACGGAACGCTCAAGATGGCTTTGGCGGTCACGCTCGAGCAATCGCCATTTTTGGACATTCTTGCCGACGCGCGAATCCGGCAAACTTTGCGTTTGATGGGACGCGCTCCCGATGAAATCGTGACCCGTGAATTGGGACGCGAAATTTGTCAAAGGCAAGGCTTGAAAGCATTCATCGCGGGGACGATTGCAAGTTTTGGAACAACTTATGTGCTGACGCTCGAAGCGGTCAACGCGCAGACGGGCGAAACTTTGGGGCGACAGCTTGAACAAGTCGAATCGAAAGAGCAGGTGTTGAAGGCGTTGGGACAGGCGGCGAGCAGGCTGCGCGAAAAGCTGGGCGAGAGTTTGAGTTCGATTGAGCGGTTTGACGCGGCGTTGGAGATGACCAGCTCGTCGCTCGAAGCCCTCAAAGTTCACGCGCTCGGGCAGGAGCAGACGCAAAAGGGCAAAACTCTCGAAGCGATTCCGTTTTACAAACGGGCGATAGAACTCGACCCGAATTTTGCCTTTGCTTACAACTTGCTGGCGGTGCAGTATAACAACACGAATCAGCCGAAACTGGCGGCTGATTATGCGACGAAGGCTTTTCAGCTGCGCGAGCGGGTGAGCGAACTCGAGAAACTTCGCATCACCGCTTTTTATTACAGCTATGTTACCGGAGAATTGGACAAACGGATTGAAACGCTGGAACTGATTAGGAAAACCTATCCGCGCGACATCAGAGCGGTCAATAATCTTTCCGACAGTTACCAGCGAATCGGGCAATTTGAGAAGGCGTTGGATGCCGCCCGCGAAGGTGTGCGGCTCAATCCGAATACTTTCGCCAGTTACGCGAACCTTGCCGAATCGCTGATTCGGCGCAATCGTTTCGCGGAAGCCAAAGAGGTTTGCGGACGGGCATTTGAGCAGAAATTTGATAATTCATACTTTCACATTTACCTGTATCAGATAGCTTTCATCGAAGGCGACACGGCGACAATGGCAAACCATTTGGCTTGGTTTAGCGGACAGCCCGATGAATACGTCGCGCTCGACCTGCAGACCGGCGCGGCGGCATTTCGCGGACAGTGGCAAAAATCGCAGGACTTATCGCGGCGGGTGATTGATCTCGCCAGCCGCAGCAATGCCAGAGGTGTCGCCGCCGGATATGCCGCCAAACAAGCCTTGCGAATCGTGTTTTGGAGTTCAGCTGCGGGCTTGCCGTTGGCAAACGACAACCGGCTCAAACTTGCTCTAAAATCGCAGATTCAGAAAGCTATGCAACTGGAACGCAACAAAATTACGCTCACCCGCGCAGCCTTGGCTTTAGCGATTGCCGAACAGACGGTCGAAGCCGAAAAATTAATCGAAGAATTGAAAATCGAATATCCGAAAGACACTTTGATAAACGGACTTTGGCTGCCGCTGGCGCAAGCCGCGCTTCGATTGCAAAGCGGAAAATTTGAAGAAGCGATTGAATCTTTAGAACCCGCTTTGCGTTACGAATCCGCCGCCGAGTTTTATCCGCAATACATCAGAGGTTTGACATATTTGCAGTTGAACGAAAATAAAAAAGCGGCGATTGAGTTTGAAAAGATTCTCAATCACCGGGGCGAATCGGCGTTATCAGCCGTTTATCCGCTTGCCCGATTAGGTTTGGCGCGAGCGCGGAAAAACAAAAACGAATATGAAAAGTTTTTTGAGTTATGGAAGGAAGCCGATAAGGATATGCCTTTGCTGGCAGCGGCAAAGCAGGAGTTTGAGAAAATCTGATCGGCAAATCTATTGAACAGTTGAAAGAATCGGAACGTCTTCAAAATCATTTTTGGGAATGTTTGAAGCGGCTTTTTCGTCGAGAAACTTTTTAGTATCCTCAAAACACATCGGCTTGGCAAAAAAGTAGCCTTGCGCGCTTCCGCAATTGAGAGTTTTTAAATGTTCGAGCTGCGCTTCGGTTTCCACGCCCTCGGCAATAACATTCATTCCGAGATTGCAGGCGAGAGTTAAAATAGTCTGCACGATTTCGAGGCTGCGTCCGGCAAATTCGAGCGGATTGATAAATGAGCGGTCAATTTTGAGCGTTGAAATCGGAAGCTGCATCAGGTAGCTCAAATTCGAGTAGCCCGTGCCGAAATCATCAATGTTTATCTCGACTCCGATGTCGCGCAGCTGGTTGAGCATCTCGACCGCTTTTTCGCGATGTTCGATAAAAAGCGATTCGGTAATCTCGATTTTGAGATTTTCGGGCGCGAATTTTGTTTCCTCCAAAATGCTTTTAATTTGCTTGACCAGTGCCGGTTGAGCAAACTGTTTGCACGATAAATTAACGCTGATTGTAAACGGGGTGCCGGTGGGAAAATCCTGCTGCAAAATCAATCCCTGCTCGCACGCCTTTCGCAAAATCTGCTCGCCGAGCGTTTCAATCAAGCCGATTTCTTCGGCGAGCGGAATAAATTTGTCGGGCGAGATAAAACCCCGCGTTTCGTGTTCCCAGCGAGCAAGGGCTTCAAAACCTTGAATCTCGCCGCTTGAAAGCGAATAAATCGGCTGGTAGAAAACCGTAAATTCGTCTTTTTCGACCGCCTGCCGCAAATCGGTTTCAAGCTGAAGAGATTCCTTCGCATCTTCGTGCATACCGTCGCTGAAAACCTCGTGGCAGGCTTTTCCGGCGCGTTTCGCTTGATACATTGCCGTGTCCGCGTCGCGCATCATATCCGCCGCCGTCAGATGTTTCTCCGAATTATGCAAAATACCGATGCTCGCCGAGCTGTAAATCGCGTGTCTGCCCAAATCAAAAGGCTCGGCGAACTTTGCCTGAATACGCTCGGCAATTTTTATCACTTCCTCCGGCTCGTAAGTTCCTTCGACGAGAATCGTAAATTCATCGCCGCCGAGCCGCGCCACTAAATCTTCGGGGCGCAGACATTCGCGCAGGCGACCGGCAATTTCAAACAGGAGTTGATCGCCGACCAGATGTCCGAGACTGTCGTTGACAACCTTAAAGCGGTCGAGGTCTATAAAGAGAACGCTGGCTCTATGGGAAGAATCTCCCCGTATCCTTTCGAGGGATTGGTCAAGCCGCGACATAAACATTGCGCGATTCGGCAGATTGGTCAAAGCGTCGTGCGTCGCTTCGTAATGCAGTTTTTCTTCGGCAAATTTTTTGTCGGTGATGTCCTGAATTTGAAAAATCAAGTTTGCACGCTCGTTTTTAACATCGCTCGTCGTCGAAACGCTCCACGATACCCATACGGTTTTGAGCGTTTTATGCTGATAACGCTGCTCCATCTGACAAGTCGGAATTTTGCCTGAGAGTAATTCTTGAATCTTGACCAGCGTGCCGCCCAAATCCTCGGGAAAAAGCATTGATTGAAAATTCTCGACGAGGAATTCATCTTCCGTATAACCCAAAATATTGCAGAGAGCGTGATTGACTTTTAGCCAGTCTCCCTCGGGTGAGACTATCGCGATGCCGATTGGCGCATAGTTGAAAGCACTGCGAAAGCGTTCTTCGGATTGGCGCAAAGCACCGGACTGTTCCTCTAAAATCGCCGCGTACTGTTCGGCTTGTTCGGCTTGCTTGATAGAAATTTCGACATTTTTTAGATACATCCGGTAGGTTAGATAAACGAAAAAAGTAATCGGAAAAGTCGCCACAACTACGCCGAAGCCGACATAATCGGTCAATTGCAGCAAAATTCCCGCGCCCGCCGCGCCAACCAGATACGTGATAAATATCCAGAGATAATTTGTTTTCCAGGTTTCCCAGAGAGGCTTTCCACTCTTCAGTCCGCCGTAAATCGAGGCGGTTGTAGTATTTACTAAAAATTGTGTAATCGCCATCACCGAAAGGGCAATAATAAAATTGTCCAGATGTTCACCGTGTCCGTGAAACTGGCTTTCGGTGTAAAGACCCAATAATTTTAATGTGAGGACGACGATTGTTGTCGAAAATGCCATTGCCGCCGCATTAAAAAACACGGTAAGTTTTTTATTGCAGAAACGCCACGACGAACAAAACGCTTCGACCGCCGCCAAAATTACGGCAATTTCCCCGCCATACATCAACAGCGCGAAGAAAATAAAAGTATCGGAAACGGCAATATGCGATTTGAATTTGGGAATCTGAATCGTGATACGCGAACCGAATCCGATGGTAAAACAAAATAATATTAGGAGACGATAATCGATTTTTTCAAGGGGCAAATTCAGCAACGCCAACGCCAAACACGCGAAACCAAGCGTAAGAACAACCAACATATAATTTTTGGTTTTTGATTGCGTGTCCATAACTCTAGCGGGTAAGGCAAGATAGCAGCCGGTAATTTCAGTATTTATTTAATACGGGGCGGATTCTCCTTGATGAAAGATTGCGGTAGGTTTTCTGATTTTGCTTTGAAGCCGAAAAAATTAAAGAAGACCCTGATTTGGGTCTTCTCTATTATGTAGGAAACAAAGTTATTTGTCCATTGTTTATTTTGGTTAAACAAAAATCGTTTGGCAACAATCCGTGTTTTTGTATCCCGCTTTTGCAAAACTACGGTGGGCGTTCTTGAGTTCGACATTGCTCAAAAGGCAAATATGCTCGACGCGATTTAATAAGTGCAGACTCAGTTTAGACAGACATTTTGAGCCGACGTTGTTCCCGCGAAATTCGGGCGCAACGTAGATTCCTTCCAGATAAGCTACATCGGAGGTTTCCGCAGCAATATCCGCTTTGAAAACGAGTTTTCCGTTTTCAAAGACAACAAAGGTTCTTCCCCTTTCGATTCTTTTTCCACAGCGTTTGAGAAATCCCGCGCGGTCTTTCTGCATCGGGTCAACGCCGCTTTCGATAAAAGCGACTTCGGCGTGGGCTTCGGCGATTTGTTCGAGTTCTCCCGCTTCGGCAAGCCGCACATCCCAATCACACTGTTGGACGAGAAGCGGGAAACTCAATTCAAAAAGCAATTCAGTGCAGACCCGACGCGGCTTTTGATTACCACCTGCAAAATATTTCCAGAAAGTTTCAATCGTTTTGCCGTCTGCCATCATAAAATGAATCGGTGTTTCAGATTCGCGGGCGACGAAGGCAAACGCCGCCAGCGAATCTTCCGAGCGCGACTCAATCAATGTCGTGTGACCAATCAGGGCGACCGCTTCGAGCATTCCTTTCGTATTACGGCAGCCATAGAATTTGCCGCGATTATCCACGCTTTCCAAACCGTTGTCTTGGATAAAGCTCGTCATTGCAACCGTCTGCACAGGGCGAACTTTTAGGAACGACAGGACTTCTTCCTTATTGGCTTCGGTTAGTATTTGCAGGCGTTTCAAGTCCGGCATTGCCTGAAAAGCAAATTGTTCGTCGGTTCTGCTTTTTGGTGTGTTGGTTGGGAGTTGTAATTTCATGAGATTTTTTCCTATATTCTTTTGTTTAATTAATCACCATAAATTAAGGAGCCGGAAACATACAACTCGTGTTATCGCCCAAAAGCGCGTTGAGAGCCGCCTTGCTGTCGCTGATAAGCACGCCGTCGCTGATAAGCACGCCGTCGCTGATAAGTACGCCGTCGCTGATGAGCACGCCTTGTCCGAGCGTCGAACCGCTCGACATCGTATTGCTGCTCATAAACATTGTGCTGTCGCTGATAAGCACGCCGTTACTGTTGATTTTGACAGCGCCCTGTGAAAGACCAACGCTTGATAATACGGTTGACGAACGAATCAGCGTCGTGCCGGACATTCTTGTTCCGTCGCTGATCAGCACGCCGTTGCCATACATTCCCTGCCAATTTGCCATCAATGCGTCGCCGTAAAGAATTCCGTAA
>Ga0136617_10004022_pt1 | contig 13154 bp, 15 predicted proteins | sample AntDrymUQ3222106_2_FD_129672 | JGI IMG/M metagenome (GOLD analysis project Ga0136617, IMG submission 129672) | Polar desert sand microbial communities from Dry Valleys, Antarctica - metaG UQ322 (21.06) | ecosystem: Environmental > Terrestrial > Soil > Desert | place: Antarctica: Dry Valley...
AAGGCCATCCCGCGGCCGGTGTAGCGCTTGGCCAGGGACACCACGAGGCGCAGGTTGGCCTCAAGCAGGTGGTTCTTGGCCCGCTCGCCGTCGCGGATGATCCAGTTGAGGTCTCGGCGCAGCGGCGGGGAGAGCTTCTGCCCGCCGTCTTCGGACTGCTTGAACCGCTCGGAGGCGTACAAGCCGGCCTCGATGCGCTTGGCCAGGTCGACCTCCTGCTCGGCGTTGAGCAGCGCGACCTTGCCGATCTGTTTGAGATAGGCCCGAACCGAGTCGGCCGAGGCGGTGAGCTCAGCGTCCTTGCGCGCCTGGCGCAGCGCCTCCGACTCCTCGTCCTCCTCGTCCCAGGTGAACTCGGGCGCGGCGCCGTCTTCCTCGTCGGAGGCAGTGAGCACGACGGCCTCGTCAAGGGCGAGGCCCTGCTTGCCTGCTTCGGGGGTCGCCGGAGCAGTCCCTGAGGCGGTCGCCTCGGCCAGCGTATTGGCCGCGGACTTGGGCGTCGGCTTGCCCGCGGCCTTGCCCACGGACTTGGCCGACTTGGCCGACTTGGCCGCCCTGACGGGTGCCTTCTTTCCCGGCGGCTTGTCGTTGGAGCCGGCAGCCGCCCGTGCAGCCGGGCTGTTGATGGGGCGCCTGGTCGGGCTAAGGCGTGCGGACGTGGAGTCTGCAGGTGTCACGTACGACCTCTCACGAGCTGGATATCCACGTGTAAGCCAGATGCCACGCGGGAGCCCCGATGGGGATGGAGGGGGGCCCGAGTTCGGACTTGTACGCCAGTCTAACTCCGAGGTGGCCATGTCTTCGACTCATGGTGGGCTCTGGGCGGGTCACGCGCCGTTCTCCGCGGCAGAAGCCATCACGGCAGCACCCACAATCCCGGCATTGTTCCGCAGCTCCGCGATCTGCAGAGGTGTGCGGATCTGGATGTGGGGCAGCCATTTCTTCGGACTCTTGCTGACGCCACCGCCGAGCACGATGAGGTCGGGGGTGAAGAGCTTTTCGAGGTGCTCGAGATAGCGCCGAACGCGCGCCGCCCACTCTTCCCAGGTAAGTCCTTCGCGTTCGCGCGCCGAGGCGGCGGCCTTGGTCTCCGCGTCGTGGCCGTGCAGCTCGAGATGGCCGAGCTCGGTGTTGGGCACGAGCGTGCCGTCGACAAAGAGTGCGCTGCCGATCCCGGTGCCGAGGGTGAGTAGCAGGACCACACCTGCGACGTCCTTCGCCACGCCGAAGCCCACCTCGGCGACGCCGGCGGCGTCGGCATCGTTCATGACCGTGACCGAGCATCCGGTCACCTCCGTGAAGAGCGCGTCGACATCGGTGCCGATCCAGCTCTTGTCGACGTTGGCGGCCGACAACGCGATGCCGTTTTTGACGATGGCCGGGAAGGCCGCGCCAATCGGGCCGCGCCAGCTGTGTTCGGCGGCGAGCTCGTCGATGACCTTGGCGACGTTATCCGGTGTCGACGGCTGCGGTGTGGGGACCCGGTGTCGCTCGGTGATGAGCTCACCGGCGGTGAGATCGACGATCGCGCCCTTGATGCCGGTGCCGCCGATGTCGATACCCAGGGCACTCCTGGTCAGGGCTGCCATGCGCGGGAATCTACGCTGCGTTCATGACCGATGCCCTATTGGTGCTGGCAATCGACCTGGTCCGCCGGGCTGGGGCCCTCATCCTCGCCGGTCGCGGCTCCGCGGCCGACGACGTGACGACCAAGACGTCGCCGACCGACGTGGTCACGGCGATGGACCGCGCCGCAGAGCGGTTGGTCGTTGACGCGCTGCATGCCGCCCGCCCTGGCGACGGGGTGCTCGGCGAAGAGGGCGGCGAGACGCAGGGCAGCGGCGGGGTGCGCTGGCTGATTGATCCGATCGACGGCACGGTGAACTACCTGTACGGCCTGCCGGCCTACGCGGTGTCTCTCGCGGCGGAGGTCGACGGGGTGATGGCGGTGGGCGCCGTCTACAACCCGGCGATCGACGAGCTGTGGACGGCGGTGCGCGGCGAGGGTGCCTGGCTCGACGGCCGGCGGCTCGGCGTCGACCGGCGCAGCGGCCCGGAGGTCGCCTCGCTCGACCAGGCGCTGGTCGCCACCGGATTCGGTTACGGAGCTACTCGGCGCAGGTCACAAGCGGCCGTCGTGGCGACGCTGCTGCCGGAGGTCCGCGACATCCGCCGCTTCGGAGCTGCCAGCCTTGATCTGTGCTCTGCTGCCACCGGGCGCGTCGATGCGTACTTCGAACGTGGGCTCGAACCGTGGGACCTGGCGGCCGGCGGGCTGATCGCCAGCGAGGCGGGGCTGCTGGTGACTGGCCTGAGCGGTGCGCCGGCCGGCGGCGAGATGGTGGTGGCCGCGCCACCGGCACTACACGCCGCCTTGCATGACCGGTTGGTGGCCCTGGCGGCCGACGCGGGTCCCTGACCGCGAGGTGCGATCAGCGGCCGGACGGGATAGGAAAGTGGGGTGACCACCCTCCTGCTTGGCCCGGCTCTGCGGCACGTCGACACCGAATCAGCGACTGTATGGGTGGAGACCGACGCACCGTGCACCGTGGAGGTGGTCGCTGCGGGCAGGCAGGCGCAGGAACCGACGTTCTGCGTTGCCGGACACCACTACGCGCTGGTCTGCCTAGATGGGCTCAGTGCGGCAAGCACGTATGAGTACGAGGTGCGCCTTGATGATGAGGTCGTCTGGCCGCACCCGGGCTCGCGTTACCCCCCCAGCCGGATCCGTACCGTCGATCCGAGCCGGCCCTTCAGCCTGGTGTTCGGCTCCTGCCGCTACGCCACCGTCAAGGCTGTCGAGAACGATGACCACTACGACCTCGACGCTCTCGATGCCTTCGCGATCCGGATGGCGGGGCTTCCCGAGGACCGCTGGCCCGACGCGTTGCTCCTGGTCGGCGATCAGGTCTATGCCGACACCACCACGGAAGAGACCCAGCAGTTCATTGCCGCACGGCGAGACATCTCCCAGCCCCCGTACACAGAGGTCGCCGACTTCGAGGAGTACACCCGGCTTTATCACGAGTCCTGGACCGACCCTGATGTGCGCTGGCTCTTGTCGACCGTGCCCAGTTCGATGATCTTCGATGACCACGATGTACGGGACGACTGGAACACCTCCCACGCGTGGCGGGTGGAGATACAGCAGACCTCCTGGTGGGAGGAGCGGATCACCGGCGGGCTGATGTCGTACTGGATCTATCAGCACCTGGGCAACCTGTCACCCTCGGCGCTGGCGGCCGACGAGCTCTACCAACGAGTCCGGGACGCCGAGGACGCCGAGCCGCTGCTGAGGGAGTTCGCCCAGGCAGCCGACCGCGAGGCCGACGGGGCCAAGGGTGCTCGCTGGTCCTACCGCCGCGACTTCGGCCGGGTACGCCTGCTGGTGATCGACTCGCGCTGCGGCCGGGTGTTGCGGGGTCGGCGGTCGATGGTGAGCGAGCCGGAGTTCGACTGGATCGAGGAGCAGGTGCAGGGCGAGTGCGATCACCTGCTGATCGGTACGTCACTTCCGTGGCTGATGCCCCGGGCGCTGCACGACCTGGAGTCGTGGAACGAAGTCATCTGCGACGGGGGCAGCGGTCGGGCCATGGCATGGCTGGGCGAGCAGATGCGCCGCGGCGCCGACCTCGAGCACTGGGCGGCCTTCCGGGAGTCCTTCGACCGGCTGGGCTGGCTGCTGGCGCGCGTGGGTCGTGGAGAGCACGGTGCCGAACCTCCGTCGACGGTCTGCGTGCTCTCCGGTGACGTGCACCATGCCTACGCCGCGCGGGCGAATTTCCCGGAGCCGATGCGGAGCAAGATCTATCAACTCACCTGCTCGCCGTTGCACAACTACGTGCCGAAGCCCATGCACTGGGCATTCCGGCTGGCCTGGAGCCGGGTCGCTGAGCGGAGCGTGCGCTGGCTCTTGGCACCCATCTCCAAGGTGCCGCCGCTGACCCTGACGTGGGACCGGTTGTCCGGCCCGTACTTCGGCAACGAGATCGCCACGCTGACCCTCGACGGCCGGGCCGCCAGGGCGCTGCTGGAGAAGGCGGGCGCGGGCGACGACGGCAAGCCGCTGCTGACTACCGTCGCGGCGATCCCGTTGGCGACGCCGTCGCGGGACAACCACTCGTCGCGACGGCCGGCTTCACGGGCGCCAGCGCCCTGAACTTCGTGCCGAGAACGAGGTCCACGTCGGTGCCGGCGCGGGCGTCGTTCTTGACGGTGGCGCCGGCGACGGTCCCGGCTATCACGCGAGCGGCGGGTGCGCCCTTGGCGCCGTGGCGGATCTCGGCCGACCCCGGCACGCTGTTCGACGCGTTGCCAACTCCCGTGACCGTGTAACCACGCTTGCGCAGCTCGGTCGCGACAGATCCGGCCAGCCCTTCGCGCGACGTGGCGTTGAGCACCCGCAGCTGGATCGCGTTCGCTTGGCCGCTCTTGGCCCCGCACGGCGATGCGGCGGGCGTCTCACTCCTTGCGTCCGAGCGGACGATGAGCCACACCGCGATCGCTGAGATCAGCACCAGAGCCGCGAGCAGCACCAGGGCCCGAACCCGTGCGGGGTCACGGCCACGATGGACGGTCTGGCGGACGCGCCTGCCGGGCTCTCTGCCGATCGGGTTGATCGTGGTCACGAAGCACCGGCCAGCGCGGCGTGACCCCGAGCGACGAGTGGCTCCAGAGCAGCCCCGATGCCGTCGAACCCATCGCCGATCATGGCGCCAGCGCGGTGCCTAGCCACGATCCCCGCGACCACGACGGCAAGCTTGAAGCAGGCGAAGGACACGTACCACGGCAGCGCGGACAGGTCGCGGCCGGTGAGGTCTGCGTATCGAGCCGTCAGCGCGGCCCTTGTCGGGAATCCCGGCAGCACCGTCACAGGAGGGCCACCGAGAACCGCGGCGCCGTACCCGGCAGCAGCCGCGTCATCACCGGGCTCTGTCCAGTAGACGAGGAGCAGGCCGAGGTCGGTGAGCGGGTCACCGATGGTGGACATCTCCCAGTCAAGGACGGCAGCGATGGCGCCGGGTCGCTCCGGGTCAAGGACAACATTGTCGAGCTTGTAGTCGCCGTGGACCACCGTCGGGGCAGGGCTGTCGGGAACCGACGCGGCCAGGTCGTCGGCCAGGACGTCGAGCGCGGGCAGGTCCGCCGACTGGCTGGCCTGCCACTGCCCGACCCATCGGCGGACCTGCCGGGCGAGAAAGCCCCGCGGGCGGCCGAAGTCACCGAGACCTACCGAGTCGACATCGACAGCGTGCAGGCGTGCCAGCACCTCGACGAGCCCGTCGGCGATCGCCTGGCGCCCGGCCGGCTCGTCGGCGTACCCAGGAGGGAGGCTCAGCTTGGCGATCGGCCCGGGCACGTAACTCATCACATGGAACGGCGCCCCGAGCACGGCCGGGTCCGTACACAGCAGCAGGGCTGCCGGGACGGGAACCGGTGTCGAGGACAGTGCCGAGATCACGGTGTGCTCGCGCACCATGTCGTGGGCCGTTGGCAGGACGTTGCCCAGCGGTGGCCGGCGCAACACGACCTGGCCGGCTGGGCTGGTCACCAGGTAGGTGAGGTTGGACTTGCCGCCGGCGATCAGGGCCAGCGTGCAGGCCAGCCAACGGCTGTCGTCCAGGGCGGTGGCTAGACAGGGACCGACGCTTGCCGCTTCCGCCCCCAGCGTCGTGGTCGCCACCTCGCTGACGGTATCGGGGGCGCCGCTGCCGTGCTATGCCAACGTGCGGGTGGGTCGGCTCTGTCACGGACCTATGACGCGCAGCGGATTAGTTGCCGCGCTGGCGGGCTTCCTTGCTGCGGATCTTCCATACCCGGCGCTGCTCGGCGCGCTGCCGGGCGTCGTATCGACCGGCCAGCCAGGCTTGCTCGCGGCGCAGCTTCGTCCAGCTGGCCAGCCGGCGGGCGGTCAGCGTGCCGTCGGCGAGCGTCGCTCGGATCGCGCACCCCGGCTCGCTGTCATGGGCGCAATCGGAGAAGCGGCAGCGCGCGGCGATCGCCTCGACGTCGCTGAAGGTCTGCTCGACGCCGTCGGCCGCGTCCCAGAGCTGGACCCCTCGGAGCCCGGGGGTGTCCAGCAGCACCGCCCCCCAGGGCAGTGGCACCAACTCGCGAGTGGTGCTGATATGGCGGCCCTTGCCATCGGCCCGGGTATCGCTGGTGAGCAGCAGGTCCGTACCGAGGAGGGCGTTGACCAGACTGGACTTGCCCGTTCCGGACGGGCCGACTAGAGCACCCGTAGTGCCATGCGGCAACGCTGCGCGTAGGTCGTCGAGCCCTTGACCGGTGAGGACACTGACCGCGATCACCTCGACGCCTGGTGCGATCTGTTCCACCTCGGCGCGCTCGGTGTCGACATCGGTGGACAGATCTGCCTTGGTGAGGAGGATGGCCGGCCGGGCGCCACTTTCCCAGGCCATTGCCAGCAACCGTTCCAGGCGGTTGAGGTTAGGACCCTCTGACAGTGCGGCGACAACAAAGAGCACGTCGACGTTGGCAGCCAGCACCTGGCCGCGGGAATCCCGCCGGCCGGCGCCCCGCACCACGCAGGTACGCCGGGGCAGGACGGCGCTCACCGTCGCGGTCGAGTTGACCAGCACCCAGTCACCCGTGGTCGGTGCGGGGTCGAGACCGGTCCCCAGGGTGGCATGGGTGAGGCCGTCGGCGGTGTGGACGAGGCAGCGGCCGCGGTCGGTACGGACGACCCGGGCCGGCGAGTGAGCATCGAGTGGAGCGAGGCGCGGAGCGAGTTGAGGATCGGGCGAGTGAGCATCGAGCGGAGCGAGGCGCGGAGCGAGTTGAGGATCAGTCGAGTGATCTGGTGCGTTGGTCAATTCAGCGGCTTGGGCTGACCAAAGGTCGTCCCAACCGAGGTCACGAAGGTGTACGGACACAGAAACTCCAGGGGAGTCGGCGTCCGCTCATTGACTGGCAGAGCAGCCGTCTAGTGGAGCGGGGAAAAGCGGACGCAGGTGACAGGACAAAAAATCACTGCGAGTCGCGACATATTCATTGACTGTTACCTCCGTCCAGCGCGTATCCTCGGCGCTTCGAAGCGGTTCGCCGGAGTCTCAGGCAGACGCTAGGCTCGCCGCGCCGAACAAGCCAGCGATTTATTTCAGTGCCGCGAATCGGGCACAAAGCCGCACTGGCGAACGTTGTAGGGCCTCGGGATCAACTATTAGGAGTGGTAGTACATGGCGACCGACTACGACGCCCCGCGTCGTACAGAAGAATCAGAGATCGGGGAGGATAGCCTCGAGGAGCTCAAGGCGCGTCGGGCGGAGGCACAGTCGGGCAGCGTCGACGTCGACGAGGCCGATCTTGCCGAGTCTCTTGAGCTTCCCGGTGCCGACCTGTCCGGCGAAGAGCTGACAGTACGAGTCCTTCCGATGCAGGATGACGAGTTCCGCTGCGCGTCCTGCTTCCTCGTCCACCACCGCAGCCAGCTTGCTGAGACCCGCAGCGGTCAGCCGGTATGCCGGGACTGCGCCGCCTGATCAAGCGACGCGGCCGGGCAAACCGACCAACGACCGCGGAGCCGGACGATCCCGAACGGCTGGGCGAGACTGTCGCGCAGCTGACCGGGGACGGTGTCGGCCGTTATCAGCGGCGTCAGCTCCTGGGTCGGCTCATTGCCGGCCTCGGTCGTAGTGCCAAGAAGGCTGGGGTCGCCGGCGTCAGCGGAGGGCGCTGGCTGACCGAGCTGGTCATCCAGACGGTGCCGCACGTTCCGGTGCGTGATTTGGCAACTCTGCGGGCGCACCACGACGGACTGACCGGTGAGGCTCTCGCGGAGGCGCTGGTGCGCTCGGCGAGCCGGGTTTCGGCCGGGATCGGCGCTGCGGGCGGCGCGCTGGCCACCGCTGAATGGGCCGCCCCACCGACCCTGCTCTCCACGCCGGTGCAACTCGTCGCTGAGACGGTCGCGATCGCGGCGGTGGAGGTCAAACTGGTCGCCGAGTTGCATGAGGTCTACGGCGTCGCGGTCAGGGGCACGGCCGCGCAGAAGGCGACTGCGTACCTGACCGCCTGGGCCCGTCGGCGCGGAGTCGATCTGGCTCGGCCAAGCGCCGGCCTGGCAACCGTGCTCGGGCAGGCGACCCGCCGGGAGTTGCGCGATCAACTCATGCGCCGGTTGGGCCGGAACCTCAGCACGCTCGGCCCACTGTTCACCGGCGCCATCATTGGGGCTGAGGTCAACCGCCGCGCCACTCGTGCGCTGGGTGAGGCGATCCGGCGCGATCTGCTGCGGCGGCGGTTGGGCGGCAGCGAGGTGCTCCACGATGACCAGGCGGATCAGGGGGCCGGGCCCTCAGATCGTCGAGTCCTCAAGTCCGGGGGGCAGGCCGCCGGTCAGTGACCGCCAGGTCGCGGCCGCTCCGCGTGCAGCGACCATCCGGGCTGCCGCAAACGCCACACCGCTGACTGCGGCCCACAGCAACGCCTCGGTCCATGTCGTACCAGGAGCCGCCGGGTTGGCTGGCGGATCGCTGTGCCGGGCCTTGCGCCATGCCACATCCATCGCCTTGCGTGCCGCGATGCCGGCCGGAATCGCGAACATCAAGCCGGTGACTTTCCAGCCGACCTTAGCCACGGTGTTTCCCACGTCGATCTCCTCCAAGGTTTGCCGGCTCCAAAGTTGGCCAGCCTCGTAGTTGCCTAGCTCCAGTGCCCGGCGCGTACCCACTGTGGGTCAGGATGACTCCGCATTGGACTTGCTATTGAGGGCGGCTGCCAGTTGCCCTGGGCGGCGCGAGCTGACAATCCAGTACGGCGTAGGGTCCGCGGGGTCGTCGAGGGTCACGATGACCCCGCCGTGCACCCACGGCCGGTGGACGACGAAGGCCAGCGCGTGCAGATCAGGCCCGAGCGCGGCGCGGATGGCGTCGCGGCCGAGCGGCTCGACGGCTGCGACGTGCTGCAGGGGAAGGTGTGCATCGTCAACCCACAGCTCGGCTCCGTCGACCTGGATGTCGACCCGGATGCGGATCCGGCCGATCCGCCAGAGGAGCGCGGCCACGATCGGCAGCACCACGAGGTACGGCACCCAGGAGCGCAGGCCGGGATAGCCAAGATGGATCTCGGCGGCGAGGAGCGCTCCCGCGGCCAGGCCGACCGGCCACCACCACAACGGGAGGCGCAGCCGTTCGTCATGGCGACTCATGGTTGCGAGGCTATCCCGACGGGTCCTGGCGAGACCGATAGCCTGTTCCCGATGGCATCGCCCGAGGACGACCACGGCATGGCCCTGCCGGTCCTAGTGCAGCGGCTCGACGAGGAGTTGCCGCTGCCGGCGTACGCGCACCCCGGCGACGCCGGGGCCGATCTGGTGACTGCTGTCGACGCGGAACTTGGCCCGGGGGAGCGAGCGGTGTTGCCCACCGGCATCGCCATCGCGCTGCCCGAGGGATACGCAGCTTTCGTGCACCCTCGATCAGGGCTGGCTGCGCGCTTCGGAGTCACGCTGGTGAACTCGCCGGGCACCATCGACACGGGCTACCGTGGTGAGATCAAGGTGATCGTGATCAATCATGACTCGACGCGTCCGGTCAGCTTCCGGCGGGGTGACCGGATCGCTCAGCTGGTCGTCCAGCGGGTGGAGCGGGTCCACTGGATTGAGAGCGGCGACTTGCCTGATTCCGCCCGGGCTGCTGGCAGGCATGGCTCCACGGGCGGGCATGCGGGTCTGGAGTCTGAGCCGGATCGCCAGCCGAACACTGCGATCCTGGAGCGGAGGAGTGATGGTGTTCCGCCGTCGCGCTAGGGCCGTCCCCGTCGACGACGCGGGGCGGATCGCGACCCAGCAGGCTGACGCCGAGCAGGATGAGGGTGCCGATCCCGTGGCTTCGGTGGCTAGCGAGTCCGAGCCGGCCAGCGGTCCCTGGGACGTCGACGATGTTCCCGACAGCGATGTGATGCGGCTCGACCTCGGTGGCCTGCAGATTCCCACCCTGTCCGACATCGAGATCCGGCTGGAGACCGATCCGGCCGGCGCCGTGATTGCTGTCCTGCTCGTCGCTGGTCCCAGCGCTGTGCGGATAGGTGCCTTCGCCGCGCCTCGCCGCGCGGGGATATGGGAGGACGTCCGGGCCGAGTTGCTCGAATCTCTGATCGCCGACGGCGGTAAGGGTGAGGAGCGGGACGGGCCGTTCGGCCCTGAGCTGCTGGCTGTCGTGCCTGACGACAAGGGCAGCCAGACGGCTCGATTCGTGGGGATCGACGGGCCGAGATGGCTGCTGCGTGGCGTCTTCACCGGCCCGGCAGCCACTAACCGGGTGCAGGCCGCGGTCCTCGAGCACGCTCTGCGCGAGGTGGTCGTTGCCCGAGGGGGTGACGCCTTGCCGGTCCGCGACCCACTGCCGCTGGTGCTACCGCAGGAGATTCTCGATCAGGCCGAAGATGCCGAGCCGGATGCCCGGCAGACACCGGGTGAGCCTCGGCGCGGACCGGAGATCACCGAGATCGGCTAAGAGACCGGCCCGTCGCTTATCCTGAACATGACTACCGACATCCAGGAGGCCGAGGCGTGTCCAGCAAAGTCGCTGACGAGTCTCGCGACGACGGCCTGTTGCGGCGCACCCTGCGCCGGTTCACGGCCTCCGAGCAGGAGCTCGACGCCGAAGACCTCGAAGAGCAGGTCAGCGAGCTCGGTGCGCTGCCCTGCCGCGAGGCGGCCCGTCACGAGCGCGAGCAGGCGTGCGTGGTGGGCCGGCTCAGAAGCGTCCGGTTCACGCCGCGGATGAATCTCCCGACGCTCGAGGCAGAGCTTTACGACGGCACCGGCACGGTGAGCCTGATCTGGCTGGGTCGGCGGCGTATCTCCGGTATCGAGCCCGGTCGTACGCTCGTCGTTCGCGGCCGGATCTCCGACCAAGGGCTGCGCCGGGTGATCTACAACCCGTGGTACGAGCTGCGCCCGGCGGGTCAGTGACAGGGCCGGCCGGTCAGCCGACCACCGCACGCACGCGGTTCGACGAGCAACTCGGTGGCATCAAGGGGATGGTCGACTCCGGGCTGCCTGTGCTCGTGTTCGTCATCGCCAATGCCACGTTGGGGCTGCGTACGGCGGTGTGGGCCGCGGTCTGCGCCGGGGTTGCTGTGCTCGTCCTCCGGCTGGTGCGCCGTGAGCCGGTCCAGTTCGCTATCAGCGGGTTTCTGGGCGTCGCCTTCGCGGCCTTCGTAGCCCATCGGCTGGGCCGGGCTGAGGGATTCTTCATCCCAGGCATCTTCACCAACGCCGGCTTCTTCACGGCCTTTGCCATCTCGGTGTTGATCCGCCGACCTTTGGTCGGCGTCGTGTGGACCTATCTCGATAGTGGTACGCCGGAGTGGCGCGACCAGCCGCCGTTGCGCCGGGCCTACACTCAGGCGACGTTGTTGTGGGCCGCGATGTACGCGGTCAAGACCGCGGTGCAAGGGTTGTTGTATCTCAACGAGCAACCCGGCTGGCTGGCGGTCACCAAGATCGCCATGGGCTATCCGCTGTTCGGTGTGGTGGTGGCGACGACGTTGTGGTTAGTCCGGCGAGCCAAGCGGCAGTTGGCGAACGAAGCCGGACCGGCTCCGGCAAAGGTCGATCCGGTGCAATCTCAGCCCGGCTTGGGCTGACGCCTCTCAGTCCGATGCCGGCGTCGGCCCGGACACGGCGTCGTGGATCTGGTCCTCCACGTCCTCGTTGGCCAGGAACATCAACTCGTCGCCGGCTTCCAGCGGGTCATCCGGGCCGGGAACCAGCACCCGGGGGCCACGCAGAATTGCGACCAGCGCGACATCCCTCGGCAAGTCGAGGTCGCCGACCGACTGGCCCACATGCGGGGCGTCCGGCGCGAGGGTGATCTCGACCAGGTTGGCCTGCCCCTGACGGAACGTCATCAGCCGGACCAGGTCACCGACGGACACCGCTTCCTCGACCAGCGCAGCGAGCAGACGAGGCGTGGAGACCGCGACATCGACACCCCACGACTCCGTGAACATCCACTCGTTGGCCGGATGGTTGATGCGCGCCACCACTCGGCTGACCGCAAACTCGGTCTTGGCCAGCAGAGAGACGACCAGGTTGACCTTGTCGTCCCCGGTCGCGGCGATCACCACGTCGTAGCTCTGCAGCCCGGCCTCCTCTAAGGACGCGAGCTCGCACGCGTCGGCTTCGAGCCACTCTGCCCCCGGCACGCTGCTTTCCTTCACCTTGCGCGGCTCGCGGTCGATGAGCAGCACCGAGGCGCCGTTGTGGATGAGCTCCTTGGCGATCGAGCGGCCGACACTGCCCGCGCCGGCGATCGCGATCCGCATCAGCTACCTCCCTGGGGTGGCGCGGTGGCGGTGTCGCGTACCAACGTGGCAATGTCGTCGGTGACCATCAGCGCGATCCGGTCGCCGTCCTGCACGATCGTCGAGGCGGTGGGCAGCATCGCGACCCCGAATCGCAGCACGTACGCAACCCGTGCGCCGGCGGCCTGCTCGAGGTCCACCAGTGGCCGCCCGACCCAGCCCTCGTGCGCGAACATCTCGATGAGGGCGACGTGGCTGCTCGGATCGCGCCAGAGCTCCTCGGCGCCGTCGGCAAGCAGTGCCCGCAGCATCCGGTCGGCGGTCCAGCGGACGGTAGCCACCGTCGGTATCCCCAGCCGCTCGTACACCTCGGCCCGCTTGGGGTCGTAGATCCGGGCCACGACGTGGTCGACGCCGAAGGTCTCGCGGGCGACCCGTGCGGTGATGATGTTGGAGTTGTCGCCATTGCTCACTGCGGCAAGTGCGTCGGCCTGCTCGATCCCGGCTTCGACCAGCGTGTCCCGGTCGAAGCCGATACCGGTGACCGTCGTGCCGGCGAAGGCTGAACCGAGCCTGCGGAAGGCCACCGGGTCGCGGTCGATCACGGCGACGGTATGGCCGAGCTTCTCCAGGCTCCGGGCCAACGTGGATCCGACCCGGCCGCACCCCATGATGACGTAGTGCACGTGATGCGACGCTACACGCGCTCCGGTGCCGGATAGCGCCCGCCCGCGCCGTACGATCGCCAGGTGCCGAGCCTCGGGTCGCTGTCGAAGCGACTGTTCATCGGCCGCCCGGTCCGCAGCGACCGGCTGGGGGAAACGCTGCTACCCAAGCGGATCGCGTTGCCGGTCTTTGCCAGCGACGCGTTGTCCTCGGTG
>Ga0136617_10004023_pt1 | contig 13153 bp, 13 predicted proteins | sample AntDrymUQ3222106_2_FD_129672 | JGI IMG/M metagenome (GOLD analysis project Ga0136617, IMG submission 129672) | Polar desert sand microbial communities from Dry Valleys, Antarctica - metaG UQ322 (21.06) | ecosystem: Environmental > Terrestrial > Soil > Desert | place: Antarctica: Dry Valley...
CGACACCGACACCCAGGCGGCGTACGCCGACTCGCGTCGCGTCGGCAACGTGGACGGGAAGACGTCGAGGGACTCCAGGATCTCGACCTGCGCCTCCTCGGCGACCCGCGCGCGCTCCAGCAGCGCCGGCAGCGAGCCGATGTTGTGGGTGCCGAACACGACGTCGACCCACGGCGCCTTCTCGACGATCGTGGCGCGGTCCTTCTGAGCCAGGCAGCCGCCGACGGCGATTTGCATGCCCGGCCGCGCCGCCTTGACCGGCGCGAGGTGGCCGAGGTTGCCGTAGAGCCGGTTGTCGGCGTTCTCCCTGACCGCGCAGGTGTTGAAGACGACCACGTCCGCCGTCTCCTCGGCCGGCACGCCGACGTACCCCGCGTCCTCCAGGAGGCCCGTGAGCCGCTCGGAGTCGTGGACGTTCATCTGGCACCCGTAGGTGATGACCTCGTACGTGCGTGACATGTCGACTCGAGCCTACGACCGCGTTGCACCGTGGTCACAATTGCGTTGCCGCGCGCGGCGGGCATGGCCGGACCCGGCCACTTGCCTATAGGTTGCGGCCATGGCCGTGCTGCAACAGGGATCGTCCACCGCCAAGCAGGGGGACGCACTCGTCGTGCTCGACCACGTCGACAAGTGGTTCGGCGACCTGCACGTGCTCCAGGACATCGACCTGACGATCGCCAAGGGCGAGGTCGTGGTCGTGATCGGCCCGTCGGGGTCGGGCAAGTCCACGCTGTGCCGGGCGATCAACCGGCTCGAGACGATCCAGAAGGGCTCGATCACCCTCGACGGCAAGCCGCTGCCCGAGGAGGGCAAGGAGCTCGCCAACCTCCGCGCCGAGGTTGGCATGGTCTTCCAGTCCTTCAACCTCTTCGCCCACAAGACGATCCTCGAGAACGTCACCCTGGGTCCGATCAAGGTCCGCAAGCTCGGCAAGGCCGAGGCCGAGGAGAAGGCGAAGGTGCTGCTCGACCGGGTCGGCGTCGGCCACCAGGCCGCGAAGTACCCCGCCCAGCTCTCGGGCGGCCAGCAGCAGCGCGTCGCCATCGCCCGGGCACTCGCCATGGAGCCCAAGGTGATGCTCTTCGACGAGCCGACCTCGGCGCTGGACCCCGAGATGATCAAGGAAGTCCTCGACGTCATGGTCGACCTCGCCCAGCAGGGCATGACCATGGTCGTGGTCACGCACGAGATGGGTTTCGCGCGTACGGCGGCGCACCGGGTGCTCTTCATGTCCGACGGTGCCATCGTCGAGGAGAACACCCCCGAGGAGTTCTTCACCCACCCCGAGTCGGATCGGGCCAAGGACTTCCTCGGCAAGATCCTCAAGCACTGACAGCTCTCATCCACTCGGAACGACTAAGGAGATCCAGATGCGAATGTTCAGGACATGGAAGCGCACCGGGGCCGCGATCGCGGGCCTCGGCCTCGTGCTCAGCCTCGCGGCCTGCGGCGACGCCGGCGACGACACCGGAGCCGTGGACGTCGAGGCCGAGGAGGTTGAGGAGGACAAGTTCGAGGCGGGCACCGCGATGGCCGAGCTGGCCGAGGCCGGCGAGATCACCGTCGGCGTCAAGTACGACCAGCCCGGTCTCGGCTTCAAGGACGCCTCCAGCGACATCCCGACCGGCTTCGACGTCGAGATCGCCAAGCTCCTGGTGGCCGACCTCGGGATCGAGCCGGAGTCCGACAGCGTGACGTGGGAGGAGACCATCTCCGACAACCGCGAGCCCTACCTCGAGGAGGGTCGCGTCGACCTGGTGCTGGCGTCGTACTCCATCACCGACGAGCGCCGCCAGATCGTCGGGCAGACCGGCCCCTACTTCCTCACCGGCCAGCAGTTGTTGGTGGCCGCCGACAGCGACATCGCCAGCATCGAGGACATGAAGGGCGAGGAGGTCTGCTCGGCGACCGGCTCGACCTCGCTGGAGAACGTCGAGGCCGCGGGCGCCGTGGGCGCACCGGCCGACACCTACTCCCAGTGCGCGGAGGACGTGCTCAACGGCTCGGTCGACGCCATGTCCACGGACGGCTCGATCCTCCTAGGCCTGGCCGCCCAGAACGAGGGCGAGCTCAAGGTCGTCGGCGAGGAGTTCTCCGAGGAGCGCATCGGGGTGGGCTACAGCCTGGAGACCCCCGAGATGTGCGAGTGGATCAACGGCGTCCTCACCGAGGCCTACGACAGCGGCGCCTGGGCCGAGGCGTTCGAGGCCACCCTCGGCCCGGCCGGCGCGGAGACCCCCGAGCCGCCGGCGCTCGACGAGTGCCCCGCCTGATCCCGATCGATTCCACGTCGTGAGGGTGGCCGGCACCGCCGGCCACCCTCACGCACCATCCCACCGGAGGAGGTAGGGACCGCGTGAACGCCGTCCTCGACAACCTCGACCTGGTGGTCCGGGCCTTCAGCTACACGGTGCTGCTGTTCCTCATCGCCGGCGTGCTCTCGCTGGTTTTCGGCACCCTGCTGGCGGCGTTCCGGGTCGGTCCGGTCGCCGTGCTGAGCAGGGCGACCGCCGTCTACGTGACGACCATCCGCAACACCCCGCTCATCATCATCTTGATCTTCTTCCGGATCGCCGGCCCCAAGATCGGCATCTCCTTCAACTTCGTCGACATCCAGGTGGGCGAGATCCGGCTCAACAACCTCTTCGCGGCCTGCGTGATCGGTCTCAGCGTCTACACCTCGACCTTCGTCTGCGAGGCGATCCGCTCCGGTGTCAACGCCGTGCCTCTCGGCCAGGCGGAGGCGGCCCGCGCGATCGGGTTGCCGTTCGCCGGCGTCATGACCGAGGTGGTGCTGCCGCAGGCCTTCCGGGCCACGGTGCCGCCGCTGGCCAGCGTGCAGATCGCGCTGCTGAAGAACACCACCGTGGCCGGCGCCCTGGGCGTCTTCGAGGCCTTTGCCCGGATGAAGAGCCTCACCAACGACAACGCCACCCAACGGATCGGCATCTTCTTGACCTTCGCGGTGATCTTCGTGGTGCTCGTCGAACTCGTCTCCTTCGCCGCCAACCGCATCGAACGCCGCTGGCGGATTGCAAGATGAGCTCATGAGCGCCCCTGCCGTCCTCTTCGACGCCCCGGGACCGAAGACCGTCGCCCGGCACAGGCTCTACACGATCGTGGCCGCCGTCGTGCTGCTGGGCGTGGTCGCCTTCGTGGTGTGGAGGCTCTACGACAGCGACCAGCTCGAGTACGAGAAGTGGGAGCCGTTCCTGACTCCCCGCTACATCACGGCCCTGCTGGTCGACGGGGTCCTCGTGACCCTCCAGATGGCGTTCAGCGCCGTGCTCGGCGCCGTCGTCTTCGGTGTCATCTTCGGCCCCGGCAAGCTCTCCGACCACGCGGTGATCCGCTGGTTCAGTTGGGCGGTCGTGGAGTTCTTCCGCGCAGTGCCCGTGCTGCTGCTGATGATCCTGATCTTCTTCTCCTACGGCATCACCCGAGGTGAGAGCGGCGCCTACTGGAGCGTCGTGATCGCCCTGACCCTCTACAACGGGGCGGTGCTCGCCGAGGTCTTCCGGGCCGGGGTGCTCGCGGTCCCGACCGGCCAGGCGGAGGCGGCGTACGCGATCGGCATGCGCAAGACGCAGGTGATGAATATCGTGCTGCTGCCGCAGGCGGTCAAGATCATGCTGCCGGCGATCATCAGCCAGTGCGTGGTGGCGCTCAAGGACACCAGCCTGGGGTACGCCGTCGCGGCGCCCGGCCTGACCCTGGTCGGGCGCGACATCTACAACGGCTTCGGCAATCAGGTGCCGACGGTGATCGTGCTGGCCGTGCTGTACGTCGCCATCAACCTGGTGCTGACCGCAATCGCGACCTGGGTGCAGAAGAAGTTCGTGGGCGAGAAGGAGCCGCTCACCGTGTCGCTGGTCGGCAAAACCGACGCCGGCTCGGGACTGGCGCCCGGCGCGCCCTGATCACTGCTTCCACGGCGCGACCCGGAGCCGGCTGGTCCCCTCGATCTGTAACTGCCCCCTGGACGGGGTAGTCCCTGAAGTTCTGGCCCCTTCCGTCCGGGGCGAAATCGTCAGGGACTATCCGGAAGGGGGACGAGCCAATCCAGGATCCGCACCGCTGCCTCATCGGCGGACAGGTCGGTGTTGTCCAGGCGCAGGTGCGGGTAGCGGGCGAGCACCGCGTCGGCGGGGAGCCGCCGGTCGGAACGAGTGTTCAGCACGTGCCGCTCGAGCTCGCGCACGTTGCCGTCGGACCACTCCACGTCGCGCTTGGAACGCTTCTCGGCCAGTCGGTGCTCGGTGCGGTTGCGCTCGAGCCGGGTGTCCAGACTGGCGCTGAGCTCGACGAAGGCCACGTCGGCCCCGGCGGCGGCGTACGGCGTGATCAGCTCGACCATGGCGGCCGCGTCCGCCTCGATCTCGAGTCCCCACACGAACGTGAAGAGCAGGTCGGTGCCGAACGCCGCGGCCTCCTCGACCACCCGTCGCCGCCACTCGCCCATCAGGGTCGTGAAGGGCAGCGTCCCGTAGTCGAAGACCTCGAGCAGCGGCTCGATGGTCGCGTGGTTGTGGAACAAGCGGAACTCGCTGCGCGCCGCCACCGCCCGGCCCACCGTCATCTTTCCGACAGCGGGTGGCCCGAAGATCACCAGGAGGCGCATGCGGCCATGGTCACGCAGCCGGAGTACGCCGCGCGACCTGATTTCTCTCGATAGTCCATCACGCACCGGCTGGAATGTGCCACGCCAGACGACCATTTGCGTGCCGGACTATCCCGCTGGGGCGAGTATCTCCACCCGATTGCCGGGCCCGTCGAAGGTGTGGAAACGCACATAGCCCGGGTACGTGTCGCGCTGGCTCACGTCGACCTCGAACCCGAGGCCGGCCAGCCTCACACCGAGTGCGTCCAGGGCCTCCACGCCGTCGAGCACCAGTGCAGGGTGCGCCTTGCGGGCCGGGACGAACGGGTCCTCGACCCCGACGTGGATCTCCGCGCTGGCGGCACCGCTGTCGTCGTACCTGCGGAACCAGGCGCCGCCGCGGGCCGCGAGGTCGTCGGGCTTCTCGACCTCGGTCAGGCCCAGCCCATCGGCGTAGAAGCGGCGGGCCGCCGCCTCGTCGCCCGGACGCATCGCCACCTGGACGTGGTGCAGCCTCATCGCTCGCCCACCCGCGCCACTGCGAAGACCCGCGGGAACGGCAGCACGACACCGCGTGCTCGCGGTGGGTACGCCGCGCGCAGCCGCGTCTTGAACTCGTCCTCGAACTCCTCGCGCAGCCCGTCCGGCAGCGCCTGGAGCGTCGGACGCGCTCCGGTGCCGGAGACCCAGGCGAAGACCGGGTCCTCACCGGTGAGCAGGTGTAGGTAGGTCGTCTCCCAGGCGTCGACAGCGCACCCCAGCCGCTCGAGCGCCTCGAGGTAGGTCTCCGCGTCGTGTCCGGCGGGTGCCGCCACGCCGACGGTGTGGGCGGCGTACGGCGTCTCGGCAGCCAGCTCCCGGCGGATCGCGTGGCTCGGTCCGTCGAGGTTGCCGGGCACCTGGAAGGCGATCCAGCCGCCTGGTCGCACCTGCGACACCAGGTCCGGCAGCAGGTCGAGGTGGCCGGGCACCCATTGGAGCGTGGCGTTGGAGACCAACACGTCTAGGCCGTCGGGGGCGGTCCATGAGCGCAGGTCCTCGACCTCGAACGTTGCTGCGCCACTATGGTCCCGACGCGCGGCCTCGATCATCTCCGGGCTGGAGTCGATGCCGCGGATGTCGGCGTCCGGCCAGCGCCGGGCCAGCAGCGCGGTGAGGTTGCCGGGTCCGCACCCGAGGTCCACGACGACGGCCGGGTCCGTGGCACCGATCCGCGCGAGCAGCTCGACGAAGGGTCGGCCGCGCTCGTCGGCATAGGTCAGGTAGTGGTCGGGATCCCAGGTGTGCACGGGACCAGTGTGCGTCCAGATGTATCTTGATGTCAAGATTCTTGACCAGGGCCTAGACTCCCGGATATGCGCGACGAAGTCGACGACCTGGTCGAGGCCTGGGCTCGCGAGCGCGGCGATCTGGACCTCGCGCCGGTGGAGATCTTCAGCCGCATCAGCCGGCTGGCCCGCCACCTCGACCTGGCCCGACGGCAGGCGTTCACCGCGCACGACATCGAGTCGTGGGAGTTCGATGTGCTGGCCGCGCTCCGCCGAGCCGGCCGGCCCTACGAGCTCTCCCCCGGGCGGCTGCTGCGCGAGACGCTGGTGACCAGCGGGACGATGACCAACCGGGTCGATCGGTTGACCGCGCGCGGATTCGTGGAGCGCCTGGCTGACCCGGCCGACCGCCGGGGGGTGCTGGTGCGACTGACCCCCGAAGGCAAGGTGGCCGTCGATGGCGCCTTCGTCGCCCTGCTCGAGGCAGAGCGTGAGCTGCTGGCGGGGCTGCCCGCCCGCGACCGCGCCCGCCTGGCCGCGCTGCTGCGGCCCCTGCTCGCCCCCTTCGCGCGCTGACCGGTCACTCCAGGAGCTCGGCGGCCTCGAGCCACTCGGCCTCCAACGCCTCGCGCTCGGCGGCGAGTACGGCGTGGTCGGCGGCCAGCCCTGCCAGCCGCTCGTAGTCGTCCGTGTGAGTCAGGATAGAGGCGCTGATCTCGGCCTCCCGAGCAGCGACCCTGGCCAGCTGCTTGTCGAGCCGAGCCAGCGACTTGCGGGCCGCGCGCTCCGCTGCGCTGCCGGCGGCCGCGCGCGCGGAAACTGGCGCCCGCTCGGCAGAATCTGGCGCCCGCTCGGCGGAAACTGGCGCCCGCTCGGCGAGGGAAGCGGCCCGGCGCTCGAGGTACTCGTCGACGCCCCTCGGCAGCAACGAGACCTGGCCGTCGCCGAGCAGCGCCCAGACGGTGTCGCAGACACGTTCGAGGAAGTAGCGGTCGTGCGAGACCACGACGAGCGTGCCGGGCCAGCCGTCGAGGAAGTCCTCGAGCACGTTGAGGGTCTCGATGTCGAGGTCGTTGGTGGGTTCGTCGAGGAGCAGCACGTTGGGCTCGTCGAGGAGCAGGAGCAGCAGCTGGAACCGGCGACGCTCGCCACCGGAGAGGTCGGAGAGGCGGGCGGTCAGCCGGTCGCCGGTGAAGCCGAACCGCTCCAGCATCGAGGAGGCGGTGACCTCGCCGTCCACCGTCCGGGTCACCCGGCGTACTCCTTCGACGGTGTCGAGCACCCGCGCCTGCGGGTCGAGGCCGGTGCCGTCGTCGGGGTCGACGTTCTGCGTCAGGTGCTGGAGGGCGATGGTGCGGCCGTGCCTGACCCGGCCGGCCAACGGGGCGAGCTCACCGGAGAGCAGGGCCAGCACCGAGGTCTTGCCCGCTCCGTTGACACCGACCAGCCCGACCCGGTCGCCGGGTCCGAGCCGCCAGGTGGCGTGCGAGAGCAGGGTCCGGTCACCGCGCACCAGGTCGACGTCCTCGACGTCGAGGACGTCCTTGCCGAGGCGCTGGGTGGCGAACCGCTGCAGCGCCAGTCGGTCGCGCGGGTCGGGGACATCTTCTATCAGCGCGTTGGCGGCGTCGATGCGGAACTTCGGCTTCGCCGTCCGCGCCGGCGCACCCCGACGCAGCCAGGCGAGCTCCTTGCGGACGAGGTTCTGCCGACGTACCTCCGACGACGCGGCCTGCCGCTGGCGCTCGGCCTTGGCCAGCACGAACGAAGCGTAGCCGCCTTCGTAGGAGTCGACGACTCCGTCGTGCACCTCCCAGGTCCACTCGCAGACCGCGTCGAGGAACCACCGGTCGTGGGTGACGACCACCAACGCCGACGTCCGCGCCGACAGGTGTGCCGCGAGCCAGGCCACCGCCTCGACGTCGAGGTGGTTCGTGGGCTCGTCGAGCACGAGCAGGTCGTGGCTGCCCAGCAGCAACGCCGCGAGCGAGCAACGACGCCGCTCGCCGCCGGACAGACCGAGGACGGAGCGGTCGAGGGCGACGCCCGCGAGAAGCTCCTCGACGACCTGCCGCATCGCGGGGTCGGCGGCCCACTCGTGGTCGGCTCGCCCGCCGAGCACCGCCTCGCGGACGCTGTGCGTGTCGAGCAGTTGGTCCTGCTGGTGGAGATAGCCGATGTCGAGTCCCCGGGTGCGCGACACCCTTCCCGAGTCCGGCCCGACGTGCCCCGTCATCACCTCCAGCAACGTGGTCTTGCCGTCGCCATTGCGACCGACGATGCCGATCCTCTCGGCCTCACCGACGCCGAGCGAGACCTCGGTGAGGAGCGGGCGCACGCCGTACGCCTTGGAAACTCGTTCGAGATTGAGCAGGTTCACCATCGCAGAGGCCTCAGTGGTGCCGTACGACGTGCGCGCCGGCGACCGCGCCGGTGGCGACGAGGACGACGTCCTGGTCGGATCCGAGCGCGGCGGCGACGGCGCGGGCCCCGTCGGCGGAGTCGGCCAGGAACACGACGGTCGGGCCAGAACCGGACACCAGCCCGCGCAGCGCACCCTCGGCCTCGCCGCGCTCGACCAGCGCACCGAGCTCGGGGCGCAGATCGACGGCGGCGACCTGGAGGTCGTTGTGCAGCGCGTCCGCCAGCTGCTGCGGGTCGCCCCCCGCCAACGCGGCGAGGACGGCGTCGGCGGGCGGCGGGACCGTAGGGGCGGATGGGACGAGCGCGTCGAAGTGCCCGTAGACCGCGGGCGTCGACAGCCCCTCCCGCGAGGGCACCACGACCCACCACCACGATCCGGCGTCGGCGGCGCGGTGCACCAGCTCCCCGCGACCGGTGCCGTGCGCGCTGCCGCCGACCAGGGCGAAGGGCACGTCGCTGCCGAGCGCCTCCGCGATCCGCAACATGTCGTCGTCGGCGGTGTCGACCCCCCAGAGGCGGTCGAGCGCCACCAGAGCGGCCGCCGCGTCCGCCGAGCCGCCGGCCAGCCCGCCGGCGACCGGGATGTCCTTGGCGATCCGCACGTCGCCGCGCAGGGGTACGCCGTGGAAGTCCGACAGCAGCCGCGCCGCCCGGTCCACGATGTTGTCGCCGGCCCCGGGCAGCGCCTCCGCCGCGACGTGGTCGGCCGCCTGCACGCTCACGTGCCAGGCGTCGGACTCGCGGACGACGAGGTCGTCATAGACCCCGATCGCCTGGTAGACGGTGTCGAGCGGATGGAAGCCGTCGTCCCGGGGCGCGCCTACCCCCAGGTGGAGGTTGATCTTGGCGGGCGCGCGGACGGTGATCGCCTCGCCGGTCACGAGCCGCTCCGCAGGGCCTCGGCGATGCGTACGAAGGCGCTGATCTCGAGCACCTCACCGCGGGCGTCGGGCTCCACGCCGGCCGCCGCGAGCGCGGCCACCGAGGCCTCGGTCGAGCCGGTGAGTCCGCGCAGCGCAGCCCGCAACGTCTTGCGACGCTGGGCGAAGGCGGCGTCGATCACGGCGAAGACCTCCTGCCGGGTGGCGCTCGTGGCGGGCGGCTCGTGTCGCGTCCAGGCGACCAACCCGGAGTCGACGTTCGGCGCGGGCCAGAACACGTTACGACCGATCGCGCCCGCGCGGCGGACATCGGCGTACCAGGCCGTCTTGACCGATGGAATGCCGTACACCTTCGAACCCGGGCGGGCGGCGAGCCGGTCGGCGACCTCGGACTGCACCATCACCAGGCCATGCTCGAGCGACGGGAGCAACGCGAGGAGGTGGAGGAGCACGGGAACGGAGACGTTGTACGGCAGGTTGGCGACCAGTGCGGTCGGTGGGGGGCCGGGGAGCTCTGTGATCCGCAGCGCGTCGGCGTGCACGACCTCGAGCGCGGCTGCTTGCCCGGGGGCGTGGGCGGCCACGGTCGCGGGCAGCAGAGAGGCGAGCTTGTCGTCGAGCTCGATCGCGACGACGCGGCCGGCGACCTCCAACAGCGCCAGCGTCAACGAGCCGAGGCCGGGGCCGACCTCGACCACGACGTCGTCGGGTCCCACTCCGGACTCGCGCACGATCCGGCGCACGGTGTTGGCGTCGATCACGAAGTTCTGTCCGCGTTGTTTGGTCGGACGAAGGTCGACGGTGGCGGCGAGCGCACGCACCTGGGCCGGGCCGAGAAGTCTCGGCCCGGCGGAGGAGGTCATGCGGTTCAGGCTAGTCGGGGCCGATTCCGCTGGTTGAGGAGGTTGCGCAGCAACCGTGCGGAACCTACTGCGGCAGGCCGAGCTTCGCCGAGCACGCCGGCCAGGAGCCGTAGCCACCGGTCGCGGCACGCAGCCGCTCGGCCACGGCGATCTGGGTCTCACGGCTCTGCTGGTGCGGAAGTCCGGGGCCGCCGTACGCCTGCCAGGTGCCGAGCGAGAACTGCAGCCCGCCGTAGTAGCCGTTGCCGGTGTTGATGGCCCAGTTGCCGCCCGACTCGCACTGCGCGAGGGAGTCCCATACCGTGCCGCCGCCGGAGTAGTCCGGCGGTGTCGGCGTCGGCGCGGGCTCCGGCTCCGGCTCGGGCTCGGGCTCGGGCTCGGGCTCGCGGGTGCCGATCTCGACGACCCGGGGGACCGGCTTGCGCACCACCCGTTGCTCGACGATCTTGGTGGCCATCAGCTCACCGTTGCGGAACGTGAGGCGGTAGGTCACGTTGCGCAGACCCTCGCGGCCCGCGCTGACGACGGTGTCGTCGCCCTCGTACGCCGAGGAGTCCTCGCGCTCGAAGCTCTGGAAGTCGATCGCCTCGCGGGCGACCTTCTTTGTGTCGACGCGGATCCGGGTCACCACGACTTGGTCGCCGTCGGAGATCTCCCGCCCGGGGGCGGGCTTCACGACGTCGTCCTTGTCGACCGCCACACCCATCTCGTCGAGTACGTCCTCGACGGTGATGGCGGCGACCTTCTCGGTGACGAACTTCTCGGGACCGACCTTGATCTCGACCCTCTTGGGGGTGATCGCCTCGAGCTCCATGCCGCCGCGGGAGATGTCGGCGCCGCGGCTCACGGAGAGGTCGGCATTGCCCAGGGAGAGATCGAGCTGGCCGAGCGCCCCGCCGACGTCGGTGGCGGTGACCCAGTGGGTCTGCTCCACACCGTCGATGCTCACCGCCAGCGGACGGCCGAACCGGACGGCGATCTTGGTGCCCTCGGTCACCGTCTCCTCGAGTCCGGGAGCGACCTCGTCGTGCTCGCCGACCTCGATCCCCTCGGCTGCGAGGACGTCGCCGACGGTGCCGCCGAGGGCGGTCACTTCGCGCGGCTGGCCGTCGAGGGACAGGGTCACCTGCGACGAGAGGGCGGCATACCCGACGGTGCTGCCGACCACGGCCAAGAGCACGGCCGCCACGAGGACGCCGAGCACTGTCTTGTTCTTGCCGAGTTTTTCGATGCGGTAGCGCACAGATCTCCGAACGTCGTGCTTCCCGGTGCTCGGGCGGCGCGACCGCGCGAGCGCCTCACTGGGAGCATCACGCGGGGGGCCGACCTCCCCGAGGCGCCTCATACGCAGCCCGGTCGAGCCCAGTGCGCCGGGGGACATGAACCCGATTCCGGCCAACAGTCACAAGACGATAACGGCCGTTCGCAAGGATGCAAACTCCTCGTGATGTCACCAGACCCCTCCGAAGGCCTGAGAGGTGTTGTCGTCGATGGCCGTGCAGAGGGTCCGCAGGTCGTCCCCACGCACCTGCGCCATCGCCCGGATCGTGTGCGGGACGAGGTACGACGCGTTGGGCCGGCCGCGGTAGGGCACCGGCGTGAGGAAGGGCGCATCGGTCTCCACCAGGACCCTGTCGAGCGGGGTCCCCACGAGCGCGTCGCGCAGCGGCTGCGCGTTCTTGAAGGTGACCGTGCCTGCGAAGGACAGGTAGGCGCCGCGGTCCAGACAGGCCCGCGCGAACGCCGCATCGCCGGAGAAGCAGTGCATCACCCAGCGGTCCGGAGCCCCCTCCTCATCGACGACCCGCAGCACCTCGTCGTGGGCGTCCCGGTCGTGGACGACCAGCGTCTTGTCGAGCCGCCTGGCGAGGTCGAGGTGCCGCCGGAAGCTCTCCACCTGGGCAGCGCGGCCGTCCTCGCCGGTGCGGAAATGGTCGAGCCCGGTCTCCCCCACGGCCCGGACCTGGTCGTGGGTCCGGGCCAGTCGCTCGATCTCGGCCAGCCCCTCGTCGAGTCGTCCCTGTGCCGCCAGGCGGGGCGCCTCGTTGGGGTGCAGGGCGACACCGGCGACCAGGGCGTCGTTGGCCTCCGCGGCCTCGACCGCCCACCGGGCGCCCGGCAGGTCGCAGCCGATCTGCACGATCCGGGTGACGTTGACGGCCTCCGCGGTGGCCACGGCGTCCTCGGTGCTCAACCAGTCGCCGTCGGCGATGTCGAGATGGCAGTGGTTGTCCACGACCGGGTGCGGCAATGGCTCGGGCGCGGGCGGGCGGGTGCGGTCCCGCCGGCTACCGGACTTCTCCTCGGTGGCCGCCCGGCTGCGGGTCGGCTCGGGCTCACTGGTGGACAAGGTTGTAGACCTCCCGCCTGGGTACGCCGGCCGCGCGGGCGGCCTCGGCGATCGCGTCCTTGCGGCTCAGGCCCGCGTCCTCCCGAGCTTGGACAGCAGCCAGCAGCCGCGCCGGGTCGGTGTCCGGCTCGGGAGCCGGCGCCCCGGACACCACGATGGTCACCTCGCCGCGCACCCCGGCAGCGGCCCAGTCGACCAGGTCGCCGAGCCCGCCACGGCGTACCTCCTCGTGGGTCTTGGTCAGCTCGCGGCAAACCGCGGCCCGGCGCTCTCCCCCGAACGCCAGCGCCAGCGCCCCCAACGCCGCCGCCGTCCGGTGCGGGGCCTCGAAGAAGACCATCGTGCGCTCCTCGGCGACGAGCCCGGCCAACCGTCGCGACCGCTCCCCTGCCTTGCGGGGCAGGAACCCCTCGAAGCAGAACCGGTCCACCGGCAGCCCCGACACGGCCAGCGCGGTCAGCACGGCGGATGGGCCTGGTACGGCGGTCACCCCGACGCCGGCCTCGACGGCCGCCACGACCAGCCGGTAGCCCGGGTCCGACACGCTCGGCATCCCGGCGTCGGTCACCAGCAGCACCCTCTCGCCGGCGCGCAACGCGTCGAGCAGCTGCGGGGTCCGCGCCGACTCGTTGCCCTCGAAGTACGACACCACCCGGCCACTCACCTCGACGCCCAGGTCGCCGCAGAGCCGCCGGAGTCGGCGGGTGTCCTCGGCTGCCACGACGCCGGCGGTGGCGAGCTCGTCGGCCAGCCGTGGGGACGCG
>Ga0136617_10004025_pt1 | contig 13149 bp, 14 predicted proteins | sample AntDrymUQ3222106_2_FD_129672 | JGI IMG/M metagenome (GOLD analysis project Ga0136617, IMG submission 129672) | Polar desert sand microbial communities from Dry Valleys, Antarctica - metaG UQ322 (21.06) | ecosystem: Environmental > Terrestrial > Soil > Desert | place: Antarctica: Dry Valley...
CGCCGCGCGCAGTGGGCGGGATACGCCCATCACCAGGCCCAGGAGCAAGCCGGGGAGCACGCCGAGCGCGGTCCCGAGGACGAACCGCACGAGGGTCGTCCCGGTGGCGCCGATCAGCGTCCCCTCCCTGGTGAGCTCCCAGGCGGTCGCCGCGACGCCGGAGGGGCTGGAGTAGATCCGGCTGTCGAGGACACCCGCCCGGCTCAGCACCTCCCAGAGAACGAGCAGGACGGCGGGCGTGGCGATCGCGAAGCCCCGCTCGCGGTCCAGCCGCGCACGCGCTGGCGGGCGCGCGACAGCCCCGACCGCCGTTCCCGTCGTCCCTGCGCTCATGGTCTCGCCCCATCACGGCCCAGCTCCCGCTCTCGAGCGGCGAGCACCTCTTCCCGGAGGTGGTCCCACACCTCGCGGTGCAACCGGGCGAACCGCTCGTCGCCCTCCAGCTCCAGCACGTTCCGCGGCCGCGGGAGGTCGATCGGGACGATCGCTTTCACCCTGCCCGGGCGTGCGGACATCACGACCACGCGGTCCGACAGGCGCACCGCCTCGTCGAGGCTGTGGGTGATGAACAGGACCGTCTTGTGGCTGCCCTCCCAGACGTCGAGGAGGTCGTCCTGGAGCAACAGCTTGGTCTGCTCGTCGAGGCTTGCGAAAGGCTCGTCCATCAGCAGCATCGCCGGGTCGTTCGCGAACGCCCGCGCCAGGTTCACCCGTTGGCGCATCCCGCCCGAGAGCTGCCGGGGATAGGAGTGCTCGAACGCGCTCAGCCCCATCTTGCGCAGGACGTCACGCGCCACCTCGTAGCGCTCCGCCTTCCGCACGCCGCGCGCCTTGAGCCCGAACGCGGCGTTGTCGAGGACGGTCAGCCAGGGGAAAACACCCTGCTCCTGAAAGGCAACCGAGAGCGATGGCTGGCCGCTCCGCGGCTCCGGCGTCCTCACCTCGCCGGCGGTCGCCGGCTCGAGCCCCGCGACGATGTTGAGCAGCGTCGTCTTCCCGCAGCCGCTGGGCCCGACGACGGTGAGGAACTCGCCCTCGGCGATGTCCAGGTCGATGCTGTCCAGCGCGAGGACGCTGCCACCGCCGGTCTCGAACGCCTTGGTCACCCCGCGCAGCTGGACCGCGGCGTCACGCTCGGCCACGACCGTCATCGGTCCCCGCCGCCCTCCAGACCGGCAACGGCACCAGCAAGCGGATCCTCGGCGACGAGGTCCGTCACGTCTATCTCGTTCTCCAGGAGCCCGTCCTCGATGAAGATCTGCTGCGACCGCTCCAGCGAGTCCGTCAGGATCTCGCCGGTCGGGCTGAAGAACGGCACACCGCCCTGGGCGGTGATCTGCTCAGGAGAGGTCTCGAGGTTGCTCTCGACCACCTCGAGGAGCTCGGGGTCCCACTCGCCCTCGAAGGAGTTCACGTAGCGCGACGCCACGAGGTAGACCTCCAGGAACTTCTCGACCGCCTCCGGGTTCTGCTCGAGGTACGTGGGCGAGGCGGCCAGCAGGCCGGGCTGGAACCATGGCATGACGTCGGGGACGCCCAGCCACCGCACCGCCACCCCGGCCTGCTCGGCCTGGGTCGCCAGCGGTTCGTTCATCGCCACGACGTCGGCGGCCTGCGCCTCCGCCAGCGCGAGCATGTCCGGCGGCGACTGGACACGGTAGGTGAGCTGCACGTCTTCCTCCGTCAGGCCGGCCTTCTCCAGGGCCTGGTCGACCAGCAGCGCGGGCGGCGAGCCCTCGCGCGCGCCCTCGACCCTGCGGCCCTCCAGGTCTGCCGGCTCGACCAGCTCGTCCTCGAGGCCGGGCAGGACCATCAGCCAGGCACTGGTGATGCGGCCCTCCATCTCCTCACCGAGGCTGGCGACGAGCTGGATGCCGAAGTCCTCGCTGATCTGGTTGAACAGCGCTGGGGACGGGGTGGCCAGCGAGACGTCGATGTCCCCGGTCGCCATCCGGGGGATCTGCTCGTTGGACGAGCCGCGGTAGACGTCGGGTTGCACGTCCAGGCCGGCCTGCGCGAACCAGCCCTTGTCCAGGGCGAGAAACAGCGGCAGGGCCAGGATCTGGTTCCCGCTGACCGCCAGGCGCAGCGTCGCCTCCTCCTCCAGCGGCTCCACGTCGTCGATCGTCACCTCGCCCGTGGCCGCGCCAGCGGTGGCGGCGCCGCTGGGCCCCGCGTCCGCTGCCGGCGATCCCGCGGGCGTCCCGGTGCTCTCCGCAGCTTCCGTCTCATCGCCCGCGGCCGTGGTGTCGCTCCCGGCACCACCCTGCCCACAGGCGGCGAGGACGAGCACGAGGAACGCGAGCAGGACCGCGAACAGGCGGCGTGTACTCATGGGTTCTGGCCTCCCCAATGGACCGGACTGGTGTATACAGTTGCCACGCGGGGTGGTCAAGGTCGGAGGTCGCAGGTGGACGATGCGGGACCGCTCACAGGCGCACGCGCCTTCCTGGACGCGCTCGTCGCCCAGGACGTCCGACATTTCTTCAACGTGCCCGGCAACGGGCTGGGCCCGGTGCTCCGCGAGCTGTTCGACTACCCGTCCCTGCACTACGTGCTGGGCCTGCACGAGGGCGGGCTCGTGGCGATGGCCGACGGCTACGCGCGCGCGTCGGGGCGGCCATCGTTCGCGAACGTCTACATGGCGCCGGGCACGGCCAACGCGCTGAGCTCGATCTACACCGCGCACCGCGACAAGTCCGCCGTCGTGGTGACCTCCACCCAACAGGCGCGCGCGACCGTTGGGCGCGACGCGTACGCCTCTGGCGATCTCGTTGCCGCCGTGCGCCCTTTCACCAAGTGGGCATGGGAGGTGGCCAAGCCCGAGCGGCTGGCCGAGGCGCTGCACCGGGCGTTCAAGATCGCCGCCACCCCGCCGCTCGGGCCGGTCTTCCTGTCGATCCCCTCCGACCTGTTCCCCGCGGAGATCGACGGCCCGCTGACGGAGCCCAGCCGGCCCACCGCCGTCCCGCGGCTCGGGCCGCCGCGCCCGGAACAGGTCCAGGCGATCGCCGATCGGATCGCAGGCGCCGATCGCATCCTGCTGGTGTGCGGCCAGGATGTCCTGCTCACCGGGGCGGTGGAGGCGGTCGACGCGCTCGCCCGCCACGTCGGCGCCGCCGTCGTGTCCGAGCCCTGGAACTCGACGCTGGCGTTCCCCGATCCCCACGACCTCGGATTCGGCGAGTACAACCGCGAGATCCTGGGGCGCCTGGCCCCCGACGTGATCGTCGGCATCGGCGCGCGAATGTTCGTCGAGGCGCTGGGGTCGCCCGAGCCGGGCTTCCCGGACGGCACCGCGCTGCTGGCTCTCGGCCAGAGCAGCGATGAGCTCGGGCGGATGCACCCGGCCGAGGTCGCCTGCCACTGCGACGTCAGGCTGGGCGTGGAGGCGGTGCACGTCGCGCTGCGGGACCGCGTCGACGATCGCCGCCGAAGCGAACGGCTCGCGCACCTCGGCGCGTACCGGGATCAGATCACCGCGGACCGCCGGGCGCTGCTCGAGGAGTATCACGACCGCTCGCCCATGAGCCTCGCGAGAATGGCCGTCGAGCTCAACAGGGTGGTCGACCGCGACACCGTGATCGTTGAGCAGTCGACCACCTCCGGCGGGATGATCCGCGCCTTCCTCGACCAGCTCAGCCCCTACAGGTGGTTCGGCACGGGTGGCAGCGTCCAGGGCTGGGCGCCGGGCGCGGCGGTCGGCGTGCAACTGGCCCGCCCGGGCGAGCCCGTCCTCGCGCTGCTCGGGGACGGCGGCCTCGCCTTCAGCCCTCAGCCCGTCTGGACCGCCGGGCACTACGGCATCCCGGTCACCTGGCTGGTCATCGACAACCAGGGCTACCGGTCGACACGCGGCAACGTCCACGACCTGATGCAGGCGCCGACCGCGGCCAAGCCGGACTTCGGCTTCGACTTCGCCGTCGACGTTGCTGCCGTGGCCCAGGGTTTCGGCGGGGTCCGGGTGGACCGTGTCACGGACCCCGCCGACCTCGCCGACACCGTGAAACACGCGTTGGCCGACGACGCGCCGCGGATCGTCCACGCCGTCATCTCGCCCGAGGTGGAGTTCCTGAAGTCACACGGCGCGCCGATGGCGGTGTGACGTGAGGCCCGAGCGCGTCCTGGTGACCGGCGGCACCGGGGTCGTCGGGGCGTGGGTCGTCCGCGGCCTGTACGAGCGGGGTGTCACGCCGATCGTGTTCACACGCGGGCAGACGGAGGGGATCGGCGGTGCGATCAACGGCGATCTCGCCGGGCGGCTGGTCGCGGCCCGGGGAGACGTGCTCGACCGCGAGTCGATCGAGCGGGCCGTCTCCGCTCACGGTGCGCAGGCGATCATCCACATGGCCTCTGCGAAGCCGTGGCAGATGGAGCGGCCGTTCGTGCCGGAGAGCCGGCCGCGCGAGGCGATCCAGCAGATCGCGCTGGGCACGCTGAACGTCCTCGACGCAGCCCGCGCGACCGGTGTCCACCGCGTCGTCTACGCCAGCTCGAAGGCGGTCTTCGGCGACGTCGACGGCGAGCACTCGGTCCCGTGTTACCGGCCGCTGCCTGCAGAGCACCCCCGGCTGCCACGCATGCTCTACGGCATCGGCAAGGTCGCCGCGGAGGATCTCGGCCGCTACTACCGGGAGCAGCACGGCATGCAGTTCACGTCGATCCGCTTCTCCTCGTCCTACGGCCCGCTGAAGCGCGGGCCGACCGAGGTGGCGCTGGAAGGGGCGCTGATGGCCGCGGCCAGAGGCATGCCGGTGCGACTCCGCGCCTACACGGGCGGGCAGAAGGAGGACTACACCTACAACAAGGACGTCGCCCAGGCGTTCGTCCTCGCCGCGCTGAGCGACCGGCGGCTGGCGTGGGCCTACAACATCGGCAGCGGTCGCCTGGTGGATCACGAGGTCATCGCCCGTGCGATCCTCCACCACCTGCCCGATGCCGACATCGACGTTGTCGACCCAGACGAGGGGCCCACCGTGATGGATCGCGCCCGCTGCCTCATGGACTACCGCGCGGCGACCGAGGACCTTGGCTACCGGCCGCGCTGGGCGGCGCTCGACGAGGCGTTCGGCGACTTCCTCGCGGAGGAGGGGCGCATCGGCCGGGTTCAAGAAGCGGCGGCGGACCGGTGACCAGTGTCGCCGCCGCCATCGCACAGGCGATCGCCAACGAGGGGACCGGCCACGTCTTCGGGCTGATGGGCTCGGGGAACCTGCTGACCACGCACTCCCTGCAGGCTGATCACGGGATCCCCTTCCACAACGCGAGGCACGAGGGCCAGGGGGTGGCCGCCGCCGACGCCTACGCGCGCGTCACCGGGGCCGTCGGCGTGTGCATGGTGACCCAGGGGCCGGCGTTCACCAACACGCTCACGGCCCTGGTCACCGCCCACCGCGCGCGGACGCCCCTGCTGCTGCTGGCCGCCGACTCCTCCGAGCTTGCGCCGGACGACCGGCTGACCGCCGTCCTCCAGTCAATCGACCAGGACGCGGCGGCGGCCGGACTGGGCCTGTCCGTCCGGCGTCTCGAACCGCAGCAGTGCATCCCCGCGCTCGCCGACGCCTTCGCCGAGGCGCGTGCTGCGCAGCGCCCGATCGTCATCAACGTCCCCACCCAGCACCTGACGGACCGCTACGAGGGGCCGCTGGAGGCGCGGGCCGACCCCGTGCAACACGCGGACCACGTCGATGCAGGGCAGATCCGGGCGGCGGCCGATGCGCTCCTCGCGGCGCGGCGGCCCGTTGTCCTGGCGGGCCTCGGTGTGGTCCGGGCCGAGGCCGGTCAGGACCTGAGCCGGTTGGCCGCCCACTGCGGCGCGCTGCTCGCGACGTCGTGGCGCGCTGTCTCCCTGTTCGCTGGCGAGGAGTACGCGGTCGGGGTGTCGGGGGGTTTCTCACCACCGGGCGTGGCCGAACTCCTCGAGCAGGCCGACTGCGTCCTGGCGGTCGGCGTCTCGCTGAATCACTTCACGACGGCGAAGCGGCGGCTGTACCGCGAGGCGACGGTCATCCACTGCGATGCCGACGCCGACGCCTTCTCCCGGTTCAGGGCGGCCGACCTCACGGTGCTGGGCGACGCGGCCGAGGTGGCGGGAGCACTGCTGGGCGAGGTGAGCAGGCGCAGGTCAGCAGCCGGCTGGCGCGCGGACCTCGACCCGGGGGACCTCGCGGGGCGGCGGAGGCTGCCGCTTCCGGACGATCCCGCGGGTCCGCGTCTCGACCCCCGGCCGCTGTGCGCCGCTCTCGATGGGGTCCTGCCCGCCGAGCGGACGGTCGTGGTCGACGGTGGCCTGTTCGCCCTGGTCGTGGCGGATCACGTGAGCATTCCGGACCCTCGCGCCATCGTCTGGATGCTGGACTTCCTGGCCACTGGCGGTGCGATGGGCGCGGCCGTGGGCGCGGCTCTGGGCCGTCCCGATCGCCTCGCCGTGCTGTTCATCGGCGACGGCGGCATGATGATGACGCTGGGAGACCTGGACCTGGCGATCCGCGACCGCATCCCGATGCTGGTGATCGTGCTGAACGACGCCGCCTACGGCGCAGAGGTCCAGCAGCTTCGGCGGGCGGGGCTGGACGACGCGCTTGCCCGCTTCGCGACGCCAGACCTGGCCGCGGTCGCGGAGGCCATGGGCGCGGAGGGGATGGTCATCCGTTCCCTGGAGGACGTCGACGCGCTCCGGGGGCGCCTCGGCCTCGGGCTGGACGGCCCGCTGGTCGTCGACGCCCACATAGAGTCGATCCTGCCCCGGGCCATCGCCACGGTCTGACGCGGGCGTCAGACGAAAGGCCGCGGGTCCTTCAGCATGACGTGGACGGACTTGAGCTCCAGGTAGCTCTGGAGCTCCTCCATGCTCTCCTCGCGCCCGAGCCCGCTGCTCTTGACGCCGCCGAAGGGTGTTCCCCAGTAGTGGGTGGAGCTGTCGTTGACCCAGACGTAGCCGGCCTGCAGCCGGGCCGCGGTGACGTGCGCCAGGTGCAGGTTCTCGGTCCACACGCTCGCGGTCAGCCCGTAGTCGACACCGTTGGCCTGCTCGATCATCGCGTCGTAGTCGTCCCAGGGGAGGACGCTGATCACGGGTCCGAAGATCTCCTCGCGCGCGATCGCCATGTCCATGGTGACGTCGCCGAAGACGGTCGGCGAGAGGAAGTAACCGCCGTCCAGGCCCTCGGGCCGGCGCCCGCCGGTGGCCAGGCGGGCACCCTCCCGGCGGCCGGCCTCCACGTAGCCCTGGACCCGCTCCAGGTGCTCGGCACTGACGAGCGGTCCCATGTCCACGTCGTCGTCATAGGCGGGGCCGACGCGGATGCGCGCGCAGCGCTCGGCGAGGGCGGCGACGAACTCGTCGTGGCGGTCGCGGTGGACGAGCACGCGCGAGTTGGACCCGCACGACTGGCCCTGGCAGATCTCGAAGTTCATGCCCTTCGCCGCGCCCTCCACGGCGTCGGCGAGGTCGGCGTCGGGGAAGACGACCATGGCGTTCTTGCCGCCCAGTTCGAGACTGATGTGCTTCACCAGCCCCGCCTCCGCGGCGCTGCGCTGGATCGCCAGGCCCGTCCGCACGCTGCCGGTGAAGCCGATCCGCTTGACCCTCGGGTGGGTGGTGAGGGCGGCGCCGGTGTCGACGCCCCCGGAGACGATGTTGAGCACGCCCGGCGGGAGCACCTCGTGGACGATCTCGCCAAAGGCGAGCGCCGACAGCGGGGTCTGGACACCGGGCTTGAGCACGACCGCATTGCCCACGATCAGTGCGGCGAGCATGCGTGTCATGGCGAACATCGCCGGATGGTTGAAGGCGGTGATGCGGCCCACGACCCCGTAGGGCTCGTAGCGCGTGTAGTGCAGGCCGGTGGGCGAGGCCGGGATGGTCTGTCCATGCAACCCGAGTGCGAGTGCGGGCCAGTCCCGGATGTTCGCCAGCGAGATGTCGACGTCCACGCGCATCGCCGCCACCGGGTTGCCCCCGTTCAGCGCGTCGAGCATGGCCAGTTCCTCGCGGTGGGCCTCGATCACCTCGGCCAGCGCCGAGAAGTACCGGCCCCGGCCCCGCACGCCGAGGGCCTCCCAAGCCGGTTGTGCCTGCCGCGCGGCGGTGACGGCCGCGTCGACGTCGGCTGGGGACGCCTCAGGGGCGCGGGCCAGCACCTGCCCCGTCGAGGGGTCGTAGACGTCACGAGTCGCGGCGCCGTGCGCCGCACGCAGCTCGCCCCCGACGAGGAGGCGGAATTCGCGGTCCGCCACGTACTCGCCGACCCCGGCCTGAGGGAGCACCTGCGCCATGGCTCCACCTCTGAATACAGTATTGAGTAGTGGAGTCTATGGTGCTGGGGCCTAGCCGGTCAACGCACCCCGCGCGTCGTCCTGGCGCTGCTCGAGGGCCACGAACAACGCCTGGACGCGACGGCGCGTCCCCTCGATGTGTTCGGTCAGCGTGCGCAGGGCGATCCGTGAGTCGGCGGTGCCGACCGCGGCGAGGAGCGCCCGATGCTCGCGCTGTGGCTCGTCGACGAACTGCAGACCCGTGCCGCCGCTGGCCTTGTAGAGGTACCGGGTGGTGCGAGCCGCGATGCTCTCGGCCAGCTCCAAGGTGTAGCTCGCCTCGGAGGGGGCGTAGAGGGTGCGGTGGAAGGCACGGTTCAGCTGGAGCCACTCGCCGTGGTCCTCGGTCGCCTCCATACGCTGTTCCAGCTCCTGCGCCGCGTCGATGTCTTCGGCGGTGAGCCGGGGAAGGGCACGTTCCAGGAGGTAGGTCTCGAGGCGTACGCGCAGGTCGAACAGCTCCATGACGCGCTCGCCGGTGAGCGTCGCGACCACCGCGCGCCGGTGCGCCTCCTGCCGGATCAAGCCCTCTGCCTGCAGTTGACGGAGGGCCTCGCGTATCGGGACGCGGGAGACGTCGAAGTGCTGGGCCAGGGTCACCTGGTTGAGTTCCTCGCCGTCCGCCAGCTGGCCCGTGAGGATGCCGTCCCGGAGCACCTCCACGATGTAGTCAGGGGTCGTCCTGCGGCGCTCCAGCGCCGAAACGCTGGGTAAGCCAGCGACTCCGCTCATCGTCTCGCCCTCTCCTGCATTTCCTGCCGCTGACGCCGAGGACCTTCTTCAAGTCCGCGGTCGGTCCACGCTGTCTCGGTGCGGCGTAAGTGGATACAGTAGTCGGCTGAGAGCAGGAGGTTCGGCATGAGGCCAGCAACGGCGACCCTGCACCGCTCGCGAGCGGCTGTGCGGCCTGACGGGGAGCATATCCCCGTCCACGAGACCGCGGTCGCCCGCCTTCCGCACACGGCGATGGACGAGCGCTAGCGATGGCCGAGTGGCGCGCCGGGCAGGTCACGGACTTCGATGACGGCGGGCGCCGCTTCGTGGACGTCGGCGGGCGCGACGTCGTCGTGCTCCGGCACCGCGACCGCTACTACGCGCTGGACAACACCTGCCTGCACATCGGTGGGCCGGTGGGGGAGGGCATGGTCGTCGGGAAGGTCGAAGCCGTCCTCGCGGAGGACAAGCAGCTGGTCGGGCACCGGTTCTCCGAGCACGAGATCCACCTCGTCTGCCCCTGGCACGGCTACGAGTACGACCTCGCGACGGGTGAGATGGCCGGTGACCCACGCCGGCGGTTGCGGACCTACCCGACGCAGGTCCGAGGGGAGGACGTCTATGTCGTCGCCTGACGGTCTGGGGCCCGCGGTCGCGGACTGCGCCCGCCGGCTGGATGCGGCGGTCTCGGCGGGTGCGCTGGAGGGGCTCCCGGCGGAGGGCGTGCGGCGACTGTTCGCCGCGGCGGTGCGCGCCCATGTCGCCACCCGCGAAGCCGGCGTGGAGCTGCCCGCCTTCCTGCCCGAGGACGGCGTGACCGCCACGGAGGCCGCTGCGGCGGCCCAGGCACTGCTCGACGCCGCCGGGCTGAATCCATTCGAGCTGACCATGTGGAGCCGGCTGGGGAGGCTGTGAGCACGATGGAACCCACCACCCCCACCGATGTCGCCTACGTGCTCAACCGCGGCGAGCGAGCCGGCTTCGACACCCGGCAGCACCTCGCCAAGGCGCGCCAGCAGGCGGTGGCGCGCGGGTTCGACGAGCTGCTGATCGTCGACGTCGACGCCCACCACTACGAGAACGAGTCGTGGCCGGAGATCGTCGAGTACATCGAGGACCCCGTGCTGCGCGACACCGCGCGGATCGGGGCCGGCGGCTCGACCGGGGGCGTGGGCAACCCGCTCGTCTACTCCGCGCCGCGCCAGCAGAACGTGGCCGGCCGGATACGCCGCTACCAGCTGCGTGGCTCCGAACAGGTCGGGGAGGCAGTGCAGCGCGACGCCGCCGTGGCCCTGCGGGAGATGGACAGCATCGGCATCGACTACCAGATCGTCTTCCCCACGCCGATGCTCGAACTGGGCATGCACCCCGACCCCGACATCGAGGTCGCGCTTTCCTGGGCCTATTCACGGTGGTTCGTCGAGCAGGTGCTGCCGGCGGACCCGCGCATCAAGACCATGGTCTACCTGCCGTTCAACGACCCCGAGGCCAGCCTGCGGGTCGTCGAGCACTTCGCCGACAAGCCTGGCGTGGTCGGGTTCATGGTCACCGCCACGCGCTACCGCGCGGTCCACGAGAACCGCTACATGCGCCTCTATGCAGCGCTGCAGGAGCGCGGCAAGCCGCTGGGGTTCCACGCCTCGGTGTACCAGCAGGAGCGGATGTTCGAGGGCATGAACCGGTTCCTGTCGGTGCACGCCCTGGGCTTCGTCATCCCGAACATGGTCCACCTGACCAACCTGGTGATCAACGGCATCCCCGAACGCTTCCCGGACCTCAAGGTGATCTTCATCGAGAGCGGACTGGCGTGGGTGCCGTTCCTGATGCAACGGCTGGACAACGAGTTCCTGATGCGGACCTCGGAGGCGCCGCTGCTGCGCAAGCGCCCCAGCGAGTACATCAGCGAGAACTTCCACTACACCACCCAGCCGATGGAGACGGAGAACCGTGAGGCGCTCGAGTTCACGCTGAAGATGATCAACGCCGAGACCCAGCTGCTGTTCGCTTCCGACTACCCGCACTGGGACTTCAACCTGCCGAGCACCGTGTGGGACCTCCCCTTCCTCACGGAGAAGGCCAAACGGCGCATCCTCGGTGAGAACGCCGCAGAGCTGTTCGGCATCGACCCGTCGAGCGGCCGCGCCGTGTCAGGTCCGGCGTCCGGCCCTATTCGGGGGTCAACATAGAGCGGGCGGTGCGGCGAGCGCGGCGCCGACCAATGCGTCGCGGGAGACGAGCGGGGCGAGCTGCTCCGACGAGAAGCCCTCGGTGCCGGACGGACGGCGAGGTAGGACCAGGTAGCGCAACTCCGACGTGCTGTCCCAGACGCGGACCTCGACGTTCTCGTCGAGGTCGACGCCGAACTCGTCCAGCAACCGCCGTGGCTCACTGACGGCCCGCGACCGGTACGCGACGCTCTTGTACCAGCGCGGCGGGGGGCCGAGCAGCGCGACCGGGTAGCAGGAGCACAGCGTGCAGACGACGAGGTTGTGCACGGAGGCCGAGTTGGCCACGACGCGCAACTGGATGTGGGACTGGAACCCCTCGCGCATCGAGTAGCCCAGCTCCTCGATCGCGGAGGTCGCGTCGTCCAGCAGCCGATCCCGGAATCCGTCGTCTGTCCACGCATGGGCGACGATCCGCTGGCCGTTGGACGGGCGCGCCCGTGACAGGAAGCCTTCCGTCAGCGCCTGCAGGTCTTCGCCCTGCAGCAGTCCCAGACGCGTCAGCGACGCCTCCAACCGGTCGACCCGGCGGGTCATCACGGCGCTGTGATCGTGACGGTCACGCGGAGTCGTCATGGTGCCCTCCCGGCGGCATCGTCTCGTCCGCCTGTAGCTGATGCTGCCAGATGTCCAGTCGGACCGAGCTGCCGGGTTCCGCGGGGTGGCCCCAGAGCTCCGCTGAGGAGAACGTCACGGTGTAGACCCGCCCGGCGCGGGGTTTGTTGACGCCCGCACCCGCCTCCTCGGGGACGCTGTACGTGCCGTGCACGGCCTCGATCACGCCGCGACGGCCGCGGGCGTAGCGCGGCAGTCGCGAATGGCCAGTGATGTTATCCACCACCGTCAGCACGCGGTCCCCTACGCTAAAGGTCACAGTTCCTCGAAATCTCCGGGTACGACCAGGCCCTTGCTCACCAGGACCGCCTCCAGTCCCGCCACCCACCGCTCGTAGTAGGAGGCGCCCAGGTAGTCGGAGGGATCCATGCGCTCGATCGCGTGCCGCACCTCGTCAAGGGTGCAGACCCGCCGGTCGATCACCACCTTCATCAGGGCGAACACCCGCATCTCCCACAGGTGGTCGAACGGCGGGGTCTGCTCGGGCTCCACGGTGACGGGTCCGAAGCCGTGCATCCCGCCGACGTCGTGGATGCGGCTCATTGCAGGTCTCCGATCGGTCACGGATGCGGTCCTGCGAGCCGCCCTTGCGCACCGCTCGCCCTCGTACTACCGTCCGCAAGTTACTGTATTCAGTAAGCAGTTACCAGGAGGCGGCGGCGGTGGAGGTACCCCAGGTCGACGACTGGCTGCAGCAGCGGGGCTTCGGCGGACGCCTCGGCTTCGGCGCCGAGCCGGCCCTGCTCGTCATCGACATGATGAACGGCTTCACGGACCCCGACCTACCGCTCGGCTCGGACCAGGAGCCCGAGATCGCCGTCATCGCGCGGCTCCTCACGGCCGCGCGCGCCGGCGCCATCCCCATCTTCCTGATCGTGAGCTCGTACGCGGAGCCCGATTGCGCTGACGCGGGGGTCTGGAGGTTCAAGCAGCGCGCCATCGACACGCTGGTGGCGGGCAGCCACGCGGTCCAGCTCGATGCCCGCCTGCAGTGCGAGGCCGGCGACTCCTTCGTCCACAAGCGCTACGCCTCGGCGTTCTTCGGCACGGATCTCACGAGCCGCCTGGTCGCCCGGGGGATCGACACCGTGGTGCTGACGGGCTGCTCCACCAGCGGGTGCGTGCGGGCGACCGCCGTGGACGCCGTCTCGCACGGCTTCCGGCCGATCGTCGTGGCTGACGCGGTCAGCGACCGCTCGGCGTCCGCCCACCGGCAGAGCCTGCTGGACCTCGACGCGAAGTACGCCGACGTCGTGGCGGCCGACGAGGTCCTGGACCG
>Ga0136617_10004026_pt1 | contig 13146 bp, 22 predicted proteins | sample AntDrymUQ3222106_2_FD_129672 | JGI IMG/M metagenome (GOLD analysis project Ga0136617, IMG submission 129672) | Polar desert sand microbial communities from Dry Valleys, Antarctica - metaG UQ322 (21.06) | ecosystem: Environmental > Terrestrial > Soil > Desert | place: Antarctica: Dry Valley...
CGAGCTGATGGAGGCCGTCGACTCGTACATTCCCGAGCCCGAGCGCGACATCGACAAGCCCTTCCTGATGCCGATCGAGGACGTCTTCACGATCACCGGCCGCGGCACGGTCGTCACCGGCCGCGTCGAGCAGGGCCAGATCAAGGTCGGCGACGACATCGAGATCGTCGGAATCCACCCGCAGACCGAGAAGACCGTCGTCACCGGTGTCGAGATGTTCAACAAGACGCTCGACTACGCCCAGGCGGGCGACAACGCCGGGGCACTCCTGCGAGGCGTCAAGCGTGAGGACGTCGAACGCGGGCAGGTGCTTGCGAAGCCGGGCTCGATCACACCGCACACGCACTTCAAGGGCGAGGTGTACGTGCTCTCGAAGGACGAGGGCGGGCGGCACACGCCCTTCTTCAACGGCTACCGGCCGCAGTTCTACTTCCGGACGACGGACGTGACCGGTGACATCGCGCTCCCGGAAGGTCAGGAGATGGTCATGCCGGGCGACAACACGAACATGGAGATCAAGCTGATCCAGCCGATCGCCATGGATCAGGGCCTTCGCTTCGCGATCCGCGAAGGCGGGCGCACCGTCGGAGCGGGCGTCGTCACGGACGTCATCACTTAAGGGGGTAGCCGGTGGCGCAGTCGAAGATCCGCATCCGCCTCAAGGGGTATGACCATCGGGCACTCGACCGATCGGCGGCGTCGATCGTCGAGACGGCCGCGCGCACCGGCGCCACGATCACCGGGCCGGTGCCACTGCCGACCGAGAAGAACGTCTACTGCGTGATCCGCAGCCCGTTCAAGGACAAGGACTCGCGCGAGCACTTCGAGGTGCGCACGCACAAGCGCCTGATCGACATCCACAGCCCGACGCCGAAGACGGTCGACTCGCTCATGCGGCTCGATCTGCCGGCCGGGGTCGACATCGAGATCAAGCTCTAGGTGGACATGAAGGGCATCGTCGGCAGAAAGCTCGGGATGACTCAAGTCTTTGACGAGGAGAGCGGTGCGGTCACGCCCGTGACGGTGATCGAGGCTGGCCCATGTCCGGTCGTCCAGGTCAAGACGGTCGAGACCGACGGCTACGAGGCGGTGCAGATCGCCTACGAGCCGGTGCCCGACCGGAAGATCTCGAAGGCCGAGCTCGGTCACCTGAAGCGCGGCGGTGCCCAGGCACACCGGCACCTCGTCGAGCTCCGCGGGCCGAGCGAGTCGATCGTCGGCGAGGCCGTGACGGTGGAGGCGTTCCAGCCGGGCGATCGGGTCAAGGTGACGGGAATCTCGATCGGCAAGGGCTTCGCCGGGACGATCAAGCGGCACAACTTCAAGCGCGGTCCGAAGACGCACGGCTCGCACAACATCCGCCAGCCTGGCTCGATCGGGGCCTCCGCCACCCCCTCGCGGGTGTTCAAGGGCATGAAGATGGCCGGCCGGCTCGGCGGCAAGCGAGCAACCCAGGTCGGGCTCAGCGTGCACGCGGTCGACTCCGAGCGGCATCTCTTGCTCGTCGCAGGTGCGGTTCCCGGCCCCAAGAACGGTTTCGTCGAGGTTCGGGAGGAGCGTCGCTAGTGGCGGCCCTGAAGGCACCCGTGCTGGACGCGGCCGGCAAGCAGACCAGGGAAGCATCGCTCGAGGCGGCCGTCTTCTCCGCCGAGGTGAAGCAGCACCTCCTGCACGAGAACGTGCGCGCCGAGCAGAACGCCAGGCGCGCGGGCACGCGCGCGGCGAAGAGCCGCGGCCTCGTCTCGGGTGGACGCGCCAAGCCGTTCCGGCAAAAGGGGACTGGACGAGCCCGCGCGGGCACGATCCGGGCGCCACAGTTCAAAGGCGGCGGCGTCGCCTTCGCACCTCAGCCGCGGAGCTTCGATCTCAAGGTCAACCGGAAGGCACGCAAGGCGGCGCTGCGCGCTGCTCTCTCGGGTCACGCCGCCGCCGGCACGCTCGGCCTCGTTGACGGCTCGGGCTTCGGAGATCCCTCGGCGAAGCGGGCTGCGGGCCTGCTCGCAGCTTGGGGCAAGGACGTCCCGGCGGTTCTGATCGCCGCCGAGGGCGAGGAGAGTCTGGTCAAGTCGTTTCGCAACCTCCCACGTGTCATCGTGATCGCGCCGTCCGAGCTCGATGTGTCCGAGCTCGTCTGGGCGCGCTCGCTCTTGATCAGCGAAGCGGCGCTCGACGACGTACAGCGGAGAGCGTCATGAGTCTCCATCCAAACGAAGTTCTGCTCGCGCCGGTGGTCTCAGAGAAGAGCTACAGCCTGATCACGGATCGCAAGTACACGTTCAAGGTTCACAAGAGCGCGCACAAGACGCAGGTGCGGCAGGCGGTCGAGGAGCTCTTCGGGGTGAAGGTGCAGGCGGTGAACATCCTCAAGGTGCAGGCGAAGCCGAAGCGCCGAGGAATCTCGCGCGGCATCAGGCCGGGCTGGAAGAAGGCCGTGGTGCAGCTGCGCGAGGGTGAATCGATCGAGATCTTCGAGGGGGCACAGGTTTGATCGCGGGAAATCTCCGCACGTCCGCGACCAGCCCTGAAAGGCAAATATGGCGCTGAGAAAATTCAAGCCCACAAGCCCCGGTCGGCGCTTCATGACCGTCTCGACGTTCGAGGAGGTTACGAAGGACAGGCCCGAGAAGAGCCTCACGGAGCCACTGAAGAAGTCGGGCGGCCGCAACAACTATGGCCGCATCACGACGCGGCACCAGGGCGGCGGGCACAAACGACGCTACCGGGTCGTCGACTTCAAGCGCCTCAAAGACGGCGTGCCGGCCAAGGTGGCCGCGATCGAGTACGACCCGAATCGGTCGGCGCGAATCGCGTTGCTCCATTACGCCGACGGTGCAAAGGCCTACATCCTCGCGCCCGCGCGGCTCCGCGTTGGCGCAACCGTCGAATCGGGGCCGAGCGCGGACATCAAGCCCGGCAACGCCCTGCCGCTCGAGAACATCCCGACCGGGACGCTCGTGCACAACGTCGAGCTCCAGCCGGGCCGGGGCGGGCAGATGGCACGGAGCGCGGGCTCAGGCGTCCAGCTCGTCGCCAAGGACGAGGGCTACGGCGTGGTGCGTCTTCCGTCGGGCGAGATGCGCCGGGTGCCGCTGACCTGCCGGGCGACGATCGGACAGGTGGGAAACACCGATCACGAGAATGTCACGGGCGGTAAAGCGGGCCGCAGCCGCTGGCGCGGAAAGCGTCCGTCGGTGCGCGGCTCGGCGATGAATCCGGTCGATCACCCCCACGGCGGCGGCGAGGGCAAGTCGAAGGGGGGACGCCACCCGGTTACCCCCTGGGGCGTGCCGACGCTCGGAAAGCGCACCCGCCGCAAGCACAAGCAGTCAGACAAGCTGATCGTTCGCGGGCGCCGTCGGGGCAAGGAGAAGAGGTAACGCGTGAGTAGGTCGTCGAAAAAGGGGCCGTTCGTGGAAGAACGGCTGATGAAGCGAATCGAAGACATGAACACTTCGGGAGCGAAGCGCATGGTGCGTACCTGGTCGCGCACGTCGACCATCTTCCCGGCGATGGTGGGTCACACGATTGCGGTTCACGACGGTCGGAAGCACGTGCCCGTGTTCATCTCCGAGCAGATGGTCGGCCACAAGCTCGGTGAGTTTGCTCCGACACGGACTTTCCGTGGGCATTCCGGCGACCGTCAGGCCAGGGTGAAACGCTAGATGGTTTCCCTCGCTGATGGACGGCAGGAGGTGCGGGCAGAGGCCAGATGGGTGCATACCTCAGCGCGGAAGGCGCAGGTCGTGGCCAAGCACATCCGCGGGCGGAGCGTGCCCGAGGCGCGCACGGTGCTCGCCTTCACGACGCGCGCTGCGGCTCGCGAGATCGAGAAAGTCCTCCGCTCCGCAGTCGCGAACGCGGAAGCGAACCACGGCTTGATCGGTGACGAGCTGATCGTCTCAGCAGCGACCGTCAACGAGGGGCCGACGATCAAGCGTGGACGGGCTCGCGCGCGCGGCCGTTACGCAATTATTCGCAAGCGCACCTGCCATATCACGGTCTCACTCGTGGAGCCTGCGGACGAGCAGCAGCGACGACGGCGGAGTGCAGCGCCGCCCAAGACGGCGGAGGAGCCGAGCTCCGAGCAGAAGGCGCGCCGCCGCCGCACGAAGCAGGTTGCCGACGCGCAGGAGAAGGAGGCGAAGGTCTGATGGGTCAGAAGATTCATCCCGGCGGGATGCGCGTCGGTGTCATCCACGACTGGAAGTCGAACTGGTACACCGGCAAGAAGGAATTCGCGAACTACATCGCCGAGGACGTGAAGATCCGCGAGCACATCTACGGCAAGCTCGCCCACGCCGGCCTGTCCGACATCCTGATCCGCAAGGACAAGCAGCGGGTGACGGTCGACATCTATACGGCCCGGCCGGGAATCGTGATCGGCAAGTCGGGGGTCGAGGTGGACGCGCTCCGTAAGGAGCTGCACGCGATCACCCAGAAGAACGTCCACATCAACATCAACGAGATCAAGCGTCCGGAGCTCGACGCGAAGCTCGTCGCGCAGTCGATCGCCGAGCAGCTCGAGAACCGGGTCAGCTTCCGCCGCGCGATGAAGCGGTCGCTGGCGTCGGGAATCCGCTCGGGGGCGCAAGGGATCAAGATCACCTGCGGCGGTCGGCTCGGCGGGGGTGAGATGAGCCGCTCGGAGACGTACTCGGAAGGGCGCGTTCCACTCCACACGATTCGGGCGGACATCGACTACGGGTTCGCCGAGGCCAAGACGACCTACGGTCGCATCGGGGTCAAGGTGTGGGTGAACAAGGGCGAGATCATGCCCGAGGGCTACACGACCGTCGAAGGCAGGGAAACCCGCCTGGGCGAACAGGATCAAGCGCGCCGACGACGTGGCGGCGCGCCTGAAGGCCTCGGCGCTTCACGTGAATCGGGTCGAGGTCGGAGTCAGGATCGCGAGGGGCTGGGTCCGGTGCGCAAGCGACGGCCGAGTGGCAGGCGCGGCGGGCGAGACCGGGTTGAGAGGCCGCGTACGGACGAGCAAGGAGTGTCGGCCGAGGGACGCGAGCAGCCGGTGATCGAGCCGAACGTCGAGACGACCCCGGCACCCGTTGCCGACGCTCCCGAGTCGACGACCCCGAAGCAGCAAACAGAGGATCCGACGAAGCTCGACGGGTCGGGCCGAGAGGGCTAGTCCATGCTCCTTCCCAAGAAAACCAAGTTCCGCAAGGTGCACCGCGGGCGGCGAGCAGGCTTCGCCAAGGGTCAGACGACGGTGCAGTTCGGCGACTACGGGCTCAAGGCGCTCGAGGTCGGCTGGGTCACGAACCGACAGATCGAGGCGGCTCGGATCGCGATGACTCGCAAGATCAAGCGCGGGGGCAAGGTGTGGATCAACGTCTTTCCCGACAAGCCCGTGACCCAGAAGCCCGCGGAGACGCGTATGGGCTCCGGCAAGGGCTCGCCCGAGCATTGGGTCGCGGTGATCAAGCCGGGCCGCGTGATGTTCGAGCTCGCTGGGGTTGCAGAACCGCTGGCGAAGGAAGCCCTCCGTCTGGCGGGGACAAAGCTGGGCGTCAAGACCAAGGTCGTGAAGCGGGAGGCTGATCTGTTTGAAAGCTAAGGGTCTTCGAGATCTGACGGACGAAGAATTGGGGCAGCGGCTCGCTGAGCGCCGTCAGGAGCTCTTCAACCTCCGCTTCCAGTCAGCGACGGGCGCACTCGAGAACTCCGCGCGCGTCACGCTGGCCAAGCGCGAGATCGCCCGGATCTTGACGGTTCGACAACAGCGAGAGACCTCCCTGGAGCGTCGCTAGATGGCTGAGAACGAGAAGCCGGACGAGACACCCGAGGCGGACGAGGCCGCGATGAGCGAGCCGGTGGCCGAAACCGAAGCCGCGGCCGAGCCGATCGCTGCGGTCGAGGAAGTGGGCGACCCGGCTCCGGCGGAAGCTGAGCAGCCGGCCGCCGACGAGGCTAAGGTCGCGGAGGCGGAGGTCGCGGAGGCGGAGGTCGAGCCGGCAGAAGCCGAGGTGGCCGAACCCGAGCCCGTCGTGGAGCAGCCTGAGGACTCCGCTGCGGCTGAGCCGCAGCCCGTCGCCGAAGAGCCTGCGCCCGAGCCGGTGGCCGAGGCCTCGCCCGGCGCCGAGCCGGCCCCAAAGGCTGAAGCTTCGCAGGAGGAGCGGAAGAAGAAGAAGCGCCTGCCGCGCGCGCTTCGCCGACAGCGGACGAAGCCGGCGCGCGAGCGCCCAGCGACGCGCAAGCCGATCGTCCGCGGGACGAGGGCGGACGAGGAACGCGAGCGCGGTCGCCGGCAGGAGCGACGCGGCATCGTCGTCTCGAACGCGATGGAGAAGACAATCGTTGTCAAGGTCGACACGATCAAGGCGCACCCCAAGTACGGGAAGGTCGTTCGTCGCTCGGCGAAGTTCCATGCACACGACGAGCAGAACCGGGCCAACGTGGGTGACGTCGTCCGGATCGTCGAGACGCGACCGCTTTCGAAGCAGAAGCGCTGGCGCCTTGCCGAGATCGTCGAGGCGGCGAAGTGATCCAAACCGAATCGCGCCTTCGGGTCGCTGACAACACCGGCGCCCGCGAGCTTCTCTGCATCCGTGTGATGGGCGGCTCCAGGCGGCGCTACGCGCGCGTCGGCGATGTGATCGTCGGCACCGTCAAGACCGCGACGCCACAGGGCACGATCAAGAAAGGCGAGGTCGTGAAGGCGGTCGTCGTGCGGACGAAGAAGGCCTACGGACGCGACGACGGCACGCTGATCTCCTTCGACGAGAACGCTGCTGTGATCATCGACAACGCAAACAACCCGCGGGGCACGCGTATCTTCGGTCCCGTCGCGCGCGAGTTGCGGGAACGAAACTTCATGAAGATCGTCAGTCTCGCCCCGGAGGTGCTGTAACCGATGCCGTCAGCGATGAAAGTGAAGAAAGGGGATCTGGTCCAGGTTCTAACGGGCAAGGATCGCGGGAAGCAGGGTCGGGTGCTCGAGGCACGCCCGGGCGAGCGCCGCGTGATCGTCGAGAACCTCAACATCGTCAAGCGGCATACGCGCCCTCGCCCCGTGAAGAACACCAGCCGGATGGGCGGCCCGCAGGTCGAGCCAGGCGGCGTGATCTCGAAGCCGGCGCCGCTGCCGGTGGCGAACGTGATGGTCGTCTGCCCGACGTGCAAGCGCCCGACCCGGGTCGGGACGCACGTGAAGGACAGCAAGGGCGAGAACGTCCGTGTCCGCGTCTGCCGCCGCTCCGACTGCGGTCAGGAGATCGATCGCTGATGGCTGCGAAGAAGAGCAAGCCGAAGCAGGAGACGAACGGTTACGCGCCACGGCTCAAATCGATGTACGAGGAGGAGTTGCGCCCGCGCCTCAAGGAGGAGCTCGAACTGACCACGCTGATGCAGGTGCCTCGTCTCTCCAAGATCACGCTCAACATGGGTGTGGGGGAGGCAAAGACAGATGCCAAGCAGCTCGACAGCGCGATCGTCGAGCTGACAACGATCGCGGGACAGAGAGCTCAGGTTCGACGTGCACGCAAGTCGATCGCGAGCTTCAAGCTGCGCGAGGGCATGGCCGTCGGCGCGCGAGTCACCCTCCGCGGCGCCCGGATGTACGAGTTTCTCGATCGGCTCGTCTCGATCGCGCTTCCCCGGATTCGCGATTTCAGGGGTCTCAACCCCGACTCCTTCGACGGCCGGGGGAACTACTCGCTCGGCGTCCGCGAGCAGATCATCTTCCCCGAGATCGACTACGACGATGTCGCCCAGATCCGCGGTCTCGACGTTGCCATCACCACCACGGCCGGATCGGACGACGGTGCCCGAGCACTGCTCGCGGGACTGGGCCTTCCGTTCGCCACCTCGAGGAGGGAGCAGTAACGCATGGCCAAGAAGTCCCTCGTCGTCAAGCAAGCCCGTCCCCAGCGCTTCAAGGTGCGGAACTACACTCGGTGCCGCCGGTGCGGTCGTCCGCGCGCCGTCTTCCGCAAGTTCGGGCTCTGCCGCATCTGCCTGCGGGACCTCGCCCATCAGGGCGTGATTCCGGGCATGACCAAGAGCTCGTGGTAAGGGGGCATCAATGCTGACCGACCCAATCGCCGACATGCTCGCCCGCATCCGCAACGCCAACCGGGCGATGCACGACACGGTCGAGATGCCAACGTCGCGGATCAAGGAGGAGATCGCTCGGCTGCTCGAAGACGAGGGCTACATCAACGGCTTTCGTGTCGACCGCGGCGAGAGCTTCGACAAGCTCGTAGTCGAGCTCAAGTTCGGCCGGAACCGCGAGCGAGTCATCACTGACCTGAAGCGGATCTCGAAGCCGGGTCGGCGCGTCTACGCTCGCAAAGATCGTCTGCCGCGGGTGCTCGGCGGCCTCGGAACTGCGATCATGTCTACGTCCAGCGGCCTCGTGACCTCTCGCACCGCCGAACAGCAGGGGATCGGCGGCGAGGTGATCTGTTTCGTCTGGTGACCGCGTAGGAGACGTGCTTTGAGTCGAATTGGAAGAAAACCGATCGAACTGCCCGCGGGCGTGAACGTCTCGATCTCGCCTGGCCGCGTGATGGTGAACGGGCCGCTTGGCGAGCTCACCCAGGTCGTCCCCGGCCGGATGAAGATCGAGAAAGAGGGTGAGGAGATTCTCGTGACCCGGCCGACTGAACGCGGCGAAGATCGCGCATTGCACGGGCTGACCCGGTCCCTGATCGCGAATATGGTCGAGGGGGTAACAAAAGGCTTCGAGCGTCGGCTCGAGCTCCAGGGTGTCGGCTACCGGGCCGCTCTCCGCGGAACCGCTCTCGAGCTCAGCGTCGGGTTCTCGCATCCCGTCGTCAAGGACGCGCCCGGCGGCATCACGTTCGAGGTGCCCGTTCCGACTCAGATCGTCGTCAAAGGTGTCGACAAGCAGCAGGTCGGCCAGGTGGCATCGGAGATTCGCCGCGTTCGGCCTCCCGAGCCCTACAAGGGCAAAGGCATCCGGTACGAGGGCGAGTACGTTCGACGAAAGGTCGGGAAACGCGCATGAGCTCGACCCCTGACAAGTCCCGGGGTACTGGGGGAACCTCCCGGTTCCCCCAGACCCCCTCCACTGATCCGCTGGGGCGGACAGGCGGCTTCGCCGCCGGGAAACGCGCATGAGTCTCTCCGTCCGGGAGGCACGTCTGCGCCGACATCGTCGGGTTCGCGGCAAGGTCTCGGGAACCGCCGACCGGCCTCGCCTGGTCGTCTTCCGCTCCAACCGAGGCATCTCGGCTCAGCTGGTCGACGATCTCGGCGGGAAGACGCTTGCCGCCGCGGGCTGGCTCGGGCTCAAGAAGTCGTTCAAGGGAGCGAAGACCGATCAAGCGGCGGAGGTGGGCAGGATGCTGGCACAGAACGCGAAGAAGGCGGGCATCGAGACGGCCGTCTTCGATCGCGGCGGTTATCTCTACCACGGCCGAGTGAAGGCGCTCGCGGATGGCGCGCGCGAAGGGGGATTGAGGTTTTGAGCAGGTTTGAGGGGCAGGAATCGCGAGAGCTCAAGGAGCGCGTGGTCGAGATCAACCGCGTGGCCAAGGTCGTCAAGGGCGGCCGCCGCTTCTCGTTCACGGCGCTGGTCGTGATCGGCGACGAGGTCGACAGGGTCGGCGTGGGCTACGGCAAGGCGCGTGAAGTGCCGCTTGCGATCACGAAGGCGGTGGACGACGCGAAGAAGAATCTCTTTCAGGTGCCGAAGCACGGGACGACGATCACGCACGAGTCGCTCGGGCGGTTCGACGCCGCGCGCGTCTTCATCCGTCCCGCCAGTGAGGGAACGGGCGTGATTGCCGGCGGCGGTGTGCGTGCCGTGCTCGAGCTCGCCGGGATCCGGGACGTACTCGCGAAGAGCCTCGGCACTACGAATCCGATCAACATGGCGAAGGCGACCGTGAACGCGCTGCAGCGGCTTCGGCGCCCCGAAGATGTCGCGCGGATGCGCGGCAAGTCGATCTCGGAGGTGCTCCCAATTCCGCGGCGGCGCGCCGGCGAAGACCCACCGGCTGACGCGGCTCGAGAGAACGGAGAGACCGTGCCGGCGGATGAAGTGTTGGCCCCCGTCACCGAGCCCTCGAGCGAGGGAACGCCGGTCGACGAGACTGCTCTGCCTGAAGAGGAGGCGCGCGATGGCGAAGGTTAGGGTCACGCAGACGCGCAGCCAGATCGGGCAGACCCAGCGGCATCGGGGCACGCTTCGGGCGCTTGGGCTGGGCAAGATCGGGCGCTCGGCCGAGCATGCCGAGAGCAAAGAGCTCGCCGGTATGCTCAGAAAGGTCAGCCACCTGGTTCGGGTGGACGAGGCGTAGGACGACTATGGCCGACGAGCTTAAGGTCTCGAATCTCAAGCCGACGAAGGCGAAGCCCGAGTCGCAGCCCTCCCCGGAGGACCAGTCCGCTGGGCGCCTCGATCTTTCGAGCCTGAGCCCGGCACAGCCGCGCCGCGCGCGCAAGCGAGTCGGACGCGGCCAGGGCTCTGGAAAGGGCCGATACTCGGGTCGGGGCATCAAGGGTCAGAAGTCACGCTCGGGCTCGCACAAGATGAGGGCGGGCCTCGAGGGCGGCCAGATGCCGCTCCACATGCGCGTCGGTAAACAGCGCGGCGCGACGTCGAAGGACGCGATGCCGATCGGTCCGCACCGAACGAGCACCGTGCCGGTCAACCTTCGTGATCTCGAGCGGGTGTTCGCCGACGGCGACAAGGTGTCGATCGAGGACTTCCTCGCCAAAGGGCTGATCAAGAACAGCCGGGCCGACGTGAAGGTGCTCGGGAGCGGCGAGTTGACGAAAAGCCTGTCCGTTACTGCGCACGGCTTCTCGGAGACCGCCCGTGAGAAGATCAGGGCTGCAGGCGGCAGCGCGACCGCGCTGAAGGCGCCTCGAGATCCGCGACGCGCGCGGGCGAAACGGCCCGAGAAAGCCCCCGAGGAGTAGGAGGGGTCGCGATGTTCTCCTGGCTCGCCAACGCCTGGCGGGTGCCCGAGCTTCGCCGCCGGGTGCTGTTCACCGCCGTCATCCTCGCGATCTACCGCTTCGGCTCGTGGATCCCGGCGCCTGGCGTTGACTCCGAGCAGATCGAGAACTACTTCAGCGGCCGGGGCGGCACCGTCCTCGGCCTGCTCAATCTGTTCTCCGGCTCGGCGCTCTCTCGCTTCTCGGTGTTCGCGCTCGGGATCATGCCGTACGTCACTGCCTCGATCATCCTCCAGCTCATGACCGTGGTCATCCCCCGGCTCGAGCAGTTGCAGAAGGAAGGCGAGTCCGGCTACGCCAAGATCAACCAGTACACGCGCTACCTGACGATCGCGCTGGCGGTCGCCCAGTCGACCGGTTACGCCTTCCTCTTCGAGCGGCAGGGCGCTCTCACCTTCAACACCGGCCGCCTCGTCCTGCTCGTGCTCACGCTCACCGCCGGCACGGCCCTGCTCATGTGGATGGGCGAGCTGATCACGAAGCGCGGAATCGGGAACGGCATCTCGCTGCTTATCTTCGCCTCGATCCTGACGGCGCTTCCGACCGGCATCAATGCGTTCATCAACGGCGGCGCGACGGAGCGGCTCTTCTTCCCGTTGCTCGCTCTCGCGATCATCGCCGCGATCGTGTTCATCCAGGAGGGGCAGCGGCGAATCCCGATTCAGTATGCGAAGCGGATGGTGGGACGCAGGATGACGGCCGGCGGCTCGACCTACATGCCACTACGCGTGAACATGGCCGGCGTGATCCCCGTGATCTTCGCCGCCGCGATCATGGCGTTCCCGCCGACGATCGGTCAGTACTTCCCGCAAACCCAGGGGTTCATCAACGACCATTTCAACTTCACGAGCCTGCCGTACATCTTGTTCCAGGCTTTCCTGATCGTGATCTTCACGTACTTCTACACGGCCGTTCAGTTCAATCCCGTCGACCAGGCCGACAATCTGCGCAAGTACGGCGGTTACGTCCCCGGGATCCGTCCGGGTCCGCCGACCGCGCAGTACCTCGACCGCGTTCTGACCAGGCTGACTTTGCCGGGGGCGCTCTATCTCGCCGTCGTCGCCACCCTGCCAACGATCTTTATCGCGTACGGCGGCTTCTCGCAGGCGACGGCCGGGGCGCTCGGCGGCACTTCGATCCTGATCGCCGTCGGCGTCGCGCTCGACACGATGCGGCAGATGGAGTCGCAGATGATGGCGCGCTCGTACGAGGGCTTCCTGAAGTAGCGATGCCCTTCGTGGCCGCCCGAACTTAAGTGTCGCTCAACGTCTTGCTGCTCGGTGTCCAGGGCGCGGGCAAGGGAACGCAGGCAAAGCGGATCGCCGCCGAGTACGGGCTTGCATACGTCGGCACGGGCGACATGCTTCGGGGCGCCATCGAGGCGGCGACGGAGCTCGGCCTGCGTGTGAAGCCGATTTACGAGAGCGGAGAGCTCGTTCCCGACGACCTGATGGTCGGGTTGATCCGTGACCGCCTCGACGGCGACGACGCCGCCGATGGGTTCGTGCTCGACGGCTTTCCGAGGACGCTCGCCCAGGCGGATGCCCTCGACGAGATGCTGGTCGAGGTCGACCGCTCGCTCAGCATCGTGTTCGAGCTGCAGATTCCGCAGGAGGTAGCGATCGGTCGTCTGAACCGGCGCGCCGAGGAGGAGAGCAGATCCGACGACACCCCGGCGGCGATCGAGCGGCGGATCGCGCGCTACCATCAGGAAACCGCGCCCCTGACGGCCCATTATCGATCGCGCGGAATCCTCGTCGGCATCCATGCAGAACGCTCGATCAACCAGGTCTTCGCCGAGGTTCAGCAATCGCTCGAGCTGGTTCTGAGCAGCGCGAGCGGAGAGCGCGCAGGAGGAAGTTGATCAGCCGCCCAAATCACCTGATGCGGAGTGCTCTCGAGCAGGCCGTGGCGCCATGATCATTCGCAAGTCTCGTCGCGAGATCGATCAGATGGCCGACGCCGGCGCGATCGTCGCTCGCACGCTCGACCTCCTCCGTGAGCACATTCGTCCGGGGGTGACGACGGGCGAGCTTGATGCGATCGCAGCCGACTTCATCCACTCGCAGGGCGGCGTCCCGACGTTCAAGGGATATCGTGGCTACCCGGCTTCGATTTGCGTCTCGCCGAACGACATGGTCGTGCACGGCATCCCCGGCCGGTATGCCCTCGCCGAGGGAGATATCGTGTCGGCCG
>Ga0136617_10004028_pt1 | contig 13146 bp, 11 predicted proteins | sample AntDrymUQ3222106_2_FD_129672 | JGI IMG/M metagenome (GOLD analysis project Ga0136617, IMG submission 129672) | Polar desert sand microbial communities from Dry Valleys, Antarctica - metaG UQ322 (21.06) | ecosystem: Environmental > Terrestrial > Soil > Desert | place: Antarctica: Dry Valley...
AGAACGCCGGGGAGCTCGGGATCGACCCGGAGATGATCTGCATCACCGGCGGCTCGGCGGGCGGGCACCTCGCAGCACTGGCCGGGCTGAGCGAGAACGACCCGGCATTTCAGCCCGGATTCGAGGAGGCGGACACCTCGCTGGCGGCGGCCGTCCCCTTCTACGGCATCTACGACCTGACGGACACGGGCGGCTTCTACTACCCCGAGATGCGGGAGTGGATCTTCGAGAAGATCGTCTTCAAACGCCCCTACATCGGCAACGAAGCGGCCTACAGCGAGGCGTCGCCGGTCCACCGCCTTCATCCGGACGCGCCGCCGTTCCTCGTGATCCACGGTGACCGCGACACGCTCGTCCCGGTCGGCGACGCGCGCGACTTCGTCGAGCGGCTTCGCGCCGTCTCGCGCGAGCGGGTCTCCTACGTGGAGCTGGCCGGCGCCGAGCACGCCTTCGACCTCTGGCCATCCGAGCGCACCGCGCGGATCGCCGAGGGGATCGGCCGCTTCCTGACCGCCGTCGCGGCGGAGCGCGGCAAGGCGCCGCCCGAGGTGGATGCGGCGACCTCGCGGAGCGCCCTCCATCGGGACGAGCAGCTTGGAGGCGCGGGTTGAACGGCGTCTCCCGGATCGGGTCTCCCGGCCCGCGCCCGGCCTTCCCCGGCCCACTCGCGGTCTACTCCGACGTCCGCGACGAGCGGCGGGCGAGGCGGCGGGCGCCGTTCCCGGCCGGGGACAACCGGGTCAGCTTCCGCAACACGTGGGGCTTTCGCCGGGAGCCGCTGAGCATCCTGCTCGACGCGCACGAGCGCCACGGCCCGATCTTCGGGATGCGGATCCTCTTCGGGCTCAGCGTCTTCATGATCGGCCCCGAGGCCAATCACTTCGTCCTCGTCTCCGGGCGCGAGAACTTCGTCTGGCGCAACGGCCGGATGGGCGACCTGATCACGCTGATCGGCGACGGCCTGCTGACGACCGACGGCGCCTACCACGACACCTCGCGGGCGATCATGATGCCCGCCTTCCACCGCGAGCGGGTGGCCACCGCGGCGGCGGCGATGATCGAGGAGGCCGGTTCGGCGGCCGAGTCGCTCGCCGATCGCGACTCGGCCGACATCTACACCTGGACGCGCGATCTGGCGATGCGAATAGCGATGCGGGCGCTGTTCGGATTCGACCCCGACTCGGGCCGCGCCGGGGAGATCGCGGCCCGCTTCGAGAGCGGGCTCGGCTTCCACGCCCGGGAGTTCCCGATGCAGCTGCTGGTCGGACCCGGCTCGCCCTACGCGCGGCTGAAGCGCGATCGTGCCGCGATCGCGGCGATGGTCGGGGCGGAGATCAGCCGGCGTCGGCTGCGGACCGAGGACCGCGACGACATGCTCGGCTCGCTGCTCGCCGCGACCGACGAGGAGGGGCATTCGCTCAGCGACGGCCAGGTTCTCGACCACGTGCTCACGCTGCTGTTCGCCGGCCACGACACGACCACCTCGACTCTGAGCTTCATGATCTACGAGCTGGCCCGCAACCCGGGTTGGGCCGCGCGGCTGAGCGCCGAGCGCGACGGGGTCTGCGGCGATCGCGAGCCGACCGGCGAGGAGCTGTTCAGGGGGCTGCCGCTCCTGACCCGCGCCATCGACGAGACGCTGCGCCTGTATCCGCCGGCGTGGATCGGCCCCCGTCGCGCCGTCCGCGATTTCGACTTCGCCGGCGTACGCACCCCGGCGGGCCTCCCCGTCATGTACAGCTCGTGGGTGAGCCACCGGCTCCCCGCGGTCTTCGCGGACCCGGACACCTTCGATCCCGACCGGTTCCTGCCGGAGCGGCGCGCCGAGTGGCCGCGCGGTGCCTACGTGCCGTTCGGGATGGGACCGCGCGTCTGCATCGGCAAGCGCTTCGGCTACACCGAGGTCCATGCGATCGCCACGGCGCTGCTGCGCCGGTTCTCCTTCGAGCTGCCGGGCGACTACGGGCTGCAGATCCAGCAGGCGCCCACCCTCTCGCCGAAGGGCGGGCTTCCCATCCGGCTGCTGCCCCGCTGAACGCGACCGTCAGCGCGACCCTCGAGCGGTGGCCCGCCTCGTATCTCGTAGCCTGATCCGCACCCGCGAGCCGAGGAGGATCAGATGTCCGACGGAACCGAGATCAAGGACCAACAGCGTGCGGTGTGGTCGGCGGGCGACTACGCCGCGGTCGCCCGGACGATCGAACCGGCCGCGACCGACCTGATCGATCGTCTCGGGATCGAAGCCGGCCAGGACGTGCTCGACGTCGCCTGCGGAACCGGTAACGCGACCATCCCCGCGGCGCAGCGGGGCGCGATCGTGACCGGGCTCGACCTGACCCCGAAGCTGGTCGAGATCGCCCGCGAGCGGGCCGCCGGGATGGGAGTCGACGCCACCTTCGTCGAGGGCGACGCTGAGGAGCTGCCGTTCGAGGACGGATCCTTCGACCGGGTCACCTCGTTCTTCGGTGCGATGTTCGCGCCCGACCACCGGCGGACCGCGGACGAGCTCGTTCGCGTCTGCCGCGAGGGCGGACGGATCGGCTTCTGCGCCTGGACGCCCGACGGTCTGAACGGGAGGATTCTCGGGCTGCTCGGCTCCTATCTCCCTCCACCTCCGGAGGGCTTCACTCCGCCGACCCTCTGGGGAGCGGAGGAGCACGTCGGCGAGCTGCTCGGGGCCAGCGGGCTGCAACCGGAGTTCGTGCGCCGCTCGGTGGCGTTCGAGGACGAGTCCATCGATCATTGGGTCGGCTTCCACGAGGCCACCCTGGGTCCGGTGATCATGGCCCGGGCCGCGCTGGAGGCCACCGGCGACTGGGCGGAGGCCCGCGCGGCCCTGGTCTCCCTCTACGAGGAGGCGAACGAGAGCACCGACGCCGCGATGCGGGTCCAGGCCGAGTACCTCGTGACGACGACGTGTGCGCGCTAACGTTGACGTCGTGAGCACCCCACCCACCGTCGAGGCCTCCGCGCCGCCCGAGACCCCCGTTCGCGAGCACAAGACGCGCTCGCGGGCCCGGCCCGGCGGGATCGCGATCGAGAAGGTTCAGGGACGGCCGTTTCGGGAGCGTAAGCCGCCGTGGCTGAAGGTGCCCGCTCCGGGCGGGCCGAAGTACCGCGAGCTGAAGAAGCAGATCCACGGCGAGCAGCTGCACACCGTCTGCGAGGAGGCGAACTGCCCCAACGTCGGCGAGTGCTGGGAGCGCGGCACCGCCACGTTCATGATCGGCGGCGACACCTGCACCCGCCGCTGCGGATTCTGCAACGTCAACACGGGCAAGCCGACCTGGAACGACCCGCTGGAGCCGGCGCGGGTGGCGCGGTCGGTCGCGCAGATGGGCCTCAGTTACGCGGTCGTGACCTCGGTCGACCGCGACGATCTTCCCGACGGCGGAGCGAGCGCGTTCGTCGGCGTGATCCGCTCGATCCGGATGCAGGCTCCCGGCTGCAAGGTGGAGGTGCTGACTCCCGACTTCCGCGGCCAGGAGATGCCGCTGGCGAAGGTGATCGCCGAGCGGCCCGACGTCTTCAACCACAACGTCGAGGTCGTCCCGCGCCTCTACCCGATGGCGCGGCGCGGCTCGCAATTCCTGCGCTCGGCGCGGGTGTTGCGGATGGCGAAGGAGATGGGCGGTACCGAGGTGATCACGAAGTCAGGCTTGATGGTCGGGCTCGGCGAGAGCCCCGAGGAGATGATCGAGACCTTCGGCCTCCTCCGCGAGCACGGCGTCCAAGTGCTCACGGTCGGCCAGTACCTGCGGCCGACCGAACGCCACCTGCCGGTCGTCCGCTACTGGGAGCCGGAGGAGTTCGAAGCGCTCGCCGCCGCCGCACGCCGGATCGGCTTCGAGTCGGTCGCCGCGGGACCGCTGGTGCGCTCGAGCTACCACGCCGACGAGAGCGCTCGCGAGGCCCTTGCCGCGCCCGCCTGAGCGCCCCCTGACCCGTCGCGTCGGACCGGACGGAGGCCGGGCACCGGCCCGGCTGAGATCCCGGCGATAACCGGCACCGGCAGCGGCACCGGCAGCCGGTGCGCCGACTTCGGCCGGAATACCGGCGTAGATCGGCGCACTGCGCGCGAGGAGCGCCGCGATCGCCGCTCCCGGGGGGATCGGCACCGGGCGGCTGCATCGCCGCGGCATCGGCATTCCAACCGAGCGGCGCCCGAGCGGGGGCCTGAATCCGGACACCTCGACGGAGGGAAGTTGCACCCTCCCTCCGGGAGAGGAGACTCAGTCGATGGCCGGAGGGGGAGAAGGTAAGCCCGCCCCTGGCGGTTCCGTCGCGAGACGGTGGCCTGGTCGCGCCCGTACGCTCCGGCGCGTGATCCCGCTCAAGGACAACGTGCCGACGCGGGCCGTGCCCGTCGTCACGCTCCTGCTGATTGCGCTCAACCTGCTCGCCTTCGTCTGGCAGCTGACGCTCTCCGACAACCGGGCGAGCACGCTCGAGCTGGCTCGCGCCGGGGTCTCCGAGCGCGACGCGTTCACGATCGAGCACGGCGCGATCCCTTTCCGGCTGACCCACCCCGGGAGCCGCTGCGGAACCACCGCCGAGGACATCGTCTGCGGGGAGGGTGAGCTGACGACCGTCGACGGCGCTGATCTGGTTCGCGTCCCCGACGACCTCGAGTCGCCGGCGTGGTGGACCACGCCGTTCTCCTCGATGTTCATGCATGTAGACCTGGTTCACGTCGCGATCAACATGCTCGCCCTGCTGATCTTCGGCCGGACGCTCGAGGCATCCATGGGCCGGATCCGCTTCGGGCTCTTCTACGTATCGGCCGGCCTGCTCGCGATCGCGCTCGAGACCCTCATGAGCGCCGGCGCGACCGGGCCGATCATCGGCGCCTCCGGAGCGGTCGCGGGCACGCTCGGGGCGTACGCGGCCACGTACCCGCGTGCTCGGATCGTCGTCCTCGTTCTCGTGCCGCTCCTTGCCACCCTGCTCATGGTGCCCGCGGCGATCGTCGTCGTCGCCTGGTTCCTGCTGCAGCTCGTGCCGGACGTCGGGCGGCTCGCGACGCCCGACAACGCCGACGGCGCGCTTGCCTACCTGGCCTACGCCGGCACGTTCGCCCTGGGGGCCGGGGCCGCCCGGCTCCTGATCCGCAGGCCGCTGCCCCTCGATCCCCAGGACCGATCCGCCTCGCGGGAGCCCGCGCATGGATGATCGCGTGCGCACCTTGCTGCTCGGCTCGGCGATCTTCTTCCTGCTCGTCTTCGGCACGCTCACGGTCGTCGCGCTCTCGTCGGCGGCGCTGAACGTGGCGACACTGGTCATCGGTGCTGCCTCGCTCTTCATCCTCGGTGCGGTCCTGATGGCACTGATCGAGGCAATCCGCAATCCCCCACGACGGTGAGCGACGTCGACAACCCGCGGCTCGGGGCCGGGGGGCTCGCGGCGCTGTTCGCGATCGGAGCGAGCGGCGGGCTGATCGGCGACATGTGTCACGTCGAGGCGGGGACGACTGTCTACCTCGAGGAGCCGCTGCCCAACGTCTGGCGCAGTCAGCTCTGGTTTCCGCTGATGGTCGGCTCCGGCACCGCGGCGCTTGGATGGATCCGGGTGCGGTTCGGGGCGACTGAAGGGGACAGGGCGGGTGGCGAGTCCCTGGGCGACGCCGCGGCGATGATCGCCTCGGTGTTGGCCCTCTATGCGCTCACCGCGATCGTCCGCGGCGAGCCGCAGCCGGTCGCGATCGTGCTCGTCTACTCGGTCGCGGCGCTGATCTGCTCCGGCTTCACCCGTGGCCCGGCGGAGCTCGGCTGCGGTGCACTGGCGGCGCTGTTCGGGGTGACGGCCGAGATCGTGCTGGCCGGCGCCGGGATCTTCGAGTACGCCGACGACGTGTCGCAGCTCGCCGGCGTCGCCGCCTGGCTGCCGGGGCTCTACCTCGCCTACGGCGTGGTGGCCGCGCGGCTGGGGATGATGCTGGCACGGGCCGATCTGCGCCAGAATCGGACGCGATGACGGAGGGCCCGTCGCGGCAGCTCGAGAAGGCGGGACGCTTCCGGTCGCTCCACGAGGGCGAGCCGTTCGTCGAGGGCTCGCGTGGGTTGGCGTGTCCGCAATCGCGGCGGCGGCCGTGCGGATCCGCAGCGATGGCGATCTCTCCGCCCTCGCCGTCTCGGTGCCGCTCGGCGAATGGCTCGTGGGGTAGCGCCGAGCGCCTGGACGGGATGGAGCCAGTGGGAATCGAACCCACGACCTTCTGCTTGCAAAGCAGACGCTCTAGCCAACTGAGCTATGGCCCCCGGCGCTGAGTGTACGAGCGATTGGGCGCCTGCAGGCAAGGGTGCAGCCCTGCTTCGATCCGTTCCCGGCGCAAGCCCGAGCGGGACACGATCAAGTTCGACTACGGCGCCTGAGTCGATTACTCCCGATCGCCCCAAGCGGCGACCAGAGGTAGCGCTCCAGCCAGTGAGCAGCTCTGTGAAGGTCCATTGCCGATGCTTCGATCCGCCCCCACGGGCATCCCGGTGTTAACAGGGATTCCCCACCGCTAGTGACGAGGCTGTGGAAGGATGCCGCCGAGTCGGCGACGAGAGGAGAATTGTGGCGACGCAGACCGAGGACGCGAGGCAGAGCGGCCGAGCCGAGACGGATGGGGACGATCCGCGCGCGGCGCGCGCCAAGATCTCCGACCTCGATGTGGTGCGCCACCACTTCGACAGGGCCTGGGACAGCCTCGGCTACGCCGACGACATCCGCCAGATCTTCTGGGAGCCCTATCGCGAGGTCACCGTCCAGATCCCGATCAAGACCGCCGACGGCGCGACCAAGGTCTACCACGGCTACCGGATTCAGCACAACGGCGCGCGCGGTCCGTACAAGGGCGGCGTCCGCTTCCACCCCGAGGTCGACATCGACGAGGTCCGCGCGCTCGCCTCGATGATGACCTGGAAGACGGCGATCGCCGGCGTTCCCTTCGGCGGCGCGAAGGGCGGCGTGAACGTCGACGTGACCGAGCTCAGCCAGGCCGAGCTGCAGCGGGTGGCGCGGAGCTTCATGGACAAGATCTCGAAGGTGCTGGGGCCGACCCGCGACATCCCCGCGCCCGACGTCAACACCAACGCGCAGGTCATGGCCTGGATGATGGACCAGTACGGAAAGCTCCACGGCCACACGCCCGCGATCGTCACCGGCAAGCCGATCTCGCTCGAGGGCTCCTACGGACGCGAGGCCGCCACCGGCCGCGGCTGCGTCCTCATGTTCCAGGAGGCGGCGCCCAAGATCGGGCTCGACCCGGCTGAGGCGAGCTTCGTCGTCCAGGGATTCGGCAACGTCGGTTCCTGGCTGGCGCGGATCATGCAGGACCTCGGGGCGAAGATGATCGGCGTCTCCGATGCCTTCGGCGCGATCCGCGGCGACGCCGGCATCGACGCCTACGCGCTGGTCGACCACCTGGCGAAGGACGGCGGTGAGCTGGGCGGGTTCCCGGGTGCTGAGCGGATCGCCGCCGGCGACCTCTACGAGATCCCGTGCGACGTCTTCTTCCCCGCCGCGCTCGGCGGGATGCTCCACGAGGGCAACGCCGACCTGATCGACTGCAAGATGATCGTCGAGGGGGCCAACAACCCGACGACGTTCGACGCCGACGCGGTCTTCGACGAGAAGGGGATCATCGTCATTCCCGACCTGATGGCCAACGCCGGCGGAGTCGTCGCCTCCTACTTCGAGTGGGTGCAGAACCTGCAGCACTTCCGCTGGGACGAGGAGGAGGTCAACACGAAGCTGGGCGGCATCCTTCGCAAGTCCTACAACGAGGTTGCCGCCCGCGCCGATCGCGAGAAGCTGACGCTGCGGACCGCGGCGTTCGAGACGGCGATCGAGCGCGTCGTCGAGGCGTCCCGCACCCGCGGCTACTTCGACTGAACGGTCAGTCGTCGTCGAAGTCGAAGTCGCGCGGCGGTCCCTGCTCGAACCAGAGGTCCTCGCCCTCCGGCGCGCTCTGCAGGAAGTCCGGCGTCTCCTCGAGCAGGTCCTCGTCCGGCGGGGAGGCTCCCTTCTCGGTCCCGGGTGGACCCCCCTCGGTGGGAGCCGGCGCGGGAGGCTCCTCGACGGGTGGGGGCGCCGGCGGCGGCGCGACAGGTGCCGGGGGGAGATCGTGGTCGGTGGTCGGCGCGGCGGCCGGCGGCTCGACCGGCAAGGTGGGCTCCTTCGCGGGAGCCGGCTCCCCCTCCAGCGACCCGGAGGAGAGCTCCTCCTCCTCGCCCAAGTCGAGGTCGAGGTCGAGGTCGCCGACGTCGAAGTCCTCGGCGTCGAAGATGCTGCTCTCGGGGGCCTCCGGAGGATCCGTCACCGGCGACTGCTCCGGCGCAGGGACGACCGGGGCGGCGTCCCCCGTGGGAGTGGCGCTGGGCGGCGACGCTCCGGGCTCCCCCGCTGCCGGTGCGGACACTGCGGGCGCCGGCGGCGGCTCGGAGGGACTTGCCTCGGCCTCGGCCTCGGCCTCGGGGCCGAGCTGGATGGGTGAGGGTTGATCGGGCCTGGGATCAGTGGGCACCCCCGCCGCCTGCTCGACGGGCGCGACCGCTGTGGCGTCGCTTGCCGTAGCGCCGGCTGTCGGCGCGACCGTGGTCTCCGGTGCCGGCGCGGCCTCCGCCGCAGGTGCGTCCGGGTCGACGAACTCGGGGTCGCCGGGGCGGGTGGCAGGCCCGAAGGCCTCCTTCTCGAGCCGCTCGAGGTCAGAGCCTTCGGCGCCGTGCTGGCGCTTCAGCTCGAGATGCTGGCGGATCGCGTCGTCGAGGATTCCCATGCGCTTCGCAGGGTTGCAGATGCGAACCCCGACGTGGAACCGGCCGATAGGACCCTGGACGGCTAATTTCGCCGCCAGCGACGGTTCACCTGCGGCAGCCGGCGCCTCGTCGCGGATTCCTCGACGCTCCTTGCCACCACACGGTTCTTGCCGGCGCGCTTGGCCTGGTAGAGCGCGCGGTCGGCCGCGGCGGTCACCGAGCGCGCGTCGTCACCGTCGCCGGGCAGGGTCCCGATACCGAGGCTCGCGGTGATCCGCAGGGGACGGCGGCCGTCCATGCCGGCGAGGCGACTTCGCTCGATCGCTACCCGCAGGCGCTCGGCGAGCAGCGTCGCCCCCTCGCGCTCGGTCTCGGGAAGCCCGACGACGAACTCGTCGCCGCCGATGCGCGCCGGCAGGTCGACGTCACGCACCTCCTGCTTGAGGACCAGGCCGATCCGCTCCAGCACGCGGTCGCCCTGCGGGTGCCCGAAGGTGTCGTTGACGACCTTGAAGTCGTCGATGTCGATCAGGATGACGGAGAGCTCGCCGCCGAAGCGCTCGATCCTCGTGACCTCGCGCTGAAGCCAGTCATTGAACTGACGGTTGTTGGGGATCCGCGTCAGCTCGTCCGTGAGCGCCTGCTCGGACACGCGCTCGTGCAGCTCGATGTTCTCGATCGACGCGCTGGTCTGACCGATCAGGTAGCGAAGCACCTCCCGCTCATCGCTGTCGAAGTCCGCGCCCCGGCGCGCGACTGACAGCACGCAGAGGCTCCGATCGCCCTCCGAGCGGTCGACGACAGCCTGCGCGATCGCGTGGCAGCTCTCCACGCTCGCGCTGCCCTCCCTCCCGGTGTCCCAGGCGCCATCGGCGGCCCTCGCCAACGCGGCCTCGAGGTGCTCGGGCGATTCCGGGGTGGTGATGGCGTCGCCGCCCTCGCGCAGGACGATCCGGCCACCTTCCGCCGCGCACGCCGAGACGGCCGTCTCGGCCACCACCTGGAGCAGCCCGTTGCGATCGAGGCCGGAGGCGAACGCCTCCCCGATCCGCTTGACCGATCCGTCGAGCTCGCGGCGCTGCCGTCTCAGCTCGTCCATCTGATCCCTGAGCCGGTCGCTCATCCGGTTCAGCTCGCGGCCGAGGCCCGCCATCTCGTCGTTTCCCTGGACGCTCACCCGGTGGTCGAAGTTGCCATCGCCGATCTGCCGCGCACCCTCGAGCATCGCCGCGATCCGTCTCTGGAGATCCCGCACCAGCAGGACGAGCAGCGTCAGGGCAACGGCGAAGAAGGCCGCAAGGGCGACGGCGACGGCCGGCTCGGATGCCGTGAACGCCGACTCGAGCGGGGTGAAGAGGACGAGCCGCGCCCCGGGGGTCGCGCCGTCGAGAGCCAGGGCCGCCGCCCGGAAGTCGCCGCCGGGAAGCTCGACGCCCACCGCATCGGTGCCGGCTGCGTCAGGTAGCTCAGCTTCGCCGAGATCCGTGCTGGAGGCGAGCACGCCTTCCCTGTCGATCAGGGCCGCATCGCGAGCGGTCAGCTCCGCGACCCGGTCGAGAAGCTCGGCCGGGCCGAGGGCGGCCACGCGCACCGACCCGATCAGCTCGCCGCCCTCGCTCGATCTGAGCACGCTCCTGCCGGTCGCGATCGCATCCGGCGCTCCGGAGCCGGCCAGCACCTCGCCGTCGGGACCGACGATGCTCACTGCGGCCATCCCGCGCGGCCCAGTCCGCGCGCGATCGATGGCAGCGTCGAGGACGGCGGGGTCGAGGTCGGCAAGTTGCGGACCGACCTCGGTCGCGATCCGTTTCGCCTCCTCGGAGGCGACGAGGAGGGCCTCGTCATAGACGGCCCGCGCGGTGTCGAGCCCCGCAGCGAGGCGTGCATCGGCCTGGCCGTCGCGCGAGTCGCGACCCACCTGCAGGACCAGCACGACGAGGACGATCGTCGGCAGCACGACGATCCCGACGAAGAACAATCGCAACCTGCGCCCGAAGCTCATCGACCCATCTGAGCACCTATCGACCCGCGGCGCGCTCCCCTTGATCCTTGCGAGGATGCGGCCCACGAGTCGCGATATCCTGCGCGAGCGGGCCCGAGCCCGCTCGCGGGGCTATAGCTCAGCTGGAAGAGCGCCTGGATCGCACCCAGGAGGTCGGCGGTTCGAGCCCGCCTAGCTCCATTCCCCTAAACCCCAGCACTTGCGCCCTTCGCAGGATGGAGGCCGACTCGCTCTCCTCGCGACTCTCGGTCCCTTTGGAGGCTTGGAGCCCACAAGTGCCCAGTGAAGATGGCTTGCTTGGCACGTCGTCGGAGTCCGTACCGAGGAGCGACGATCCAAGGAAAGCGCAGCAATCTGGCTACAGATCACTGGGAGGACGGGGCCCGAACAGCCCTCAACTTCGGAGACAAGAAGAACGGCGGGTTCCTCACGATCGAAAAGCCTGAGTTCGCCTAGCGCGTCGTCGATCCTCAATTCCCGCGGTGCAAAGGCTTCGTTCTACGGTTCTCCGGACGAGACTGGCTGACCTTCGTGCCGCGCTAAGGAATGCCGTCCGACGCCGGAGAGGCTGTAGCCCTCCGACTGATCATGTTCCTGACCCATCAGCGCGGGGACCTGTCTCCTGCTCCCTTTGACAATGGGCACTTGGGTGAGTTCGACTGGGACGGGCTGATTAAGAGCTACGAAAAGCGCCGGAAGAAGGAGTGATGGATCGTCTAACCACCCTCCCAGAGTTCCGCGAAGCGATCGGCGCTGGAGCAAAGCTTGCGGTCACCGACCAGGCCCGGGACGACGCCGGTGCGCACCCTCCTGGGTCCGGCTTCCCTTGGACGCGAGGGCTTCGGTAGCACCGACCCGCGAGGTCTCGCGCCACTCATAGAACTCAGCCTCAGAGATTTGATGGCGCTCGCATAGCTCGCCGACCAGGCTCTGGTCGCTCATGCCCTCGAGGATGATCTGGAGCTTTTGGTCTGGTTCCAGCGGAGTGTCGCCCGCGGAAGGATCGGCGGGCGGAAGGTGGTCACGCACCATCCGGCCTCCGCGGAACGTCCCCGCGGCAATGACAAGGCCGGCCGTGACCAGGATGACGTCCTTGAGCACGTATTGACCTTACAGCGTCGGAGCGTTGTAAGGGCCTGCGAACAGGCGTCCCGTCAACAGCACCAGGGGCGCGAGGATTCCCACGAACTCGATCGCCAAGAGCCAGATCGCAAGGCGCATCCAGCGGCCCGAGAGCAGGCAGACCCCGATCAGGCACTCGAGGGTCGCGATCAGCAAGATCGCGACGCCACCGGGAACCAAGCCGAAGAACATGATGTCCGTAGTGGCTTCGGTGAGATTCTGAGCCGGGCTGACGTCCGGGAAGAACTTGAGAGCGCCAAAGCCCAGGAAAACGGCCCCAACGGCGATCCGCAATGCAGCAATGCTGTGCTGAACCAGCTGGTGGTGGATCAGGTTCTCGATATGGAGAAATCGTTGATACATCGCACTCATGCCTACGGCTGCGACGCTGAGTGGATCAGCACAAAGGGCCTCCACCGTTCAATCGCGGAGCTCACCGAAGGATCCACGTGTCCCTTCCCGCCGCCCCCTTGGCTCGAATTCACGACCAGGTCCGCCCAGGCAACAGGCAGGCCTGGCCTTCCTAGCGGTAGGCCACCGCTTCCGCCAACCACCCGACCACTACCTGAGCAATGTGTCCTCGCTCAGGGCGCTGGTGTATCCAACTCCGTCGACCACCTGGAGTTCGACGCTGACCTTGGCCTTCTTCACGTTCTTGAGCGCCTTCTTGCCCTTTTTTGAAAGCCTGAAGTGATGCGGCCAGGCTCTCGGCACGCTGAGCACGGTCGCCCTCACCCCGCTGCCGGCGAGCAACGGCGTCGCCGACATCGGTCGCGAGCTCGCGTACGCCAAGGCGCACGGGCATCCTGGCCTGCAGCTCGTCGACGGCACCGAGCCGTTCAAGCCGAAGCTGCTCGGACTGATCGGCTAGCGGAGCTCCGTCTCGATCGGGATCGGGGCCACCGTCCCCCCGTCGCTCCTCACCAAGGAGACGGTTCGTAGTCCTTGAGGAAGCAGCCGTGGACGTCCTCACCCAGCTCGCCGCGGACGACCGGGTCGTAGACGCGGGCGGCTCCGTCGACGAGGTCCAGCGGAGCGTGGAAGCCCTCGCCGGCGAGGCGCATCTTGGTCGGATGCGGTCGCTCGTCGGTGATCCAGCCGGTGTCGACGCTCGTCATCAGGATCCCGTCGGTCTTCAACATCTCGGCCGCGCTGCTCCTCGTCAGCATGTTCACCGCCGCCTTCGCCATGTTCGTGTGGGGGTGACCGGCCCCCTTGTAGCCGCGGCTGAACTGACCCTCCATGGCCGAGACGTTGACCACGTACTTGCGGCGGGAGGCT
>Ga0136617_10004029_pt1 | contig 13146 bp, 13 predicted proteins | sample AntDrymUQ3222106_2_FD_129672 | JGI IMG/M metagenome (GOLD analysis project Ga0136617, IMG submission 129672) | Polar desert sand microbial communities from Dry Valleys, Antarctica - metaG UQ322 (21.06) | ecosystem: Environmental > Terrestrial > Soil > Desert | place: Antarctica: Dry Valley...
ACCAGGGCCGAGGTGATGGGTTCGTTACCTGTCTGGAGGGACACCCCGGCGGCGAACCACACCACGTTTCCGACAATCGCAGCGATGACCGCCCGTACCAGACCGATCTGCAGGCCGAGCAGGCGCCGGGGCACCAACACCAGGAATGCCACGAACGGGACGCCGGTGACAAGGATGAGCAGAGCCGTGAGGAAGGGGTTCATGAGGCGGTCAACCGTGCCGGGAGCGACAGCACGCACGGCCACGTAGGTATGACCCGCCAATCTCGCGACAAGCACAGCCCCCGCCCCCGACGTCAGCCATTGGCCCGACGAGGCGGAGCGGGGGCCAGGCGGAAGTGCAAGCGTCCGCTCTCTCAGGCATCCCGGATGAGCTGCTCGACTGGGCGGTGGGCGTTGTCATCGTTGTAGCGTCGTTCATGCGGCACGGTGCGGTGGCATGATGATGTCGACGGCCAGTTTGAGGGAGGCGTCGAGTTCTTGGCCGGTTGAACCGCTGTCGAGGTCGGCGTGGCGCAGCTCGCTGATTCCGAGGTACAGGTGCGTAGGCCAGGCGGGCGTGGCGAGTTGCTTCGGCCTGCCGGTTAGGCCGAGATCGCTGTAGAGCCCTTCAAGGAGGGCCAGCTTGGGGTACGGGTGACGCGCTCGAGCACGTTCTGGATACGGGGGTCGGAGACGGCCGCGAGCACCGCGGGGTAGGCGTTGCCTCAGGCTGCCCCGGCGTATGCACCGGCCGCCAGCGCGGTCAGGCGCTCGCGCGGGTCGGGGATGGATTGGATGCGGTCGATCGTCTCCGTGGTCGCGAGCTGTTCCCACAGTTCGAGGGTCGCGGCGATCAGCTCGGCGCGGTCGGCGAAGTGCCAGTAGAAGCCCGATCTCCCGCTCGACTTCTTCGTCGACGGGCTCGCGACCCGAGCCGGTACCTGACGGCGCGACGGCCGTCGCAAAAGGAGCCGTGGCATGGCTCGGGCCTCCTGTGCGTGCAGGTGGGCGCATTAGCTCGGCCGAGCCGCCGCGCGAGGCAGCTCGTAGTCCGTCGAACCGCGCCTGCCGAGGGCGCTGTCGCGGTCGAACGGCCGGCGCGGCGGCGCGAGTAGGTGCCAACTTGAGCCGAAGCCGCAGCCCGTGGCCATCGGCGTCCCGTCATGCTCGCGGCTTGCTTTCACACTTGACCTGTTTTCCGCGGCTTGATTCGTGAAAACTTCCGTTAAGTACAGCCCGGGGCAGCAAACGATGACTTTCGGAGCGAGCGTTCGCGTCTATCTAGGCAACTAAATATGCGGATTTGCGCGTATTTCGAAGACGGGAGCGACGGGACTCGAACCCGCGACCTCCGGCGTGACAGGCCGGCGTTCTAACCAACTGAACTACGCCCCCGAGCGCCGGCGGATTGTAGCGGGGTTGCCAGTGCCTCGTCTCGCAAGGTTGCACCGGTAACCGGTGCAACCTTGCGAACTTCTCGTCACTGGACGCCGGAAACATCCGGCGCCTACACCTGTTTCGGGCGAGCGTTCGAGACGAGAGCGCTACGCAGCCCGCTCGGCGGTGCGCAGCTCGCTTCGCTCTGCGTGCCAGCACACGGCCTCGATGGTGTTGCCGTCGCGGTCGACGATCGCGGCCGAGTATGCGCGGTCGGTGAGCTCCGGACGCGGTGCCGGGTGCTCGCGCGCCGTCGCGCCCGCGGCCAGAGCCGCGGCGAAGAAGGCCTCGACCGCCGCTTGATCGGGTGCGGCCAGCGCGATTCTGATGCGGCCCGGATCCGAGCCCTCGACGAGCCACAGCGAGCTCGGCTCGCCCGGGAGCCCGAGGTAGACACGCCGGCCCTCGGGCCAGTCGAAGACCACACGGAAGCCGAGCGGCCGCAGAGCCCGCTCGTAGAGCGCCCGCGCGGCGGCGAGATCGCAGGTCACGATCGTGACGCGGTCGATGCCGTACGCCGGCCGTTCTGCCCGCTTCGAAGCCAGCGCCGTCGCCATGTCGACAGAATAGAACATGCGTGCTTTTCTTGTCAAGTGGCCAAGGGGCATCCGGTGTCGATCGGACATAGAATAAGACGATCGTGCTGACAAAACGAGAACGGACTCGCCAGTCGATCCTCGACCTCGCCGCAGCGCTCGCGTCCGAGCACGGGCTCGCGTCATTGTCGATCGGCGGCCTCGCGAGTACCGCGGAGATGAGCAAGAGCGGCCTCTTCGCCCACTTCGGGTCGAAGGAAGAGCTGCAGCTCGCGACGGTCGACCACGCCGCGCTGATCTTCAGGCGGGAGGTGATCGAGCCGGCACAGTCGGCCCCGCGAGGGGTTGCGCGGGTGTGGGCGCTGCTCGACGGGTTTCTCGACTACATCGAGCGCGGGGTGTTCGCGGGCGGCTGTTTCTTCGCAACCACCTCCGCCGAGTTCAAGCACCGGCCGGGTACCGTCCGCGACCGCATCGCCGAGCACCTCGCGAGCTGGGACGCCTATCTCACTCGCGCTGTGGCGCAAGGACAGGAGCTCGGTCAGATCGACACGGGCACGGAAGCCCGGCGCATCGCCTTCGAGCTGAAGGCGTTCGTGCACACGGCCGAGTCGCACCACGAGCTGTTCGGCGATGCCCGCGTGTTCGTCGACGCGCGCGATGCCGTGCGCGACCGGATCGAGTCGCTCCGGCCGGCGAGGGAGGCGAGCAACGCTGCCGGTTGAATGAGGGACGGTGAACGCCGCCGACTGGATCGCGCTCGTGCTCGTCGCGCTGACGATGCTCTCCGGGATTCGCCGGGGGCTCGTGACGGGAGTGCTGTCGCTCGCAGGGTTGGTCGTCGGTGGAGTCCTCGGGGCGAGGCTCGCGCCCGATCTCGTCGGTGACGGAAGCCGTTACGTCCCGCTCGTCGCCCTCGGTGGCGCGGCGGCCTGCGGGATGCTCGGGCAGACGATCGGGGGGGTGGCCGGGGGCTGGGTGAGGCGCTCGATCTCGATCGTGCCGCCGCTTCGCGTGCTCGACTCGCTGGGCGGAGTCGCGCTCGGCGCCTGCATCGGCCTCGCGCTCTGTTGGGTCGGCGCCACCGCGCTGCTCTACGTGCCTGGGGAGAGCGAGCTCCGCCGCACGGTGCAGGAATCCACCATCCTCTCCGCGCTCACGGCCGCGCTGCCGCCGTCCGAGGTGATCGACGCGCTCGGCCGGGTGGACGAGATCGCCGCGCTGCTCGGCCCGACCGCGGGCGTCGATCCGCCCGTGCCGGCGATCGGCCGCGACCCGGAGGTTCGTGCCGCTCGCTCGGCGGTGGTGCGCGTGCGGGGGGTCGCGTGCGGACTCGGGGTCGAGGGCTCGGGTTGGATCGGAGCGCCCGAGCTCGTCGTCACGAACGCCCACGTGGTCGCCGGCGTCGACCATCCGCTCGTCGATCGTGGCGATGAGCGCACGTTGCGCGCGACCGTCGTCTCCTTCGACGCACGCAACGACATCGCCGTGCTGCGCGTCCCGGGCCTGCGCGGAACGCCGTTGCGGCTCGCCGGCCGCGTCGAGCGGGGAACACCCGGGGCGCTGCTCGGCTTTCCGGCGAACGGCCCGTACACCGTCACGCCCGTGCGGATCGGGCGCACGGTCTCGGTCGCCGGGCGAGACGCCTACAACCGGCCGCAGACCGGCCGCCCTGTCGTCACGTTGCGAGGCTCGGTGCGCGGCGGCAACTCCGGCGGCCCCGCAGTCAGCGCACGGGGTCGGGTGCTGACGACGGTCTTCGCCAGGCGTCGCGCCTCGAACGATGGATACGGCGTGCCGAACGCGCTCGTACGCGGGGCGCTTGCGGAGCCCGGCCGGCCGCTCGAGACCGACTGCGTCGCACGGTAGCTCTGCGAGCACACGGACAGGTTCCGGCCCCTACGAAGGCGGGACGACACGGGCGACCGGGGCGGGTCGTGGCGCGCCGTCGCCGACGTCCGCCTCGGACTCGCCGGCCGTGCGGCCGATCTCGGCGAGGAGCTCGGTGAGCAGGACGGCGAGCTCGCGCTGTGCGGCTGACGAGAACCGATAGCCGTTCGGCCCGATGTCGTTGCTGCGCTCCGCGAGCTCGCGGTAGGAGCGCTCGCCGCTAGCCGGCGCGTCCCACGCCTGACCGAGCTCCTCGAGCAACTCCACGACCGCTGCGAGCGTGCTGCGGTAGCGAACCCAGCGATGGTTGTCCCACGAGAGGCCGGGCGCCTCGCCGGGCGTCTCGGCGAAGCGCTCGACGAGCTTCCGACCGGCTGCCTGACCGCGTCGGGTGAGCGCTTCGATCACCTCCGGCGGCATCGTGAGGTTCATGCCCCCCTCCTCCGGTGCTGCGTGCACGTGGACGATCCGATCGCGGTAGCCGGGCTGGTGGGTGAGACCAGCGTCGGCATGGTTCTGCATCGTTCGCACGATCGCGCCCGCGAACCCGACCACGCTCGCCCATCCCGACCGGCGATCGAGCCGGTGCCACGTGTCGAAGAGACCGCCGACGTTCCCATTGGGGAGATAGATGTTGGCCGCCTCGTCCGGACGTCGCGGATGGTCGGGATGGAAGCCGTCGAGGTCGATCGCGAAGGTCGGCCGGGTCGGGAGCGGCGCGTCGAAAAAGTGCACCGGGAAGTTGCTTGTGATGCCGCCGTCGCTGAACCAGTTCGTCTCGGCGACAGGTGGCCGCGGAGGGGTCTCACCCTGCTCCACGGCCTCGACCGCGCGGCGCGTCTCACGGCGTGTCCGATCGAGCGCGCGGAGAGGAACAGCGCTGATCAGGAATGGAAAGCTCAGGCTCATCCGGGCTGCGACCACGACGGGCAAGTCGTCCGGCGCCGGGAACGGACGCAGCGGCTCGAGTGCCTCGAGCAAACGGCGCCTCCGCTCACGCTCGCGGGTCGTGCCTTCTGCCGGCGGCGGATGTGCCTCCAGCCAGGCGACGATCCGCGCCGGGAAGAGCCGCCCGAGCTCATCGGGGTCGAAGAAGAACTCGCGGTGCCGCCATGGGAGGCGACGCGGCCGTCGCTGGGTCAGGTTCGTCGTCGTCATCGCGAGCTCGATCCCGTGTGCGCGAAGCTCGCCGAAGGTCAGCGGGCTCCCGTCCTGCTTCCCGGCGAGGTCGTCGATCAGGTCGGCGAGCCAGGGGGTCAGCGCTTCGCCACGCGCACTGGGCAGACCTGTGCAGAGCCCGAAGAGGTTGCCCGCGAGCGCACTCGGCAAGCCGAGTACAACGCGCACGCCGAGCGCGAGTCCGAGCCCGAGCAGCGCAAGCACGATCCCCACCGCGCTCACCGTGACCGCGAGGAGCCCCGTCCCGAGGAGGATCGCAAGAACGGCGAACGTGACGCCGGGAACGAGCCCGAGCAGCGCCGCGACCGGGAAGCTGCGGAGCGCCGCCCGGAAGCTACGGAGCCACCTGCCTATGCCCTTGCGGCCGAGACCGGCCGTGAACACGCGAAAGTACGGCTCGGTGGCGGGCTGCGGCTGAAAGAGGTCGAAGAGATTCTCGTCCGCACCGATCCAGTCCGGGAGCGCGGCGAGCTTCGCGAAGCCGCCCGTCGAGCGTCCATACTCGGCCGCCGCCGCGGCTGCGGCGGCGATCGCGCCGGCCGACGTGCCGCCGACGTTTCTGAGCCGGTAGACGCGAGCGAGCTCGCAGAGCGCATGCGGATAGACGACACCGCTTGTGATCCCGCCCTTCATCACGACGTCGCACGCGAGGCTCGGGGCGCTGTAGTCGTAGGTTCGAGGGTCGCCCGCCGCGAGCGAAACGCGAGCGGCATCCGTGCCGCCCACTGCTGCCGCAGCGTCTTCGGGCCCGTCCATCGGCTCCTCTCGAACGCCTGGGCAGGAGCGTAGTGCACCAACGGGCCTCTCGGCTAGCCGAGCGCCCGCCTCAGCGCCGTGAGCTCACGCCAACAGGTCGAGCGCCGCCTCGGGGTGCTTGAACGGTGGGATCACGTAGATCCCCGCGGCACGCTCGCGCGCCTCGGCGACCAGCCCGCGCGCAAGCTCGAGACCGACGTCTTGCGCCGACGGCCCGGCATCTCGAAGTGCGTCGAGGACGCGAGCCGGCACCGAGATCCCGGGCACCTCGTTGTGCAGTCGCAGGGCGAGCGCATGACTGCGCAAGGGCCAGACACCGACGAGCACCGGGATCGGCCAGCCGCCGAGACGCTCGAAGAAGCGCTCGAGCGACTCGAGCTCGAAGAGCGCCTGGGTCATCGCGAAGCGCGCACCGGCCTCGAGCTTCCGCTCGAAGCGCCGCAGCTCGAGGTCGACGTCGTCGGCGACCGGGTTCACCGCGACGCCGACGAAGAACGAGGTCGAGCCGTCGATCGTCTTGCCCACGTAGTCCTCGCCCGCGTTCAGCCGCGAGACGATCTGAACGAGGCCGATCGAGTCGACTTCGTAGACTCCGCGGGAGCCGGGGTAGTCGCCGACGTGCGGTGGGTCGCCGGTCACCGCCAGCACGTTGCGCACGCCCTGGGCGTGCGCGCCAAGCAGCACTCCTTCGAGGCCCATCACCGTCGTGTCCCTCGGAGTGACGTGGGGGATCGTCTCGAGACCGGTCTCGCGCTCGATCGTGACGGACGCCATCAGCGCGTTCATTCGGGCGCGGGCCATGGGGTTGTCGTTGACGTCGACGAAGCCGACGCGGCCCGAGTCGCGGAGCGTCCGTGCTGTCGCGACGAGGCCCTCGAGCGAACCACCTTTCGGGGGGTCGAGCTCGACGCACACGACCCACTCGCCGGCAGCGAGCGCACGAGCAAGTCCCGTCTCGCCCTCAGCGGCCGAGCGCGCGAGCGCGCGATCTGGCTTGCCGAGCTCGAAGGGCGCCCCAGGCGGTCGACCGGAGTCGAACGCAGCCCGCACCGCCGCGATCTGTGCGGGTGTCGTTCCGCAGCATCCCCCGACGATTCGCGCCCCGAGCGCAACCGCCTGCACGGCGAACTCTGCGAAGTAGTCCGGTGTCGAATGCGGATAGACGATCCGTCCGCCGGCGAGACTCGCGAGACCGACATTCGGGAGCGCGGCAAGCGGCAGGGTCGACTCGCGCATCGCGTGCAACGCCTCGAGCGCGGCGGTCGGGCCGGCGCCGTGATTCGTGCCGATCGCCGCGACGTCCAGCGCGGCGAGGCGCCGCGCCGCGATCCCTGCGCCGAGCCCGCCAGTCGTCTCGGCCTCGTCGTCGAAGGTCAGCAGCGCGACGATTGGAAGCGACGAGACGCTGCGAACAGCCTCGATTGCGACGAGCAGCTCGTCGACGTCGAAGAACGTCTCGACGGCGAAGAGATCGACGCCGCGGCCCTCGAGCACCTGCGCCTGCTCGGCGTAGAGCGGGCCGTGCTCGGAGGGGTCGAAGACCTCGAGCTCGCCGAGAGGGCCGATCGAGCCTGCGATGAAGACCTCGCGTCCCGCCACCTCTCGTGCCTCGCGCGCCAGACGCACCCCCGCCGAGTTGAGCTGCTCGAACGACCCGTCGAGCAGGTGCTTGGCGAGCTTGCGCCGGTTCGCGCCGAAGGTGTTCGTCTCGATCAGCTCGGCGCCCGCCGCGATGTAGGAGGCGTGGACGGAAACGACGCTCTCGGGCGCACGGAGGTTCGCCTCCTCGGGACAACGGAGACCCGCGACGGCACCGGAGAGGACGGCGCCCATGCCACCGTCGGCGACGATCGGCGGCCCGGTGCGTAGACGCTCGAGGAATTTGCTCATGGGTGCATTCAAGCCCCTGCCCGGCACGCACGTGCGGGGGCACGAGAAAAGGCGACTCTCGCCGCCTCTTCTCGATCCCCCCAGTCGGAGAATGATTGCCGTCAGTTCCCGACCAGGATCACCCTTTTCATCGGCAGCGCCGCCCGAATCTTGAGCGCAGACAGGCCTATTCGTGGATGACCCTTCCCTCCATGCCGCCTGCGACCATGACCAGCTCACCCGTGACGTGACCGGAGAGCACGTCGGAGGCGAGGACGACGACCTGGGCGGCGATGTCTTCTGTGGTGGCGACCTTGCGGAGCGCCATCGTCCGCGTGATCCGCGCGACCTGCTCGTCGCTCACGTGGCCCCTGGTCATCGGGGAGACCGTCCAGCCGGGCGCGACCGCGTTGACCCGCACCGCAGGCCCGAGTCGCGCCGCCTCGTTCTTGAGCGAGAGCAGGAGCCCGCTCTGCAGTGCCGCCTTCGCGGAGGCGTAGTCGGCGTGGCCGGCCTCGCCGAAGCGCCCTGCGGTCGAGCCCACGAGCACGAGCGAGCCGCTCCCCAAGCGGGCAACCTCGCGGAGGAACCACTTCGCGGTGAGGAACGTCGCGGTCAGGTTCTGGGCGAGCGTCTCGTTCCAGCGGTCGAGCGGCAGCTCCCAGATCGGCACGTCGTCCCTCGGCCAGACGCCGGCGACCGCGGCGCAGACATCGACCGAGCCGAGCGCCTCGCGGGCGACTGCGAACAACCGCTCAACGTCTGCCTCGACCGTGAGATCCGCCTGGACGATCGGCGCGCCACCGAGCTCGCCGGCGACCGAGCGCGCCCGCTCCTCGCCGCGGTGATAGTGGACGACGACGCGCGCCCCTTCCGCGGCAAAGGCCCGAGCGCACGCCGCGCCGATCCCGCCCGATGCTCCGGTGACGACGACGCCTCTGCCGCCGAGTCCGGTTTCCACGCGGCGTACGCTAGTGAACCGGCTCGGCGGAATCGGCCATGGCCGGACGGGGCGCGAGCAGCAGGTGGCTGTCGAGAATCGCCGTCGCGATGTCGTAGAGCTTGCGGCCGGTGCGTTGCGAGTGGCTGCGGAGGAGCTCGAAGCCCTGCTGATCCGTGAGCGCGTGCCGTTCCATGAGGATGCCCTTGGCCCGCTCGATCACGGCACGGCGGCCGAACGCGCCTTCGAGGTTGTGGTAGTCCGCGAACCGGCGCAGGACGATGTCGATCGCGCTCTGGATCTCGTTCGCGTCGCCGTCGGTGATGTACGCGAAGATCCCGCGGCTTGCCGCCTCTCTGACGAACACGGGGTCGTCGCCGTGAAGCAGCGCGATCACGGGGCAGGTCGCCTCGCGGACGATGCGGCTGATGTGGTCGAGCGCATGCTCCGAGTCCTCGCCGAGCCCGACCAGCGCGACATCGGGACGCTCGCCGCGGGTGACCTCGCCTACTTCCTCGATGTCGAGCTCGCGGGCGATCACCGTGTGCCCCATCTCGACGACGACCCGGGCCACGATCTCGAGCCGTTCGGCCCGCTCGTTCCATCAGGATCCGGAGATGCTGCTTGTCCTTCACGTCGGTCGGGGTATCGTTCACGTCGATTCTTCCCGGCTCGGATGAGCAGTCGCTGATTGGCCATTGGGCTGTCGGCCGGAGACGCTGCGACCCACGGTGCTCGGGAGTCGACTCCGCGCAGTGCCCGATTGGCTATGGGCGATGGACGGACGTCGCAGACGACGAGCGCCGCCTGCTGAGGTTTGCTGAATTCTGACTGGGAGGCAGGGTAGCACGACTTCTGAGCGATCGCGCACTCGACTGCCCTCGAGGTAGCACGTTGGCTGTGACGAATGCCGAACGTCGGAACCAGCCGGACCTGCTTCATCGTCGCCATGGTGATCGGCGGTCTCGTCGGCACGGCGTTGAAGAAGGCGGGGCTCGATCGCGCGGCGACGTCGGGACAAGCACGCCGCTCGTACGAACGCTTGCAGGCGCGCGAAGCTACCTCATCGGCGGCGGCATCGTGGCGCTCGTGCTGTGGCTGCTCGGACTGACGACGACCCAGCTGAGCGACGCGAACTTCCTACCGGTCAACAACGAGGACGACTATCTCCACCTCGTACTCGGCGTGGTCATGGTCGCGTTCGGCTTGCTTCCGAGCCGTCGCGTGGCGCCAGCGGACGTGCGCGACCAAGATCGGGTCGGTTCGCGAGTGCGCTAGGACTGCGTGTACACGGGGGTTTGACGCCGGTGAGACAAGGCGGTACCATCCCGCTCGGAAAGTACTCACGGGAGTCAAACGGTACTCCCGTCCGGTCGACCTCACAAACCTGGTCGAAGCCCGTCGGCCCATGCCTGCCGACCTGCATTCTCGACTGGAGGGGACGATGAGGAACGGATCCGGCACTACCCCGCTGTTCTTTGTGACCTCGCGGGACGACGAGCGTAGCTCGATCCTCTGGGTCGTGGGCGAGCTCGACGCTCACACGGTCGCGGCGTTCGAGGCAGAGCTCGAGCGTCTCGTTCCGAAGTGCCGGTCGCTGATCGTCGAGCTCAGCAGCTGCTCGTTCGTCTCCGCGGCCGCTCTTGGATCGCTCGTGCGCTTCCGCGGTCACCTACCGGGTGGCGCCGTGGCGCTCGTGACAGAGAGCTCACACGTCGCGAAGGTCTTACGCATCGCCGGCCTCGAGCGACAGTTCCCGCTCTTCAACGATCTCGTCGAGGCTCTCGCCGCGGTGGCCGAGACGAGCGCTCGGACTGACACTCTCACGCGGAGGCGCGGCAGAGGGATCGTCCATCGGTTGCCGGCGCGATCCGCGTCGCTGTCGGAGCTCGGCCTCGTCCTGGAGGGGTGAGTCGTAGCCTATGGGCTCTGCCGAGCCCGTAGGCTGACGGCGTGAAGGTCTTCGTCGTGTCCGATCTGGAAGGCGTCTCTGGCGTCACGAAGGGCGGGCAGACGAAGGGTGGCGCTCCCATGTACGAGGAGTCGCGCCGGCTCTACACCGAGGAGATCAACGCGGCCGTGCGCGGCGCCAAGGCTGCCGGTGCGACCGAGATCGTGGTGATGGACTGCCACGGCGCGGGCGACGAATGGACGTTCAACTCGCTGATCCCGGAGCTGCTCGACGAGGCCTGCGACTTCGTCGTCCAGGACGAATGGACGGAGTACACGGACTTCCTCCAGGCCGGCGTCGACGCGGCCTTGTTCGTGGGAATGCATGCGATGGCCGGAACGCGCAGCGGCGTGATGAACCACACGGTCTCGGGACAGGCGTGGCAGAACCTCTGGTTCAACGGTCGCGCGGTCGGCGAGACGGGAATCAACGCAGCGCTCTGCGGCACATTCGGCTGCCCAGTGGTGCTCGTCACGGGCGACGCTGCGGCGTGCGCGGAGGCGGTCGAGTTGCTCGGCAGCGGGCTCGTGACCGTGCCGGTGAAGACGGGAATCGGCGCGCAGTCGGCCCGCAACGTCGCGCCGCTGCGTGCGCGACGGATGATCGAGGACGGCGCCAAGCGAGCGCTCGCCGATCCGACGTCGGTGGCGCCCTACGAGCCGGGTAGCCCGTGCGAGATCCGTGTCGAGTTCAAGTCGACGCTTCCCGCCGACAAGCTTCGTCACCGCGAGGGCGTCGTCCGCGTGGATGACCGCACGATCACGTCCTCGGCGGAGATGTGGTGGGACGCGTGGCGGAGATTCTTCTTCTAGAATGTCTCGAGCGATGCTCGCCGCCGTCCTTCGGCCTCGAAGAAGCGGAAGAGGCCGTAGGCGACCGTCGCGTAGGCAAGCCCGACGAGCGCCTCCGTCCAAAGCAGCCCCGAGACCTCGCCGAGCGAGTCGCCGTTCGCGATCCCTCGGGCGGCCTCGATCCCGTGCGTCAGGGGGAGGCATCGTCCAATCGCGGCGAGCCAGCTCGGCAGGTCGTCGTTTGCGATGTTGACCCCGCAGACGAGCAGCATTAGGAAGTAGACGAGGTTCGCGCCGAAGAACACGTCGCGTGCGCGGAGCCCGAGCGAGCCGATCAGCATCCCGAGCGCGACGCAGGAGCAGGTCGTCACGACGACCGCCACGACGAGCCTCGGAATGCTTCCCTCGGCCGGGCGGAAGTCGAGCAGCACCCACGACATCGCGAATCCGAACGCCGACACCACAAGGCCGTTGACGACGAACGGCAGCGCCCGCCCGCTGAAGATCGCCAGCCGGTTCGCGGGCGTTGCAAGCAGCGGTTGCAGCGTGCCGTACTGGCGCTCGTTGGCGATCCCCATCGTCATCCCGTAGATCCCGGACATCGCGGCGATCTGGATCGCGTTGCCGACGATGAAGAAGCTGTCGTCCTGCGAGCCTGCGAAGCGACCCAGATAGACGAAGAACAGGATCTGGAACAGTGGGCTGCCGAGCATCGTCGTCACGTACATCCCGGGCGAGATCCAGTTGAAGAGCGCGCGGTAGCTGATGGCGCCCCCGACGACGAAGACACGTACGGCCGCGGTCACGTGAGCGCGAGCGTCGCGCGGCTGCGCGCGAGCCGCTCGAAGTTGCGGAGCGCGACCGAGCCGAGCACGAGGTACACGAGCCCGAGGCCGACGCACATCGCGAGCTCGAGCCAAGCGCTGCCGCCGAGCGCCGCCTCGCGAATCGCGGTCATCCCCCAGGTGGGCGAGAGCGCCCACGAGATGGGGCCGACCCAGCCCGGGAGCAGCGTCAGCGGCACGAGCAGGCCTGTCGCGAGCCAGACCGGGTATTCGAGCAGGTTCGCGAATGCGTTCGCGTTGCGGTACAGCACGAACGTCGACGCGAGCAGCAACCCGAGGGCGCCGAGGCTGACGATCGTGAGGGGGATGGCGAGCGCGAGCTGCAGCGGATGCGCGAAGTCGAGCGGCACGCCGAAGAAGATGCGACCCCAGAAGAGCGTGCCGACGACCGAGTAGATCCCGAGCGTCGAGGTCGCGATCGTGAGCGGCAGGAGTGTCGCGAGGAACGGCGGCGGCGCGCCGACGAGCAGCTCGAGCGTGCCCTGCCAACGCTGCCACTGGATCGCGCCGCCCGAGCCGAAGAGCGTCGCCGACCAGATCCCCATCAGGCCCGCCCCGAGCGCGGCGTAGAGGAGCGTCCCCGTCCGGCTGCCGGACTCGAACATGAAGAACGCGATCGAGGCGAAGATCACCGGCTGGAGAACCGACACGAGCACGAAGAACATCGAGTTCGTGAGGTTCTTCAGGTGGAACAGCCAGCCGATCAAGAAGAGGCGCAGCGTCATGAGGACATCGTACGGCCGAGGCCGCGACAGGCAGGACACAGGGCGCACGCGCCACCGAGTGCCTGGTCGACCGGCTGGCGACACCGGGCGCCGCGACTCGGTGAGGCGTACGTCGGCAAACCGGTGTCAGACACCGTTCTCCGTCAACCCCAAAACGTGCCGATTCTGTGCCAATCGCTCCACAGGAGATCTCGGCCGTTTGCAGGCAATTCGAAATCCGGTGTCAGACACCGTTGGTCGTCAACC
>Ga0136617_10004030_pt1 | contig 13144 bp, 15 predicted proteins | sample AntDrymUQ3222106_2_FD_129672 | JGI IMG/M metagenome (GOLD analysis project Ga0136617, IMG submission 129672) | Polar desert sand microbial communities from Dry Valleys, Antarctica - metaG UQ322 (21.06) | ecosystem: Environmental > Terrestrial > Soil > Desert | place: Antarctica: Dry Valley...
CTGCCCGACGACAACACCGCCCGGCGCGCTCACGCAGTCGAACACCGACTACCTGTCGCGAAGCCCGCACAGGACACCGTTCGCCACCAGCCTCCTAGCTGCGCCTAAGTGGATACCCCACTGGCCCAATAGCTGACAGCACCACCTTCGTGCTGCACTCCGGACAGAAGCACCCACAGCGCTCGCGGGACCGCGTCCAAGGGGCCGCGCTGGCAGCCCACCCGGTCGCCGGGCACCCCAACGCCGTCAGTGATGTCATACACCGACACCGGCGCCACCGACACCGCCGTGTCGCTCCGCGTGCCACGTGCCGCGAGCCGCCGGAATCATCCGCCGAAGGCAGCGGCAAGCTCGGGCCGCCGGCCGGCCCACGGTGCGGCGGCCTCGATCTGAGCCGCGAGCGCGAGCAGCGCGCCTTCCTGCGCCGGCCGGCCGATGAGCTGCACGGCGAGCGGCAGACCGTCCTCGCGCGCGTACAGCGGCAGCGCGATCGCGGGCGAGCCGGTCACGTTGCTGATCGCCGTGTACGGCGTGAAGTGCCCGGAGCGCTCGAACGTGCCGGCCGGATCGGGCCCGCAGGGATCGAGCACGCCGATCGCAAGCGGCGGCTGCGCGAGCGCGGGCGTCAGCAGCGCGTCGTAGGGCGCCGCCCAGCGCGTGACCGCGCGAGCGAAGGCCTGCAGCCGGTGGCCGGCCAGCACGGCCTGGACGGCGTCGACCCGCTTCGACGTCTGCCACAGCTCCCAGCTCAGCGGCTCCATGTCCTGCGCTCGCGGCTCGCGGCCCGCGAGCAGCCCCGCGGCCGCGATCGACGCGCAGATCGCGGGACCGAAGGCGTTCGTGAAGAGCGCCAGCAGGCCGGGCCGATGCCACGGCGGCTGCACCTCCTCGACCTCGTGGCCGAGGCCGGCGAGCAGCGCGGCGGCGTCGCGTGCGGCGCGCTCGCAGTCCGGATGCAGCTCGGCCTCGAGCAGCGGCATGAGCGTCGTCACGCCGATCCGCAGCCGGCCCGGCTCGCGCGCGGCCGAGCGCGCGAACGGCTCGGGCGGCGGCGGCGCCCACGACGCGTCGCCCGGCTCCGGGCCGGCGAGGACGTCGAGCAGGAGCGCCGTCTCCTGCACCGTGCGGGTCAGGACGCCGTCCTGGACGAGGAAGTGCTCGCCCGCGTCGGGCGCCAGCGAGATGCGCCCGCGCTGTGGCTTGAGGCCGACGAGGCCGCAGCAAGCGGCCGGGATCCGCAGCGAGCCGCCGCCGTCGTTGCCGTGCGCGAGCGGCACCATCCCGGCGGCGACGGCGGCCGCGGATCCGCCCGACGAGCCGCCCGGGGTGCGCTCGCGGTCCCAGGGGTTGCGCGTCGGACCCAGCCGGCGGCCCTCCGTGACGGGCAGGATGCCCCATTCCGGCAGCGTCGTCGTCCCGGCGACGACGAACCCCGCGGCGCGCAGGCGGCGCGTGACGTTGTGGTCGTGGCGGGGGGTGAAGTCGCCCATCAGCTCCGCGCCCGCCGTCAGCCGCAGGCCGGTCACGGCGCGGTTGTTCTTGATCGCGATCGGCACGCCGGCGAACGGGCGCGGATCGCCGGGTGCGATCGCATCGGCCGCGGCCCGCGCGCCGTCGTGGTCGACGTCGACGAACGCGTTGATCTGCGGCTGCACCGCGTCGATGCGCTCGAGCGCGGCGTCGACGAGCTCCCGCGCCGAGAGCTCGCCCGCGCGCACGAGTCCGGCCAGCTCCGTCACCGGCCGCTGCATGAGCTCAGCGGACGTCACGGCACCGCGGGCGCCGGCGGCCCGACGGCGGCGCCGACGGCGACGTTGAGCCCGACCAGGAACGGCACCGCGACGACGGGCTCGCCCGTCAGCGGCTGGAACGCGACGCGGCTGCCGCGCGTGCCGGCGACGCTCGGCGGCGTCAGGCGGTCGGTGCGCCCGAACCCGCCGCCGCGCCGCAGCGCGGCGAACGTCGCAACGACGAATGGGTTCCTGCGCGTCGGCCGCGGGGCTGCGTACGTGATCGCCAGCGCCCGTCCCGGGCCGGCGGCGACGTCGTCGAGCACGGCTCCGCGCTCGTGCGAGAGCACGAGCGCGGTGTCCGGCGCGCCCGATCCGACCCGGGCGAACTTCACGGCCCGGCGGCCGGCGCGCGTTCGTCCCGTCCATGCGACGTACGTGGCGCCGCGGCCGTCGGCGAGCGGCAGCACGGGCGCGTCGCGGCCGTCGGCGCCGGTCGGGCCGCAGCGGCGCTCGAGCGTGCGCGTGCGCCATCGGCTGACGCCGTCGCGCACCGACACCCCGCAGGGGCGACCGACGCTGCCCCACGTCAGGACGACGCGCCCGTTTCGCACCATGAGCACCGACAGCCGCAGGCTCTGGATCGACGTCACGCGCCCGAAGCGCACCGTCCGGCTCCACTCGCCGCCGGCCGGCCGGACGCGCGCCGCCAGCCGCGCACCGGCACGCCAGGCGAGCACCCGGTCGCCGCGTGCGTTGATCGAGACCACGGCCCTCCTGGCCACGGCGAGATCGCGCGCCGCGGCGAAGCCCTGCCCCGCGGCGCGCTCGGCGACGCGGACGAACGGCGAGCGCTCGCCGGTCCAGGCGACGATCGCGTCGCCCGCCTCGTTGGCGTCGGACCAGTGGTCGCTGGCGAAGTCGTCGAGCATGACCAGCGGCCCGAAACCGCCCTCGGACTGCCCCTCGGCGACGACGAGCCGGCGCAGGCTCGCGTCCGACTTCGCCTCGCGCGCGACGAGCAGCGCCCGCGTCATCGCGAAGAGATGGATCTGGGCGCCGGCGGGCTCGACGCCGGCGAGGTCGGGCGCCCGCTGCCAGCCGCCCGCCGGGTCACGCGACGCAAGGCCGCCGAACAGCGGCGGCACGCGGGCGCGCAGCGCGCCGTTCCAGCTCAGCAGGGCGCGGCCCTGGGCGTCGAACGCAAGGTCATGAAGCCCCGCGACACCCTCCGAGGCAGCGATCGGCTCCAGGCGCCACGGTGCCGCGTGGGCCGGCGCGGCCGCGACGAGGCCGAGCAGCACGAGTGCTGCGCTCAGGCGGCGGGCGGTGAATCGGTGAGGGAAGGGCGCTGGACTCATGTCCGGGGGCGCAACCGTAGCGGCGATCGGCGTACCGTGGCTGTGAACGTCGTTCATGAGTCCGTCACGCCCATAGGACATGACGCGGATCCCGACGTTAGGAACAGCCCTTCTCAGCGGTGTCACGACGGGCCCCGACGGCGGCCTCGGCGGCCTCACCCGCCGCGAGCGCGAGGTGCTCGCGCTGATCGCCGCCGGGTGGTCGAACGAGGGCATCCGCGAGGCGCTCTGCCTGAGCCCGAAGACCGTCGAGAGCCACGTCCACAGCATCTTCCTCAAGCTTCGTCTGCCGCGCGGCTCGCAGATGCACGCCCGCGTGCTCGCCACCCGCGCGTGGATGAGCGCCCAGTCTTTGCTGCCCGGCATGGACGCCGTGCAGCGAGCAGCCTGACGCAGCAGGTTGCAGGGGAACGCTAGAGGGCCCGGCGAACGAGTCGCCGGGCCCTCTGTACGTCCGTCGCCCTGTGGGGGCGAACCTGCGCTTCGGCTCGGGAGCGTGAGCCGAGGGGCTGGCTACATCATGCCGCCCATGCCGCCCATGCCGCCGTCGCCGCCCATGCCGGGGATCGACATCTCCTTACCCTCGATCTCGCAGACGATGGCCTCGGTGGTGAGGATGTTCTTCGCGATCGAGGCGGCGTTCTGCAGCGCCGAGCGCGTGACCATGGCGGGATCGATGACGCCGGCTGCGACGAGATCCTCGATCTCGTTGGTCGCCGCGTTCAGGCCCCAGCCCTTCTTGGCCTTGCGGACGTCGTTGATGACGACCGAGCCCTCGAGGCCGGCGTTGTGCGCGATCTGGCGCAGCGGCTCCTCGAGTGCGCGCAGGACGATCTTCGCCCCGGTCCGCTCGTCGTCCTCGTAGGTGTCGAGGTCGATTGCCGACTCGGCCTGCAGCAGCGCGACGCCGCCGCCGGGGACGATGCCCTCCTCGAGGGCCGCGCGGGTGGCCTGCAGCGCGTCCTCGACGCGGTGCTTCTTCTCCTTCATCTCCGTCTCGGTGGCCGCGCCGACCTTCACGACGGCGACGCCGCCCGACAGCTTGGCGAGGCGCTCCTGGAGCTTCTCGCGGTCGAAGTCGGAGTCGGTCGTCTCGATCTCGGCCTTGAGCTGATTGATCCGGCCCTTGATGGCAGCCGCATCGCCGGCACCGTCGACGATCGTCGTCGTGTCCTTGCCGACGACGACGCGGCGTGCGCGCCCGAGCTGCGAGATCGTCGTGTTCTCGAGCTTGAGACCCATCTCCTCGGTGATGACCTCACCGTTCGTCAGGATCGCGATGTCCTCAAGCATCCGCTTGCGGCGGTCGCCGAAGCCGGGGGCCTTGACGGCGACGCCCGTGAACGTGCCGCGCAGCTTGTTGACGACGAGCGTCGCGAGCGACTCGCCCTCGACGTCCTCGGCGATGATCAGCAGCGGCTTGGCGGACTGGATGACGGCCTCGAGGACCGGCAGCACGTCGCGCACCGAGGTGATCTTCTGGTTGGCGATCAGGATGTAGGGGTCGTCGAGGACGGCTTCCATGCGCTCCTGGTCGGTGACCATGTAGGGCGAGATGTAGCCCTTGTCGAAGAGCATGCCCTCGGTGAACTCGAGGTCCATGCCGAAGGTCTGGCCCTCTTCGACGTTGACGACGCCGTCCTTGCCGACCTTCTCGATCGCGTCGGCGATGACATCGCCGATCTCGTCGTCACCGGCGGAGATCGTCGCGACGCGAGCGATCTGGTCCTTGCCGGCGACGTCCTTGGACTGCTTGGCGATGTTCGCGACGACGTCCTCGACGGCGCGCTCGATGCCGCGCTTGAGCGCGAGCGGGTTGGCGCCGGCCGTGACGTTCTTCAGGCCGCTGCGAACGATCTGCTGGGCGAGCACCGTGGCGGTCGTCGTGCCGTCGCCGGCGACGTCGTTGGTCGCTGTGGCGACCTCGCGGACGAGCTGGGCGCCCTGGTTCTGGAAGACGTCCTCGACCTCGATCTCACGAGCGATCGTGACGCCGTCGTTCGTGATCGTGGGGGCGCCGAACTTCTTGTCGAGGACGACGTAGCGACCCTTCGGGCCGAGCGTGACCTTGACGGCGTTGGCGACCGCGTCGACGCCGGCCTGCAGGGCGTTGCGAGCGTCGACGTCGTACAGCAATTCCTTATGGGGCATAAGTTCTGATCTCCTGACTAGAGGATCTTGGCGAGAACGTCGGACTCGCGGAGCACGAGCAGCTCCTCGCCGTCGACCTTGATTTCCGTGCCGCCGTACTTGGAGTACAGGACCTCGTCGCCTTCAGCGACGTCGAGCGGGATGCGCTTGTCGCCGTCCTCGTCGAACTTGCCGTCGCCGACGGCGATGACCTTGCCCTTCTGCGGCTTTTCCTTCGCGGTGTCGGGCAGGACGAGTCCACTCGCGGTGGTCTCTTCCTCCTCGATCGCCCGCACGATGAGCCGATCGCCCAGGGGCTTGAGCTTCATGTGTTGACCTCCAAAGATCTTGCGTTGGAAATTGGCACTCGCACGGTCAGAGTGCCAACGTGCGCACGACTCTAGCGCACTTGGCACTCATGTTGCAGGAGTGCCAACAGGTCCTGTGTCGATCGTCGCGCCGCGCAAGGGTGGGCCGCGATCGGGCCGATACAGCGCGGCTGGACAAAGCGTACGGTCCCTGACACGTTGTGGCATCGTGGAACTCCTTCTCTCCGCCGAGTTCGAAGGACAGCCAGACGAGGCCGAGCTTCGCTCCCTCCTGGACTGGCTGAGCCGCGAGAGCCCGCGGCCATGGCGCGCCGAGCTTGCGCCCGCCGTGCAGCAGCCGGACACGATGGGCGGCTGGGCTGACACCTTGCACGTCGCGCTGGGCGCGGGCGGCGCGGGCGGCGCGTTGCTCGCACACTCGCTGTCGGCATGGATCCGCACTCGCCGTGGAGGCGTGCGCGTAAGTGCGCGCTTGCCCGACGGCACCGAATTCGTCATCGACGCAGAGCTGAGGGACACGGACGGCTTCGTCACGAGGCTGACGGGCGTCGCTGACCAGAGCGACGACTAGGCGGATGGCCGACGAAGTGGTCCTGATGGATCCCGCCCGATCGCGCGTGCTGCTGATCGGGTCCAGTCGCTTCGGTGCGGCCTCCGGCCTGCACGACCTGCGATCCGTTGCGCCCGGCGTGCAAGCCCTGCGCCGCATCCTCATCGACCCGCGCCGCGGCGGCCTGCTGCCGGGGGTCTGTCGCTCGCTCATCGACCCGGCGAGCACGGCCGAGGTCGGCGAGGCCTTCTGGCCCTGCGTCGAGGAGGCCGAGCACACACTGCTGATCTACTACGCCGGGCACGGCCTGCCCGATCCCCACGACGGAGCGCTGCATCTCGCCGTCAGGAGCACCAACCCGCGCAGGGTGCATACGTCCGCCGTCCCGATCGAATGGATCCGGCGCGGCCTGTTGGAGACCGCGGCGACGACGACCGTGGTGATTCTCGACTGCTGCTACGCAGGGCGGGTGATCCGGACGATGTCCGCCTCGGACATCGCCGCCGAGGTCGATGTCGCGGGCTCCTACGTCATGGTCGCGGCACCCGCCAACAGGCAGGCCGTCGCCCCGGAGGGCGAGGCGTTCACCGCGTTCACCGGCGCCTTGGTCGGCGTGCTCGGCGAGGGCGTGCCGAGCGGACCCCCGAAGCTCGACCTCGACACCGTTTTCAAGCGCGTCCGGACCGACCTCGTGCGGCGCAGCCTTCCGGCGCCGGAGGTGCTGCGGTCCAATGACGCCGCCCGGCTCGCACTCGTGCGCAACGTGGCACCGCCGCCGCCGCCACCACGATCACCCCCACCCGAGGTGCCGACGCTGCCCTCCCCGACGCTGGCCGCCGCCGTCGCGGTCGAACCGTCACCGGACGCGACGGAGGACCGGTCGTGGAGGTGGGCGTGGGGCCTGGCCATCGCGATCGTCGTCATCGCCGGCTCCGTCGCGATCGCCGTCTTGATCACTCCGGCTCGCCGGGCGCGAACCGCGGGGTGCTGACCCCGAAAGCAGGCCGCGCGGCCTGCATCGCCCAGACGGGCCCGGTGACCACCGGCTGTGCCGGCGGTCACGGGCTCCGTGGCGCGCGACAGGTCATCGTCAGCCCTGATGGCAGGAGCGTGTACGTCGCGTCGAAGGACGCGCTCGCGGTCTTCGCTCGCGACCCGAGCAACGGCAGCCTTCGCAGCGCGGGCTGCGTCGCGCAGTTCGCGGACGACGGCTGCGACCGGGGCCTCGGGAGCAGGCTCGACTCCATGGTGGTCAGCCCGGACTCCAGGTACGTCTACGCGGCGGGGCTCGCGGAGGTGACGACGTTCCAGCGCGACGCGCACGACGGGACCCTCAGGTGGAAAGCCGCCAGGATGCTTTGCACGCCGAAGAACCTCCCCGGCAGGGGGTGCCCGACGGCCCGCTTCTTCTACCCCGAGGCGCTGGCCATGAGCCGCGACGGCAAGAACCTCTACGCCGGATCGGAGGGCGGGGCCATGGCGATCCTGCGGCGCGATCCCGACAGCGGCCGGCTGACCCAGCCGGCCGGCACTCAGGGATGCGTCTCGCCGATGGGCGGCGGCTGCGCTCTTGGACGTGCGGTGGTCGGAACGACCGCGTTGACGGTCAGCGGCGACGGCAGGAACGTCTACGTCGGATCCAGCATCAGCGACGCGATCGCCGTGTTCGATCGCGACACGACGAACGGCGCTCTCACGCAGAGTGCCGGGGCCGACGGATGTCTCTCCCAGCCGGGCAAGCACGACGCCTGCACGAGCGTGCGAGGCCTGGACGGCGCGGACTCGGTGGTCGTGAGCCCGGACGGCCGCACCGTCTACGTCGCGGCGTCCGCCGCCAACGCGGTGACGGTCCTTCGTCGCGGTTCAGGCGGCGACCTGACGGTGATGGGTTGCATCGGCCGCTCCGACACGTTCTGCGGGTACACGCTGGTGGAGGCGTACTGCGACGGCGAGAACGACTCGATCTGCGCGCGCGGGCGGGCGCTGTCTCGCCCGCGCGCCGTGACGGTCAGCCGCGACGGCAAGAGCGTCTACGTCGCGGCCGCCGGAAGTGACGCCGTGGTCGTCTTCGATCGCGATCCGCTCGACGGCTCGTTGCGTCAAAAGCCCGGAGCGCGAGGCTGCGTGACGGATCCGCCGAAATCGTCATGCGCGGCTGGTCGGGGGCTCGATGGCGCCGGTTCGGTGGCGGTCAGCGACGACGGCAAGAGCGTCTACGCAGCATCGCCCAGTGCGGGCGCCGTGGCGATCTTCGATCGCCGCTGACCCGAGCGTCGAGGCCGCGGGCCGTCAGTTCTGCGCTCCGCCGATGCCGTGCAGACGCTCGGTCATCGACGGCGGGTTCTCGATGATCTGGCTGAAGCGCACGACCGTGACCGTGTCCTCGAGGTCGACGTCGCGACCGTAGATCTGCTCGAGGAAGTGGATCATCTCCTCGGTGCGCCGGAACTCGGGGTTGTCGTGCTCGATGTCGCGCGGCGAGAGCTCCTTGACGCGCTTGACCTCGACGCTGTCGATGACGGCCGTGAAGACCTTCTCGCGCGGAGAGTGCTGGTAGCCGATCGTCACGAGCACCGCCTGGTTCTTGCGGTACTTGTGCGATTTGTCGCCGAGCCGGATCGTCGCGGTCTTGCGTCCCCGCTTGAGCTGGTCGGCGAAGATCGTCGAGTAGAAGTTGAGGACCTGCACAGCCCGGCAGACTACTAGTGGTCGTCGCCCCGAGTACGAGCGCTGCCGGGCGTACTCACGGCGACGACCACTCTCCGCGCTCCAGGCGCGACAGCGCCTCGCGCACCATGTCGCGCTCGCCCGCGTACGTGAGGGTCTTGGCGGCCTCGGCGGCGGGTACCCAGCGGGCGTGCTCGACCTCGTGATCGTGGTCGTCGATGTCGCCGGAGACGTAGCGCAGCAGGAAGAACTCGACGACCTTGGCGATCCGCCTGCCGCTGCGCTGGTACCAGTAGCGCACCTCGCCGAGCGAGGCGACGACCTCGGCCTCGACGCCGGCCTCCTCGCGCACCTCGCGCAGCGCCGCCTCCAGCGGTGACTCCGTGCCGTCGGGGTGGCCCTTGGGAAGCGCGAGGACGCGCGACCCGTCCGCGGCGCGGCGCGTCGGCACGATGACGACGATCTCCCGGTCAGCGTTGACGACGACGCCGCCGGCGGAGAACTCGGTCGTCGCCATCAGTAGACGTAGCGCTCCAGCGCAGCCGGGTCGTGGACCGTGACGCGCCCGCGGCCCTGCGTCACGACGCCGGCGCGCTCGAGCACGGCAAGGAAGCGGCTGGCGGACTCGCGCGAGGAGCCCGCGAGCTGCGCGATGTCCGACTGCGTGACGGTCACGAGCACGTCGCGCCCGCCCGCGCCCTCGGTCTGGGCCTGGGCGACGAGCTGCCCCAGGACCCCCGCGACGCGACTCTGGACGGTCTGAAAGGACTGCCGCGCGATCCGCGCGTTGGCCTCCCGCAGCCGGCGGCCGAGCGAGATGACGAGCTTCACCGCGATGTCGGAATGCTGGCGCAGCAGCCGGCGCATGTCGGCGCCGAGCACGGCGATCGCGTCGACCGGGTCGAGCGTCTCGACGGTCGCCGAGCGGCGCTCGTCGTCGAACATCGCCAGCTCGCCGAAGATGTCGCCGGGCCCGAAGTGCGCGAGCGTCAGCGTGCGGCCGTCGCCGTGCTCGCGAATCGCGCGGGCGTGGCCGCTGCGGACGATGTAGCACGTGTCGCTCTCGTCGCCCTCCCGGAAGATGACGTGGCCCGCGTCGAAGGTTCGCGGCACCGTCACGGCGGCGACCTGGGTGAGGTCCTTCGGGCCGAGCGTCTCGAAAACCGGGACGTGCGCGAGCAGTTCGATCGCATCTTGCTCTCGCGTCCCCATCGTGTGAGCAATAGCACACAAGCGCCGGCCGCGGAATCAATCCGGGCGCGAGCCGCCGGCGACTCGCGCGGCGGGGGTCCGCGCGAACCGCCCGGTATCAGGCCGGATCGAGCGCCGCCTCGCGGCGCCGGCGGCGCCCGAGACGGATGGCGAGCCCGATCGCGACGGCGATCAGGGCGCCCGGCACGAGGATCGCCAGGCCGACCAGCGCGACGCCCGCGAGGATCTCGAGCACGCGGACCGCGTCGCCCGCCGCATCGCCGGGCGTCCAGTGACCGCCGCCGACCGTGGCGCCGCTGTCGCCGCCACCGCGCACGGTGAGGTACACCGTCGCCAGGTCGGCACGCCGGCGCAGCGAGGCGAGCCGGCCCTTGAGGCCGCCGATCCGGCCGGCGACGCTGCGCAGCTGTGCCTTGAGGCTGTCGATCCGTTGCTGTGTCGTCGCGCGCTCGAGCGCGCGCAGCAGGCCGCGGCGCTCGGCGCGGGCGTCCGTCAGGCGCTCCTGCGCGGAGTGCAGCGAAGCCGTGATGTCGTCGAGGCTCTGGCTGCGCTCGGTGACGTGGCCGAGCTTCGACAGCGCCGCGAGCGCGCGGTCCAGGCGGTCGGTCGGGATCCGCAGGTCGAACGTCGCCTCGCCGCCGCGGGCGTCGCCTGCGCCGATCTGCGAGCTTGCGACGATCCCGCCGAAGCGCGCGACGGTCGTGTTGACGGCGTCCGTCGTCGAATCGAACTTCGCATCGGGCGTCTCCAGGCTGATCGAGGCGCCGCGCTCGACCTTGCGCTCGACCTTGAGCGCACCGACAGAGGGGGCGACGGCCTTCGAGCGGGCAGCGGACGGTGGCGCGGGCACCGGTGTCCGTGCCGGTGCCGGCGCCGCGGCGTTCGGGCCGTCCGGGGCCGGGGTCGCCTGGTCGCGAGCGCTCGTGCCGCCGCGGCCCGAGCTCGCGGAATCGGACTCGGTCGTCTCACCGGACCCGGGCGACGCCTCCCGGCTGTTGACCGCGCCCACCGGCGTCGGATCGACGCTGCTCGTCTCATCGCCGCCTCCGCCGCCGAACACGACGAGGAGCGCCACGAGCACCGCGGCGAGCGAGCCGGCCGCCGGCAGGAGCACCCAGCGCCGGGTCGGCCGCCGCCCGCGCCCGAGCGGCGGGCGCTCGCGCGGGGTAGGGAAGCCCTCGCTCACCTCGTGCTCGAGGCGCGCGGCGAAGGCCGGGCTCATCGCGGGCGCGGTGGCGCGGATGTCGCGGACGAGCTCCTCGAGCTCGCGCAGGTCGGCCTGCACCGGCTCGCCGGCGAGCGCCCGGTCGATCGCCTCGAGCTCGCGCTCCTGCTCCGGGGTCAGGGGGTCACGACGGCGCATTGCAGGCCTCCCTCAGCTTCATGACGGCCCGATGCACTCGGGTTCCGGCGTTGGATTGGCTCGTCCCGAGCACAGCGGCGAGCTCGGCGTTCGTCAGCCCGCCGTGGAACTTCAGGGCGATGAGCTCGCGGTCGCGCGGCGAGAGCTCCGCGAGGGCGGCGCGGACGGTCGTGCGGCGCACGGCGAGGTCGGCCTCCTCGTCGGGCGCGTGCGCGGCCTCGTCGGGCAGCTCGCCGACGAGCGGGGCCGAGCGCTTGCGGCGGCGCAGCTCGTCGAGCGCCGCGTTGCGGGCGATGCCGAACAGCCAGCCGCGCTGGCTGCCGCGGCGGGCATCGAAGCTCGAGCGGCGCCGGTAGGCGCGCTCGAACGCGAGCGCCGTGACGTCCTCGGCGGTCGCGTCGTCGCCGAGGAGCGCGCGCACGTAGGCGTACAGATCGCGCGCGCTGTCGCGGTACAGCGCATCGAAGCTCCCGGTTGACGTGTTCAGGGGTGTGGCCATGGTCAGAGCTCCGCTCATGCGAGTACTACGCCGCCGCGCGGAGATCATCACGCTGTTGGCGCTGATCGTGGGGCCGATCGCCTCGGCTCAGGCGGCCGACGCCGACGACGCGCGCGAGCCGTGGGCGACGGTGAACGTCTGCGACACCGCGACCGCGCCGAACACGATCGGCATCCGCGCCTCGATGCCGGGCTCGCGCGGCGGCCAGGAGCTGATGTACATGCGCTTCGTCGTGCAGTACTTCTCGCGTGCGGACGAGCGCTGGTACCGCGTCGCTGCGGGCGGCGACTCGGGCTACCTGTACGTCGGCAAGGGACGCGGGCCGCGCCAGTTCGGCCGCTCGTTGCGGATCGACCCGCTGCCCGGGGAACCGGTGCTCCTGCGCGGCCAGGTGTGGTTTCAGTGGCGCTTGAAGAGCGGCGAGGTCGTGCGCGGCGCGAGCGAGCGCACGCGCAGGGGCCACCGCTCCGACGCGGGCGCCGACCCGTCGGGCTATTCGGCCTCGACCTGCACGATCACCCCGGCTGACTAGCCGAACAGGCGCGGGTCGTTTGAGATGACGCCCGTGACGCCCATCAGCTCGAGCGCGTCGATCCGCTCGACGTCGTCGACGGTCCACGCGTAGAGGTCGCCGCCGGCCTCGCGGATCGCCCCCGCCAGGCGCGGGGTGACGAGCCGCCAGTGCGCCGTCAGCGCGTCGATCTCGCCGCGGCGGATGCGGTTGGCGGCGACGCCCGGCAACGCACGGCGCACGTACGTCAGGATGAACACCGCGGGCACTGCGGTGAACGGGTTGCGCAGCGGGTTGCGGCGCATCCGCGGCAGCGACCAGCTGAGCGGGATCTGCGGATGGTGGCGTCGCAGGAGCTCCAGCGACGACTCCTCCGTCGTCGAGATCAGCGCCCGGTCGTCGAGCCCGTGCTCGTACAGCGCGGCGACGACGCGCTCCTCGTAGCCGCTCGTCTTGAGATCGACGATCAGCTCGATGCCGTCGTAGGCGGCATCGGCGAAATGGGCGAGGCCCTCGTCGAGCGTGTGCGGCCGCCGCCCGGCGGCGTCCTCCCAGTCGTGCGCGAGCAGCAGTTCGCCCGTGCCGTCGTCGCGCTCGGAGAGGACGTCGAACTCGATCATGTCGACGCCGTGCTCGAGCGCGGCCTCGAAGGACTGAAACGTGTTGCCGGGCGCGATGTGGTCGGCGCCCTTGTGGCCGACGCGGCGCAGCGCGCCGGGATGGCGCCGGCCCGTCACCGCTGACATCCCGCGCACCAGTACGTAAGCCGGTTGTCGTCGCCCTGGCCGCGGC
>Ga0136617_10004031_pt1 | contig 13140 bp, 14 predicted proteins | sample AntDrymUQ3222106_2_FD_129672 | JGI IMG/M metagenome (GOLD analysis project Ga0136617, IMG submission 129672) | Polar desert sand microbial communities from Dry Valleys, Antarctica - metaG UQ322 (21.06) | ecosystem: Environmental > Terrestrial > Soil > Desert | place: Antarctica: Dry Valley...
ACCACCAGCACTCCGCCGCCGTCGCCGGCCGCGCGCTCGAGCATGGTCTCGAGCTTGTCGAGGCGGTTGTGGCGGAAGGGGCGAACCTTGGCCCGAGACATCGCCACGCCGTCGAGGATCGAGGCGTGGTCCCCCGAGTCGCAGATGACGGTGTCGCCGGGCCCGAGCAGCGTGCTCAGGGTTCCGACGTTGGCCTGGTAGCCGGTGGTGAACACGAGTGCGTCCTCGGTGCCCATCCACTCGGCGATCTCGCGCTCGAGCTCGGCGTGCAGCGGAATCGTCCCGTTGAGCAGCCGCGACCCCGTAAGCGCGGTGCCGTAGCGCTCGAGAGCGTCGGCGGCCGCCTGCTTGACGCGCGGGTCGCGGGTCAGGCCGAGGTAGTTGTTCGAGCCGAGCATGATCCGCTCGACGCCCTCCATCTCCACCACCGGGCCGGCCTCGCCCTCGAGCATGCGGAAGTAGGGCAGGAGGTCGTGCTCGCGCGCCGCGGCGAGCTGCTCGACCCGCTCGTGGTCGCGAGCCTTGGCGAAGAGGTCGGTGGGAGCTGTCGTGGGCATCGCGGGGGAGGCGAGACGGCCTTGGGGTAGGGTGCCGCGCCGTGTCGTTCGAGGTCAAGCCGGTCCGCACGCGGGCGGACCTGAGGCGGTTCATCCGGCTGCCGTGGCGGATCTATCGTACCGCCGACCCGTGGGTACCTCCGCTGCTGATCGAGCGCAGGCGCTACCTCGACCGCTCGCGCAACCCGTGGTTCGAGCACGGCGAGGCCGAGTACTTCCTGGCCTGGCGCGACGGCGCTGCGGTGGGGCGCATCACCGCCCAGGTCGACCACAACTACAACCGCTTCCACTCGAGCCGCTGGGGCTGGTTCGGCTTCTTCGAGTCGGTCGACGATCCCGAGGTCGCGGCGGGGCTGCTCGACGCGGCGGAGGCCTGGCTGCGCCAGCGCGGGTGCGACCGGATGGTCGGGCCCGCCAGCCTGACCATGAACGACGAGGCGGGCATCCTCATCGAGGGCTACGACCTGCCGCCGATCATCCAGGCGCCGTGGCACCACCCCTACTACCGCCGCCTGCTCGAGGGCGCCGGTCTCGAAAAGGCCATGGACCTGCTCATGTGGGAGCAGTGGCTCGCCGACCACGACCCGCTGCCGATCCTGTTCGAGCTGCACGAGAAGCTCGAGCCCGAGCACGGGATAACCATCCGCAACATGCGCCGGCGCGACCTGAGCACCGAGGTCCACCGCTTCGTGGAGATCTACAACGCCGCGTGGAGCGAGAACTGGGGGTTCGTCCCGGTCACCGCGCGCGAGCTCGAGCACGCGGTCGAGGAGGCCAAGCCGATCCTCGACGAGGACTGGTTCTTCGTGGCCGAGAACCGGGAGGGGGAGGCCGTGGCCGCGGGGCTCACCTTTCCCGACTTCAACCAGGTCCTCGCGCAACTCGACGGGCGCCTGCTCCCGTTTGGGTGGCTCAGGGCCCTGCTCGGGCGCAGGAAGATCGACCGCGTGCGGGTCGGCTTCCTCGGCGTCAAGCCGGAGTACCAGCACACGGGCGTCGCCGCCGCGCTGTACGTCGAGCACTTCCGGATGGCCGCGCGCAAGCCCCAGTCGGGCGGGGAGATGGGCTGGATCCTCGAGAGCAACACAGCCATGAACCGCGGCATGGAGGCAATGGGCGCCAAGGTGGTCAAGCGCTACCGCATGTACGAGAGATCCTTCCGCGACGAGGAGTAAGGTCAGCCCCGTGACCGAGCCGACAGAGGGCCAGGAAACTGCTGAGGAAGGGCGCAACCTGCCCGTCCCGGCGTCCGGCGCGCAGCCCGCTCGCGGCGAGGTCGTCGATCGCCCCGAGAGCCTTCTCGAGCGCCTGAGCGAGGACGAGCTCGCCGCGCCGGCGCTGGCCGCGGCGGGCGGCTTCCTGGTCGGGTTCGTGGCTCTTGTCGCGACCCGCATCCTGCGGGGGCCCGGAGGCCGGCGGCTGATGGCCCGCCGCCGTCGTCGATCGCTGCGACGCCAGATCGAGAGCTCGCGCTCCTTCCTGGTCGACGTTCACACCCTGAAGCGCTAAGCCAGTCTGTCGGTGGCGACCACGGCCGTTCCAGCGACCTCGCTCGCCTCGCGCCCGCCTGCTCGTGAGCGGGCCCGGCCACCGCGTGCGAGGGAGAGCGAGGGCTGTGTGCTCGAGTTCGACGTGCGCCCGCCCGGCCTCTACAAGCTACCGTCCACCGGCCGCGACGGGACGATGCGCCGGCGCCCCGACGGAGTGCTCGAACGGCTGCTCCTCGTCGGCGACGAGCCGGTTTGCGCCCGCGCCTGGACGCTCTCCGGCGCCGTGCGGCTGCGCCTCGAGGCGCCGAGCCCTGGCGCCGCCGAGCGGGGAGCCGAGCGCATGCGCTTCGCCCTCGGGCTCGACCACGACCTGCTGCCCTTCCAGCGACGCTTCGCCGGGCATCCGCTGCTCGGGCCGGTCATCCGCCGGCGCCCGTGGCTGCGGCCCTGGCGCGCGCCCGACCCGTTCCAGGCGCTCGCCTGGGCGGTGTGCGAGCAGCTGATCGAGTTCTCGCGGGCCACGGCGATCCAGCGCCGCCTGGTGTGGCGCTACGGGCGTGCGAGCGACTGCGGGACGCTGCGCTGTGCCCCCACCGCCGCGGAGGTGGCCGCTCGCGCGCCCGCGGAGCTCGAGGCCTGTGGGCTGACCGCCACGCGCGCCATCGCCCTGCGGCGGGTGGCTCGCATCGCCGCAGGCCGGCGTCTGGACCTCGAGCACCGTCACGAGCCGGCGTGGCGCGCGTTGCGGACGGTGCCCGGCATCGGGGCCTGGACGTGCGAGAAGCTCGCCTTCCACGGCCAGGGCCGCGACGACCAGCTCCCCGCCGGCGACCTCGCCTACATCAAGCTGGTCGGGCACCTGGCCGGGCTCGGGCGGCGCGCCACCGAGGACGAGGTGCGCGAGTACTTCGCCCCCTACGGCGAGCACGCCGCCCTCGCAGGGATCTACCTGCTGGCCGGCAACCTCGCGAGCCTGTCGCTGCCGCCGGCGGCGAGCGTGCGCCCGGGCGCACGCTGGGACCGCCGCCTCAGAGGCCCTCGCCCGGCAGCAGCTCGTTGGTGAACGCGGGCCCCTTTGCGGGCTCGCCGCCACGCAACAGCCCCTCCCGGCGCATCCACGCCTCGAAGTCGCGCCAGTCGTCGGGCTCCTGCCAGCCGAAGGGCTTGCCCCGAGGGGCCTGGAAGAGCGGAAGCGTCACGTCCACGACGGCGCGCTGAAGGCGCGGGTCGAGCTCCGGGTTGGCCTCGAGCAGTCCGCGCAGCGCGGCCCGCGGATCGCGTTCGACGTCGCGGGTCCCGCGGGCCACCGCGGCCATGAAGCGTCTGATGCGCCCGTTCGCGTCCGAGTCGGCGAGCTCCTCGCTTCCGGTCACGAACACCAGCTCGTCGTAGGTCGGGACGCCCGCCTCGTCGACGCGGATGATCTGGGGGTCGCGGCGCTGCTGGCGCAGCTCGACGCCCTCGTAGTTCCAGAAGGCTCCGAGCACGGCGTCAACGCGGCGGGTGAGCAGGGCGGGCGTCAGGTTGAAGCCGACGTCCTGGACCTCGACGCTGGCGGGATCGACTTGCGCCTCACGCAGGATCGTCCGCAGGAAGGCGGCCTGATAGTCGATCCCCGCGGTGCCAACGCGCTTGCCGCGCAGGTCGGCGGGGCGACGCACGCCGGCCTTCGGGAGCGAGATGATCGAGGTCAGCGGGCGCTGGACGAGCGCTCCCACCGAGACGACCTGCTGGCCACCGTTGCGGGCGCGGTAGACCTGAGGCTCGTAGGAGATGGCCAGGTCGGCTCGGCCGGCCGCCGCCTGCGCGATTGGCGCGGAGGGGTCGCTGGGTGCGCGGATCGTCACGTCGAGCCCGACGTCGCGGAAGTGGCCGCCCGCCTCGGCGGCGTAGATCGGCGCGTGATCCGCGTTGGGGAAGTAGTCGAGGACCAGCTCGAACGGCTCGGGCTGGATCTCGCCGGCACGCTCGGATTTCTCGCCGCAGCCGGTGGCGAGGAACGCGAGCACAACCGTGATGACCAGGGCGAGCGTCCGCGGGTGCCGGCGCGCAGGGACCTCGCGGGAGTGCCGCCGGCTCATGTCGTTCCCTCCGCCGCGCGCTTCCACGGCACCGCCACCCGCTCGAGCAGCCCGACGAGCACGAACAGGCCGACCGCCATCAGGGTCAGCAGCACGATGCCGGCGTAGACCCGCGGGGTCTGAAGCTGGTTGTTGGCCAGCAGCACGAGGCGCCCGAGGCCCGCGTCGGCCCCGGCCCACTCCCCGAACACCGCGCCGATCACCGAGACCGTCGCGGCGATCCGCAGCCCGCTGAAGAAGGAAGGCAGCGCTGAGGGCAGCTCGACCCGGTGCAGGGTGGCGAGCCGTGAGGCGCCGAGGCTGCGCATGAGCTTGAGCAGGTCGGGCTCGACGGAGCGCAACCCGTCGAGGAGGTTGACGGTCACGGGGAAGAAGCAGATCAGGGCGACGATGGCCAGCTTGGGCGCGAGACCGTAGTCGAAGGCGAGCACGAACAGCGGGGCGAGCACCACGACCGGGATCGCCTGCGAGGCCACGAGGAGGGGGTAAGCGGCCTCCCGTAGCGGGCGAACGAGGTGCATGCCGACCGCGACGGCGGCGCCCATCGCCACGGCGAGGGCCAGCCCGAGCACAACCTCCAGTAGGGTGACGCCTGCCGCGTCGAGCAGGAGGGGCAGGTCGCGGGCAAGTGCCGCCAACGTCTCGGTCGGAGACGCAAGGGTGAGGTCGTCGACGGCGGCCAGCCCGGCCACGGCCTGCCAGGCAGCCACGGCCGCGGCCAGCAGCAGGACCGGGGGGCCTGCGCGGCGCAGGGCTACGAGCGGTGCCCGGGGCGCCGCGGGTGCCGGCCGGCTCATCGCGCGGCCTTCTCGAGCGCCTCGAGCGCGCGCTCCTCGAGTGCGGCAAAAGCAGGGTCGGTGACGGTCTCGCGCCGGGCGGGCGAGCGATCGACGTCCACCGCCAGCTCGGACACCACCCGTCCCGGGCGCGGCGAGAGCACGGCCACGCGATCGCCCAGGTAGAGCGCTTCGCGCACGTCGTGGGTCACGAGCACGACGGTTCGCGGATCGGCTCGCAGGGCGTCGGCGAGCCACTCCTGCATCGCCGCGCGGGTGATCGAGTCGAGCGCTCCAAAGGGCTCGTCGAGCAGGAGGGTCGGCCGCCCGGCCAGCAGGGTGCGCAGGAAGGCGACTCGCTGGCGCATCCCGCCGGAGAGCTCGGCCGGCAGGGCGCGCGCGAACTCCGCCAGTCCGAAGCGCTCGAACAGAGGCACCGCGCGCCGCCGCGCTTCGGCGCCGGACACTCCCTGCGCCTCGAGCGCGAGCGCGGCGTTGGCCAGCGCGCTGCGCCAGGGCAGCAGCAGGTCGCGCTGGGGCATGTACGCGCAGGCGGCCAGGCGCGCGGCCCGCGATCCCTCGCCCCCGATGAAGACCTCGCCCTCGTCGGGATCGGCGAGGCCGGCGAGCAGCTCCAGCAGCGTGGACTTGCCGCAGCCGGAGGGCCCGACCACGGCCAGGACCTCGCCTTCCGCCGCGGTCAGGTCGAGGCCGTCGACGGCGAGCACGTCGCCTCGCGGCGAGCGAAAGCGCCGCGCCACGCCCCGCACGACGATGGCCTCGGTGCCCTCCACGAGCTTGTGCGGCGGCGCTGCGGGCGCCTCGAGCCCTGATTCCATGCGCGCTCCCTCCGCGGGCATTACCCCACAGGTTCGAAGGGTCGGTACCGGGCGGCGAACGCCGAGGCACCCTCTCAGCCCGCTTTCCCGCGAGCCCCCCTGGTCTTCTCTGACGCGGTCATCGTACCTGGAGAGGCTGACCCGGTGCGCGCGGTTACCCGCGAGTGGCGATCGGGTAGCCGCTCAGGACCCACCCGCCCGCGATCCAGAAGGAGCCCACATGAAGGCCGTCGTCTTCCACGCCGTCGGGGACATCCGCCTCGACGAGGTTCCCGACCCGAAGATCCTCGAGCCGAGCGACGCGGTCGTGAAGTTGACCGCGAGCGCCATCCGCGGCGCTGAAGATGGGCGACTGCAACCACCGCCGCTACATCCCTGAGCTGATCGATCTGGTTCGCGCGGGCGTGGTCGAGCCCGACCAGGTGCTGACAAGCGGGAGGGGATCACGAGCGCGATCGAGGCCTACGAGCACTTCGACCGCCGCGAGATCGGGTCGACGAAAGTGGAGCTCGAGCCGATGGGCTGAGCCAGCGCGTGGCGGTCTGCGGTCAGTCCTCCACGGCCCTGCGCAGCAGCGAGTCCTCTCCCTCGGGCGCGAACACGTGCAGGCCCAGCCCGTTGGCCACGTCGGCGCACACCTTCGTGCCCCGCACGCTGTTGCCGTAGCGATCGAGCCCCGGCGAGTAGACGCCGATGCCGCCCTTCCCGGGGATGACGGCCAGGATCCCACCGCTCACGCCGCTCTTGGCGGGGACCCCGATCTCGTAGGCCCACTCGCCGGCGAAGTCATACATCCCGCACGTGTACATGATGCTGAGCACGTCGCGAACGCGCTCGCGCTGAAGGGTTCGCTCGCCGCTGATCGGGTTGACGCACCCGTTGGCCAGCGTCGCGGCCATGGTGGCGAGGTCGCGGCAGGTGACGGCGACCGAGCACTGACGCAGGTAGAGGTCCAGCGTCGCCTCGACGTCGCCGTCGAGCATGCCCTCGCTGCGCATGAGGTAGGCGGTCGCGCGGTTGCGGTCGGCCGTTCCGCGCTCGGCCTCGTAGGTCTCGTCGTCGACAGCGAGGTCGTCGTTGGCCGAATAGCGACGATGCACGGCCACCACGCGCTCGAGTCGCTCGGCCACATCCGCGCCCTTGACCAGATCGGTGGTGGCGAGGGCGCCCGCGTTGACCATCGGGTTGTGGGGGCGGTTGTTGCGCTCGTCGAACTCGAGCGCGTTGAAGGCGTCGCCGCTCGGCTTCACCCCCACACGCTCGAGCACGCGCTCGCGACCGTGGTCCTCGAGCGCCAGCCCGTAGGTGAAGACCTTGGAGATCGAGTGCATCGGAAAGCCGAGCTCGAAGTCGCCAACTCCGTGGACGTCGCCGTCGACGCTGACGAAGCAGATGCCGAAGCGGTCGGCCTCGTCACCGGCCTCGGCAGGGTCGACCATCCCCTTGCCGCCCACGTAGACGCTCTCGACCTCGTCCTCGCCGGCGTCGAGGTGACGGCTGTGGAGCTCCTCCAGTCGCTTGTCGACCCGCCTGCTGACCTCGGGGTCCAAGGTCTACCCGTGGTTCGGGAGCATCCCGGCGCGGCGAGCGCGCCGGCGCACGACCGCGTCGACTAGGCGCGGCGCCGCGCGGGCGGCGCGCAGCACGACCGCGCCCTGCCAGGTGTTCGCGGTGTCGCGCGGGCGGCGTTCGATGGCCCGCACGATGGCCCGGGCGGCGTCCTCGGGCGTCTCCTCCGGCGCGATCCCGGCCAGGCTTTGCCCCGAGCGCTCCTCCGCCGGCCCATGGATCGGGGTGGCCGCGTAGCCGGGATAGACCGTGGTCACCGCCAGGCGGTCCCCGTATTCGAGCCGCAGGGTGTCTCCCAGCGCGCACAGGCCGCGCTTGCTCGCCGCGTAGGCGCCGGCGTAGGGCACGGTCACGACGGCGAGCAGCGAGGCCACGTTGACCACCTGCCCGCGGCTCTCGAGCAGATGGGGGAGAGCGGCGGAGATGACGTGCCAGGCGCCGAACAGGTTCACCTCGAGGACCGCACGCTCGAGGTCCTCGAAGCCCTGTCCGATCTCTCCGGCGGTGCCGATGCCGGCGTTGTTGACGAGCACGTCAAGTCCGCCGAAACGCCGGACGGCCGCCGCCACCGCCTCCGCGGCGGCCTCGCGGTCGGTCACGTCGCAGGTCAGTTCGACCCCGTCGCCGGGGTCGCGATCGAGGCCGGCCACCCGGGCGCCGCGGCTCTCGAGGAGCTGCCTCGCCGCGCGGCCGAAGGCCCCGCCCGCGCCGGTCAGCAGGACTCGCCGACCGTTCAGGTCGCCGCTCACTGGGCCGCTAGACCCCGTGCACGCCGGCCGCGCACCCCGACCTCGGGCCGGGGCGAGGAGCCACGCCGTGGCGGGTCGCCGGCGGACTCGACTCCGGCGCGACCGAGCCGCGCCAGTCCCCAGGTCATCGCCGCGAGCCACGCCGCCGCGATGGCCGCGAGCAGCCCGTAGGCCGGGAGCTGGAGCGCGCTCGAGCCGACGGCCTCGCGCTGGAGGATCTGCTTGTCGGGCACGAACGAGCGCGTGAACTCCGGCTCGGCCGGGATCCCAGCGGCGGGGATTGCGGCGTCCTCGGGGGCGTAGATCGGCAGCGCCCGCAGCGAGCGGCCGTCGTGGAGACGGAGCATGGTCTTCCACTCACCGTTCACGGGCACGGGCCGGATCGTACGGTAGGTCCCCGGGGCGGTCTCCCGCAGGTGCTCGAGGCGGCTGCCGCCGCCCTGCCACGAGAGCGCGCTCATCCACTCCGCGCCGTCGGCGGCGGTGGCGCGATCGAGGCGCACCGTGGCGTTCACCTCGCGGTTCGGAGCGGGGCGCATCTCCTCGAGGGCCACCTGCGCTCCCACCGGCGCGCCGGACGCGGTGAACAGCGGGTAGGCAAGCACGGCGACCGCTGCGGCTGCGGCGCTCGGCGCGAGCCAGCGCGGCGCCGGTTGGAAGGCGCCGCGGTCGGAGCGGAGGCTACGGGCGATGAACCCGCCGAGCAGACCGCCGGCGACGCCAGCGACCGGGCCGACGACCAGGACCTCGGGGAACAGCGCCGCCGTCCAGGGGATCGGCATGGCGAGGATCGACCAGCCCCATTCGACCGTAAGCCCGACGGTTCCGATCAGGAGCCCGGCGACGGCGCCGAAGGTCAGCGGCCGCTCGGCGGACGAGATCCGCAGGGCGACGAGCTCGACGATCGCCGCCTCGGCCAGGTAGAGCGGGAATCCCATCACGGTGTGACCGAAGACCGGGCCGACGAGCAGGGTGATGACGCCGTTCAGGACGACGTAGAACACGGCGGCGGCGAGGGCGCCGCCGCGCCCCATGGTCGCCCGGGCGGCCACGAGGGCGATGCTCGCGGCGAGGGCGATCATGATCGGGTCGAAGAGCAGGCGGAACTGGGGCACGCCATAGTTGAACTCGAGCTGGAGTGTCGAGAGGCCGATCAGGAAGCCGCCCGCCACTCCGGGACCGCGCAGGCGGTTGATGATCTCGGTGGCGCGTGAGCGGCTGCGCGGCCCGCTGCCGCCCTGCGACCGGAGAGCGCGACGTCCCTCGGTCAGCAGCACCCAGATCCCCAGCGTCGACAGCGAGGCCCCGCCGATCATGAGGATGTGGGTCGGCCCCCACAGGGTCACGTCCTGGCCGAACAGGCGGTGCCATACGTCGTCGAGCGGGAAGCCGGAGATGGCGAAGGCGCCGCAGAGGAAGATGAGCACTCCGCCGAGCGGCGCGTGCCAGCCGTCGAGCAGCTCGAGCGAGGTGCGCGTGCGCTCCTGGCCGGCGCCGAGGAGCATGGCCGTGTAGCCCGAGAGCACGATGCCGCCGAGCCCGGCGAGGATGAAGAAGTGGGAGGTGTTGGCGAAGGGACCGGCGTCGCGACCGTTGTCGATGTGCGTGGCGACGTCCCAGTAGAAGCCGAAGCAGGCGGTGATCAGCGCCACGGCCGCCATCAGCGAGGGCAGCGCGACCCAGCCCGGGAGGCCCGAGGTACGGCCGGCGAGCGTGGCGATCCGGTTGAGCGCCTGTGTGCGTCCGCGGCGATGGGCCTCGCCGAAAGCCACGGCGCCCAGTGAGAGCAGCGCGCCGACGACCGTTGCGGGAACCAGGTCCCCGGTGGCGGCTCCGCCGGCGGGCTCGCCGGCGGCGAGCGCAGCGGAAGCGAACAGGAGCGACCCGAGCAGGGCTGCGAAGAGGCTCGCGGTCGCTCTGCGAGCCGGGGTGGCGTTCATCTCGTTCTCCTTCTCTTCGGGTGGGCGGGGCATGGTGGCCTTGTTACGGGTCTGTAACCCCGTCGGCTGACTATGTTACATCAAACGATGAAGCATCATGCTGCGGTAAGGTCCCCGGGCGATGGCCAAGGCAAACCCGAACGCCGAGCAGGCTGAGGACGGCGCCGCGGCGGCCAACGGGGTGAGCGCGGCCGAGCCTTCCGAGGACGAGCTGACCATCGAGCAGCTCGCGGGGCGCACCGGCATGACGGTCCGCAACATCCGCGCTCACCAGTCACGCGGCCTGCTGCCGGCGCCGACCATCCACGGTCGCACCGGCTTCTACGGCGACGAGCACGTCAACCGTCTGCGCCTGATCGCCGAGATGCAGGCCGACGGCTTCAACCTCAAGGCCATCGATCGTCTGTTGGCCGGGGCGGGGGCGGGCGCCGCGGAGGAGCTGCTCGGCTTCAAGCGCGCCCTGACCACGCCGTTCGAGCACGAGGCTCCCGAGTATCTCGACGAGGCCGAGCTCGCCGGGCGCTTCGGGGACGATGACGACGGCAAGCTGCTGGCCAAGGCGATCAAGCTCGGCCTGCTCGTGCCGGTCGGCCAGGGGCGCTACGAGGTCCCCAGCCCGACCCTGCTCAGCGCGGGCGAGGAGCTGGCCCGGCTCGGCGTGGCGCCCGAGGCCACAATCCGCGTCCTCGAGCAGCTCAACCGCCACTCCGAGGGGGTCGCCGAAGCCTTCGTCAAGCTCTTCCTCGAGCAGCTGTGGCGGCCGTTCGAGGCGGCCGGGCGCCCTGAGGAGCGCCTACCCGACGTGCGCGAGGCCCTCGAGCGCGTCCGGCCGCTGGCCTCGGAGGCGCTGCTCGCCGTGTTCCAGCGCAAGATGACCCGCGCGGTCGAGCAGGCCTTCGGGCGCGAGCTCGAGCGCAGCGCAGAGGGCAAGCACCGCTCGCGCCGCCGCTAGGTGAGCCGAGCGCTTGGGGAACCACGGCTCACTCCCGGTTCATCCCTTGTCCGACGGCGGGGCGTAGCGGTGGTGGAGCACGAACGCGTTGCCGTCGGGGTCGTGGAAGATCGCCTGATGGCAGACCCCGCTGTCGAACTGCACGACGAATTCGACGCCGTGTGATTCCAGCTCGCTGCGGGCGGCGTCGACGTCGTCGACGCGCAGGGCGATCGGGTTGCGGTTGGGGTTGAACTCGACCCCGAACGACTCAGACTGCATCAGGCTGAGCGTGAGGTTGCCGGTCTCGAGCTCGCCGCCGGGGTGGCTCCCGTAGCGGACGGAGAGCGGCAGGCCGAGCACCGTGTCGAAGAACTCGACCGCCGCGTCGAAGTCCCTGGTGGGGACCATGACGAAGTCGGTGCCCTTGATGAGGGATCTCGGGTCACTCATGTGTGCTCCTCTGCTCGTTGTCTGGATTGGCCGTTACGGCCTTCTGCTGGTTCCTACCCGTGGTCGTAGCCGCCCCGTGGTCTTCGACATCCGCCCCGGGCTGGCCCAGCTGGGAGGCCCGAAGCGCGAGATACCGCTGCTCGGGCAGGCTCGCGGTCATCCTCGCCGCCCTCGAGTAGGCCTCGCGCGCAGCACTCGCGTCGCCGGCGAGCTCGAGCAGATGCCCGCGCACCGCATGGAGACGATGGTTGCGAGACATGCGCTCGTCCCCGTCGAGGGTCCCGAGCAGGGCGAGGCCGGCCCTGGGCCCGTCGACCCTCGCGACCGCGACCGCTCGATTGAGCGTCACGACCGGACCGGGGGAGACCTGCTCGAGCACCTCGTACAGGGCCAGGATCTGCGGCCAGTCGGTCTCCTCGGCCCTGGCCGCCTCGTCGTGGACCGCGGATATCGCCGCCTGAAGCTGGTACGGACCGATCGCCACCGTGCCGAGCGTGCGGGTGATCAGGGCCACGCCCTCGTCGATCTGAGCCGTGTTCCAGAGCTCGCGGCGCTGTTCGTCGAGGGCCACGGGAGAGCCGCTCGCGTCCGTCCGGGCGGGCCGCCGGGCATCGGTCAGCAGCATGAGCGCCAGCAGACCGGCGACCTCGCCCTCCTCGGGCAGGCGGGTACGGAGCATCCGCGTCAGGCGGATGGCCTCGCCGGTGAGGTCCGTCCGCTGCAAGACCGGTCCTGAGCTCGCCGTGTAGCCCTCGTTGAAGATCAGGTAGAGCACCTGGAGGACAACGCGCAGGCGCTCGGCGCGATCGGCCGGTGATGGCAGGTCGAAGCGGATTCCGGCGCTCTTGATCGACTGCTTGGCGCGACCGACGCGCTGGGCCATCGTGGCCTCGGGGACCAGAAAGGCGCTGGCGATCTCCGCCGTCGTCAGCCCGCCCACCGCTCGCAGGGTCAGGGCGAGCTGCGACGGCGCGGAGAGGGAGGGGTGGCAACACAGGAAGAGGAGCGTCAGCGCGTCGTCCTCCTCAGACGCCGGGGGCTGGACAGCCGGCTCGAGCACCGCCGCGCTCTCCTCCCGGCGCTTGCGGGCGCCCTCGCTGCGCCACTCGTCGACCAGGCGGCGAGAGGCGACGGTGGTGAGCCACGCCTGTGGGCTGTCGGGAACACCCTCCGACGGCCATTGCAGGGTGGCCGCGACGAGGGCCTCCTGGACGGCGTCCTCGCAGGCGTCGAACTGCCCGTGCCGGCGCACGAGGGCGCCGAGGACCTGCGGCGCCAGCTCACGCAGCAGGTCCTCGATGCGGGCCTCGGTCCTCACACCTCCGGTGGCCCGTCCGCGATCCGGCGCACCTCGATCGGCGACTCGGTGAAGGCGACGATCTTCGCGGCGATCTCGAGCGCGCGCGCCTCGTTCTCGACGTCGACGATCCAGTAGCCCACCAGCGATTCCTTCGACTCGGCGAACGGTCCGTCGGTCGGGACCGGAGCGCCGTCCTGGAACCGGACGGTCGTCGCCTGGTGTCCGTCGGTGAGCCCCTGGGCGTCGACGAGCTCGCCGGCCTCGCGGAGATCGTCGTTGAGCTTGTGCATGAACTCGATCATCTCCCTGATCCAGTCCGCCGAGACCGTCTCGATCATCGTGGACGCCTCGCCGAACGTCATGAGCATGTACTTCATCACTTCACTCCTTTCGTGTGGCGCCCCCGGCGGGCGCTCCTGCGGGTGGGTCGGAGCCGCCTGAACGATCTCTACATC
>Ga0136617_10004032_pt1 | contig 13140 bp, 14 predicted proteins | sample AntDrymUQ3222106_2_FD_129672 | JGI IMG/M metagenome (GOLD analysis project Ga0136617, IMG submission 129672) | Polar desert sand microbial communities from Dry Valleys, Antarctica - metaG UQ322 (21.06) | ecosystem: Environmental > Terrestrial > Soil > Desert | place: Antarctica: Dry Valley...
CGAGAGCGGGAAGTCGATCAGGCGGTAGACCCCTCCGAAGGGCATCGACGGCTTCGCGCGCTCGTCGGTCAAGGGGCTCAGGCGTCCGCCCGCGCCGCCCGCGAGGACGAGCGCGAGCACCTGTCCCCTCGGCGTCTCCACGGAGCCGCCCTACCCGCAGCCGTAGGATTCAACCGTGGCTGAAGCCGTCCGAACGCGCACCGACTTCTACGCAGTCGAGGAGCTCCTGACCGTCGAGGAGCGCGAGGTGCGCGACCGCGTCGCGGAGTTCTGCCGGCGCGAGGTGCTGCCGGTCGTGAACGGCTACTGGGAGCGGGCGGAGTTCCCCTTCGAGCTCGTCCCCCGGATCGGCGCCCTTGGCATCTGCGGCGGGACGGTCGAGGGCTACGGCTGCCCGGGCCTGAGCCCCACCGCGGCCGGCCTCGTCAACCTCGAGTGGGGGCGCGCCGACGGCAGCGTCGGCACCTTTTTCGGCGTGCACTCGAACCTCGCCATGGGCTCGATCGCCGCCTTCGGATCGGAGGAGCAGCGCGAGCGCTGGCTGCCGCCGATGGCCCGTCTCGAAGCGGTCGGCGCCTTCGCGCTCACGGAGGCTGAGCACGGCTCGGACGCGGTGGGGCTCGAGACGCGGGCACGCCGGCAGGGGGACGGCTACCGCCTCGACGGCGCCAAGCGTTGGATCGGCAACGCCTCCTTCGCCGACGTCACGATCGTATGGGCGCGCGACGACGAGGGCGACGTGGGCGGGTTCCTCGTCGAGCGGGGGAGCGCCGGCTTCACAACCGAGGTGATGACCGGCAAGACCTCGCAGCGCGCGGTCTGGCAGACCGAGATCGCACTCGACGGCGTGTGCGTGCCCGCCGAGAGCCGGCTGCCGGGGTGCCACGGCTATCGCGACGTTGCGCGCCACCTCGCCTCCACGCGCTACACGGTCGCCTGGCGGGCGCTCGGACACGCCGAGGCGGCCTACGAGGCGGCCCTCGCCTACGTCCTCGGGCGGGAGCAGTTCGGCCGGCCGCTCGCCGGCTACCAGCTCGTGCAGGACCGGCTCGCGCGCATGCTGGCCGAGATCACCGCTATGCAGCTCCTCTGCCTTCGCCTGTCGCAGCTCGTGGACTCCGGACGGCTCACCGCCGGCATGGCGTCGCTCGCCAAGATGAACAACGCGGCCAAGGCGCGCGCGATCGTCGCCGAGGCGCGCGACCTCCTCGGCGGCAACGGCATCCTGCTCGAGCACCACGTCGCGCGCCACCACGCCGACCTCGAGGCGCTCTACACCTTCGAGGGGACCGACTCGATCCAGTCGCTCATCGTCGGGCGCGAGATCACGGGCAGCTCGGCGTTCGGCGGGTGAGGGTCGGGCAGGGTCGACGCGGCCGTGGCAGACGACATGGCGGCCGTCTGATGGAGAACCAACCGGCTTACCATCACAGCTCGCGGCGAACTCAACCGCGTGGTCGGTTCCCAGCTTCCGTTAAAAGCGGCTAATCCCTATAAAAAGTCCGCGAGATTATAGGGATTATGGCATGGTGAAGGGGTGATGAGCTTCGTCGATCTCGAACGCAGCTTCGGCGGTCAGCCGCCGCGTCTCGGCGTGGTCTTGTCGCGCATCGATGTCGGCCGCGGCCGAGAGGAGCTCTACCGCGACCAGTTGCCCGAACTGCTGCAGTCGCTCGCCAACCAGACTAGGGTCGCGTCGGTCAGCGCCTCGAGCGCGATCGAAGGCGTGACGGTCGACCCCGGCCGGGCCGAGCGGATCATCGAGGCTGGCTCGCAGGCACGCTTCCGCAACCGCAACGAGCAGGAGTTCGCCGGCTACCGGGACGCGATGGAGGCAATCATGAACGCCGAGCAGCAGGAGTCGCTGACGGTACCTCTGATCCTGAGCGTTCACCGGGATCTCTTCCGGCACACCGATGCCCGCGGCGGCTATCTCAAGACGGACGACAACCTGCTCGTCAGCTACGAGAAGGGCCATCGCGAGGAGCTCTTTGCCCCCCCACCGTGGCAGCGCACCGAATGGTTTCTGACCGAGCTTGTCGAGCGCTACAACGAGGCCGTCGACGATCACGTCGCACACTCGATCGTGCTCGTCTCGGCCTTCATCCTCGACCTGCTTGCGATCCACCCTGTCGCCGACGGCAACGGGCGCGTTGCGCGGATCCTGACGACGCAGCAGTTGCTCGCTCGTGGCTACGGGGTCTCTCGCTACGTCAGCGTCGAGCAACGGATCTACGACACGAAGAACGGCTACTACGACTCGCTCTACCGGTCGCAGCGCGACTGGCACGAAGGCGAGCACTCGATCTGGCCGTGGACGGAGTACCTCGCCGGTGTACTTGCCGAGTCGTACGACACGTTCGAGACGGGGATCGCCGCCGCACGCGGCCTCGACAGGCTCACGAAGCAGGAGCGCGTCCGCGTCTGGGCGCTCGAACACGCGCCTTTGGTCTTCCGGCTCCGCGATGTCCGCCGCGCCCTACCCGGCGTCAGCGACCCGACAATCGGGCTCGTGCTCCGTCGGCTACGCGACGAGGGGCTCTTCCGCTCGACCGAAGACGGCCCCAACTCGACCTGGCACAGGCTCTCACAAGGGGGTTAGATCCCGATAGCCGGCACGACAGCGGGTGTCGCGGTCGGAAGCCGGAACGCGATCGGGGCCGAGGGCATCGGCCCCCCTACGTCGTGCAAGTGCCCGCGCGACCAGCACCGCCCCTCGGCGTACTCGATCATCGCCGGGCGAAGCGGAACCTCCCCGGCCACGTGCATCGTCATCGTCACGCCCTCCTCCACGTCGAGCTGCGCGTGGAACGCGCCGACGAGCACGAGCAGCGAATCGCGCCTGTTCCACTGTTGCAGCAGACGCTCCGCCATCTGCCGGTCGCGCACCTGCCAGTCAGGAGGAGCCGGCTCGGGATCGAGTCGGTCAAAGAGGATCACCTGACCGAGCCTGTCCTCGTCTCGCAGCCGCTGAAGCAGGGCGAAGTGCCCTGCGGTGATGCGCCCGTCGCCGCAGAAGAACTCCGCCGAGTCACCGAGCGACCACAGCGCCTCGAGCCCGAGCGAGCCGCTCCGCACGAGTTCCTGCACGACGGGATCCATCTCCTCGTGCGACCACTCGAACGCGACGGCGTGCGTGTCGAGAGCAGTCGTCAGCGAGTAGAGGACGCCGGGTGTCTCCCGCACCCCGTGCGGCTCTCCGACGACGAGCATCCCCGACTCCCGGACGGCGGCCAGCGCGTGCTCGAGCGCGTCGGCTGCAAGCGCGGGAGGATCGAGTCGATGGGCCTCGATGGCCGCACGGAAGTCGGCCGGAGACCGGGCGATCATCGTGGCGACGATAGACTCCCCCGCGCATGAACCTGCGCGACACGCCTGACGAAGCCGCCTTTCGCGGTGAGCTGCGGGCCTGGCTCCGGGACAACCTGCCCGAGGAGCTGCGCGCCCACCGCGGCGGCGCCGGGCGCTTCGAGGAGCTCGGGCGCGCTTGGAGCCGCAAGCTCTACGAGGCGGGCTACGTCGGCCTCACCTGGCCCCGCGAGTACGGCGGTGTGGGCGCGCCCTACTCCCACCAGGCCATCTTCTTCGAGGAGCTCGCGCGCGCCGAGGCGCCGCAGCACATCGGCGTGATCGGGCTCGGCATGGCCGGCCCCACGATCATCGCGCACGGCACCGACGAGCAGAAGAGCGCCCACCTCCGGCGGATTCTCTCGGCGGAGGAGATCTGGTGCCAGGGCTTCTCCGAGCCGGAGGCGGGCTCGGATCTCGCGGGCCTGAAGACGCGCGCCGAGGAGCGCAATGGGGGCTTCGTCGTCAACGGCCAGAAGGTGTGGTCGTCCTTTGCGCACATCGCCGAGTACTGCCTGCTCGTCACGCGCAGCGACCCGGAGGCGCCCAAGCACGAGGGCCTCACCTACCTGATGGTGGACATGCGCTCCCCGGGCATCGAGGTGCGGCCGCTGCGCCAGATCACCGGCGAGGGCGAGTTCAACGAGATCTTCTTCACCGACGTCGAGGTGCCGCGCGAGAACGTCCTCGGCGAGGTCGGCCAGGGCTGGTCGGTGGCGATGACGACGCTCCTGCACGAGCGCGGCACGCTCGGCTTCGCGCTCACGGCCGCGCTCGAGGCGGCAGTTCTGAAGCTGATCGCGCTCGCGAAGGAACGCGGGGTCGTCGACCCCGGGCTGCGAGAGCGGATCGCGCGCGAGTGGGTCGAGCTCCAGGCGCTCCGCTACACGAACTACCGGGCGCTGACGAAGCTCATGCAGACGGGCATCCCGGGCCCCGAGGGGTCGATCACGAAGCTCCACTGGTCGGTGTCGAATCAGCGCCTGACGAAGCTCGCGCTCGAGATTCTCGGCCCCGAGGCGCAGCTCCTCGACGGCGGCGGCTACGCCGAGGGCTACTGGCAGTTCCAGCAGCTCCGCAGCCGCGGCAACACGATCGAGGCCGGTACCTCCGAGATCCTCCGCAACATCGTCGCCGAGCGCGTGCTCGGCCTCCCCAGGAGCCGCTGACCCGTGGACTTCGCCTTCACCGAGGAGCAGGAGTTGCTGCGCTCGCAAGCGCGCTCGTTCCTCTCCGACCGCTTCTCGCTCGAGGCCGTCGCCGAGAGCGAGGGCCGCTGGGATCCCGCCACCTGGGCCGAGGTGACCGAGCTCGGCTGGACGGGTGTCTCGATCCCCGAGGACAAGGGCGGCGCGGGGCTCGGCTTCCTCGAGGAAGCCGTCATCTTCGAGGAGCTCGGCCGCGTGCTCTATCCGGGCCCCTTCTTCGCCACCATCGCCCTGGCGCTGCCGGCGCTCGCCGAGCGCGCCGAGGCGGTCGCCGCCGGGGAGCTGACGGCGACACTCGCCTGGGCCGAGCCCGGTGGCCCTCATACGCTCACCGACCTCGAGGGCATCGCGACGGAGGCCCGTCCCGAGGGCGGTGCGTGGCAGCTCACGGGCGAGAAGGCGCTCGTCCCGGACCTCGGCAGCGTGCAGACCGTCGTCGTCGCCGCCCGCGGGCCTGACGGACTCGGCCTCTTCGCGGTCGAGGGAGGCACGAGGGAGAGCCTGCCGACGATGGACTCGACGCGCGCGCTCGGCCGTCTGCGGCTCGAGCGCGAGCCCGCCACCCTGCTGGTCGAGCCGGGCGCGGCGGAGGAGGTGCTCCACCGCACGCGCGTGCGTGCGCTCGCGGCGCTCGCCCTCGAGGCGGTCGGCATCGGCGCGGCGGCGACCGCACTCGCGATCCAACACGCGTCCACGCGCGAGCAGTTCGGGCGCCCGATCGGCGTCTACCAGGCAGTATCGCACTCGGTCGTCGACGCCTACGTCGGCGTCGAGCTCGGCCGCTCGCTCGCCTACTGGGCCGCCTGGTGCGTGGCCGAAGGGGACGAGCAGGCCCCGATCGCGGCGGCGGCAGCGAAGGCGCAGGTCGCCGACGCGGCAGTCGACGCCTGCGAGCGCTCGATCCAGGTGCACGGCGGCATCGGCTTCACCTGGGAGCACGTGCTGCACCGCCTCTACAAGCGCGCGCAATGGATCCAGTCCTTCGAGGGCTTCGGCCCCGTGCTGCGGGCCGAGGTGGCCGCGGCGCTCCTCGACGTCTCCGACGCCGAGTCGGAGGTGCTCGTCGAGCAGCAGACACTCGAGACGCAGGAGGTCGCCTGATGACACACGCATGGGGAGCGATCGACGAGCTGGGAGAGGGCCCGGGCTTCCGCAAGGTGCGCCAGGCGCTCGGCGTGACCGCCTTCGGGGTGAACGCGCTCGTCTACCCGCCGGGCGGTGAGGGCTTCTGGCACTACCACGACACCCAGGACGAGCTCTACCTCGTGCACCGCGGCACCGCGCGCTTCGAGATCGGCGAGGAGACGCGCGACCTCGGCCCGGGCGGCCTCGTCCACGTGGAGGCGACGACGCCGCGCAAGGTCTCGAACCCCGGGGACGAAGAGCTCGTGCTCTTCATCGTGGGGGGCAAGGACGGCTACGTCTCCCGCGACGGCCAGCTCGTGAATCCCGACGACGCCGAGCGCCGCGCCGCGCTCGGCAGCTCGAAGGGGCAGTGATGGACGGTCTGATCATGGACTACGAGCTGAACGTGCCCGCCATCCTGCGCCGCGCCGAGCAGCTCTGGGCCGACAAGCAGATCGTCACGCGCCTGCCCGACAAGAGCTTCCACCGCTACTCCTACGGCGACCTGGTGCGGCGGACGAAGCGGCTGTCGAGCGCGCTCGGCACCCTTGGTCTCGAGGAGGGCGACCGCGTCGCCACTTTCTGCTGGAACCACTACCAGCACCTCGAGGCCTATCTCGGCGTGCCGTGCGCCGGCAACGTCATCCACACGCTGAACCTGCGCCTGCACCCGGACGACCTGACCTACATCGCCGGCCATGCAGGCGACCGGGTGCTGATCGCCGACAAGGTGCTGTGGCCGCTCGTGGAGAAGTTCGTGGAGCGGGTCGACTTCGAGCACGTCGTGGTCGTCTCCGAGGACGGCGCCGTGCCCGACGGGACGATCGACTACGAGGAACTGCTCGAGCGGGGCACCGACGAGGGCTACGAGTACCCCGAGATCGACGAGCGCAGCGCTGCTGCCATGTGCTACACGTCCGGCACCACGGGTCAGCCCAAGGGCGTCCTCTACTCGCACCGGGCGATCGCGGTGCACACGCTCGCGCAGGCGATCAACGGCTCGCTCGGCCTGATGGAGCGTGACGTCACCCTTCCGGTCGTGCCGATGTTCCACGCCAACGCGTGGGGCTTCCCGTTCGTCTGCACGATGCTCGGCTGCAAGCAGGTCCTGCCGGGGCCGCACCTCGATCCCGTCAGCCTGCTCGAGGCGTTCGAGCAGGAGGGCGTGACGGTGACGGCGGGCGTGCCGACGATCTGGATGGGCATCCTCCAGGCGCTCGACGCGGATCCCGGCAGGTACGACCTCTCGCGGCTGCGCGCGATGGTCGTCGGCGGCTCGGCCGCGCCGCAGGCCATGATCGAGGGCTTCGAGCGGCGGCACGGGCTCAAGATCGTGCACGCCTGGGGTATGACGGAGATGTGCCCACTCGGGACGGTCTCGGAGCTGTCGAGCCGTGAGGTCGAGCTGTCGGAGGAGGAGCAGTACGCCTATCGAGCCAAGCAGGGCATCCCTGTGCCTTTCGTGGAGATCCGCGCCCGCGGCGAGGAGGGGCTCGTGCCGTGGGACGGGCAGGCCATGGGCGAGCTCGAGGTGCGCGGCGTCTGGATCGCGAGTGGGTACTACGATGCGCCCGAGGCCGGAGATCGCTGGACCGAGGACGGCTGGTTCAAGACCGGCGACATCGTCACGATCGAGCCGAACGGCTACATCGAGATCCAGGACCGCTCGAAGGACCTGGTCAAGTCGGGCGGCGAGTGGATCAGCACCGTGGCGCTCGAGAACGCGCTGATGGGGCATCCAGCCGTCGCCGAGGCGGCCGTGATCGCCGTGCCGGACGAGAAGTGGGCGGAGCGCCCCCTGGCGGTTGTCGTGCTGCGCGAGGGGCAGAGCGCCTCGGCCGAGGAGCTGCGCGGCCATCTCGAGGGCCGGTTCGCCAAGTGGTGGCTTCCGGACTCGTTCAAGTTCGTCGACGAGATCCCGAAGACCGCCGTCGGCAAGTTCCGCAAGACCGCGCTGCGAGAGCAGTTCGCCCAGGCGCCCGCGATCACCCCCTAGTGCAGGTTCAGGGCAACACGTTTCTCGTCACCGGCGGCGGCTCGGGTCTGGGGGCAGCCTCGGCGCGGGAGCTGGCGGGCGCAGGGGGCCGCGTCGTGATCGCCGACGTCAACTCCGAGGCCGGCGAGAGCCTCTCCCAGGAGCTCGGCGAGGCGGCGCGCTTCGTCGAGACGGACGTCACCGATACGGCGGCGGTCGAGGCGGCCCTCGATGCGACAGAAGGCCAGCTGCGCGGCGTGCTCAACTGCGCGGGCATTGGCTGGGCCGAGCGCGTCGTCGGGCGCGACGGCCCGCACGACCTCGAGCGCTTCATGCGCGTTGTGAGCGTCAACCTGTTCGGCACCTTCAACGTGATCCGGCTCGCGGCCGCCCGCATGGCGCGGAACGAGCCGACGGGGAGCGGCGAGCGCGGAGTGATCGTCAACACCGCCTCGGTCGCCGCCTTCGACGGCCAGATCGGACAGGTCGCCTACAGCGCGTCCAAGGCAGCCGTCGCAGGCATCACCCTGCCCGTGGCCCGGGAGCTCGGCCGCTTCGGCATCCGCGTCTGCACGATTGCCCCTGGCATCTTCGACACCCCGATGATGGCCCAGGCGAGTCACGAGGTGCGCGAGTCGCTGCACGCACAGGTGCCGTGGCCGCCGCGCTTCGGCCGTCCCGAGGAGTACGCCTCGCTCGCGCGCCACATCGTCGAGAACGAGCTGCTGAACGCCGAGACGATCCGGCTCGACGGCGGCATCCGCATGGCCCCCAAGTAGAAGGAGACGCATGGCGGACTTCGTGAAGGTTGAGCGCACGGGCGCGGTCGGCATCGTGACGATCGACCACCCGCCAGTGAACGCGCTGAGCGCGCAGGTGATCGCAGAGATCGAGGCCGCTGTCGACGAGCTCGAGGCAAACCCGGACGTCCGCGCGCTCGTGCTGTGCGGAGCCGGCGAGCGCGCGTTCATCGCCGGCGCCGACATCTCCGAGTTTCCGAGCCTCGACGAGGGAGTGGCGGAGGAAGGCTCTGCGCGCGGCGTGCAGAAACTCGCCGACCACCTCGAGTCGCTGACGAAGCCGGTGATCGCGGCGATCCACGGCTTCTGCCTCGGCGGCGGACTCGAGACGGCGCTCGGCTGCGACATCCGCATCGCAGCCGAGGATGCGAAGCTGGGACAGCCCGAGATCAAGCTCGGCCTGCTGCCGGGCGGCGGCGGGACGCAGCGGCTGCCGCGCGTCGTCGGTCCAGGGCGGGCGCTGCTGATGAACCTCGGCGGCGAGCCGATCTCCGGCGCGCAGGCGTACGAGTGGGGCGTCGTGGAGCAGGTGGTGCCGCGCGAAGGGTTGATGGAGGCTGCGTTGGCGGTGGCGCGGACGCTCGCCGAGCGGTCGCCGCACGCCGTGGCCCAGATCAAGCGGCTCGCGCGCGAGACGCGCGACGGGCCGCTGTCCGAGGGGCTCAAGCTCGAGGCCGAGGCCTTTGCGCGCTGCCTCGCGAGTGAGGACGGCCGGGAGGGCGTCGCCGCCTTTCTCGAGAAGCGCGCGCCGCAGTTCACCGGCCGGTGAAGGCCGTCGTCCTCAGCGAGACGGGCGGCCCCGAGCAGCTCGTCTATGGCGAGACGCCCGACGCCGAGGTGCAGCCGGGCCGTGCGCTCGTCCGCGTCCGCGCCACCGGGATCAACTTCCTCGACGTGCTCGTGCGCCAGGGCCGCTACCCGCAGCCGCCCGAGCTTCCGACCGTGCTTGGCGCCGAGTTCTCGGGCGAGGTGGTGAGCGTGGGAGAGGGGGCGACCGGCGTGACCGCCGGGCAGCGCGTGATGGGGCTGACCGGGACCCAGGGCGGCGGCTACGCCGAGCTCGTCGACGTCGACCCCGCGTGGCTCGTGCAGCTGCCCGAGAACGCCTCGTTCACCGAGGGCGCCTCCTTCCTGATGGCCTTCCTGACCGCGTGGCTGCCGCTCACGCGCCAGGTGGTGGTGCGGCCGGGCTCGACCGTGCTCGTCCACGCCGCTGCGGGCGGTGTCGGCAGCGCTGCCGTGCAGGTGGCGCGGCACCTCGGCGCCCGTGTCGTCGCCACGGCCGGCTCGGACGAGAAGCTCCAGCTCGCTCGAGAGCTCGGCGCCGAGGTGACGATCAACTACCGAGATGAGGGCGACCTCGCCCGGCGCGTCCGCGAGGAGGCCGGCGGCATCGACGTCGTCGTCGACCCCGTCGGCGGGCCCGTCTTCGCCGAGAGCCTGCGGATGCTGCGTCCCCTCGGCACCGTGATCGCGATCGGCTTCGCCGGCGGGTTCTGGGAGCCGCTCGACCCGGCGCTCCTCGTCGGCAGGAACATCGGCGTGCAGGGCTTCTACCTCGGCCGGCTGATGGGCTTCGATCCCGATCTGGTGCGCGAGGCCGTCCGGGAGCTCGTCGAGCTCTGGCAGCAGGGCGCGCTGCGGCCGGTGGTCGGTGCAGAGTACCCGCTCGCCCAGGCGGCCGAGGCGCATCGGCTGGTCGAGGAGCGCCGCAGCGTCGGCAAGGTGCTCCTGACCGCGTGAGGGGCACGGCCCTCGTCACAGGCGGGGCTTCGGGGATCGGTCGCGCCATCGTGCGGCGGCTCGCGGCGGAGGGCATGACCCTGCTCGTCGTCGACGTGGACGAGCCGGCGGGGCGCGAGGTCGCGAGCGAGGTCGGCGGCGCGTTCGTGCGCGCAGATGTCTCGAGCACCCGCGACTGGGAGCGCCTGGCCGGCGAGGCCGGGCCGCTCCGGCTCGCCTGCCTGAACGCGGGTGTCGGAACGGCGACGGCGGACGTGACGGAGCTCTCGGACGAGGAGTACCGGCGCGTGCTCGGCGTCAACGTCGACGGCGTCGTCTTCGGCGTGCGGGCGCTGGCGCCCCTGCTGGAGGGTGGCGGCGGTATCGTCGCCACGGCCTCGCTCGCCGGGCTCGTCCCGATCGACGGCGACCCGATCTACGGCCTCACGAAGCACGCGGTGATCGGGTTCGTGCGCAGCGTGGCGCCGCAGCTCGAGCGCCGGGGCATCGCCATTACGGCCGTCTGCCCTGGGATCGCCGACACGCCGCTCGTCGGCGCCGCGGCGCGCGCGCAGCTCGACGCGGCCGGTTTCCTGCTGCTCCAGCCCGAGGAGGTGGCGGGGGCCGTCGTCGTCGCGGCAGAGAGCGGCCAGACCGGACAAGCGTGGGTGTGCCAGCCCGGCCGCGAGCCCCTCCAGTTCCGCTTCCCGAACGTCCCGGGGCCACGCACGCCGGGCGCCGAAGGCCTGCGCCCACCGGTCGATGCGGAGGCCTTCACGCGGTGAGACCGCTCGCGGGCGTGACGGCCGTCACCCTGGCGGTGAACACGCCGGGGCCGGTGGCGGCAGCGCGCATGCGGGAGCTCGGCGCCGAGGTGACGAAGGTGGAGCCGCCGGCCGGCGACCCGCTCGAGCTCGTCAGCCGGAGCTGGTACCAGGAGCTCCGCGCCGGCCAGACGATTGTCCGGCTCGACCTGAAGACGAAAGGGGGACGGGCCGAGCTCGGGGGGCTGCTCGAGGGAGCCGACGTCCTCCTCACCTCGCACCGCCCAGCCGCGCTCGAGCGCCTCGGCCTCGCCTGGGGGGGACTCCACGCGCGGCACCCGCGCCTCGTCCAGGTGGCGATCGTCGGGCATGGGGCGCCCGATCAGCACGTGGCCGGACACGATCTCACCTACCTCGCCGCGCGCGGCCTGCTCGCTCCGCCGGAGCTGCCTCGCACGCTGATCGCCGATCTCGGCGGCGCCGAGCGCGCGGTCAGCGCCGTGCTCGGGCTCCTGCTCACGCGCGAACGCGGGGAGGAGGCAGGCTACTTCGAGGTCGCGCTCGCCGAGGCCGCTGACTCCTTCGCCGCGCCGCTCAGACACGGCCTGACCGCGCCGGGCGGCGTCCTCGGCGGCGGCCTGCCCGTCTACGGCCTCTACCGCGCGCGGGAGGGCTGGATCGCCCTCGGGGCGCTCGAGCCGCACTTCCAGGAGGGGCTACGGAACGGGTTGGAGCTGGCCGAGCTCACGCGGGAGGGACTCGAGCAGGCGTTCGCGGCGAGAGTTGCGGAGGAGTGGGAGGCCTGGGCGCGGACACGCGATCTCCCGTTGGAGGCGGTCCGTGGCGGCTGAGCTCGAGGAGGCCCACGCTGCTCTCGAGCGCGCGATGGCGCACGACCGCTCGGGGCGCGAGCGCGAGGCGATTCCGCACTACCGGAGCGCCCTCGCCGCCGGCGGGCTCACGGTCGGGGAGGAGCAGGAAGCCCTGCTCGGTCTCGGCAGCAGCCTGCGGGTGCTCGGCGAGTACGAGCCCGCGCGCGAGGTGCTGGTCGCCGCGCACGAGCGGTTCCCGGAGTACCGGGCGTTCGAGCCCTTTCTCGCCATGACACTCCACAACCTCGGCCGCCACGACGAGGCGACGGAGCTGCTCCTGCGCTGTCTGGCGGAGACGAGCGCCGATCCGTCGGTGAGCCGCTACCGGCGTGCGCTCCTCGCCTATGCTCCGCGCCTGGACGAAAGGTGGGGATAGTGAACCGCCGTATCACGCTCGCCGCCCGCCCGGTCGGCGAGCCCACGGAGGCCGACTTCGCGCTCGTCGAGGCCCCCGTCCCCGAGGTCGGGGACGGCGAGGTGCTCGTGCGGACGCGCTGGCTCTCGCTCGATCCCTACCAGCGCGGGCGCATGAGTTCGGCGCGCTCGTACGCCGCCCCGGTCGAGCTCGGCGAGGTGATCACCGGGGAGGCGGTGGGGGAAATCGTGGAGAGCCGCACACGCCGGCACAGTCCGGGCGAGCTGGTGGTCGGCCCCTTCGGGTGGCAGGAGTGGGCGACGGCGCGCGCGGGGTCGCTGCGCCGGGTGGGGGAGGGAGCGCCGCCCTCCACGGCCCTCCACGTGCTTGGCATGACCGGCCTCACGGCCTACTTCGGCCTGCTCGACGTCGCCCGGCCCCGGCCCGGCGACACCGTGGTCGTCTCCGCGGCGGCGGGCGCGGTCGGGCAGGTGGCGGGGCAGCTCGCGCGCCTGGCCGGGTGCCGCACCGTCGGGCTCGCCTCGGCCGGCAAGCTCGAGGAGCTGACCGAGCTCTACGGCTACGACGCCGCGCTCGACTACCGCAGGGACGATCTCGGGACGGCGCTGAAGGCGGCGTGCCCGCGCGGCGTGGACGTCTACTTCGACAACGTCGGCGGCGCGGTCTCGGACGCCGTCTTCCGGCGGCTGGCCGTCGGCGCGCGCGTCGCCGTCTGCGGTCTGATCTCGCAGTACAACCTGGCCGAGCCGGAGCTCGCGCCGCGCAACCTCGGCTTTCTGATCGTCAGCCGCGTGCGCATGCAGGGCTTCCTCGTGACCGACTACCGGCACCGCTTCGACGAGGGCCTCGAGCGGCTCTCCCGCCTGCTCGAGGAGGGGCGGCTGCGCTACCGCGAGGACGTCGTCGAGGGGCTCGAGCAGGCACCCCGCGCCTTCATCGGCCTGCTGCGC
>Ga0136617_10004033_pt1 | contig 13140 bp, 7 predicted proteins | sample AntDrymUQ3222106_2_FD_129672 | JGI IMG/M metagenome (GOLD analysis project Ga0136617, IMG submission 129672) | Polar desert sand microbial communities from Dry Valleys, Antarctica - metaG UQ322 (21.06) | ecosystem: Environmental > Terrestrial > Soil > Desert | place: Antarctica: Dry Valley...
CGCCCGGCGAGTACAACGTCACGATCACCGCCCAGGAGATCCTCGGCCGGGCCATCGGGATCATGACCGACCAGATCATCGTCGAGGCTGACAACGCGTGGGACGTCCACGAAGAGTCGGTTCGCCTGCCGCTGACCGACATCGCCGCCAGGGACCCGGACGGCGGCCCGATCTTCATCCTCGTCGACGGCCTCGACGACGCCGTGACGTTCCGGCAGCCGAACATCGTCGACCTGCTCGCCCGCTCGACGGACCTCCCGGAGCGGGTGCGGTTCCTGCTGACCTCCAGACGCGAGACCCGGGTCCTGCAGGCCTTCCCGGCATCGAGCGGCGTTCGCGTCGTCCAGATGCCGGATCCGGCCAGGCGCGAGGCCAACGACGACGACCTTCGAGCGTACGTCAGGACACGCATGTCTGAGCCGAATGTCCAGGCCTGGGCCGGCCGGGCGGGCCTCGAGGCCGAAGCTTTCGTCGACCACCTCGTGGCGCAGGCGGATGGCAACTTCCTGTTCACGCAGTTCGTCCTCGACAGCCCGCCGCCGGCCGACGGGGATCCCCGGCTCGTCCCGACGGGGCTGGAAGCGGCGTACGACGAGTTTCTCGCGCGGGTCCTGCCCGGCATGTCGGCCTACGGCGGCGATCCGACGTGGGAGGGGGCCGTCAAGCCGGTGCTCGGCGCCCTGGCCGTCGCGGTCCCGGCCGCCCCGGAAAAGGCGCTGCCGCGCTGGCTCGGCGGGAAGGGCGACGTCCCGCAGGCGCTGGCGACCGTGGGGCAGATGACCGAGTGGATCGACGAGGATGGCGGCGCGCGGCGCCTCTACCACCGCTCGCTCGCCGACTTCCTGGCGGCAGAGTCGCTGCCCCCGGTGGCGGGCGAGCCGCAACCGAACCGATTCTTCGTCGCGCCGCGCGAGCGCCACCAGGCGATCGCCGACTACTACCTCGGCGCGATCGAGACGGAGTGGGGCGGGGACTGGTCGCAGTGCGACCGGTACGGGCTGAAGCGGCTCATCGCGCACCTCCACGCCCTGCATGCGATGACCGAGGGCCGCGCCCCGCGCGCGGCACTCGCCGAGCGCCTATGCGAGCTTGCCCTCGATCCGGGCTTCCAGGCCGCGCAGCGGAGCGTCCTGGGTGACGGGAGCGCCACGATCGAGTCGATCCGGCTCGCCCTCGAGGCCAGCGCCGACACCGGCGACCCGGCGGCGATCCGGGACCGGATCCGTCGTGTCGCGGAATCCTGGGAGCCGGAGATGCGGGCCGACGCGGCACGAGCCCTCGCGGAGCTGGGCCGCACCGATCCGGGCAACGCGCTGGACGAGCTCAAGGCCCTCGTCAGGTGAGCGACGCGAAGCAGGAAAGCCGCCGGACCGCGTTCAAGGCCGCCTACCTGATGGGCGACCAGGGCCGCGAGCTCTTCATCTGGCTGGCCGGCCAGGATCTGCCCGCCGCCCGCCGCGCGGCGGTGCTGAGCCTGTACCTGCGCTGGCGGCGCGATCGCCCGTTCGTGTTCGGACTGCTCGACGACCTGGCACGGGACGTCGGTCTGCCGCCGTTCGGTCGCCGGGGTCGCGTCCTGCGCTTCCTGGGCGACCTGTCGATCACGATCTACATCAACCACCCGGACGACGACGAGGTGATCCGGCGGACGAGCCTGCTGTGGCGCCGGGTCCTGCGCGGTCGGCTGCGGCTGCACCGGCTCCTGTTCCTGATGCGCGGGCCGATCCTCGGCCACATCCAGGCCATCATCTCTGCGCGGACGCTCCGGACGGCGGTCCTCGCGGAGATCCAGGACCCGGACGCGCTCTTCCACCAGTCCGCCGAGGCGCGGGAGCGCTTCCTGCGCATCGTGCCGCTCGTGGACCCCGGCGAGAAGGTCGGCACGGACGCGCAACGCGCCGATGTCGCCGCGCTGCTCGAGTCGGAGATCCTGATCCACCGCGTGCTCGCGGCGCTGGTCATCGCGATCCACGCCGTGCGCGATCCCGAGCGCATGCGACGGTTCGTCGACGACCTGTGGCGGCAGGTCGGCGCCCAGGGTCGCATGTGGTCGACGCTGGCCTATGCCGTGCCGTTGCCCGGCACGCCCGAGGCGTGGGTCGAGCAGCTCGAGGGGATGACCCGGCGGCTGATCGAGGAGCACCGCGCCACGTTCCTGGGTCAGGACGACCCGCTCCTCGCCCGGTTCGACATCGTGCTCCTGCCGCTTGGTCTCGCCTACGGCAAGCGCGGAGGCGGCATGCCGCTCTTCCAGGAGCTGCTCGAGCGCGGTCTCCACGAGGACCCGCCGGTTGCGGTTCGCGTCATCCGCGGTCTCGCCGCCGTCGGCGTGTACTACCCGCACGCCGTGTTCGAGGTCCTGCGGGTCTGCGCGGACGACCTCGACCGGCCGGAGACGGCGGAAGCGTTCGTCGACGCCATGGCGGCGATGCGCGCCCTCCACTTCGACGCGGTCGACCTCTTTCTCCAGCAGGTCGGCGTCCCGGACGCCATTCGCGACCGGGTCTCGAAGCAGGAGACCTCACAGCTCGTCTCGCGCTGCGTGCACTGGATCGGCTACTACAGCAACGCGGTCCACGAGGGCCTCAACTACCCGATCATGCGCAAGGCGCTGCTGATCGACGCCCTCGAGTCGCTCGGCAGGGCGCGGCGTGCCTCCGACTTCACCCGTGCGCACACGCCCACTCTCTTGAACCTGCTCGAGGCGACCGATTTCGAGCTGATCCGCTGGACGAAGCGTGATGCCTGAAGCGCAGCGCGCCCTCGGCGGCCGTGCGGTGACCGCGTCCGACGCCGTTGCCGGTGTGGCGACGCTCGTCCGCTTCTCGGCCCTGGGCGGCTCGATGATCCTGCCCCTGGTCGGCGTGGCGTCGGCCGCCGGCGGGTCGTCGCTGCCGACGGTCGTCTTCGGGGCGGCGGTGGGCGCCGGCTTCCACGTCTTCGCGTACGTGCTCAACGACGTCGTCGACCTGCCGATAGACCGAACGGACCCGCGCCGGGCTCGCAGCCCGCTGGTGGCCGGCGTCGTCGGCACGCCGGCGGCACTGGCGCTTGCCATTGCGATGCTTGTCGTCGCCATGCTGGCCGCGGCCCAGGCCGGGATCGCCGCTGTCGCCGCTCTGGGCGCGGCCGCCCTCGGACTCGCGGCCTACGACCTGCTCGGCAAGCGGACGCGCTGGCCGCTCCTCGCCGACGTCGTCCAGGCGATCGGCTGGGCATCGCTCGTCCTGGCGGGCGCCTGGCTGGCCGGGAGTCCGACGCCGCTGTCCCTCGCGCTCGCCGCGTACGTCATCGGGTTCATCGTGCTGGCCAACGGGGTCCACGGGGCGCTCCGCGACCTCGAGAACGACACGTCCCACGGCGCCGTCACGACCGCGGCGATGCTCGGCGCGACCGCCACCCCGGACGGTCGTCGCCATTTGCCGCGACGGGTCATGGCGTACGCCCTGGCGCTCCAGCTCGCGCTGCTGGCGGTCACGGGCGCCGCGATCCTCGTGGCGAACGGGTCCGCCACGGCGCTGGTTCCATCCATTGCGGCCGTGCTCCTGCTGGCCGCGGCCGCCCGCGCGAGGACGGACGCGGACCTGCTCGCCGCCGGGATGCTCCACCTCATCGTCGCGCTGACTGTCCCGATAGCCCTCGTCGCCGGCGGGTCCCAGCCGCTCGTGACGCTGCTGGTCGCGATCTACATCGTCCCGCTCCTGAGTCACGGCTGGCTGCCGGGGGCGCTCGGCTGGGGCCGGCGGGCCGCGGCGCAGGCCGGCCGGTACGCCGCCGATCTCCTCGTCCTGACCCGACCGCACAACAGTCTCGCCGCCGGCCTGGCCGTCGTCGCGGGTGCGCACCTCGGCGGCCGGGCCGACCTCGTCGCGGAGCCAGTGCTCCGGGCTGCCCTCGTTGCCGCGCTGGTCGTCGCTGCGACCAACGTAGCCAACGACCTGGCGGACGTGACCGAGGACCGGGTCAACCGGCCGGCGCGACCGCTGGCCGCGGGACGCGTCTCCCGGCGGGCGGCGGCGGTCCTGACCGCCGCCCTTGGTTCGGGCGCACTGCTCCTCGCCGCCACGCTTGGCCCGACGCCGGCGGCCGTCGCCGTCCTGTTCGCGGCCGCGGGCCTGGCCTACTCGCGGCATCTCAAGGGCGCGCCGCTCGTCGGGCACCTCGTGGTCGCGTCGCTCTCGGCCGGGACACTCGGCTTTGGTGCGCTCGCCCTGGCGCGGCCGACCACGGCCGTTGCCATCGGGCTGACGTTCGTCTTCGTGTCCGTCCTGTCGTCCGAGCTGCTCAAGGGCACCGCCGACCGCGACGGCGACCGAGTGGCCGGCCGGGCGACCCTCGCCACCCGCCTGTCGGTCGAGCGCTGCCTGCTGCTCCACCGGGCGCTCGTGGTGGCGCTCCTCGTACTCGTCCTGGCGCCGTCCGTCGTCGGCACGGCGGCCCCGGCGTTCCTCGTGGCGAGCTTCGTCGGACTCGTCCTGCCCCAGCTGGCCGTGCTGGTCCGTCTCCGCGGCGTAACCCATCCGGCCGAGATCCGCACAGTGCTGCCGTTGACCAAGCTGACCTGGTTCACCGGGCTCGCGGCGCTCCTATTCCTGGTCTGAGCGAAGGAGATCAACGATGCCGATCCGCACGTGGCACGAGTTCGATCTGGACGCAGGCTCGCCGAAGCTCGACGAAACCGGTCTGCGCGGGCTGTCGGTCCGCCTCCTCGGGTCGCCCGCGGGTGCCACCGATGCGCTCGGCCGCAAGGCCAGTCCCGTGACCGCAGCCGCGATCAGGGAACGCCTCGGCCTCCTCGAGACGCGCGACCTCGATGAGGACGGCCTGATCGCGCTGGGCGCCGATCTGGCCGACCTGCTCCTCCCGCCCGGGATCCGGGAGCTGCTCGCCCGGTCGCTCGATGGCCTCGGCCAGGACGAAGGGCTGCGGGTCCGGCTCCGGCTGGACCCCGCTGTCGCCGACATCCCGTGGGAGTACCTGTGGGTTCCCCGGCAGGGCGGGCAGCGTGACTCGACCGGGTTTCTGGCCCTCGATCCGCGCATCTCCATCGTTCGCGACGAGACCGTGACGGGCCGGGTCGCCGCGGACGACGGGCCACGGGAGCGGCGGGTCGTCGCCGTCCTGGCCAACCCCGCCATTCCGGGTACGCGGCCACTGAAGCTCGACGCGGAGCGGGTGAACCTGGAGACGGCCCTCGCTGGCGTACCGGGGATCTCGGTCGACGTGCTCCCCGAGGCCACGCTCCGCGGTCTGACCGACCTGCTCCTCGACGGCGCGGACGTGTTCCACTTCGCGGGGCACGGCCTGGAGGACACGCTGATCCTCGTGGGCGACCAGGACAAGCCGTGGCCCATGCCGGCCGGGCAGCTCGCGATCAACCTCCGGGCACGCCGGGTGCAGCTGGTCGTGCTTGGGGCGTGCGACTCCGGCGAGCGCGATCCGCGCGACCGGTGGAGCGGCGTCGCGACCCGGCTCATCGCCGACGGGATCCCGGCGGTCGTCGCGATGCAGTACCGGATCAGCGACCGGACGGCGATCGCCTTCGGCGAGCGGTTCTACCAGGCGCTGGCCGCCGGCTGGTCGCTCGACGAGGCCGTCGCGGCCGGTCGGCTCGCGATCTTCAACGTGACCACCGGCGGCGCCGCCGATCCCCGACGGGCGCGGTTGTGGCGGGACTGGGGCGTGCCCGTCCTGTACCTGCGCCCGGACGCCGCCGTGTCGCTCGCATCTGTCGCGGGCGTAGCGGAGCGGGAGCGGCTCGAGGAAGACCTGGTCTCGACCGTCCGGGTTCGGACGGCGGACGTCATGCAGGGCGGGCGCGTCACCGGGGTCAAGGGCGGTTCGGGCGTCGTGGATGTGGAGGTCGTGACCGGGGACGTCCACGGCGAGGTCACGGGTCTGGATCGCGCGGAAGGCGCCGGCGCAGACGTTGACGTCACCGTGAGGAACGTCGAGGCAGGCGGCGAGGTCATCGGCGCCTCGCTCGACACGGTTGGGGCACGGCGCCGGTCGCGCCGGCAGGCCCCTCGAGCCTCAGGGGAGGAGGAGCCATGAGCAGCGCATCCCCGATCGGCGGCATCCAACGCCGGACGATCCCCCCGAGCATCGTCGAACGAACCGAGGGCTTCGCGGGACGCGAGTGGGTGGCGGACGAGGTGGCCGACTGGCTCGTCGACGGGAACGAGCGTTTCCTCGCGATCACCGGTGAGCCGGGCTCCGGCAAGACGGCACTCGCAGCCTGGTTCGCGGGCGCTGGCCCCGCTCCGAAAGAAGCTGTCGCCGCCACCACGCTCGAGCGCGTCCGAGGAGCCTGGACGGCGATCCACTTCTGCATCCCGCGCGAGGCCGGAACCGTCGACGGGGAGTCATTCGGAGCTTCGATCGCGGGTCAGCTCGCCGCGGGCCTCGGCGACCAGTACCTCCCGGCGGTCGTGCGGGCCAACGATGCACCTCTCAACGCGCTCGTGAAGGTGCAAGGAGACGTCTACGGCACCGTGATCGCTGCGCAGATCAAGGAGCTGGTGATCGCCAGGCAGTCCCGCGCCGACACGGCGGCGCACGTCAGCGCCGTCTGGCGGGGCGCCGTCCGGCTGCCGCTCCAGGAGCTGGAGAAGACCCCACCCGGTCCCAGGGTTCTCATCCTCGTCGATGCGCTGGACGAAGCGGCCCGCGAGCCGGATCCCAACATCGTGACGCTCCTCAAGGATGCCAACGACTTCCCATCGGGCGTCCGCTTCCTCGTGACGATGAGCACGAAGCTCAACGCCCGCGAGCTCTTTCCCGGTGCCCGGATCGTCGACTTGTCGAGCCCTGCGTCCGAAGGCAACGCGAACGACGATGTGCGGGCCTACCTTCGCGCAGAGCTCGACCCCTCGAGGGAGGTCGAGGATCGCCTCGTGGCGGCCGCGTCGGGCAACTTCCTGTACGTCCACTTCTTCGTCGAGGAGGTCCGCGCCGGCACACGGTCGCTCGACGACATCGAAGGCCTGCCGCGCGGCCTGTATCCGCTCTACAGCCGGTATCTCGACCGCCTTACCGGCACTGATCCCGGCCTGCCGCCGCGGACGAAGTGGGAACGTGACCTCCAGCCGCTGATCGGCTGCATCAGCGTCGCGACCCCGTCCGCGCCGGGTGCCGTCCTCCCCCTTTGGCTGCGCAAGGACGCGGGCCGCGTGAACCGGCTGCTCGCCGATGCACGGCAGCTGACCGAGGTTGACCAGTCGCCGGACGGTCTCGGCCACCGCCTCTACCACCGCTCGATGAGCGATTACCTCGCCGCCACGGAGTACGGCACTGGCGGCGACGCGACCGTCAACCGCTACCACACCCCGCCGCAGGCACAGCACGCCCGGATTGCCGGGCACTACCTGGCCAACTTCGAGGGCCCAGCGTGGCGACAGGCGGACTCATATGGCCTCCGCCACGTGGGCCGCCATCTCGCCGCCTCGGCCGCGGAGGCGACGCTTCCGGTCGAGCGGCGGCGGCGCACGGCGGATCTCTACCGGACCATTCTCGATCCGGACTTCCAGGCGGCCCAGAAGGCGGGGCTCGGCGACCTGCACTCGACGCTCGCCGACCTGCGGCTCGGCGTCGAGACCGCGCTCGCCGGGGACGAGACCGTTGCGCTCCTGCGCTGCGTGGCGGGCTACCGCGGGGTGGCCCGCGCCGGCGCGATCGCCGAGGGCATCTTCGACGCGGTTGATCGCGGCGACTTCGCGACGGCCTTGCGAGACGCCGAGCACTACGGCCCACCGCCCCGCCCCCGCGGACGATGGGCGCGCGTCCTCGACGCCTGGATCGCCTGGCACGCGGCCCGCAACGGCCGAGCGGACGAGGCGCGCCGGGCCGCCGAGGGCGTCGTGGGCCAGTGGCGTACGTTCGATTCGGAGGCCGAGCCGCTCTACTGGCAGCTCTGCCGGGCGCTCATCGTCCGGGCCGGCCGCGCGCTGGCTGCCGCGGGCGGCGACCCGGATGCGATGCTTCGCGCGTTTCCCCAGGAGCACGCCGCGCTGACCGCCGAGGTCGCCGCGCCGCCCGCGCCGCCCGCCTCCGACGCGGACATGGCCAGCCTCCTCATCAACCTCGCGTTCATGCTGGAGCAGTTCGAGATCCAGCTCCGCGAGGATCCGTACGAGGCGGTCGAGATGCCGTTCGCCAACGCCGAGGCCCAGACGTGGCAGGCGATGAGCCTGCGCGCCGCCCTCATGGCCCTCGCCGCTCGCCCTGAGGGCCGGGCGGGCATCGACCGGACGCTGGGACCCACCCTGAGCAACCCCTACGCACGCTACCGCGACATCGGGCTGGTGGCGCTTGGCGGCGCCGTCGTGGCCGTGCCGGACGACGCGTGGGCCGACGGCCGCCTGCGCTCGATCCTGCTCGCCGGTCTCGACGCCGAAGGCGTCACCTTCACCTTCGACCTGCCGAGTGTGCTCCAGGCCGAGTGCCGTCGCCGGGGCCTCGAGGACGTCCTCGGGCCGTACCTCGAGCAGGCTCGCGCTCTCGTTGCGGCACCGGACCGCTGGTCGACCGGTCTGCGTGCGCTCAACGCCGAGGCCGCCGCGCGTCTCGCCGTGGGTGATCGGGACGGCGCAATGGACACGCTCGTCGAGGCCTCACGGCTGGAGGTCGGCTTCGCCGGCTACGCGAGCGGGGCGTACCTGGCCCTGGCCAATCGATGCATCGAAGTGGGCCGTTCGGAGGCGGTGTGGCAGTCCATGTGGGGTGCGCACGGCTGGACGCTGACGGACCTCGCGGCCGAGCACGCCCGGAAAATCCTCGACGAGGACTTCCGCCAGGAGCGCATCGCGCTCGTCGAGCGCTACGCTCAATGGCTGCGCGAGCCCCCGCCGGACATGGCGGCCGTCGAGACGTTCATGGGCGTGACGCCGGACCCGGACGCGCGACGGGCCTACAAGGACTTCGCGTCGGCCCACTGGGCGGCAGCCGGGAGCGCCGAAACGCGCGAGTGGCTCGCGTCGCTCGTGCCGATGGTGCTCGAGGACACGACGACGCTCGACACGATCCTCGCGCGGTTCATCGCGTCACGCATGCCCGGTCTGCCCGACCGCGAGATCACGGACGCAGCGGTCGTGGTCGCAACGGGCCTGACCAGCGGCCGCCCGTGGGACCTCGGGATCAACCTGGAACGACCCGAAGCCCGCTGAGGCACCAAATCGCCCGGAACATGTGATCCGGCAGTTCCCGGTGCATCGCTTGCAAGATCGTTGCTACCGAGGTGTTTGCCGCCACCGCATGACGCTGTAGGCCAGCGTCGGTGTCGTCAGGCTGGCAACAGCTGCGTATCGCGCGGTGGCCCACTGCGCGGATGCCCGCCCGGACGGTGGCGTTGAGCCTTGACCACCAGCATCGCCGCGTCGGCGCGCGCCGTGAGCACGTCGGCCGTGTCAGTCTCGGTAAGGACCGCAAGTCCCACGCTGATCGCCACTCCTGCGGTCCCGAGCGCCCCGCGAATCGCATCGAAGCGCCGCTCAGCTTCGACGACGTCGATGCCGGCGAGGCCGCATACGAACTCGTCTCCGCCGTATCGGACGATGGGGTCGAATGACCGCAGGCTTGTGCGGATCGTCCGAACGATCGTCTCCAGGACATGATCGCCGGCGGCGTGACCGTCACGATCGTTGACCGCCTTGAGGCCGTCCACGTCCACGAACGCCAGGACGAATCGCCCGTCGGCCCGCCGTGCTCGAGCTATCTCCTGGGCGATCGCCGTGCGGCCGACGCCTCGCCGATACGCGCCAGTGAGGTCGTCAAGGTGAGTCGAGCGGAGCTCAGCCTCGAAGCGCTCCCGCTCGGCGTCAAAGTTGACTCGCTCCGCTGCCGAACGGGCGCGCTCCTCTGACGCTCGGTCGCGCTCGGCAGCAGCCTGCGTGCGTAGGTCGTCAAGCTGCTTCAGCAGCGAGGCCTCGCGGTGCGCCGCTCCCCGGGCGAGCTCGCTGGCGTGCTCGTCGCGCTCATTGGCGGCCTGGTCTCGGGCGTCGGCGATCCGGTCCCGGAGCGCCGCCTCCTGCGTGCGTGCGCCTGCCGCCGCGCCGCGTTCGAGTCGATGCTGCCGCCGATTGAGTGTCGCCTTGAGCCGCTCGAAGCGAGATCTCGCGAAGGCCGTGCGCTGGGCCGAGGTCGGATTCTCCAAGGCAGCGTGGACCGCGTTGGCCACTGCCTGGTCGCGATCCGAGGCGAGCTGGTCCCAAACGGCGTCGGTTTGGTCGCTCGCCGAGCGCACCTGGTCCGCGTCAGATGCGGATTGGTCCCGGGTGGACGCGGTCCGATCGGCCGCCGCAAGCAGGCGGTCCACGTGCAAGGCTCGGAGGGCCTTGCCGATGAACCGACGCTCGAGCGGCGCTGGCTTGGACACGGACTCGGCCGTGTGTCGATCGTGCAAATTCAAATGGTCTGCCCCCGCCGCGCGCCGTCCGTAGTCTCTCAATGAACCAGACGCGGGTGCTTTCCCCACCCTACCACGCGCCAGTTGGAACACCTGTTCTAGATCGCTTCCACCGGCCCCTGACCGACAGGCCACTCGGCCCCTTCCATCGGGCCGCCCGGCACAGGGCCCGGAGGCCCGTTTCGCCGAGAGTGAGTGGCAGACACGAGACGAGAGCCAGATGCGCCCTCGAGTCGGGAGCACGAAAGGGTGCGAACGAGATGAACGGAACGACTGCTGCCAAGGCCCTTGCCGGCCTCCGCCTGTTCCTGGGATTTGGCTTCCTCTTTGCAGGCCTCAGCAAGCTCTTCACGATCGGCGCCAACACGCCGTTCACGTCGGCGGGCTTCCTCAAGTTCGGGACCGCGGGCTCGTGGCCCGGTGTGGCCGAGGCGGCCGAAGGTGCCCCGCCGGTCATCGTCAATCCGACACATGACCTGTGGCTCGCCATTGCCGGCAACCCTGCGCTCGTGTCAATGACCGACACCCTCATCATCGTCGGGCAGATCGCCATCGGCATCGCGCTCATGGTCGGTCTCGCGACCCGTTTCTCGGCGCTGATGGGCGGCCTCATGATGATCTTCCTGACCGTCGCCGCCTGGGACTTCGGTCACGGGCTCGTCAATCAGACCTCGCTCTACGCGGCGGTAGCCGTGTTCCTCGCCGCGACGCACGCCGGCAAGGTTTACGGCCTCGACGGGATGCTCGAGAAGGCCGCGGCCCTGCGCGACCACACGGCTACCCGAAGGCTCGCAGGAGCCCTCGCTTAAGGCTCATCCACAAGGTCCAAGCCACCAAGGAGACGCCGGGTCCCATTCGTGGCCCGGCGCCTTTTGATTCCTGGGTGGGAGCGCGAGAGGGCTGAGCCGCTCAGTGCCCGGCCCGCCGTTCGATGGCGCGGGCGCGGTCAGGCTCGTCCGAGGTCATGCGCTGCCCTGGCCAGGCGATCACGATGATCGGGATGGGCGATGCCGATCAGGGCAGCTGCCCGCTCGAGCATGCTCCGCCCGAAGAGCTCCGCCACCCCGAACTCCGTGACCACGCTCCGGACGTGGGCGCGCGTCGTCACGACGCCGGCGCCGGGCCCCAGGAACGGGACGATCCGGGAGATGGTCCCGAGGGCAGCGGTGGACGGCAGGGCGATGATCGCTCGCCCTTCATCGGCGAGAGCCGCACCACGGATGAAGTCCATCTGACCGCCCACGCCGCTGTAGATCCTCGAACCGATGGAATCGGCCACGACCTGTCCGCTGAGGTCGACCTCGATCGCGGAGTTGATCGCGGTCATGCGGCTGAAGGATCGGATGACGTGGGTGTCGTTGGTGAAGTCGACCGACCGCATTTCGACCATCGGGTTGTCGTCCACGAACTCGTACAGGCGCCGTGTGCCCATCAGGAAGGCGGTCACGATCTTGCCCCGGTTGCGTTCCTTGCGAGCGCCGGTGACCACGCCTGCCTCGACCAGGTCCACGACGGCGTCCGTGAACATCTCCGTGTGGACGCCCAGATCGCGGTGGCCGTGGAGCGCCAGGGCTGTCGCGGCCGGGATGGCCCCGATCCCGAGCTGGATCGTCGCGCCGTTCGGGATGAGCTCGGCGACGTTCTGCCCGATCCGTCGCTCGATATCGCCGATCGCGCTGCTCGAGTGCTCGTACGGCGGCATGTCCGCCTCGACCGCGAGGTCAATGTCGTCGACGTGGATGAAGCTGTCGCCGAGGGTGCGGGGCATGGCGCGGTTGAGTTGGAGGATGACGGTGCCGGCCGCCCGGATGGCGGCGTGCATGGCCTCGACCGAAACGCTCAGCGAGCAGAAGCCGTGGTCGTCGGGAGGCGTCGCGTTGACAAGGACCGCATCGACCGGCAGCGTCCCCCGGTCGAACAGGCGCGGTATGTCGGATAGAAACACCGGCACGTAGTCCGCTCGGCGGTCATTGACGGCGGCTCGTGCGTTGGCACCCACGAACAGGGCTCGGTGCCGGAAGTGGGGGGCCATCTCGGGTGCCAAGTGCGGACCCGGACCCTCCGTGTGGAGGTGGATGACGCCGACGTCGCGCAGCTCGGGAGCGCGGGCGACGAGTGCATCGAGCAGGACGGACGGCGTCGCCGCCGCGCAGTGGACGTAGACCTGCTGGCCGCTCTGGATACCGGCAACGGCCTCAGCCGCCGAGACGATCCGCATGACGTGCGGACCATCTCACAACGGACACCCGCGCAGGGGTCAGGCGGGTGGGCGAACGCTCCGCGCGGGGATGGTCGGCTCGACGTCGACCAGGCGATCCGGGCGATGGGTCATCGTCACGTACGCTCGCTCGAAATCGGTCCGGGCCCAGGACGGGCCGGAGACGACGACCCGATCCTGATCGCCGATCTCGTCGATCGTCCGCGCGTTGCGGCGAGGCTGCTCCGCGGGTCGTAGCGACCGTGGGCCATGACCGCCCCCGCAGAGCTCACCGTCGAGGTCACGTCGTGACGCATCGTCCCGTGATGCCCCTTGACGGCCCGACGGCGGGTGGGGAATGCGGATCACGCGTGAATCCGTGGAGCCGACACTCAGATTCGAACTGAGGACCTGCTGTTTACGAAACAGCTGCTCTACCGCTGAGCTATGTCGGCGCCGTTCAAGTATAGGTGCTGTCCAGGAACATCAGCTATTCGCACTCTGAGGAGCACGGCGTGGATCGTGCTCAAACCCGTAGCAC
>Ga0136617_10004034_pt1 | contig 13134 bp, 15 predicted proteins | sample AntDrymUQ3222106_2_FD_129672 | JGI IMG/M metagenome (GOLD analysis project Ga0136617, IMG submission 129672) | Polar desert sand microbial communities from Dry Valleys, Antarctica - metaG UQ322 (21.06) | ecosystem: Environmental > Terrestrial > Soil > Desert | place: Antarctica: Dry Valley...
CTGCTGTGTCGCGAGATCCCCGACGGCGACCCCGCGGCGATCTTCGCGCGCGCGCTGCATCTCCTCGCCCAGGACATCGGCAGGAAGAAGCTGGCCACGACCACGAAACCGCGCGCCACACGAGGAACGAAACAAGGCTCACGCGATATCCCGGCTCATGTGCGTCGCGAGGTCTGGAAGCGGGACGGAGGGCAGTGCGCCTTCCACGGAAGGGTTGGCCGCTGCACGGAACGGCGATTCCTGGAGTGGCACCACGTCCAGCCGTTCGGCCATCAAGGGCCGGCGTCGGTCGAGAACATCTCTCTCCGCTGTCGCGCCCACAACGTTTACGAGAGCGAGCTCGTGTTCGGTCGATTCGATCCTTCAGCCGTGCGCGAGCCGGCCGAAATGTATGCTGTTTCCGGGGAATTCGAGCCGTTCCGGAACGGGCGTGATTTCCCCGGAAACAGGGGGTTTGCGGTTCCGTATCCAGGATCGTAGCGGCTCAGGCTTTCTACGGCGCCGAAGAGACGGATCGTCATGGCACGAACGACGTGGGCCGACCTTGGCGCGTAGCCGGTTGCACGAGAGCGGCGCGACACGCTCCTCGAGCTAATCGAAGGCAATGAAGAAGAAGACGAGAAAGAACAGCAGGAACACCGACGCCGTGACAAAGGCGATGGCCCGCGCCGGCAGCTCGCGGTCCACGATATAGGCTTCTTCGGGGTCCATCGGATTGGCCTTGATCTCGATGGTCGACCCCACTGGCCAGCGGGCCATCTGCAAGCGCACCGCTCGCGGAACCGTGGAGCCGCGCGCGTACCCGGTCTGACCCAGGCCGTCCGCGGCGCCGACGAAACGGTCGACGTCCTGTCCCTCCAGCCGATAGCGGACGCGGTACTCGGCGAAGCCCGTGTCCCCGCTGGTCCTTACCCGGTGCTCGATCACTTCGCAGCGCAGGCGCGGCCATTTCGACTGCAGGGCCTGCCTCCGGCCGGTCCGGAGCATCGGCGCGATCAGGAACGCCGCCACCGCCACCAGGAGCGTGAGCCCCGCGATCTCCAGGATCACCGCGCGCTCACGTCAGAACGGCAGGCGGACCATCCCGTACACCCGCGCGCGATCCGCCCCCGGTGACGGCTGGAACGGCACCGCCAGGTCCACCCGCGCCCAGCCGCGGTTGAAGATCCGGTATTCGAGGCCGACCCCGGCGTCGGCCTTGAAGCCGCGGTCGGCGCGACCGCCGGGGCCCGTACCACCGCCGGCAGCGCCGCCCCCGCCTCCGCCCCAGGCCGACCCACCATCGGCGAACAACACCAGCGCGGGATATCGCGGGCGTGTCTCGATCGTCCACTCGACCGTCCCCAGCAGCGCCTGCTCGCCGACGAACTCCTTCAGCGCGTAGCCCCGCAGCGTCCCCAGCCCCCCTAGGGCGAGGACCCGCTGCGGCGGCGGAGTCCCGCGCGTGAGCCCGGTGAGCACGCGTCCCATCAGCACGTGGCGCGTCCCTACCGAGCGACTCGCACGCGCCTGGCCGGTAAGCCTCTGGAAAGAGAAGTCGCTGCCGAGACCGTCGGACGAGACCTCGTACGTCGCCTCCACGCGCGCCCCCTGCGCATGCTCGAACGGCGTCCCGTAGGGAGAGGAGAGAAGGAACGACTCCCTCTCCAGGTCGAACGAAGGGAAGAGAGCATCGTGTCGCACCCAACGCCCGGTGAAGAGCAACGAGCGCATCGTCCCCTCGCCCGCGGCGGGATTGGGACGCGGGCGGCGCGAGATGAACAGGATCCAGTCGTCGGCCACGACCGGCAGGCTGGCGTGCGTGTCGCTGCGGAAGTTGACCCCGAAGTTCAGGCGCGGGGTCGGCCGCAGGAACACGTAGGCCTCATCTCCGCGGCGCTGGAAATAGTCGTCCACGATGTGCAGCGGGATCGGGCGCCCCCGCGGGCCTTCGATGGGCCGTCGGCGGAAGAGGTCATCGGTGTCGGTGAGGTCGTGGCGCTCGTACCCCACGGTGACGAGCTGGTCGAGGCCGAACGACCGGCGCGCGCCCACCGCGTAGCGCCACGTGTCGGCGCCGAATCCATACGCCGCGCGGCCGTAGACGCTCAGGTGATTGCGCGAGGCGCCGCCGAACACGGTGACGTCGACCCCGAGCCCCGGCGCGGTGCCGTCCACGCGGTTGTGGAAGGGCGACGCGTCCGGCCCGCTCAGCAGCGGCCGCAGGCGGAACCGCCGGTGAACCACCCGCAACTGCAGGGTCGGGCCATCGGTGCCCTCGGCCGTCGTCCAGGGGGGACCGCCTTCGATGCGATAGGCGCCGCCGGTGGCCTCTTCGAGGCGGTCCATCGCCTCCCGCACCGTCTTGTCGCGCAACGGCGTCCCCGGCTCGATGCCGAGGATCTCGCGGATACGCGCTTCCTCGTCGCCCTCGAGCCCCTCGATGTCGAGGGCGGCCATCTTTCCTTCGTCGACGGTCAACGTCAGGCGGCCGGTTCCGGCATCGAAGCTCGGAACCACGCGCACGGCGAAGAAACACTGCGCCTCGTAATGGGCGCGCAGGCTGGCCGCGACCTCGGCGGGATCGCGATGGAACCGCCCGCCGGGCTTCAGCCGGATCGCCTTCAACACCTGCTCGCGCTCGAAGAAAGTCACGCCCTCGAGGACGATCTCGCGGAGGACGGGGGGATCCGGAGGCTGCAAGAGCGCGAGGGCGAGGACGACCGCGGGGATCACCGTCTCATTCTACGGGCCGCCGCGGGATATCATCGCGAACGACCATGAGCACGATCAGCGCCATCCTCTTCCTCGCCATCGCGGCCGCGCCCGCCGCCGCCCCGGGATCATCGGACGTCTACTTCGAGCAGACGACGGTCGCCTACGAGGAGGGCCGTCCGTCGGGCGCCGGCGTCGTCTCACGCGTCTGGTACGGCGGCAAGCGATTGCGGATGGAGGCGGGGGGAGTCACGCCCGCGCCGGCCCTGATCCTGAGGCTCGACAAGGGCAAGGCGTATCGCGTCGATCCCGCGGAGAAGACGGTCTCGGTCCTGGATGCGGATCGCTTGCGGACCCGCGGTCAGATGGATTCGGCCATGGCGGGCGAGCTGATGGGTGCGGACAACGCGCGCGTCACCACGACCCCGCTGTCCGGAGAGCGCACGATCGCGGGGCACAAGTGCAAGGGGTTCCGCATCAAGGGCGGCACCACGGTCATGGACCTGTGGGTGACGTCGTCGCTGCCCATCGGGATCGAGACGTTCGCCGGCTTCCTCGAATGGTCGGGCGCCGCCGATTCGCTCGGCCCATTCCTGGGCCAGATCCGGGCCCTGCCAGGCTTTCCCCTGCAGTCCCGCTCGCGGGTGACGGTGATGGGGGAAACGCACGAGACGGTGGCCACGGTGACGCGGGTCAAGGTCGGCGCCCACGACGCGGCGGTGTTCGAGCCGCCCGCGGGTTATCGGCTGGTGGAGGAGGCGAAGTGAGAATCCTGTTCGCGCTGGTCGGAAACGCCCTGGGCCTGCTGGCGACGACGATCGTCCCCGGCATCCTGTTCAAGGGCGACCTGCTCACCCTGGTGGTGGCCGGGCTGATCCTCGGGGTGTTCAACCTGATCGTGCGGCCGCTGGCGATGCTGATCTCGCTGCCGCTCTTGATCGTGACCCTCGGCCTCTTCTACTTCATCCTCAACGCGATCCTGCTCTGGGTCGCCTCGGCGGTCATCCCCGGCTACTCGATCGCCGGGTTCGTGCCCGCGCTCATCGGCAGCCTGGTGCTGATGGTCGTGAACTGGCTGATCGGGGCGCTGGTCAAGAAGTAGCTACACGCGGGAGGCGATGGCCTCCGCGATCTCCGTGGTGCCGGCGGTGCCGCCGAGGTCGCCGGTCAACTTCTTGCCCTCGCGCAGCACGGCGTTCACGGCCTCGCGCACACGGCGGGCGGCGTCGTTCTCGCCGATGTGCTCCAGCAGCATCGCCGAAGAAAGGATCAGCGCCATCGGGTTGGCCTTGTTCTTCCCCGCGATGTCGGGCGCGGTGCCGTGCACGGCCTCGAAGACCGCGGTCGTCTCGCCGATGTTGGCCCCCGGGGCCATGCCCAGGCCGCCGATGAACCCGGCGCAGAGGTCGGAGACGATGTCGCCGTACAGGTTCTCGAGCAGCAGCGAGTCGAACCGCGTCGGGTCGAGGACGAGCTGCATGCAGCAGTTGTCCACGATCATCTCGTCGTAGGTGATGTCCTTGTAGTCCTCCGCCACCTTGCGGCAGCAGTCGAGGAACAGGCCGTCCGACAGCTTCATGATGTTCGCCTTGTGCACGGAGGTGATGCGCTTGCGTCCGTGCGCGCGCGCGTAGGCAAAGGCGTACTTCGCGATGCGGGTGGAGGCCTTCTCGGTGATGATCTTGATCGACTCGACCACGCCGGGCACCACGACGTGCTCGAGGCCGCTGTAGAGGTCCTCGGTGTTCTCGCGGAAGATCACGATGTCGACGTTGTCGTAGCGGCTCTTCACCCCCGGCAGCGTCCGCACCGGCCGCACGTTGGCGTAGAGGTCGAGGGTCTTGCGCAGCTCGACGTTGACCGAGCGATGCCCGGTGCCGACCGGCGTGCCCGTCGGGCCCTTCAGGGCCAGCTTGTTCTTGCGGATGGACTCGAGGACTTTCGGGGGCAGGGCCACACCCTCGCGGCCCATCGCCTCGGCGCCGGCGTTCTGGGTCTCGAACTCGAAGTCGAGCCCGGTCGCGTTGAGCACGCGAACGGCGGCCGCCGAGACCTCGGGGCCGATGCCGTCGCCGGGGATCAGGGTCACGGTATAGGTCACGGAATCTCCTTGCCTGCGCGAGAGCGCCCGGAGCGGTCGGCGGGGGCCGTCCGGGCCTGTTTCTTCAGGATCTTGAGCACTTCCTTCGGCGTCCGGGCGCGCTGGAGGATCTGCAGCTCGTCCTCGCGCAGCTTTCCGCGAGGAACGACGCTATTCCGCAGCCAGTCGATTAGCCCGTCCCAGTACGCGGGGTCCCCGGCGAGGATCACGGGGAAGGGCTTGACCTTGCGGGTCTGGATGAGGGTGACGGCCTCGAACATCTCGTCGAGGGTGCCGAACCCGCCAGGCATGATGACGAAAGCCCGGCTGTACTTCACGAACATGACCTTGCGGACGAAGAAGTACCGGAACGACAGGGTCCGGGTCAGGTAGGGATTGGGCTTCAGCTCGTACGGCAACTCGATGGCGAGGCCGACCGACTCCCCGCCCGCCTCGAGGGCGCCCTTGTTGGCGGCCTCCATGTCCCCGGGGCCGCCCCCGGTGATGACGGCGTAGCCGTCCTTGGCCAGGGCCCGCCCCATCTCCTCGGCGTTCTGGTAGTCGACGCTGCCGGGCGCGCTGCGGGCGGAGCCGAAAATCGCCACCCCCTCGATCTGGGACAGCGTCTCGAACCCCTCGACGAACTCCCCCATGATGCGGAAGATCCGCCAGGTGTCCTTGACGGCGTAGTCCAGCATCGGGTCGCGACGGGTTTCCAAGCTTCTATTCCTCAGTGAGTTCGCAGGGCCGATCGTAGCTTGGAATGCGGGGCGGGGGAACCTTGGGGCCGCCCGCAGCGTTAACGCAGACGAGGCCGCGGCAGTGCCTGGCGGCAGGAGGGCGTATGAGGCGTTCGGCGATGCTGATGGTGGCGGTGGCGGCTCTTTTGGAGACCGGGTGCCTCGTCCAGATCACCAAGGTCGACGACCCGCGCCCGATCTTCCAGCAGGCCCGGCTCGAGGCCGGCCGGTACGCCGGCAAGACCGGCCGCGCACGCGAGGTGAACGTCCTCGTCTACGAGCCCGCGGAGAGGCAGCTCATCCGGGTGAGCCTCCCCATCTGGCTGGTCAAGAAGATCGAGAAGCACGCCAACGAGGGGGATTTCGAGATCGACCTCGACGATGACGACGCCGAGCACGTGCGCCGCGTCCTGAAGCGTCGCATCCGGATCGAAGACATCGAGAAGGCGGGGCTGGGGACGCTGGTCGAGGTGGACGAGGACGATGGCGAACAGGTCCTGGTGTGGCTGAAGTAGGGGGGCGTGGCGCCGTGGTCCAATGCCGCCGGCATGGAGCCCTCGGACCGGGAGCTGATGGCGCGGCTGGCCGCGGGGGATCGCGACGCGCTGGATCCGCTCATGGATCGGCACCATCGGCGGCTGTACCGGATCGCGCTCGGATACCTGCGTGATCCCGATCTCGCCCTCGACGCGGTGCAGGAGACCTTCGTGAAGGCTTTCCAGAATGCGTCGCGCTGGGATACGCGGGCGGAGGTCGCGCCGTGGCTGGTGCGCATTACGATCAACCAGTCGATCGACCAGTACCGGCGGGTGCGGCGGCGTCGGACGGCCGAGGAGCCGCTGGCCGAAGGCGATCACTCCTCGACCCTCGTGGTCGACGAGGCAGGGCCGGACCGGAAGGTGATGGGGCGCGAGATCGGCGAGCGCATCCAGGCCGCCCTCTCCGGACTGCCGGACCGCCAGCGCGCGGTGTTCGTGCTGCGGCATTGCGAGGACATGACGCTGGAGGAGATCGCCGAGAGCCTGCAGATGAACCTGGGTACCGTGAAGAGCGCGCTGCATCGCGCGGTGCGCAGCCTGCGGGAGCGGCTCGAAGGGGTGAGGGCTTGACCTGGTTCCACGGCCGGTGGCGTCGCGACATCTCGCTGCTCGCGGCCGGCGTTCTCGAAGGCGCGGAGCGGGAAGCCGCCGAGCGTCATGCCGCTTCGTGCGCGGGGTGCGCGGACGATCTCGCCGCCCTGCGCGCGACGCTGGGCATGGCGGGCGGGGACGAGGCCTGCGTGGCCGAGCCGCCGGTGGCCGTGGAATGGCTCCGGACCAGGGTCCATGCCCGGCTGGATGCGGCAGCCGTCCCGGCGCCGACCCGCGTCCGTCGCGCCGCGTGGGGCGCCGGTCTGGCCACCGCGGCCGCCGTGATCGCGGCCGTGATGGTGACTCGGCCCGCTGCGACGCCGGTCGCTTCTCCGACTGCCTCGCCGGCGGCGGAGACGCGGATCGCCGTCTCCGACGAAGCGCTGGAGCGCATGGAACGGACGATGGCCCGAGAGCGGACGGCGCGGTACCTCGACGAGGCGCAGGACGTTCTGGTCACCGTCTCCGACGCGCCGCGTCGGTGTCATCGCAAGACCCAGCACGTCGACATGGAGGACGAGACCCGCCGCAGCCGCGAGCTTCTGGCCCGCCGCGCCCGCCTCGACCTCGACAGCTCTGCCGCGCTCAGCGCAGGGCCGGTGCTCGACGACGTCGAGGAGGTGCTCCGCGAGGTGGCCTCACTCGAGAACTGCGCCCGGCTCCGCGACGTGGAGGCGATCCATCGGCATGTCCAGCGCGAGCGCCTCCTGATGAAGATGGAGCTGATGACGCGGGAGCTCGCCGGATGAGCGCCTGGACGCCGATGCATTCCGGCTCGCTTCGTTGCGTGGGGCTGGCGAGCCTCCTGGTCCTGCCCATGGTGGCGCCGGCTCTGCTGGCCGCGCCCATACCGGTGGCGGAACAGCTCCGCTCGGCCAAGGCGCTGTTCTTCGACGGCAAGTACGCGGAAGCCCGCACGGCGTGGGAAGCCGTTCGCAAGGCGGCCCGCGGAGCGGAATCGGTGACCGCGCTCTACTGGATCGCGCGCTGCAGCGAAAAGCTCGGCGAGCCCGACCGCGCCCTCGCGGAGTATGCGACGTTCCTGGCCGCGAGGCCGGCGGACACCGCGCTCGTGGACGAGGCGCGCACCAGCCGCGTCGCGATCGCGGCGCGCCTGTACAAGGGCGGGCAGAAGCAGCATGCGCCGATCCTGACCGCGGCCCTCGCCGACCGCAGCCGCACCGTGCGGTACTACGCCGCGCTGCAGGTGGCGACGCTCGGCCCGGATATGGCTCGCCCCGCGGTGCCGGTGCTGCGCGAGATCGTGAAGACGGAGAAGGACAACGACCTCGTCGAGCGGGCGAAGCTCGCGCTGCTGCGGGTCGACCCCAAAGCGCTCAGCGACCTGCCCGACAACCGTCCGCCCATCACGGTCAGCGGTTCCGCGCGGCCGGCCGGGTCGGCGCGCAAGGCCAGCTGGATCAAGGTGCGCATCACCGAGAAGGGCGCCTCGTCGGCAAAGGTCTCGGTGACCATGCCCTTCGCGCTGGCCGAGCTCGTCTTCAAGAGCCTGCCCGACGAGGCGCTCGACGAGCTGCGGGCGGAGGGGTACGACGCGCAGAACTTCTGGCAGAAGCTGCGCGAGATGGGGCCGACGGACGTCATCGACATCGAGGGAGACGCGGGCGAGCGCGTGCGCATCTGGACGGAATGAGAGTGGCGAGCGCGTCATGGCGCGGCGCGCGAGCGGGGGTGCGCAGCACCCCCAACTGGATAATGGAGGCAGTGATGAGGACGATCGCGGTTGGCGTGGCATTGGGCGCGGCGGTGGCGGCGATGGGAACGGTGCTCGCGAAGACCGCGGAAGACGACCTGGCGGTGGTGAAGCGCGCCGTCGCCCGCCAGGGGGAGAGCGGGTCCTCGTCCCGCCAGGTGAACATCGGGGAGACGCGGACGGTGCAGGCGACCCCGCCGAGCGTCGAGGCGGAACCCGAGCCCCGCATCGAGCGCCGGCGTGCATTGTCGAGCCGCGACCTGCGCTGGTTCAAGGTCCGGGTCACCGAGAAGGGCGCGAAGAGGGCGCGCGTGAACGTCAACCTGCCCATCGCTCTCGTGCGCGCGCTCGGCGACGACTTTCCCATCGACATCGGGAGGCACATGCGTGGCGACCGATGGCGCGACGGCGACCGGCGTGACCGCCGCGAGCGTGTGATCCACCTGGGGGACATCCTTGCGACGCTCGAAGCGGGCCAGTCGCTGGTCGAGATCGACGACGACGACGCCACCGTCCGCGTCTGGGTCGAGTAAGTAGTCATTTAGCGCGGATGCAGCTGACGAGGGCGGCGCCAGCGAACGCCCTCGCAGCTGATCCGCGATAGGCCAGCGCCCGGGTTGTCGCGGATTCGCGACAGGCGCGGCGCAACCGGCGAACGCCCTCGCAGCTGATCCGCGATAGGCCAGCGCCCGGGTTGTCGCGGATTCGTGACAGGCGCGGCGCAACCGGCGAACGCCCTCGCAGCTGATCCGCGATAGGCCAGCGCCCGGGTTGTCGCGGATTCGCGGCAGGCGCGGCGCGACCAGCGAACGCCGTCGCCGCTGATCCGCGATAGGCCAGCGCCCGGGTTGTCGCGGATTCGCGACAGGCGCGGCGCAACCAGCGAACGCCCTCGCCGCTGATCCGCGATACGCTCGGATCATGTCCGATGCCGGTCGAGCCTTCCGGCCCCGCGTCCGGGAGCCTCGCGGAGCCGCCCTCGCCGCGGGGCTCGCCTACATCGAAGAAGGCGGCGCCGGCATCCGGCGCCAGCGTGCGGGGACGGGCTGGCGGTACATCGGGACGGACGGGCGCACCATCCGCGACACGACGGTCACGTCCCGCATCCGGGCGCTGGCCATCCCGCCCGCGTGGACGGACGTGTGGATCTCCCCCAGCGATCGCGGACACATCCAGGCCACCGGACGCGACGTCAAGGGCCGCAAGCAGTACCGGTACCATGCGCGCTTCCGCCAGGTGCGCGACGCGGCCAAGTTCGACCGCATGCTCGCCTTTGCCCGCGCGCTGCCCCGGGTGCGCGGCCGGGTGGCCCGCGACCTCGGCGCCCCCGGCCTCCCGAGCGCGAAAGTGCTGGCGGCGCTGGTGCGCCTGCTCGAGACGACGCTGATCCGTGTCGGCAACGAGGAGTACGCGCGCAAGAACCGCTCATTCGGGCTGACCACGCTGCGCAACAGCCACGTCTCCGTCACCGGGTCACTGGTGCAATTCCGCTTCCGAGGCAAGAGCAGGAAGGACCACGTCGTGCAGGTCCGGGACCGCCGCCTCGCCGCCATCGTCGCCCAGTGCCGTGCGCTGCCCGGCCCGTCGCTCTTCCAGTATCTCGACCAGAAGGGGCGGCGCCGCGGCGTCGATTCCGACGACGTCAATTCCTATCTCCGGCAGGTCACCGGGCGGGATTTCACGGCCAAGGATTTCCGCACGTGGGCGGGCACGGTGCTTGCCGCGGTCGCGCTCGAGAAGCGCGGGGAGCCGGGGACCAGGACGCAGGCGAAGCGGCACGTGGTCGCCGCAGTGGGAGCGGTGGCGGAGCGGCTCGGCAACACGCCTGCCATTGCCCGCAAGTCCTACGTCCATCCCGCGGTGGTGGATGCCTTCCTCGACGGCACGCTGCACGCCGGAATGGCATCGACGGCGGGCAGCGACGCGGATTCGCTGCGCCTGCGTCGGGAGGAGCGCGCGGTGCTGGCCCTGCTGCTGACGCGCCTCGCCGCGGAAGCGGCACGGGTGCGACAGACCGCCTGATCTCTGGGCGCCCTAGCGGGCGGCCGTGGCCGTGCCCCCGTAATACCCGAGCTTGTGGCGGACCTTCAGGTCGTCGCGGCGCGGCACGCGCACCACGATGCGGCGCCACTTGCCGTCGGTACGCTTGTTGTTGGACACGAAGCCGAGGCTGTACTGCGTCCGCAGCTCCTCGGCAATGCGGTCGTAGACCGCCTCGAGCTCGGACAACGAGTTGGGGAAGTGAGCCTGCCCGCCGGTGTCCTGGGTGAGCGCGGTCAGGAGGTGCGCGGCCTGGCTGAACTTCAGGCGGTTGCGATCCGAAGCCGTCTTGGCGCGCAGGCTGATCGCGTAGATGTTGATCTCGGTCTTGCGGGCCAGCTCGAGCACCTGGTCGTCGCTCACCAGCGACGCGGTGTCCTCGCCGTCGGAGAGCAGGATCACCGCGCGCCGCCGCAGCTCGCGCCCCGACTCCTGCTTGGCCAGGTCCTTGAGCGCGACGTAGAGCGCGTTGTGCAGCGCGGTGGGTCCGCTGGCCTCGGTGCGGTCAAAGGCGCCTTCGAGCAGGTCGTGATCGCCGGTGAAATCCTGCAGCACCGTCGCCCGGTCGTTGAACTGCATGACCGACGCCACGTCCTCCGGGCGCAGCGTGCGCACGAACCGCTTGCCGGCGGAGCGCGCCATCGCCAGCTTCACGTCCATGGAGGCGGATGTATCGACCATCAGCACCATCGAGATCGGCAGGTTCTCGTGGGCGAAGATCGAGAGGTCCTGCTTGATGCCGTCCTCGAACACCGCGAAGTCGTCACGGGTCAGGCCGCTCACGTACTGCCCGCGGGCGTCGGTGATGCTGACGTTGAGGTTGATCACCTCGATGCCGGCTTCGAACACCGGCGGACGCGGCGTCGGGCGTGGCGCCTGCGCGAGCGCGGGCAGCGCGATGACGGCGGCGACCAGGGCGACGGGGAAGTGGATCTTCAACGCCGCGGGGACCGCATGCGAACCTTCACGCCGGGCAGGGCTACGGTGACGTCGACCTTCGGGTCCTTGCCGGTGGCCGCGCTGGCATAGGTGAGGCGGTACTGAGCGGTCAGCTGCGCGGCGATGCCCTGCAGGGCTTTCTCGATCCCCATCGCGGACAGCACGCTCTCCCGCACGCCGCCCGTGCTCTTGGCGAGGGTGGCCAGCACGTAGTCATAGTCGACCCCCGTCACGTGGTCGCTCGCGCCGAACGTCGGGGCCGTCCGGTCCTCGTCGACCTCTACCCCGAGGACGGTGACGGGGACCTTCTGCACTTCGTCCACCACTTGCCGCCGGTCATACCCGGCGAATCCGATGCCCATCCCGGTGACGACGACGATGGCGCCGCGCGCGTCCTCGCGGTCCTTCATGTCGCGGGAGGCCTCGACGAGCGCGTCCAGGAGGGTGTTGCCGCCCTGGGGGATGACGCGGCGCAGGGCGCGGGCGACCGCGGCGCGATTGTCCCCCCATTCGGAGACGCGGGTCGGCCGGTCGCCGGTGGTCCACACCGTGTAGCGCGTCCCCTCGGGGAGGCGGAGCAGGAACTGGAGGACCGCGTCCACCATGTACAGGCGGTAGTGCGGCGCCATCGCGAGGCTGCTGTCGAGGATGACGGCCACGGCGAGCGGCCGCTCGTCGAGCTGGAGGCGCTGGATCGGCCGCGCGACTCCGTTCTCCTGGACCGCGACCTCGTCCGGCCCCAGCGCACGCACCGGCTGCCCCTTGTCGTCGACAACCGAGAACATGAGCGTCCGCGGCTCTGGGGAGACGGACGGGCGTGCGTCCTGGGCGAGGAGCGCGGCGATCAGGAGCGGCGTCATGGTGTCTCCGATATCATGCGGGGAAAGCGGATCATCATTAGAGTCTCCTCTTCGGAGACGACCGTCAACGGCAACCCATGTCAAACGATATCCACGGCGTCGTGATCACGATCAGCGATTCCGCGGCGCGGGGCGCGCGGACCGACGAGTCCGGCCCCGAGGCCTGCCGCCTTCTTCGCGAAGCCGGATACGAGGTGGAGGAACCGGTCGTCGTGCCCGACTCGCGCCCGTTCATCGCGGCGCGGATCCGGGAAGCCGCGGCGCGGGGAGCGTTCGTGATCACCACCGGTGGAACGGGCCTGGCGCCACGTGACGTCACGCCGGAGGCCACGCGCGACGTGCTGGATCGCGAGGTTCCGGGGATCGCGGAGATGCTCCGCGCCGAAGGGCGAAAAAGCACCCCGGCGGCGTGCCTGTCCCGTGGCGTCGCCGGCCTCGTCGGTGAATGCCTGATCGTGAACCTGCCCGGAAGCCCGAAGGCCGTGCGCGAGGGGCTGCAGGCGCTTCTCCCGGTGCTGCGCCACGCCCTGCGCATCGCCTCCGGCGACACCGAGCATCATTGAGCAGGGGGGTGCTGCGCCGCACCCCCCTGAACCCCCCGCGCGCTCGCCGGAGTGAATCCGTCTCGCGCGCCGCGGGTGCTGGCGAGCGTTGTCGCGCCGCACCCCCCTGAAACCCCCCGGCGCGCCGCGCCGAAATGAATTCGGCTTGCGCGCCTGCGGTTGCTGGCGAGCGTTGTCGGGCCGCACCCCCCTGAACGCCCCGTGCGCTCGCCGGAGTGAATCCGTCTCGCGCGCCGCGGTTGCCGGCCGCGGGTGCGCTTGACGGCACGCTGGCCGGTCCATAAGATCCGGCCGGCTTCATGACCCGCTTCCTCTTCCTGATCCCGCTGCTTCCGCTGTTGGGATTCGTCCTGAATTTCGTGTTCGGCGTCCGC
>Ga0136617_10004035_pt1 | contig 13132 bp, 9 predicted proteins | sample AntDrymUQ3222106_2_FD_129672 | JGI IMG/M metagenome (GOLD analysis project Ga0136617, IMG submission 129672) | Polar desert sand microbial communities from Dry Valleys, Antarctica - metaG UQ322 (21.06) | ecosystem: Environmental > Terrestrial > Soil > Desert | place: Antarctica: Dry Valley...
AGAAAAGGTGAAAAAGCAAGAAAATGTTATTGAATTTGAGAATATGTTGCAATTTAGTCAATAAAACAGTCCATTCTAGATATGTTATTAGATTTATCACTGGTGATTAGCAAGTTTGATAATATGAAATAGTGCGGGACAGGGAAAAGGAACCGGGGAATGGTGGTGGTGATGGGGGGGGAGGGGAGAAGCAAAAGCAAAGGCCGAATAAAAATAATTAGTGGTTAATTCTACCTACTATAATGAAACCTTTCATCTTTTTTGATCTAGGACAAACCTTGGTAGATGAGTGGGATTATATTAGTTATTTTGACAAATTATTACTTGAATCTCTTAATGGATATGGTGCAAGGATTGATTTAAGGAATTATTTTACATTGAGAAATAATATAATTATTAATAGAAAGATTGGCTCCGATGGTTTATTGGATATTGTTCCCTTAACGGCTCAACTAATACTTCCGAGAGGATATGATTCTATAATTTCTAATAATCTAAAAGATAACTTATTAGAAAATAAGAAGAAATTAATTAAATTGTTCAATGAGGTTCCTCATATTATTCCATTATTGTCTAAAACATATTCATTAGGAATAATAAGTAATAATTCCTCAGGCTCTGTTGATTTATTGAAAAAAGGTGATCTTGTTCAGTATTTTCAAACAATATGTTTATCTCAAAATATTGGTTCTAGAAAACCTAATCATAAAATTTTTGATAAGGCTATAAAGGATTCCAATACACCTATTGAACATTGTGTTATGGTGGGTGATAGGTTGGATATAGATATATTCCCTGCAAATGAACTCGGTATAAAAACTATTAGAACTTTGAATTCTATTTATAAAGTTCAAAAACCTATATGTAAAAAAGAAGAACCATTGTATACTATTAAATCTTTAGCTGAACTTCCTAATATTCTATCATCTATTTTTTAATTTTGTTGTTATTGTTGTATTGTATTTTTCATTTTTATCCAAATCTCATCAAGTTTTTTATCGGAAATTTTTTCTTTTGTAAACATAGTATGAATTGCAGTAGATTGATCAGATTTGTTTATAGGAATTATGTGAATATGCATATGAGGAATCTCTTGCCCCGCTTCTTTTCCGTTGTGTATTGCAATCAACGTTGAATTACTCTCCAATGTTTTTTCAATATGGCTAATTAAAAAATGCAATGTGGTAAAGATATCATTATTTTCCTCTACAGTTAAATCTTCAACCTTTGTTTTATGATTTTTTGAAATTATTAATGTATGTCCTTCTTTAAGTGGAAATGCATCAAGTAATGCTATCGAATGTTTTGTTTCATAAATTTTTCTAGACTTGGTATTTCCATTAATTATTTCACAGAATATGCATGAGTTCATATGGAATGATTGTTAAACCTTATTTTTATGTTAGATGTTGTGTAGATGTAAATAACATTTGTATTTTTATTCCCTCCCGGTATTGTAGGTATTATATATTTTTATGTTGTAATTACCTGCCAATATCTTTTACATTCGATCACTTTTCTAATTAGTGGTTTATTCCAGAAGGATCAATTTATGTTAAAACATTAAAATAACGTATGGGAAAGAATGTATAAGTTTTATTACAAGGATGTAACAATGGATAATGATATAGATTTGACTCTTTAAACTTAAATTATTCATGGTATTTAACTCGTTGTATTTTATTATGTACTATCTGATTAAAGTTATGCAATGGATAATAGCCTATCTCTTTTGCAATTTGGATTACTTTAGAATTGTGCAATTCAACAGATGCATTGTTTTATAAAATAAAAATAAAAGAATAACAACTAATCGACTGTTATTGCTAATTAGGTAAGTTATTGAAAATCAAATAAAATAATAATTTTGTTTATTATATGTTAATAAATGGATTTTAGATAAAAAATTATATATGAAGAATACTTCAATTAATGAAAAACTAGTAGTTACAATCCCCTTAAGCTTGAAAATTACAAAAGGATTGAGTGACCCTCATAGAATCAAAATTTTGGATCTTTTATATCATAAGGAGCTTTCTGTGAGCGAGTTAATGATTTATTTAAAAAAATCTAATCTTCAGATAGCAACAACTACATTAAGACATCATTTGAATATTTTAAAAAAAAATGGCTTAATTAGGATATCTAAAACCAAAGAGGTAAAAGGTATTTTAGTAAAATACTATAGATCAACTCTAAAAACTATATTTTTTAACGATTATTCTTTTGAGTCTGTTGCCTCTGACAATATAAAAATAATTAATTCTTTGTATCCAAAATTATATAAAATTATAAATGAATTGTTAACTGATGAAAAAAATTTTATTTTAGCTCAGCCAAAATCAAAGACTATGTGCAAAATTTGTAATGCTAATCATTATAATGAATTTTTATTATTTATGATATTTAGTGTTGTTCTAACTAAAGTGCTTAACAAGGCATTAAAAACTAAGATAATATAAAATATATTGTTTTTAGATTTTGATTGTTACCTAAGAATGAAGTTAATTAATATCGATTGTATTTTATATCAATAACCTCTTATTTTATTTAATGTCATTACTTGAACTAAAACATGTAAAAAAATATTATTCCTTAAAACAAAATGCATTTAAGTTTATTTCACCTTCTAAAAAGATTAAAAAAGTCATCGATGACGTATCTTTTGAATTGGACCAAGGTGAGGTTCTGGTATTGGCAGGCGAATCTGGTTCTGGAAAAACTACATTGGCTAAACTTATCATAGGATCTATAACTCCTGATGCTGGCGATATTTTTTTTCTTGGGCAAAATATCAATATTTCAAAAAAAAATAAAAGTTTTTACTCGTCAATACATCTGATTCATCAGGATCCATATAGTTCCATCAACCCGTATCTTAAGATCAAGGATATTGTTATGGAGCCATTAAAAATTCACAATAGTAATCTTAGTTATGCCGAAAAAGAAAAGAAGGTTAGAATAGCTCTAAGTAGAACAAAATTGGAGCCTGTTGATGAGTTTTTAGAGAAATATCCTAACATGCTTTCTGGTGGTCAAAGACAGCGTGTATCAATTGCTAGAGCCATTGTTAGCATTCCTCGATTAATAATAGCTGATGAACCTGTATCAATGTTAGATGTTTCTATACGGGCTGAAATTTTATCCTTGTTAAACGAATTGAGAAATAGTTTGAATATTTCTATTATTTATATTACTCATGATTTAGCTACATCAAGATTTATTGGTGATAAAATTGGTATTCTGTTTGCAGGAAATTTGGTTGAATTTGGAAATCTCGACGATGTACTTGCCAATCCTCTTCATCCATATACTTGGATGTTATTGGATGCTGTAAATTTTTCTTCATACGGCTCTAATGCGTATTATAAAACCCCTGGGCAAACAAATTCATTTGATATTCCTTCAACTGGCTGTAAGTTTTATAACAGCTGTAAATTATCTTCTAAAGAATGCAAAAGTGACCTTCAGAAATATGAAATTTCTAAGAAACATTTCGTATCTTGTTTTTATTATAAAAATCATGACGTGAACAATAACTAATTTAATTCTGTTTGATTGCTTTGACTTTGTTGTGGTGATTGTATTTTACTACTTGGGATATTCCGTTTTTTGGGTATACTCCAAATATGATATCCGATTTGGCCACAGTAGAATCCTTTAATGTTACCATTATTATTTGGTTGTTATTGGATCTAAGTAATAAAATCTTTGATAGTCTTTCAGTGTTTTGCGCATCTAAATGTGCATCCACCTCATCCATTAAATAGAAAGGTGATGGTTTAAGTGATTGAAGTGCTAGTAGGAATACTATTGCCGCCATTGTTTTTTCTCCTCCTGACAAAGAGGTAGATTCTCTGGCCTGCTTATTTGGAAATTGTACCTTCAACAAAATTCCCCCAGAAAAGATATTCTCTGGATCTTCCAAATCTAACCAAGCGTTGCCTCCTGTAATCTCTGAAAATGTTTTTCTAATATCTTCATCTACTTTTTTGAATGCATTGGTAAAAACAATTTCCTTTTCTTTTCCAGTTTCTGCGATAAATCTTACAATAGAATTTCTCTCTTCTTCTAGCTGATTTTTTTTATTTGACATTCCTCGATACCCGTCTATTATTTCTAAATATGTTTCATCCGCCCGTAGATTTATTCTCTCTTTTATATTTTCATATTCCATTTTTAAATCTTGGTATAAACCGCCTACCTCATAACTTTCCAGAGTCTCTTTATATCCTAATTCTTGCAATTCATTTACTTGATTTGTTTTTTGATTTTGGAGAGATGCGATGTTATTGTTGATTATAGCTGTTTCCTTTTCTAAATAGTTTAATTCTTTGACAGCTTTCCTTTCATTCTCTATTAATTTTCTATATTTGTGTTCATATTCTTGTAATTTTGTATATGTGGAACTTGTTGATTGTATTATTTTGTTTTCCTTTTCTCTTAACTCTCCTAGATCTAATTCAATGCCTTTTAATTGGGTTTTTGACTTTTCTAAGATTGATTCCTTGTTTTCCCTTTCTTTCTCTATGGACTCTTCTTCCTTTATAGATTTTTGATATTGTGTATTAGTATTGTCATAATTGTTTTTTAAAATAGATTGGGTTAGTGTCAATTGTCTTATTTGATTATTTATTAGTTCGAGCTCGTTACTAATCTTCCTTTTCTCTTTATTCAAAGCATTTATTTCTTCAATATCGTTTTCTTTCTCTATAGATTCTATTTCTTTTTTAATTTTACTTATGGTGCTTTCAATGATACTAAATCGTGTTTTAGATCTATGTAGAATATTTGTTATTTTGTCAATTGTTATACTGTTATCGGTATTACTTTCAAATAATTTTTTGCAATCGTGCTGGTTTTTATTAATTACATTTTGAGTGTCAATGGATTTTTTATTCAGATCCGCGATTTGAGATTTAATGGAATCTAATTCATTTTTATTTGTTATCTTTTCTTCATTAAGGTTGTATATCTCAGAAATTTTTATTTTTGTTAATGCTTTTAGCTTTTCCATACTTGTTTTTAAACTTTCAATCGAATCAGATAGCAGGATATCTTTAGTAAGATCGGATATTTTTGAGCCATAGTCAAATTGCATTAGGGACAAATTCGGAAAAAAAATCTCTCCGGTGATTGAAACTGCCTTATGTCCATATTTTGATAATAAATATGCTGTTATAGGGTTTTTTGTGAGGATGATGTTGCCAAATAGGAATTCTGATAGATTTTTTATTTCACAATATACAAATTCTGATAATGGGCCTAATATTGATGAATCATCTGGTATTTCTTTAATCTTTTCACCATTAAGCAGGTCTAATGGGATTATTTTTAGAAATGGTATTCCATTATTTTTGGAAAATTCCGCTAAAACAATCATACTTTTGATATCTTTCACAACTATGGACTTCATCCATTCATTTCCTGATGCAATAATAGCTTTTTGATATTTTTCGTTCCATTTTAACAGATTAAACACATATCCTACGATACCTAAGTTTTTAAAATCTTTCAACAAAGTTGCAATCGCATAATCTTCGGTTAAAATATTTTTAGCTAACTTCATTTTTTCATCATATTTTAATAGTGTTTTTTCTGCGTTATCAGCGATTTTTTTTGATATTTCTATCTCTTCATTTAACTTTGCATACTCGTTATCAATCCTATAACTGTTTTTTTGTAGATTTTTAATGTCAGAATGAAATACTGTAATTTTGTTATTTAGATCTGATTTGTTTTTCTCGCTTTTTTCCTTTTCTACAAGTAATTCTTGTATTATCCTATCATTGCCTTTTATTTTATCTGCTGTGTTTTTGATTTTTTCTTCATTTCTGACTATGGTGATTTCTATTTCGCTCTTTATTCGCTCTAATTTTTTTAGTCTTGTTTCCATAAAATTCTTTTTATTTATTTCGTTTGAATTTAATACGTTCTTTTTTTCTATTTCTTCAGCTGTTTCTTCAACCTTTTTGTTTTTCTCATCTCTGTTTTCTGTTTCTGTTTCTATTTTGTTTTTTATATTGGTTAGTTGCTCTTCATATTCTCTTAATTTTTTATGCTGTGTTTGTTGTTCAAGTAAATTGTTTTTCTTCCTTTCATTTATTTGATTGAAGTAATATTGAGATTCCTTTATTATTGAATTAGTGTGTTCATACTGGTATATTACTGATGATAGTTTTATCTCTAAATCTTTTTTCTCTTTGTTAGAATCATTCGATAATTTAAAAAAATGTTCCTTTTCATCGTTCAAAATCTTTATTTCTTGATTTAACTTATCTATCTCACCTGAAATTCTTTTTATATTGCTTTCATTAATTTCGTTTTTGGAGGTTAGATTTGTAATATCATTTATTGTATTCTTTAGTTTTCCAGAGATCCTTATAGCTTTTAATCTCCTAATCTCAGATTCTAGTTGGATAAATCTGTGTTGATCATTTCTTTCTGATTCTAATTCGTCTATCCTATTCCTTACATCATTCATTTTAGTTAAAGCTATTTCCAATCTCCTGTCTGATTCCTCCAATTGTTTCATAGCTTGATTCTTTTTTTCGTCAAAATAAGAAAGTCCTATGATGTCTTCTATAATTTTCCTTCTTTCTTCCGAATTTAATTCCGATATCCTTGTTATCATGCCTTGCTGTACTATGTTCAATTTGTTAGGTGAGGCGACAATTATCTCTAATAACTCCATTACGTTGTTCCTTGAAACCCTTTTTCCATTGATAATGTATTGGCTTTCTCCACTATTTACTCCAGTCATTTCTCTAGTAATGGTAACATTATCATTATCTACTGGTATTCCTCTATCTGTGTTATCAAAAGTTAAACTTACTTTTACTGTTTTATTTGTAATGTTGTTTGAGGAATTGTCGTGGAATAAAGATTGAAATCTGTCTACTCTAAGGGCTTTTGGACTATTTTCACCCAGTGCAAATAAAATTGCGTCCAGGATATTGCTTTTACCCGAACCATTAGGTCCTGTAACTACAGTTAACCCTTTTTGAAAATTTAATATTATGTTTTTTGAACCAAATGACTTAAACCCATTAATTTCTAATTTTTTAATGTGCACCAATATTTCGTTAGTATATAATTGCCATAATTGCTTATTATTTTTTTTATTCTGTCTTCAGTATTGTTATCTTTTTGACCTTTTCTAATTTTTCCAAATCAATAAACTCATCATTTAAAATATCTTTTGATATAGTATTGTTTGATATGTTCGTCATTTTAAATTCATGGTTGGGTATTAATGATATTATATTCTCGTGGTCTTGGTCTTTTCCTATTATTATTTGAATGGTTCCATTTATGACTAATTTGGAGCTATAGGAATAAAACAAATCCCTTAGCAATTTTGTCTTATTGAAGTCCTTTTTCTCATCATTGGTTATCGTTATTATAAAGGTGTCAACTGATCTGTCTTTGATAAAAGGCAATAGACTCTCTATATTTCCTGGAAAAACCTCTAAATTTTCTATCCCTGCTGCCTTTAATTTGGATTGAGCTATCATTACATCTTCCTTATTTTTTCCAATACCAATAAAAAATTCCTTTTTATTTATAATGGCATTACTAATTATAAAATCACAATTATGCATATCCAATTCCATGTTTATCTTGTTGTGTTTTATTCTCGCATCAAAAATTATTTTGTTGATACGAGTCGAAGGATTTCCCTCGTGAAAGAATCTATAAACATTATCCCATTTTTGTTTGAATATTTCTGGAAAGTTCTTTCTAGATATTATTTCTTTAAACAATGACTCCTCTGAGAAAAATGACAGAAACCTGTCTGTTCTCAAAACTGCTTCTGCTATTGGGAGATTTAGTTCTTGGTATAGATTTATTACCCTATTCCATGCTAAAAGCGGATCTGAGCTTAAATACGTTACAGAAAGATCAGCTAGTGACAAAATCTCCGCTATCACATTAATTTTTTCACCAGAAAAACCGTTATTATTAATTTCTCTCAACAATTGATTAAAATTGGATTGAGATCTTTCATCATAAGGGTAATCTGTTCTCCAAATCAACGCCTCTGTTATTTTGCTTTCCAGAGGTGTTTTTCTATTATTCAAATGCTCTGGATGTACTGTTGAAAACTCTTTCGTTGGGAGTAGAGGCGATTCATTTTTCCTAAAATATTTTATTAGCCCCTCATCGTTAAAACTAAAATAAGCATCGTGAATTCTCTTTTTCCTTAATTGTTCTATTGTGCTAATTACTGAAGGTCTCCGTGTATAATTTGAGTTACGGTATTTCAGATCTTGCATTGGATCATAGTCATGCAACAGTGCTGCAACAAGCATTATTTCGTAATCTCTGTTATTTATGGGGTATCCGTGAATTTCTTTAGGCAGCATATGCAAACTCATGTATGCAACTTCCAATGAATGATGGAGATTGTGATATTCACTAGAGCCTTCTCCTAGACCTAATTTTTCGTATTCATTCCTTAAGAATTTTAGCAACAATGATATTTTATTTAGGGATTTTTCGCCTATTCCTGTCATTTTGGCTTTTATTATCAAGGACCCAATCAAGTCATTTGTTGACATTCTTGAAAGGTTGTAATTTGTGTATTGAATTCTACGTTGTTTTGCATCTGGCAACATTTCCTTTGTTTTGCCGTAGATTATTCTTATGGGAAGGCTTTTGTTTAAATATGTTACCAAGGATATAAACATATTCCAAGGCTTTGTCAGTATTATTTTTTCCCTGCCTACTAGTTCATCAATTATTTTTGGAATGTTCTTATTAACCTCGGTAATTGTATTTGTAAGTGTGCTTATTTCTAATTGGAAATATGTATTGAAATTTTTGTAATCTGTATTCATTACAAGCCATTGTGGAATAACTATCCTAAATTTATGATATTTGTTGGGGTGCACCATATTTTCTTTTGACATGCCAAAAGAATAATTCTCTTTTATCGTTATGGCCAAATTGTTTTTTCCTTGATTAAAGGGAAGATTTCGATCCTTAGTTATTTGTAATATTATGTCCTTGTCTATCTTTTGCAATTCAATAAGTATTTTCCAATATTTTCCTTTATCCATCCATTGTGGAACCTCGTTATCTCTTTCCCAATAATCTACAATTCCATAATGTGTGTATCCCTCTTCCCATTGTCTGGTTTCGGGGTTAAATGTTTTATAGTCGTATTCTCCAATCATAGGATCTAATTTGTGAGATAAAGACCAAGTTTTTTTAACCAATTTTGTAACTCTGTCAAACTGATTGTATGCCATAAATCCCCATACACACCCTAATAAACTGAATATCGCAAATATTAGTTGGGATGAATCGCTGTTCTTATCCGAAAAAAAATCTGAAACCAAAGGAATCCCAAAAAAACCTGTTGCTATCATAAAAATAAATGATAATGTAATAAAAAAACCCGTTGCATATCTATAATGCAATAAACTAGAAGTCCACTTTTTATCCTTCTTCATGGGATTATCTCTATCCTATCGAAACTGGACTTCATGTGTTGTTTTTTCACTCAAAAACCTTGAATTTATATTATATATTTTTACTTTCTTATATGTTTATAATCCGATATTTTCATTTTTTCAGCTTTTTCTATTACATTGTCAATAATTTGATTAGATGCCGATAGTTGGTTTTGGGGATTGAAAACGGATTTTAACTCTTCTACAGTAATATTTTTATTGATGGTCTCATCCTCTGCTAATATCTTAAAAAAGTGATCTTTAGTTTCTGTTGCCTTGAAAGCTATTCTTTGTATGTTCCTGTATGCTTCAAATCTTGGAATACCCTTAGAAATTAAAATTTGAAGTACAAATTCTGCAAATATTTGACCTTTGGTTATTTCAATATTTTCCAATATTCTCTCTTTATTTATGATTAATCCTGAAATTACTTTTATCATTGTGGCAATCATATCGTCTAGCAAAATTGCCGATATTGGAATTATGAAACGTTCGTTAGCAGAATTAGACAGATCCCTTTCATGCCATAAAGAAATGTTTTCCAAAGCTGTATATGTATTGGATTTGAGCATTTTAGCAAATGATGATATTCTTTCACTTTTAATTGGGTTTTTTTTAACAGGCACTGCGCTGCTTCCCATTTGACCTTTCTTAAACGGTTCTTGGACCTCACCAATTTCGGTTCTTTGTAAATTTCTTATTTCTATGGCTATTTTATCTAATGTGGATCCAATTAATCCAATAATAAATATCATTTCTGCATACCTTTCCCTTGGAATTATTTGTGTTGCTGCCTCAATTGGGAATAGATCCAACTTTTCTGACACTATTTTCTGAACCTCTAGTGCTTGTTCTCTCATCAAAGAGCCCGTCCCAACGACACCCAAAGTTTTGCATAACAAAAACCTTTTCTTACCTTCTTCAATTCTTGTTAAATGATCTAACATTTCATTTGACCAAATTGCGAATTTTAAACCAAATGCCATGATGCTAGCATGTTGGCCATGAGTTCTGCCTACAGTGGGTAAATTTTCATTTTCTTTAGCTTTTATCAATAGCTCTTTGATTAATTGTTGTATTTTTGACTCAATGATTTTAAATGCATCATACATTTGCATTGATGTGCTTGTATCGACAACGTCATTGCTGGTTAATCCATAGTGGATCCATGGTTTTGTATTGTTTGAGCATAGTTCGCTAATTGCTTCTACTATTGCAGCAGTATCGTGATCGCTAACCCTTTCTAAATCCTTAATTCTGTCAAGGCTTATCTTATCTGAGGCTATTATTTTTGTTATCTCTTCTGAAGCCTCTTTGGGTATTAGGTTAACCTTTGCTTGTGCTTCTGCAACTGCCGCTTCAAATTTTAATTCATAATCTAGTTTTTTACATTCTTCAAAAATCCCTTTCATTTCTTTACTTCCATATCTTCCACTATCAATTGGTAAAATTGGCATTAATTATTTTCAAATGTTGACTATCTAATTTATTATTTAGGATGATTAATATTGACAAGATTGAAATATTTAGCATATAAGGGACAATGTCTAGTTCATTAGTAACAAAAAATGGAAAGCACCAAGTCAATAAAATAACCGATTTTAAATTTCAAATTTTCAAAGACGATTCAAAAGAAATGAATGTTCCGGTTACAATATTTGCAAATGATTTGCTAATTTCAAAAATGATTTTAGACCGTACACTTGATCAAGCTGTAAATGTAACTACTTTACCAGGAGTAAAAAAACATGTAGTTGTATTGCCTGATGGACACGAAGGTTACGGTTTTCCAGTTGGGGGCGTTGCCGCATCAGATGTGGAAGATGGCATTATCAGCCCAGGTGGTGTTGGTTATGATATTAATTGTGGAGTTCGATTAATCAGGACAAATCTTGTTGAAGCAGATGTACGTCCAAAACTTAAGGAACTTGTAAATGAACTCTTTTCCTCTATTCCAACTGGTGTTGGAAGCGAAGGTGCAATCAAGCTTACATCTTCCGAATTAGATGAATTGCTAGTTGAAGGTGCCAAGTGGTCGGTAGAGAATGGTTATGGAATAAATAGCGATTTAGAGTCCTGTGAGGAATTTGGTAAAATGAAAGGTGCAGATTCCATAAATATTTCAGGCAATGCGCGAAAAAGGGGATCCCTTCAATTAGGTAGCTTGGGTTCTGGCAACCATTTCCTTGAAATCCAGAAGGTGGATAAAATATATGACATTAAAGCCGCAGAAACTATGGGAATCACAAAAGAAGGCCAAATACAAATTTTAATTCATTGTGGCTCAAGGGGATTCGGGCACCAGGTATGCAGTGATTATTTGCGTTTGTCTGAGCAATCTATGAAAAGGTACAATCTAAAGGTTATAGATAGAGAACTAGCTTGTGTACCTAACGGTTCACCGGAGGGTGAAAGCTATAGGAAATCAATGTTTTCAGCATTGAATTTTGCTTGGGCAAATAGGCAAATGATCACTCATTGGACAAGAATGGCTTTTCAACGTGTTCTTAAAATGAGTGAGCAAGATCTGGATATGAATTTAGTATATGATGTTTCTCATAATATTGCAAAAGTAGAACGTCACAAAGTTGATGGAGAGGGAACTAGGGATTTAGTTGTACATAGAAAAGGAGCTACCCGTGCATTCCCTGCGGGAATGGAACAATTACCGCAAAGATATCGCTCTATTGGTCAACCTGTGATTATTCCTGGGTCTATGGGTACTGCTAGCTGGATATTATTGGGAAATGAAAAATCCATGGAATTAAGCTTTGGATCAACCGCTCATGGTGCCGGAAGGACTATGTCACGATCCCAAGCAAAAAAAACTAATACAATAGAGGATGTAAAGAAAAAATTGGAATCTAGAGGCGTATATGTAAAATCTTTGACCAAAAATGGTTTAGTTGAAGAAACGCCAGATGCATACAAAGATGTAGATATGGTTGCAGATGTATCACATAATGTTGGCATAGCTACCAAAGCAGTACGATTAATACCTCTTGGGGTGATTAAAGGATAAATTGACAAGTCATGAAAACTCCAATATAGACGATCCCGACCTTGAATTAATAAAAGCCAGAAAAATGAAGGCTCTAAAAGATCAATTTGCCTCTAAAGAAAAAGAAAAAAGAGCAAGAGAACAAAATGAATTGCATCAAAAAAAATTGGACTCGGTAGAAGGCCCGTCTGAGCGAGACTTTTTGTTAAGGTGTTTATATGATCGTGGTGATGAAGTTTTAGATCTTGCAGAAAAACAGTTTCCTTTTCAAACTAAGGTTATTATCAAAAGATTAAATGAATTGATACGTTATGGGGAAATTTCAAAGATCTCTGGGGGAGATCTACTCAGTGTTTACAGGTCATTAGGGTTGAACATACGGATTAATACCAATATTTCTATCTCCGACCATGGTGAAACAATCAGCTTCTCTGAAAAACTAAAACAATCCTGAGATTTTGATATGAATTAAGATGGTGCATTGTAGATATCTTAACTTATATCAATACAAAAAAACAAAAGTTACCTAAATAACTTAATAACAAAACAAACACAAATTAAAAAAAATAGGTTTATGGAATGGATCTGCTGTAGAGTTTTCCTTCCAGTGCTAGTTTGTACATTTCTGCCACATAGGGGTTCCTTGCCGGTGTTTCTGCACCCAGTTCCA
>Ga0136617_10004036_pt1 | contig 13132 bp, 12 predicted proteins | sample AntDrymUQ3222106_2_FD_129672 | JGI IMG/M metagenome (GOLD analysis project Ga0136617, IMG submission 129672) | Polar desert sand microbial communities from Dry Valleys, Antarctica - metaG UQ322 (21.06) | ecosystem: Environmental > Terrestrial > Soil > Desert | place: Antarctica: Dry Valley...
GGCTGGGCGATCCTCACCTACAACCTCGACACCTACCACCACTACGCCTGACCAGGCGCCCAACACCCCGCCCTGAGCCATCCCGGCACCCCAAACCGCATCGATCCCATCGCTCGACGCCGCCCCAACAGCACTCCGCCGATCACCCGTTTATCCGGGGGAAGTAGCTAAGCTCCCCGGCCGCCATGCCCGCTCCCGAGACCCTCCTCGCGCTGCTCACCGCCCCTGGGCCGTCCGGCTACGAGCAGGCGCCCGCGGCCGTGTTCCGCGAGGCCGCCGGCGCGTTCGCCGAGGTCACCTACGACGCGGTCGGCTCGACCGTGGCGAAGGTCCCCGGCACCGGCGACGGCCGGTCGCTGGCCGTGGTCGGCCACATCGACGAGATCGGGCTGATCGTCCACCACGTCGACGACGAGGGCTACCTCTGGTTCACCGGCGTCGGCGGTTGGGACCCGGTCATCCTGGTCGGCCAGCGGGTGGAGGTCGCGACGCGCGAGGGTCCGGTGTTCGGCGTCGTCGGCAAGAAGCCGATCCACCTGCTCAAGGACGAGGACCGCAAGAAGGTCCCCGAGCTCAAGCAGCTGCACGTCGACATCGGGGCCAAGGACGGCGACGAGGCGCGCTCGCGCGTGCGCATCGGCGACGTCGCGGTGATCGCCGGCGAGCCGCAGGAGCTGCCCAACGGGCGGCTGGTCTCGCGCTCGCTGGACAACCGCCTCGGCTGCTTCGTGGCGCTGGAGACGGCGCGGCCGGTCGCCGAGGCCGGCGGCGCGCCCGGCGACGTCTACGGCGTCGCGGTCGCCCAGGAGGAGATCACCTTCGCGGGCGCGCGCACGACGGCTTACTCGCTGCGGCCCGACGTGGCGATCGCGGTCGACGTCACGTTCGCCACCGACGCCCCGGGCACCGACGAGAAGGAGCTGGGGCGCCACAAGTTCGGCTCCGGCCCGGTGCTCACGCGCGGCTCGACGCTGGACCCGGCCGTGTTCGAGCTGCTCCACGCGACCGCCGAGGCCGAGGGCATCCCGTTCACGGTCAGCGCGACCTCGCGGGCGACCGGCACGGACGCCGACGCCCTCCACGTCGCGCGCGGCGGCGTGCCGACCGGCGTCGTCTCGATCCCGCTGCGCTACATGCACTCGCCGGTCGAGATGGTGCAGCTCGACGACGTCGAGAACACCGCGCGGCTGCTGGCCGCGTTCGCCCAGCGGCTCGAGCCGGGCATGGACTTCCGCCGCTAGTGGCGGCGCCGCGCCGGCCGCTCCTGCTCCTGTTCGACATCGACGGCACGCTCCTCCAGCGCGCCTCGACCGAGCACGCGCGGGCGATCATGGACGCAGCCTGCGCGGTCCACGGGCTCGACTCGCTGGACGGGCACGCGGTGGAGGCGGCCGGGCGGACCGACCTGGCGATCGCGCGCGACTACCTGCTGGCGGGCGGCGTGGCCGCCGAGGCGGTCGACGCGCGCGCGGACGAGGTCGCGCGCCGCGCCGTGGAGCGCTTCGCCGAGCTGTGCCCGGCCGACCTGTCTTCCCGGATCGCGCCCGGGATCCCGGAGCTGCTGGAGGCCTTGGACGGGCGCCCCGGCGAGTTCCGCCTCTCGCTCGTCACCGGCAACCTGGAAGCCGTGGCGCGGCTGAAGCTCGAGCGCGCCGGGATCGGGCACCGCTTCCCGGCCGGGCAGGGCGGCTTCGGCTCCGACCACCCCGCGCGGGCGCGGCTGCCGGCGGTCGCCCGCGGGCGAATGTCGGACCCGCCGTGGCCGCGCGAGCGCACGGTCGTGATCGGCGACACCCCGCGCGACATCGCCTGCGCTCGCGCCGACCGCGTCCGCGTGGCGGCGGTCGCCACCGGCCCGTTCGCGGTCGAGGCGCTGGCCGACGCGGACGCCGTCGCCGACGACGCCCGCGCGCTGCTGCCCGTGCTGGAGGACTGGCTGTAGCGCCACCCGCTCGTGGCCTGGGCCGGTGGCGAGGTCGGGGCGCCGTCCCGTCCTTCCGGCGCGTCGCTCGCAAGCTCGCGCCTGAGTGCGCCGGAAGGCCGCGCCGCACCCCGCCCACGGCACCGGGCCCGCGCCCCAGCCACCGTCTCCGCGAGCGGCCGGCGGCGGGGGAGCCGGAGCGAGCCGACTACAGGGCGTTCTCTATGGGAGGTCGCGATCGGAGTACCGGTCCCGGTCATCGTCTTTGGCTGTCGACGCGCGCTGGTGGCCGGGCCCTCACTCAACGATCGCTGCGCCTTCGGCGCCCGGGTCCGCGGGAGCGACGAGCACACCTCCTTCGTGGGAATGGGACGGTCAGCCGGCGTGGCCACCGCCATGCTGCTTCCACACGCACGAGAGCAGTAGAGCTGGCTCAGATCAGTTACGACTACTCGGCGCAAGCGGCAGACGAAAACTGCCGGTCTTGCGCTCTTGAAATTCAAGCGACTCGTACAGCGTTCGAGCAGCCACCTTCTCGACGCTCGCCGTCAGATCGAGTCTGGACGCGCCCGCGGTCGTCGCGATATCGATCGCGTGTCGAATCAGGTGCCGAGCAACGCCACGCCACTGCGGCGCCTTCACAGTGATTCTCCTGATCGCGCTGCACCTCAACTGAACTGCCCCTCAGCTCCGACGCTCGATCAGTTGCTGGTTGCTTGCGCGAGAGGCAACAGCGGACTACAAGGAGTTCGAGGTCCTGGTGGCCGGTCACTCCGCTCTCTTCCGATCTTGGCGTGCTTGGCTACCTGGAGCGCAGGTCCGTCAGTTGCCCGGACTCGGCACGCTGACCTCAGCGCTGGACCCGGTAGTGCATGTGGGTGACACCGTCCCCGTCGAGGACCCGGGTGCGCTCGAGCTCGATGTGCTCGGGACCGAGGTGGTCGAAGAGACGGCGCCCCTGGCCGAGGAGCACCGGGATGAGATGGATCTCGAGCTCGTCGAGGACGCCCGCAGCGAGTGCAGCTGTGCGGTTCCGGCGCCGTGGACCAGCACGTTCTTGTCGCCCGCAGCCTGCTTCGCCTCGGTCATCGCGGTGCTGACGTCGGACACGTAACTGACCAGCGGCCACTGCCCCGTCTCGCTATCGGGCTTCTGGCGGGTCAGGACGAAGATCGGCACGCCATCGTGGTGGTCGCCGCCCCAGCCGCCCGCCGGCTCGAAGGTCCCCCGGCCGGCGACGACCGCCCCGGTGGCCATGAACTCATCGACGACCTGGCCGTTGACGCCCGCTGAACGGCCGACTCCCTTGCGGTCGGCGTCGGCACCCGTCAAGGCCCACTCGTGCAGGCGGTGCCCGCCGTCGCCGAGCCCGTTGCCAGGTCCTTCGTTTGGCCCCGCGATGAACCCGTCGAGGGACATGGACATGTAGAGAACGGTTGCGGACACGGTGTCTCCTTTTCCTGGCCTGTGGTCGTGGCTCGGATCTCGCCGCCTCAACGGGGAGACTCAGTTCTCGTCGGTCCGTCCGCCTGCCACCAGGGAATCGAGACGTCGTAGGTGGTCCGGCCGCAGATCATCGCGCGGGTGCCGGCGACGTCGCGGTTGAGCATGTCGCGGCCGGGCGGATCGTCATCGCGCGCCCAGGCGTGCAGCGCCTCGCCGCCTTCGCCCAGCGGCGCCTCGGGCCGCGGGTTCGCGGCCCTGATGTACCCATCGAGAGACATGCTCATGTCGAAGATCGCAGCGCTCACGATTCCTCCTCGTGTCGGTTGCTGGTGAAGCTGGCGATGTCTACGCACTAAGTCGAACGAGGCGGCACGAAATCGACACGCCCCGCGAGATGTTCTGCGCTGCGGTGATGGTTGCCGCCCGCAGCGGCATCGACCAACGCTGGACGCTAGGGGCTGACCGCGGCTCGTTGCGCGGCCGTCGGAGGAGGGGGCTCGGCGCTGAGGTCGATGCGACGTGCGGCAGTGCTCGGCCCGCTCACGTCACAGGGGAGCGGTCAGGTCCATGGGCGCCCGCCGTTCCATGCGTGCCAGCTCTCGACCTCGATCCAGGCGCTCACCCGGCCGCGGTCACGCTGCGCGTACGGGCTTGCGGTGTAGTGGGTCGCGATGCGGTCGATGTCGGCCAGGTCCGCGTCGTCCTGCAGCGTCGCGCGCCCGTGCAGGGTGATGTGGCGATACCACTCGTCGCCGTCCAGAACGGTCAGCGAGACGTGCGGATGGCGGCGCAGATACTCGAGACGGCGACGCCCTGCGTCCATGTTGACGAGCACGCGGTCGTTCTCCCAGACGTACCATGTGGCGACGGTGTTCGGCGTGCCGTCGGGGCGGACGGTGCCGATGACGGCGGGGTTCGGCTTGGCGAGCACCTCTTGGAGGGTGGGCGGGAGTGGCGGCTTCGGCATGGCCATGTTCTACCCCGCCGCACGCGAGCCCTGCTGTCGCCACGCGCGAGAACCAGCGCTGGCGACGTCCGTGCCGTGCCGCCCCGCCCAGCGCGAGCCCTCGGGCGCCGAAGGCGCAGCGATCGTTGAGTCAGGGCTCGGCCACCGGCGCCGCGGATGACCGCAGGCGGTCTCCGGGACCGGTACTCCGATCGCGACCTCCCATGGAGAACGCCCGGCGCCCCGACCCCGCAGGGGTCGGGGCGATGACCGTCGTGCAGCGACCTAGCGCGGTCTCACCACGGCGGCGCTGCCCGCCCCGCGCCGCTGCGGCTCGGCCGCGGCGACGAACCCCCCGCCGCGGCGGATCTCGATCCCCGAGGCCGCGCCGATCTCGCCCGGGGTCGGCGGCGGGGCGAACCGGTGGCCGCGCAGGGCCGCGAGGTCCCTGCCCTCCGGGCTGTCGATGAACGCCTGCTCGGCCTGGGTGGTCGCCGTGTTGCGCTCGACCGCCCGTGGCAGGGCGAGCGCCCGTGGCAGCGGCTCGCGCAGGTCGATCCGGTTGACGAGGATCTGCAGCACGGTGCCGGGGATCGTCGAGCCGCCCGGCGAGCCGAGCGCCAGGTAGGGCCGGTCGTCGCGGTCGACGATCGTCGGCGCCATCGAGCTCCGCGGGCGTTTGCCGCCCTCGGCCCGGTTCGGATGGCTCGTGGAGTCGAAGTTGAAGTCCGTCAGCTCGTTGTTGAGCAGGAACCCGTACCCCGGCACCACGATGCCGTTGCCGCCGGTGGACTCGATCGTGAACGTGTAGGAGACGACGTTGCCGAGGCGGTCGGCGACCGTCAGGTGCGTCGTCGACTGGCGCGGGTGCGAGATGGTGGCGGAGTTCGCGGCCGCCGGCCCGCCGGCGCCCTGGTTGTCGTAGGGGTCCCCCGCGGCGACCGGGCTGCGGGCCGCGCGGTCGGTGATCAGCGCGCGCCGCTCGGCCGCGAACGTGTCCGAGGTCAGGCCCGCGACCGGCACGTCGAAGTATGCCGGGTCGGCGAGGAAGGTGTTGCGGTCGGCGAACGCGTAGCGCGACGCCTCGAGGTAGCGGTGCATGATCTCGGTGCGCGAGGCGCCCAGCGGCGAGTAGCCGTCGAGGATGTTCAGCGCCTCGGCCACCGTCGTGGCGCCGCTCGAGGGCGGTCCCATGCCGTAGACGGTCAGGCCGCGGTAGTCGGTCGTGACCGGCTCGCGCTCCGGCGCCGTGTAGCGCCGCAGGTCGTCGGTCGTCATCAGGCCCTTGCGCCACGTGTGGTCGGCGGTCGGTGCGATCGGCGGGTTCGTCGCCGCGGCGGCCATCGCCTCGGCCACCGGGCCGCGGTAGAAGCCCCGGCGGACGCCGTCGCGCGCCATCAGCCGGTAGACCCTGGCCATGTCGGGGTTGCGGATCGTCGCGCCGACGTCCTTGGGCGTGCCGTCGGCGTCGAGGTAGAGCGCCGCGGTGGCGGGGACGTCGTCGAAGAAGCCCTTGACGGCGTCGACCGCGTCGAAGAACGTCTGGTCGACGGCGTAGCCGCGCTGCGCGGCGCGGATGCCCGGCCGCAGCGCCTCGCGCAGCGAGAGCGTCCCGTACTTGTTCAGCGCCCGCGACCAGCTGAGCGGTGTGCCCGGCACGCCGGCGGAGAGGCCGCTGAAGCGGGCGGGGTCGAAGCTGAGCGGCCGTCCGTCCTCGATGAACGAGTCCGGTCGCATGGCGCGCGGGGCCTTCTCGCGCCCGTCGTACGTCGTCACGTCGCCATCGGCCGTGCGGATCACCATGAAGCCGCCGCCGCCGATCCCGCAGGAGAAGGGCTCGACGACGCCGAGCACGCCGGCCGCCGCCACCGCGGCGTCGATCGCGTTGCCGCCGTCTTCGAGCACGTCGATCGCGGCCTGCGTGCCGAGCGCGTCCACGCTGGACGCGGCACCGCCGGTGCCGCGTGCCTCTGGGACCTTCTCCGGCTCCTGCGCGAGCACGGCCGGCGCGCCGCCGAGCAATGCGGTCAGCCCGGCGGCCACGAGCGCCAGGCGGAAGGTACTGCGTCTCATCGGGCCTCCTCCGACGGGGATGGTGCTCGCATACCCCGATCGCACGCGCGTTAGCGCGGGATCCGCAGCAGCGTCGCGCCGACCGGCCCGCCGGCGTCCTGGCGCAGGCGCGTCACGTACGCCTCGCTCGGGCCGAGCGCGGTGGTCCACAGCGTGTAGGCGACGCCGCGGGCGGGCCGGGGCGGGAGATCCTTCGGGTGCCCGTGGCGCTCGTGCTCGTCGCCCGGCTCGTGGCCGGCGTCGCGGCGTCCGGTCGGGACGAGGCCGTAGAGCGTGCGGTCGCGCCGGACGGCGCGCGGGCGCAGCCGGCCGAGGCGCAGCTCCTGGCGCTCGGAGGTCGAGCGCACGTAGAGCAGCCGGTCGCCGTCGGCGGAGGGGTTGAGCAGCAGCGCTCGCGGCTGGCGGCGCAGCGTACGGCGGCGGCCCGTGGCCAGCGCGACCTCCTCGATGCGGCCGGCGACGTGGAACAGCAGGCGGTCGCCGGAGAGTGCGGGGCGGCCGAGCTCGGCGGCCGTGGCGACCGTGCGCGGCAGCGGTGGGGCCGGGGGCAGCGGCGAGGCCATCAGGACGTCTTCGGCGCCCGCGCGGGCCCGCCAGGCGACCCAGCCGGTCGCGACGGCGATCGCGTCGGCCTCGGGGGCGGGGATGCCGGCCGCATAGGCGGGGTCGGCCGGCGCGCGGACCGCGAGCGCGTCCCCCTCCTGGTAGGCGAGCCGGCCGCCGCCGACCGCGGGGCGGGGTCCCGGAGCGGCGAAGCGCGCGTCGGGGCTCACCAGGACGCCGCCCGCTCCCGGCTGCTGGTAGGCGATCAGGCCGGCGTCGACGCTCGGGTCGGTGGCCGGGGCGGCGAACACGGCGGCGGCCTGGGCCGGCGCCGCCCACAGCGCCGCGGCGCAGGCGGCGAGGGCGACGGCGTCGGCCGCGCGCAGCGCGCGCAGCAGCCGTGGGCGCTCGGCCATCGCGGCGTGGGCGCCGGCGCCGCGCCGCGTGCCGGCCAGCGGGGCCAGCAGCACGACCGGCAGCGCGCGCCCGGCGCCGAAGCCGAGGCCGACGAGCAGGCCCAGCGCCGGGTCGCCGAGCGCGACGCTCACGCCGGCCAGCGCCCAGACCGCGAAGGAGAGGATGAAGGTGGTGAAGCCGAGGCCGAGCAGCACGCCGTAGAGGCCGGCCGCGAGCGGCAGCGCCAGCACGCGCCGCCAGGACTCGGGCACCTGCCGGCGGACCTGCGGCACGATCCGCCCCCCGCGCGCCTCGCCCGCGGCGGCCGCCAGGGCCACGGCGGCGGCGACGCCGATCGCCGCCGTCCCACCGGCGCCCAGCGCCCGGCCGAGCAGCGCGAGCGCGCCGAACGTCGCCACACCACCCGCCAGCGCCCCGGCCGCGAACGTCGCGCACCCGACCAGCGTCGTCCGCAGCCGCCCGGCGTAGCCGTGCGGCGCGAGCGTGTCGACCATCGAGAAGCCGCACGGCGACCACGCGCCGGTCACCCCGGCCACCAGCCCGGCGGCGAGCAGCACGACCTCGAGGGCGCTCAGCACGGCATCCGCCCGGAGGACCCTGCCGCTCGCCCGCTCAACACGGGACCTTGGTCTGGAAGTACATGACGCAGAACACCCGGCGGCCCTTGTAGCAGTAGCCGGTCAGCGCACCGTCGCCGTTGATGCGGCGCCGGCTGTAGGCGCAGCAGTCGACCAGCTTGCGCACCTGGCCGCCGCAGCAGCGGTACCAGGCGCCGTCGGTCGCCGTGCGGATGTCGTACTGCTCGGCCACGACCTCGCACACCCGGGTGCGGCTCGCGGCCGGGAGGCGGCGCCCGTCCGGGTCGGTGAGCGGCTCGCCGTCCTCGCCGACCGGCTCGCCGCGGCGGTCGACCAGGCGGCCGAGGTCGTCGACCCGGTGGCCGTCCTTGGCGCGCAGCGGCAGTCCGCGCGCGTCGATCCGCGGCAGGCCCGTCGGGTGCGTGCAGGAGTCGGTCGTGTAGATGTGCCCGCAGAAGTGGTACGCCTCCGCCTCGCCGGGCTTGACCAGCGCCCCGGCGGCCTGCGCCCCCGCGAGCGCCATCACCCCTGTCCCGACGCGCGAGAGGAACCCCCGCCGCGACGTGCTCGCGGCGAGCCCGTCGGCGGCGCGCCCGGCCACGGAGGGGTCCAGTGTCAAGGGGTCAGTCCCCTCAGCGTTCCGCGGCGGCGCTCGGCGGTGGCGAGCACGGACTCGAGCTGGGCGCCGCTGTTGAAGGTGCCCTTGGCCAGCACCGTTCCGTCGGCTCCGATCGCGACGGCGAACGGGCTGCCGGGCACGTCGGCGAGCGCCCATGCGTCGGCGTCGTCGACCTCGTCGAAGCGCAGCAGCGCCACGCGCGGGTCGCGCTCGAACGCGTCCACGGCCGGCTCGAGCGCGCGGCAGACGCGGCAGCCCTCGGAGCTGAACACCGCCAGCGCCAGCACGCTCGACGAGAGCTCGGCGCCGAAGCGCGCGGCCAGCGCCGTGTGCCCGCCGACCTCCGGCCCCTCGCTGGGGATCTCGAGCGCGCCCTGCGGCGCGATCGCCATCCGCAGCGTGCCGACCTCACGCGCCAGCGCGAGCAGCGCGACGGCGAGCGCCAGCACGCCGAGCAGCGCCGCGCCGAGGCCGATCGCCAGCCACTCCTCGGTGGTCAGCCCACGGCGCGGCAGCAGCGGGAGCGCACCGAACGCGGCGCCCAGCAGCGCGGCCCGGCCCAGCGAGGCCCGGCTCACGCGCCCGCGGGCGCCGAAGCAGCCGCACGGCGCGCCCGCACGCCCGCGCATCAGGGCGACCGACTGGGCGACGGTGAACGCCGCGAACAGACCCGCGGCCGCCCACATCGCCCCCTCCGCGCCGGCCGCCACGCCCACCGCCAGGCCCGCCTCCACCGACACGAGCGCCGCCCACGCGACGCTCGAGGCCGTCTCCCCGCGGATGCCGTAGGTGGCGAGCGCCGCCCGCGCGCCCGGCCCGGACGAGAGCTTCAGCGCGGCGGAGGCCAGCAGGACCAGCGCGAGGACCAGCGACGCTACGACGGCGAGCATGCGAGCGGGCGAAGGTACAACATCGTCCGGAGGAAACCCGGGCGCCCGGCGAACGGCTCGGTCGCGGCGAGCGCTCGGCGCGCGGGCGTGCAGGGGTCGGTGGCGGGGCGTGCCGGCGCGAGGCAGCCGCCGGCGGTCAGGCCGGCGACCAGTAGCCGTCACCGGCGACCGGCTCGAAGCGCGCCGCGAGGGCCAGCTCGGGCCGGACGTCGGCCACGTCGCGGTCGCACACGGCCGCGACCTCGGCGGTGGCGAGCGGCACGCCCGCCCACGCGAGGACCTCGGACGCCGACCCGGGATCCGGGCGGCGGACCAGCTCCGGCGCAAGGTTGGCGATCGCGGTCTCGTAGGCCTCGACCGGCCGGTAGCCCGGTAGGTCGACGCGCCCGGCGGTCTCCCAGTCCTCGGGCGGCGCCGTCACACGCAACAGCTCGTAGGACGGGCACGTGTAGCGGCGCTCCTCCTGCGGCCCGCCGAGCTTGTAGTCCTGGGCGCGCGAGGCCGGCGACGGGCTGCGCGCGGCGTCCATGTCGGCGCGCATCTCCGCCTCGACCTCGGGCGCCGCCGCCCACTCGGCCAGCTCGCCCACCGGCAGCCCGGCCTGCCCGGCGGCCAGCTCCAGCGTGTCGGAGTCGTCGATCGCCGCGCCCGCGAAGTAGAGGACGCGCAGGCGCCGCAGCAGCGCCGCCTCGCGCTCGGGCCAGCGCAGCCGGGTGGCGACGACCGCCCGGCAGGCGTGCACGGACGGCCCGAGCCGCGCGCGCACGCGCCAGTCGATCGGCATGCCGTACTGCAGCGCCAGGCGCCGGAAGCCCTCGGCGAGCTGCTCGGGCGTGAGCTCCGGCGCCGTCTCCGAGAGCACCACGACGTGCAGCTCCCAGTCGATCTGCTCGCCGTAGAGCCACAGCAGGCGCAGCCGCTGGCGCTCGGCCGAGAACGCGAACGGGCACGTCGGGTCGGTGAAGTGGCGGATCAGGACGGGCGCCCCGCCGCCCGAGCTCACGTGCGCGCCAGCCGCTTGTAGGTGATGCGGTGCGGGCGGTCGGCCTCGGCGCCGAGCTGCTCGCGCCGGTGCTCCTCGTAGGCCTCGAAGTTCCCCTCGAACCAGGTCACCTGGGAGTCGCCCTCGAAGGCGAGCACGTGCGTCGCCACGCGATCGAGGAACCAGCGGTCGTGGGAGATGATCACCGCACAGCCCGGGAAGCCCAGCAGCGCCTCCTCGAGTGCGCGCAGCGTGTCGACGTCGAGGTCGTTGGTCGGCTCGTCGAGCAGCAGCACGTTGCCGCCGCTGCGCAGCAGCTTGGCCAGGTGCACGCGGTTGCGCTCACCGCCGGAGAGCACGCCGACCTTGCGCTGCTGGTCGGAGCCCTTGAAGTTGAAGCCGGCCACGTAGGCGCGCGAGTTGACCTCGCGGTCGCCCACCTTGATGTGCTCGTAGCCGTCGGAGATCTCCTCCCAGACGGTCTTGTCCGGGTCCAGCGCGTCGCGGCTCTGGTCGACGTAGGCGAGGTCGACGGTGTCGCCGACGTCCAGCGCGCCGGCGTCGGGCTTCTCGTCGCCGACGATCATCCGGAACAGCGTCGTCTTGCCGGCGCCGTTGGCGCCGATCACGCCGACGATCCCCGCCGGCGGGAGCGTGAAGGAGAGATCCTCGATCAGCAGCCGCTCGCCGAAGCCCTTGCGCAGGTCGCCGGCCTCGATCACCTTGTCGCCGAGGCGCTGGCCGGCCGGGATGTGGATCTGGACCTGGTCGAGCTTGACGTTGCGGTCCTCGGCCAGCAGCCGCTCGTAGTTGTTCAGGCGGGCCTTGGCCTTCTTGCGCCGGCCCTTGGGGTTCTCGCGCACCCACGCCAGCTCCTGCTCGATCGTGCGTCGGCGGGCGGTGTCCTTGCGGTCCTCCTGCGCCAGCCGCGCCTGCTTCTGCTCCAGCCAGGACGAGTAGTTGCCCTTGAACGGGAGGCCGTGACCGCGGTCCAGCTCGAGGATCCAGCCGGCCACGTTGTCGAGGAAATAGCGGTCGTGGGTGACGGCCACGACGGTGCCCTTGTACTCCTCCAGATGGCGCTCCAGCCAGCCGACCGACTCGGCGTCGAGGTGGTTGGTGGGCTCGTCGAGCAGCAGCAGGTCGGGCGCGGCGAGCAGCAGCCGGCACAGCGCGACCCGGCGGCGCTCGCCGCCGGAGAGCGTCGTCACGTCGGCGTCGGCCGGCGGCACGCGCAGCGCGTCCATCGCGGTGTCGAGCTGGGTGTCCAGGTTCCAGGCGTCGGCGGCGTCGATGCGGTCCTGCAGGCGCGCGAACTCGTCGGCGGTCTCGTCAGAGTAGTTGGCGGCCAGCTCGTTGAAGCGGTCCAGCAGCGCGCGCAGCTCGGCGACGCCCTCCTCGACGTTGCCGCGCACGTCCTTGGCCGCGTCCAGCTGGGGCTCCTGCTCGAGCAGGCCGACGGACGCGCCGGGCGCGAGCTGCGCCTCGCCGCGGTACTCCGCGTCCTGGCCGGCCATGATCCGCAGCAGTGTGGACTTGCCGGAGCCGTTGAGCCCCAGCACGCCGATCTTGGCGCCCGGCATGAAGCTGAGCGAGATGTCCTTGAGCACCTGCTTGTCCGGCGGGTGCGTCCGGCTCAGCTTGTACATGGTGAAGATGTATTGGCTCGACATGCGGTGAAGGAGCATAGATCGCCCGCGCGGCGAGCCCGGCGGGGCTCGAATTGTCCGCCGGGCCATGTTGAATCCACGCAAATTGGTCGATGATGGGAGAACATGCGGCCGCTGATCGGCGTCACCACCTCCGAGCTGCGCCCCAGCGGCATGTCCACGCTGCGCCGCCAGGGCGAGCCGGACCACCCTGAGATGGCGCTCGGCATGACCTACCTGCAGGCGATCGAGCGCGCCGGCGGCGTGCCGGTCGTGCTGCCGCCGTGCGTGTCGGACCTCGAGGCGCTGATGGCGCGGCTCGACGGCGTCTGCCTGTCGGGCGGCCCCGATCTCGATCCCGGGGCCTACGGCGCGACGGACCGCCACGCGGAGCTGGGGCCGACCGAGCCGTCGCTCGACGCGTTCGAGCTGGCGCTGGCCCGTGCCGCCGTGGAGCGCGGGATGCCGTTGCTCGGCATCTGCCGGGGCGCGCAGACGCTCAACGTCGCCTGCGGCGGCACGCTGCACCAGCACGTGCCCGGGCACCGCCAGCGCGAGTCGGGCCGGCACGCGACGCACGACGTCGAGGTGCTGGCCGGCACGCGGCTGGCGACCCTGCTCGGCGCCGGCACGCTGGGGGTCAACTCCTTCCACCATCAGGCGGTCGACCGCCTCGGGGACGGGCTGCGGATCAGCGCATGCGCCGCGGACGGCACGGTCGAGGGGATCGAGGCCGACGGCTTCGTCCTCGGCGTCCAGTGGCACGCGGAGACGCTGGCCGACGGGAGGTTGTTCGAGGCGCTGGTGACCGCGGCGGCGGAGCCGGAGCCGGCGCTGCGCGCCGCCGCGTAGCGGTACGGCTACCCGCCCGGACTCGCCCGTGCGCGTTCGTCATCCTGGGTGGATGGCCGTCCCACTCGCCATCCGCCTGCGCGGGGTCGTCAAGCGCTTCGGGCCGATCATGGCCGTCGACCATCTCGACCTCGACGTGCACGAGGGCACGTGCGTCGGCCTGCTCGGCCCCAACGGCGCCGGCAAGTCGACCACGATGAAGATGCTGACCGCCCA
>Ga0136617_10004037_pt1 | contig 13130 bp, 11 predicted proteins | sample AntDrymUQ3222106_2_FD_129672 | JGI IMG/M metagenome (GOLD analysis project Ga0136617, IMG submission 129672) | Polar desert sand microbial communities from Dry Valleys, Antarctica - metaG UQ322 (21.06) | ecosystem: Environmental > Terrestrial > Soil > Desert | place: Antarctica: Dry Valley...
AAGCTTCCGCACTTTGATCAACGCTTGGTCCGAGCGCAAATGGATCTCGGTGTAGCCCTCATCGGGATACTCGACCATTTGCTGCTGCTTCTCGAGAGCCCAGCGGTCCTGGTCGACGACGGCGGGGAACGTTTCGCAAATAGACTCGTTCAGCGTTTTCGCGGAATCGCTCGCCGATCGATGCTCGACGCGCGTCGACAGCGACCAACGCCAAATGAGGTTGCGTCCGTCGGCCGGCGTATGCGTGTGATAGAGGATATAGCCGCGCTCGGCCTCACCTTCACCCAGCTTGCCCGGCGGCGCCACGCGCAACTCGACGCGCGTCAAACCGGGGCCCAGAGAATGGTGCGTGTGCCACCGGTCCACTACCGGGTAGCCGAACCAGTCAACGAAAAACTGCGGTTGCACGTGATTTTGCGCGCGCCGCATCTGCTTCACCGTCTTGATGCCCGCCACTTCGGGTTCCGACAGCTCGATCGGAATCTGGCTGTTCGCATAATCGCCGATGTTGCCCTCGTGCAGCGGATAGAAGTGGGTAATGTCGATCAGGTTCTCGATGAGCAGACGGTAGTTCGCCGGCACTCTGATCGGGTCGACGGTGTAGGTGTCCCATTCGCTACTCGCGATCTCCGGGCTCGGCGGCGGTTGCATGTTCCCCATGCGCGCCTCATCCCCTGGCCAAATCCATACGAGACCGTCCTGCTCGATCACCGGATAACGCTTCAATTTCGCGCGCGACGGGATCGGACCTTCGGGCTGCGAGGGAATCCTGATGCAACGACCTTCAGGGTTGTAGCAAAGCCCGTGATACGCACACTCCAGCACGTCGGGCTCGACAAAGCGACCTGCAGACAGCGGCATGCGCTTGTGCACGCAGCGATCGTCGAATGCCACGACCTTGTCGTCCTGGGTGCGCCACATGACGACCGGCATGCCACAGATCTTTTCGCTCTTGAGCTGTCCTTTAGGAAGCTCCTGCGAAGTGCCGATCACGTACCACGTGTTCATGACGAAGCTTAGGGCATCCATTGCTTCAATCTCCCCGATCCATACCAGTCCGTTTATCTTAGGCGGATTGTGGCCTGCGTCAACGAGCGCATCGTGATGCCCTTCATCAGGGTTTCTGATGGCCCCGCGAGAGAGGAGGATCGCGCGCACCCGATCCGATCGGCAGCAGAAACGATGGCGTTATGAGACAACTGCGCAGAGAACGAACGCGGTCGACGATCGGGGTTAGTAAGCGATGCGTTGATCGAACTCGTACGCCGGTGGCGGCTGGGCTTGGGGGTCGCAGCTACCCGCCCCGGCGAGGCGGTCGAGCCGCTGCAGTGGCGTCAGGCGCAGTGGGCCGTTTCCGCCAGCACCGAGTTTGTTGCTCTCGCAGAGCAGGCGCTCGGGATCGAGTCGCGGTCAACGACCGCGATGCGCACCGAGCCGATGTCAATACGATACGAGATCGCTAGGTCCGTTGGGATTGATGGCCCGGTAACTTGCCTCGTGCTGAGCGCCGCTGGTAATGTCGATGGGTACGAGCCTATAGAGGACCCAGTTCCTCGATCAGGATTTGCGCCTTGTGTCCATTGGGCGCCGGCCAAGTGTAGAGATCGATCATGAGCGCTTGCTCCTATCGGTTGCCGGCTTATCCCTTACGTTTATGCATGATTTCCTGTCTCCGGCGATTCTGCGCCCGCCGGTTACCGGCATCGCTCATGCCGGCTGGCAAATGTTCGTTCAGAGCGACCCGTTCGCTTTTCGATTTGTCGCAAGACGCTGTCCTGCAATGCCTTCTTGGACATCGCGTAGGCCGTATTGCAATCGGGCGTGATGCACCGCGCGTAGCCAATGGCTGTAGCGAGCAACTTGTCGGGATCCACGACCTCGTGAAAGAAGCCTAGCCGCGTTGCCTCTTCGAGGTCGTACAGCTTTCCACGCAGCGTGGTCAGCGCCCCAACCTGGTCGCTCAAGGTGTACTTGATGATCTCCACGTTAGGCCGCCGGCATGGGAATGCCGATGCGCACTTCGTTGAGCCACCGTCGGCAAGGCGAACGTGAACGCCGTGGTTGATGCCCTCGATATCGAGGATCAGAAGGTAGGTGGCTGGTTCCTGACTCGGCGACAGATCGCCGCGCGGGTACTGGAAAGCATCACCCGCTACTGCGACAGTGCCGATGCTGATCTCCTGTCCACGCATGTGCGTATGTGTGGAACGAGGAACAGCAATGGGATCCTTTGTGGCGCGACTTGGAACGGGTGGCTCTCCGCCTATTGGATAAACCGCAGGCGAAACATGCGCCGCATTTCTTAGGTGCAGTTGTCTTGCAGCAAGTGAAGAGCAGAACCGGCGAGCTGCAGGAACGGATGATCATTGACGGACAGCAACGACTCACAACCCTTCAACTTGCTACTGCCCGAATGTTTGGACAGATGATTCGATTGTCTCAAGAACGGGCACCCTGATCGACACGCTATTGAGCATCGGGACCGTTCCGCCGGATATAAGTCGTCAGCGGTACGGGATGCAACGCAGAACGTCCAAACGGTCGATCTGTTAGAGCTTTTGTCCGCTGGTCTGTTGACTGTTGGACAACCGCTCTTGCCGAAGTCAACGGAACATCGAGATCAGATTGGTCGCGTACTCTCAGATGGTCGCATTGATGTCGGGGAAATGGTATTCGAAACGCCCTCAGGCGCGGGATATCACTTGCGCAAGAAAAGCACCAATGGTTGGAGTTTCTGGTTGGTCGACATGGGTACGAAGAAGTCGCTTGCATCGATTCGGCGCGAGTACCTTGAGAGGTCGTCGCTGCTTTCCGACGTAGGCGATGATGAGGATGAGGAACAGGGATACGACTTCCCACTGTCGACCCCGTGTGCGTCGTAAGCGTCCGGGCAATACCGTCTTGAGCCGATGATGAGCCGAGGGGAAGATGGGTGTCTACCATGAGGATAGTGGACACCAAGAAGGGCTCTTCGAAAGTCTCGCCTGAGGTTCGGATCACGCAAGGGCATGGATAGGGCTTCTTAAGTGACGGCTCGGTGCGCATCGAGGCTGCCCACCGCGCCGGGCGCTTTTCGCCTGCTGCGTTATTGCGCTCGCCCACCGTTCGCCCTGGAAGCAGACCTTCGTGGATTACCTCCGCGATCGGCTAGGCTGGGAGAGCGCGTACACCTACAACGCCGAGACCTTCGGGCCGCAGGGAACGCTGGCGCGGGCGTCCGAGCGCGACGTGCTGCTGGTCCGGGACCTGCGGGCGGCGCTCGCGCGCCTGAACCCGGACCTTCCGGAACCGGCGCGCGAACAGGGACTGTGGCGTAATCGTCGATTACCAACACACGAATCGTCCGGTCTTAAGCCCGACAGACCACGGTCACTCCGCCCTCACCCCGGCATCCTTCACCACCTTCGTCCACTTCGCGGTCTCCGATTGGATAAACCGCGCGAACGCCTCGGGCGTTCCGCCGACAACTTCGAAGCCTTGCGCTGACAATGCTTCGCGAACGTCCGGCGAGCGCATGATTCGCTGCGTCTCGGCCGCGAGCTTGTCATGCATGTCTTTCGGCAGTCCCGCCGGCGCGAGCAACCCGATCCATGCAGTTGCATCGAAGGTGCCGAAGCCTTGCTCCGCGACCGTCGCGATATCGGGCGCGAGCGGACTGCGCGTCGAGCTGGTGACCGCGAGTCCTTTCAGCTTGCCGGCCTTGATCTGCGGCAGAACGGCCGGAACGATGGCGAACGTCGCCTGGATCTGGCCGGGCAAGAGATCCTGCACGACCGGCGGGAACCCCCGATAAGGCACGTGCACGAGGTCGAGCTTCGCCTGCGATTTCAGAAGCTCCATCGTCAGGTGGGAGCCGCTGCCTTGGCCTACCGAACCGTACGACAGCTTGCCCGGATGCTTCTGCACATGCTCGATGAACTGCTTTAAGTTTTCGGCCGGGATCGACGGGTGCACGGCCAGGATCTGCGGCGCATAGGCAAGAAGCGAAATCGGCGCGAGATCCTTCTCGGGGTCGTACGACAGCGTGTCGTAGAGCGCTTTCGCGACCGCGACTGGCCCGTTGATGCCGATCACCAACGTGTAGCCGTCGGGCGCGGCGCGCGCCACTTCCGCCGTTCCAATATTGCCGCCCGCGCCAGTCTTGTTCTCCACGACGACCGACTGCTTCCAGGCGTCGCCGAGCCTTTGCGCGAGCAGGCGACCGACGGTGTCCGGGGTCGAGCCCGCCGGAAACGGAACGACGAGCCGAATCGGCTTCGACGGATAGGATTGTGCCAATCCGTTGAGAGTGACGGCAGCGAGCGCGAGAGCGATGATGATGCGGAACGGGTCGTTCAGTTTCATGAGGCTTCCTTTGCGGCGATCCTTGATTCCGCTACCAACGCGTCTTCGCCGAGAAACGCACCGTCGTCGATGAGGCGCTGCTGCAGTTGGTTGATATCGACTTCGCGGCAAAGTCGATCGCTGCGCAGCGCGAGATCGGCGGCCGTTCCCGCGGCGTGTCCCATCACGAAGCAGGCCCCGGACACGCGCGCCGCCGATTGACCTTTGTGCGTCATCGATGCGCAGCGTCCGGCGACGAGAAGATTGTCGACGCTAAGCGGCAGCAGCATGCGATACGGCAGGTGGTTGAAGCCACGCACGTTCGGAATGTCCGGCCACTCGAATACGACATCGCCCGCGACGTGCGCCTCGATCGGCCAGCCGTTGACGCCGATCGTGTCGTCGAAGCTCGCGCATTCGAGCACGTCGGATGCGGTCAACTGATAGTCGCCGATGATGCGGCGCGTTTCGCGGATGCCGACTTGTGGCGCGATCTCCAAGATGTAGGCGTTTGCAAAACCTGGCGCCGCCTCGCGCAGGAACCGGAATACATCGACGATCTGCCGGCGACCTTCGATTTCGCCGTAGCTCAATTGCAGGGCGTCGGTGCCGTCGATCGGCGAGCCGTCAGGGTTGGCAAGTTGCGTAACGTTCGCTCGCCACTCGACGTTGTTCTTCTGCGGCCGGATGATCGGCGCTTTGCGTGGAAAGCGCCGGCCGCGCCGCTCGGCTTCGGCGAATAGCGCGCCGAACGTGTCCCACGCGTTGCCCGCCTTCACCGGATCGACTCCATTGATCCGGAACATCGTCGACGGATACAGCATGACGCCGGCGACATCACCCTTCTCGTAAGGGGCGCCGGCCCATGCGCACAAGTCGCCGTCACCCGAGCAATCCACGTAGATGCTAGCCACGATCGCACGCCGACCCGACTTCGTCTCCACGAGCAACGCGTCGATCGCGCGCTCGGAACGCATGACGACACCGGCAGCATGTGCGTGAAAAAGCAGTTTCGCGCCGGACGACAAGACGAGGTCGTCTGCCGCAATCTTGTACGCGGCGTTGTCGTAGGCCTGCGCTTTGATCTTGCCCCCAAACAGCGAGTGCGGTGCGTTGAGGCCGCCAAGCCGGTCGATGCGTGCCAAGAGGTCATCGGCGATGCCACGCACGACCTGCCGCACGTTGCCGTAGACATTCGCGTGCAGCCCGCAGAAGTTGGTGACGCCCGCTGCTGTACCCATACCGCCGAGAAATCCGTAGCGCTCGACCAGCATTGTCGAACGGCCGGCGCGTGCAGCAGCGGTCGCAGCGGCAATGCCGGCAGGTCCGCCGCCGAGAACGACGACGTCGAACTCCCCGAGAACAGGGGTCTCGCGCGAAGGCTCGACCAAGGTTCTTGCGAATTTCACGGGGTTGGTGTGAATGCCGGAGCCGATAGTCTACAGCGCGCCGAATCTGGATGATGGTCCCCGCTTGCGACGCAGGACATCAGTGCTCCGCCAAATGGTGCCTGGTCCATTGCGCAAATTCTTCGTCTTCAAAAATGTAGCTCCCGCGTTCTCCGCTCGAATGCACGATACGTACCGAATCGAGCCGACGAAGCGAGCTCTGGACGGCGCCGATCTGCGGCGTTTCCCCGCCAAGCGCCCGTCCGATCGCTTGGCGCGCCTGCGCGCCAAACAGCGATCGTTCACCTCGAGCCAGGACACGAAGCAGTTCGCGATCAAAAGGCTTCAGAGCTGACCACAGCCGCGGATACCCTTGTTCCAGTGCGAGGCGCTCGCGCGTCAGCGAAAGCGCGCGATCGATGTCGAGGCGTGGTTGTGCGAGCATCGCTTCCAGAACTTTTCGAAAGTAGTAGGGGTTCTGGTTCAGCGCGTCGAAGAGGGCAATCATGCGCGGCTCGGTAAGTGTGCGGCCGCTTGCTGCCTTGAACGCCCGCAATACATGGCTGACAAAGGGTTTTCCGAGACGCGGGAACTCGAGGCGCGTTCCGAAATGAAAGAAAGGTGCGGCGCGTTCGTTGAACATGCGTCGCAGGCCCTCTTCGGAGGATCCCGTCAGCACGACTTTGAGCTGTCGGCGATGCGTATCGAGCAACGTGCGCAGCGCCGCGATCAGTGCGGCGTTCTTCGGATCGGTCGCGAGCTCCTGGACTTCGTCGAGAATGAGCAAGAAACGGCCCTTCCGGCGCGCAAGGCGCGCGCCGAGGTCCGCGAGATAGAGCAAGAGATCTGCGGGCGGTTTTGTCCCGAGCGTGGACAGATCGACTTCAGCTTCGCCCTTGGCCCCGGCCAAGGCACCAGAGAGCTTCAGCTTCGTCACGGGATGGGTGAGCAACGCGCGGGCCCGCTCGGAAAAGGAGCGACTCTCCAACGACTTTTCCAGTGTGTAAAGCAGGACCGGAAGCGGCGAAAGAGAGGACTGCCAGAAGCTCGCATAGGCGACGCGATAAGCGGCCTTTTCTGCCGCCGGCGCCAAATCTTCCAAGCAGAATTCGGTCTTGCCGTATCGCCGCGGCGCGAAGAGCACGAGCGTGTTCGAGATTCCGCTTTCGAAGAACGCCAGATACTCTCGGGCGATCTCGGGACGTGGAAAATGCCAAGGGTCTCCGGACATCCGATTGGCTCCAAATAACGTTTTCGTGCAATATAGCAAAGAAGTGCTATTAACTGCTATTTGATGCTGGTGGTTCGTTCCTCCACGCCGATACAGGACGTCCATTCTCAACCGCGGAAACACAAGTCCCCGCCCCTACCGGCGCCCCTGCGACAGGCCGGCTGCACCATACGCCGAGCGAAGCGGTGTCGTTAAGTCCTTCATCAGGGTTTCTGATCGCCCGTTGGCGCCATCGCGCCCTCGAGGACGGCGGCGACGCCCGCGATGTATATTGCTCGAACCCTTTCTCGCCTGCACAAGCGTGCCCCTCGAGCTCTATCAACTGCGATCGTTCGTCACGGTCGCGCAGCATCAGCACCTGACCCGTGCAGCACAGGCGCTGCACCTCACTCAGCCTGCGGTCAGCGGCCATATCAAGGCGCTGGAAGAGCACTTGAATCTCCGACTTTTCGAACGGAGCGCTGCCGGCGTGACGCTGACCCAAGCGGGCCGCACATTGCTGACCCGTGCCGAAGCCATCCTCGCGGCGGTGAACGAGCTTCGTAACGTCGCTCGCGATTTGCAGGGGCACCTAACCGGCAAAGCGACCGTAGGAACGATACTCGATCCGCACTTCATCCGGCTCGGCGAGTTCGTCAATGCGTTGCGCGAGCACTATCCGTCGCTCGATGTGGAGCTGCGTCAGGGTATCTCGCCGTGGGTAATGGACGGTGTGAGCGACGGCGCGCTCGACGCGGCCTTTTTCATGGGCGACAAGATCTACGCCAACGTGAAGGCGCGGCCGCTTGCGAAGCTTGCCTACCGCGTCGTCGCCCCACCCGCTTGGAAGGAAAGAATCGAGCACGCGGAATGGCCCGCCCTTGCCGATCTGCCCTGGGTGCGCGGTCTCCCGAACTCACCGCATCTGCACATGATTTCCGAGGTCTTCGCACGCTTCAATTTAAGACCGCGCCAAGCGGTGGAAGCCGACCAGGAATCGACGATCAAGGATCTAATCGCGGCCGGCGTCGGCCTCGGCCTGATGCGAGACGACCTCGCCTTCGAAGCGCAGCGCGTCGGCGAAGTGTATGTATGGCCGAAAGCCGAGCTCGAAACGAAGCTCTCGTTCGTTTACCTACGTGAGCGCGAGAGCGATCCGGTGATCGCCGCGATGGAAGCGGCATTGCGCGAGCTGTGGACGCATCCCCAATAGTTTTTGACGTGCATAACACGACTCGACGGGCGGTCATGGGCGGCTTCGCCCGATTTGCATGGATATGGCGTCGGGCTCGTTGGCCATTGTGATTAGAATTAGAGCGGTGCCAACATTGGCAAGTTCTTGATGAAACGATCGGCCTAGCTTTTCAGCGTCACGCCAAGGTAGTTCTCGAAGACGTCAGGACGTGCCTGCAAGTTGGCGGCTCTCGCCTCGTGCACGACGCAGCCCACGTTGAGAATGATGATCCGGTCCGCGGCCGCTTCGACTGCACGCAGACTCTGCTCGATCAGGAGAATCGCCACGCCGGTTCGGGCCAACTCGCGCAACGCTTCGCAGACTCGCTGCACGATCGTGGGTGCTAAGCCTTCTGTCGGTTCGTCGAGGATCAAACAGCGCGGGTTGGTGGCGAGGGCGCGCCCGATCGCCAGCATCGAGCGCTCGCCTCCGGAGATGCGATCGCCCGGCGCGTTGCGCCGTTCGGCGAGCGACGGGAAGAGCGCGAAAATGCGCTCCGTCGTCCAGGCTGGTTGACCGCGCCCGGGGCGAGCGACCACTCGCAGGTGCTCCTCAACGCTCAGTGACGCAAACAGGCGCCGACCTTGCGGCACGTAGCCCAGACCCATCCGGCTCAACTGATGGGAGGGCCGCCCGAGGATCGGGAGATCCTCGAGTTCAACGCTGCCAGTTACGCGCGGAGGCTTGAGCCCCATGATGGCGCGCGCGAGCGTCGTCTTGCCCGCCCCGTTGCGGCCCATGACCGCCACGCACTCGCGGCCGACCGTGAGCGACACGTTCTGCACGACATGCGCCGATCCGTAGAAGGCGTCGAGGCCGCTGACGCGAAGAATCGGATCAGTGGTGCCGCCGCTCGGCGGATTCACCTCCGCATGGTGAGCTTGTCGGGCGACGGCCGCGTCAGCCACGTTGCCGCTCCGCGGAGTCGCCGAGGTATACCGCTCTGACCGTCGCGTCGCGCGCGATCTCGGCTGGGGTGCCGGCCGTGAGCACGCGACCCTCGTTCAGCACCGTGATGTGCTCGCACAGATCGAGGATGAGATCCATGTCGTGTTCGATCAATAGCAAGCTGACGTCCGAGGGCAACCCGCGCACAACACCGGCGAGGGCGGCGCGTTCCGAAGGCGAGAGCCCCGCCGCCGGTTCGTCGAGCAGCAGCACCTGCGGCTGTCGGCTTAAGACCATCGCCAGTTCGAGTTGGCGCTGGGTTCCGTGCGACAGATGGGAGACCCGATCGTCCAACAGCGTATCCAGACCGAAACGAGCGGCCGCGGCCAGCAACCGTGGCTCCTCGCCCGCCAGGCGCCAGGGCGTCACCGGCGACGGTAGCCGGCCGTCGGCCAGCGCCAGGACCAGATTCGCCCGTACGCTTAAAGAGGGCGCGAGACTCGACACTTGATAGGTTCGCCCGAGACCTTGTAGCGCCCGCGCCTGGATCGACATCCGGTTCAAGTCGACACCGTCGAGGCTGATCTCGCCCGCATCGGCGGCGAACTCGCCGGTGATGACGTTGAAGAGAGTCGTCTTGCCGGCCCCGTTTACCCCGATCAAGCCGTGGCGCTGACCCGGCGTGACGTCGAAGGTCACGCCGTCGAGCACGCGGGCCGCGCCGAACGACTTCCTTAACTCCCGGACGGAGAGCTGGCCGCCTCGGCCCGCGTGCGCCTCGGCCAAGCTCACTTCTTATAGTATGGGTCCGAGCACTTGCCGGGCGGAAAGTCGCGCGAGTCCGGCGGATCGGCCAGATAGGTCTTGGCGTCGTACGGGCCGAACTGGCTGACGTTCTCGACCTTGGCGATCGCCACGTTCAGCATCTTGCCGTCGATGAGCTTTACCTCGTTGATGTAGATGTTTTGGATCGGGTTGCCATAGTCGTCGAGCCGCATCGGGCCGCGCGGCGCATCCGGCATATTGGTCTTGCGCAGCGCGTCGATGAGTTTGGCCCGCTCCTTGCCGCCGGCCGTTTTGACGGCGTTGAGCACCATCTTCATGGCGACATAGCCATGCTCCGACGTCGCCATCGGCGGTTCGTTGTACTTCTTCATGTAAGTGTCGCGGAACGCCTTGAACTGAGGCGTGTCGAGCGCGTCCGAGTACTGCAGGGCGGACAGACCGCCGATCGCGCTCTTGCCCATCGCGGGGAGGGAGCCGACGGCGAAGAAGTTGGAGCCGCCGAGCAGCGGCCGGCCGCGCCTCGCGCCGAACTCGTCAAGCTGCTTGGCAAAAGCGACGGCGTCGGTGCCCGCACCGTTGTACAGGATGGCATCACCCGCCGGCAGCACCGCCAGCATCGAGGAGAAGTCGGTCGTGTTGAGCGGATGCCAGATCTTCACGACCTCCTCGCCGCCATTGCGGCAAAAAGTCTTCAAGAAGCCACCGATCTGGTTGTGCGTGAATACATAGTCCTGCCCGACCATCACGACTCTCTTCATGCCCTTCTTGGCGATGTACTCGCCGAAGGCGAACATCGGCTGCGCCCCGCTCCAGCCCGCCCGCACGACGTTGCGCACGGCCTTGCGCATCGTGATGTCTTCGGGGGCCGAATAGGCGACGACGACCGGCACGCCCGAATCCTTGGCCCAGTCGAGGGCCGCCATGCCGATGTTGCCGGCGACCGGCCCTACCACGACATCGACCTTGTCGCGCGTGTCCATCGCTTTGAGGCGCGTGATCGCGAGTTCCGGGTTGCCCTCGTCATCGACCACGAAGAGCTGGATGGCCATATTGCCGGCCTTGCCGCCGGCCTCGTCGACCGCCATCCGGACGCCGTTGACCATGGTGGTTCCCGCACTGGCGAACACGCCGGACAGGTTTGCGATCACGCCGACCTTAAGTTCCTCTTGCGCGACCGCCTGGGGCGAGGCCGCGGCGGTCGCGATAAACAGGGCCGCCCAAATCCATGATTTGCGTTTCATGTCGTCACTCCTAGCGCGCGAGGTCGGTCGCCGAGGCCCCGCGCGAGCGGCCTTTAGCGTTTAGCCCAAAGATCCGACACGAGCGCCGAGACTCCATTGGGCAAGAGAAGGATGGCGAGGGCGAGGATGAAGCCGAAGACAAGAATATGCCGGTCAGTGTACTGCGACAGCACGGCTTCCAAGGCAACCATGACGACGACGCCGATGACGCTGCCACCGAGGGAAGTCGTGCCGCCGATCACGGCGGCCGTCAGCACCCAGACCGCTCGCGACAGATCAAGCGTGACCGGCGTGATGACCCGTGTCTCCCAGGTGAGCAGGATCCCGCCGATCGCGGCGTAGAGGCTCGCAATCAAAAAGGCGGCGAGACGCGCACGCAGGATCGGATGGCCAAGTGCGCGCATGCGCGACGCGTTGTCCTGGATGCCGCGCAGCAGGAGGCCGAGGCGCGAACGCATCAGGACGTGCGCGCTCCAAAAGCAAGCGGCAACGACAACGGCCGTCACTGCGTACATGGCGCGAGGCTCGCGCAGGTCGAGCCCGGCGACGACCGGCACCGGAATCGAGACGATTCCATCCATGCCCTTGGTGAGGTCGATCCACTGGAAGGAAAGGGCCCACACCATCTGTCCAAGCGCGATCGTCAGCATCATGAAGCCGATGCCCGTCGCCTTCAGCGAGACAACCCCGAAGACGGCAGCACTCGCCACGGCGAGAGCGAGGCCCGCCAGCGCGGCCGGGCCGGGGCCCCAGTCATAGCCCGTGGAGAGAATGGCCAAGCCGTAGCCGGCGATGCCGGCAAAGGTGGACTGGACCAGGGAGACGAGCCCCAACTGACCGGCGAGGAGGCTGAAGCTCATGACGATCAGGCTGTACATCAGCGCCCGCAGCGCCAGCACGACGATGTAGTCGCTGACGAGTAGCGGCAGCGCGATCGCTGCGAGCGCTACGACAGCGGCGACGAGCGCGAGCCGCTTCACGGGGCGCTCCGCCCGAACAAGCCCTGGGGCCGGATCGCCAGAACGACGGCCAGCGGCGCGAATAGCACGAAGAGTGCGAACTGCGGGGCGAAGGCGTTGGCGAAGCTCGTCACCAGGCCGGTGATGACGGCGCCGGCCGCGGCTCCGGCGAGCGAGCCGAGCCCGCCGATGATGATGACCACGAGCGACAGCATCAAGACGCGCACTCCAGTGTCTTGGGCGAGCGCGAAGTAGCTTGCCCCGGCAACACCGGCAGCGCCCGCAAGGAGGCTCGCCAACGCGAACACGATGCCGAACAGCCCGCCGACATTGATGCCCTGGGATTCGGCGGTTTCACGATCATCGACACCGGCGCGGATGGCGGCGCCGAGTCGTGTTTGCGTGAGGAGCAAGGCGAGGCCCGTACCGACGGCGACAGCCGCGACGAGAATGCCCAGCCGAAACCCGGGATACTGCACGAAGCCGAGATCGACACGGCCGCGCAGGGATTCCGGCACCGCGAGCGATTTGGGATGGCCGCCGAACGCGGCCAAGAGCCCGTCGGCGACGACCATGCCGATCGCGATGGTGAGCAGGGCTTCGGAAAGCTCGATCCCGCGCACCCGTGCGAGGAGCAGCCGCTCCATCGCCACGCCGGCGAGGAGGCCAGCCAACATGCCGGCCCCGATCCCTGCAAGCAGCGAGCCGGTTCGATCGACGACAGCGACCCCGACATAGCCGCCGAGCATGTAGAAGGCGCCGTGGGCGAGATTGACGACCCGCATCAGGCCGAAGGCGAGGGTCAGCCCGCTCGCCATGAGAAAGAGCAGAGCTGCGAGCGTCAGGCCATTCAAGCTCAGGAACGCGAAGCTCGCCAGGGTCATTGCTACGGCTCGTCAGTGCCCCATCACGGCCCGCACCTGCGCGACGATCGCCTCGGCGAAGGTCGGATCGTTGATGTGCTGTGGCAGGCGCAGGAGCCGGTGCGTGGCGGAAGGCCGGAACGTCGCCTCGATCGCGTCGAACAGCGCGGTGTTGGCGGCCGGATCGTGGAAGGGCTTCCCCGGCGCATCGAGCATCGAGACCCCGCCTTCCGGCAAG
>Ga0136617_10004038_pt1 | contig 13129 bp, 13 predicted proteins | sample AntDrymUQ3222106_2_FD_129672 | JGI IMG/M metagenome (GOLD analysis project Ga0136617, IMG submission 129672) | Polar desert sand microbial communities from Dry Valleys, Antarctica - metaG UQ322 (21.06) | ecosystem: Environmental > Terrestrial > Soil > Desert | place: Antarctica: Dry Valley...
CTAGTGTGTCAGTAACGGTATCCGTGGCGGCTGTGTCGAAGACTCACCCAGGACCCGCAGAAGCGCCTGGAGGCCGTCCAGTCGGAGCGTCGTGGACCTTCAAGCAGACGATGACGCTCTCTGCGTGCGATCGGAAATCTGCTCACCCCGTAACCGCGGCCTCGGCCTCGACGATCGCGACGAGCCGTCCGCAGACCGCGTCGGTCTCCTCCTCGGTCGGCGCCTCGACCATGACGCGCACGAGCTGCTCGGTTCCCGAGGGGCGCACGAGCACCCGCCCGCGGCCCGCCAGCGCCGCGGACTCGGCCGCAGTCGCGCCGGTCAGCGCGCCTGAGGCCATCGCCGCGTCGCGATCGGCGACGCGCACGTTGACGAGCTTCTGCGGCAGCTTGTCCATCGCGTCGCGGTCGGCAAGGTCACGGCCGGCGAGCGCCTCGAGCGTCAGCAGCGCCGACGCGACCCCGTCGCCCGACGGGACGAAGGCCATATCGATGATGTGCCCGGACTGCTCGCCGCCGAGGCCCCAGCCGCGCTCGCGCAGCTCCTCGAGCACGTAGCGATCGCCGACCGCGGTCGTCGCGACGGCGACGCCGGCCGCCTCCATCGCGGTGTGAAAGCCGTAGTTCGTCATGACGGTGACGACGACGCCGCCGCCGGGCAGGCGGTCCTGGGCGCGCAGATGCAGCGTCGCCAGGGCGACGAGCTCGTCGCCGTCGACGAGCGCGCCGTGGCGGTCGACCGCCAGGACCCGGTCGCCGTCGCCGTCGAAGGCGAAGCCGACGTCGTGGCCGCCGTCGCGCATCGCGGCGACGACCCCGCCCATGTGGGTCGAGCCGCAGCCGTCGTTGATGTTGCGCCCGTCGGGTGTCTCGGCGAGCACGGTCACCGCGGCGCCGAGACGGCGGAAGATCTCGGGCGCGGCGCGGTACGTCGAGCCGTTCGCGCAGTCCAGCACGACGTCGACCCCCGCGAGCGAGAGCCCGGCGAAGCGCTCCTGCAGCGCGCGCAGGTAGTCCTCGGTCGTCCCGTGCAGCTCGCGAATACTGCCGATGCGGTCCGGCGCGCCGTCGTCGGCCGACGCCAGGCGCTGCTCGATCGCGAGCTCGGTGGCGTCCGAGAGCTTGAAGCAGTCGGCGCCGAAGAACTTGATCCCGTTGTCCTCGAAGGAGTTGTGCGACGCGGAGATCACCGCCGCGAGGTCAAAGCCGAAGCCGCGCACGAGCAGCGGCGCCGCGGGCGTCGGCAGCACGCCGCCGAGCAGCACGTCGCCGCCCGCCGAGGCGATCCCGGCGGCGAGCGCCGCCTCGAGCATCGCGCCGGATTCGCGCGTGTCGCGGATGACGAGCACGCGCGGGTGTGCTCCGCCGACCTCGCGCGTGGCGGCGGCGCCGAGCGCGAGCGCAAGCTCGGCCGTGAGCACCTCCCCGGCGACGCCCCGGACACCATCGGTGCCGAAGAGCTTGCGCACGCGGAGCGGGACCCCTCGCGCGTCAGCGCTTGGAGAACTGCGGCTTCTTGCGGGCCTTCTTCAGGCCGGCCTTCTTGCGTTCCTTCACGCGCGGGTCGCGGGTCAGGAACCCGCGCCGCTTGAGCTCGCCGCGCAGGTTCGGGTCCGCCTCGAGCAACGCGCGCGAGATCCCGTGACGCAGGGCGCCGGCCTGGGAGCTGACACCGCCGCCGTGCAGGCGGACCACGACGTCCATCCGGTCCTCGTAGCCGACGGCCTCGAGCGGCTGGCGAATGTTGCGGCCCAGCGACGGGCGCGGGAAGTAGGCGTCGAGCGTCTTGCCGTTGATCGTGTATGCGCCGTCGCCCGGCCGCAGGATGACGCGCGCGACCGCGGTCTTGCGCTTGCCGGTCGCGCGGTAGCGCGCGCCCGAGGCGAGGTCGATGACGGCCGCCACGGGCTGCTCGTCGGCACGATCCTCGTCGGCGGCCATCGCCTCGGCGAGCTCGTACTCGTCCATCTCCTCGCGAGCGAGCGGGTCGGCGCCCTCGGCGACGATGTCGACCTCGAGGTCGGCGCCGGGGATCGCGGGCTTCACGCGCGGTGCGGGCTCGTCGTCGTCCTCGTCGTCCACCTCGTCGGGCTCGGGCTCCGCGGCGGCCGCGGGCTCCTGCGTCGGGACGGGCTCTTCGGCGGGGGCGGGAGCGGAGGCCTCGGCCTCCGGAGTGTCGGCCGCCGGCTCTTCGGACGCGGGCGGCTCGGCGCTCTCGTCGATCACGAGTGCAGCTCCATCGGTTGCGGTTTCTGGGCCTGGTGGGGATGCTCGGGCCCGGCGTAGATCTTGAGCTTCGTGAGCTGCTTGCGGGCGAGGCGGTTGCGCGGCAGCATGCCCTTGACGGCGAGGCGCAGAACCTCCTCGGGGCGGCGATCGAGCATCTCGTCGAGCGTGCGCGTCTTCAGCCCGCCCGGGTATCCGGAGTGGCGGTAGTACATCTTGGCGGCGCGCTTGTTGCCGGTCACCGAGATCTTCTCGGCGTTGATCACGACGACGAAATCGCCCGTGTCGACATGCGGCGTGTAGACCGGCTTGCGCTTGCCGCGCAGCGCGTCGGCGATCTGGGTCGCCAGACGGCCGAGCGTCTGCCCGGTGGCGTCGACGACGAGCCAGTTGCGCTCGCGGTCGTTGGCGTTGGCTACGTAAGTCTTCATGGCGTGAAAACGCCACGCGGTGTTCCGCGCGGCGACGAGCAATCATAGGACATCGCGATCGGGCGTGGAACTGGAGGATATGTCAATCCGTCCCCGCCTCCGGATCGTGTACGGTTCCGCCGAGCAGATCGCCGAGTCCACCGTTGGTCGCGGTGGAACGGGGGAACCATCGGCACGCGCGCGGGAGCACGCGTGCAGTGGGGCGAATCCAGGTGGGTATCACTGGTAGCGCGGAACTTGGCCGCGCGAGCCCGTCAGCTAACCCCGTAGGCGGCACACAAGGGGGGCTGGTCGAGCTGAAGCGCATCGTCGTCGCGGTGGTATGCGGAATCGGTCTCATGGCGCCCGCGGGCGCCCAGGCCGAGCAGTCCGGCGGCGCGTACGCCTCTGAGCCGGCCACGATCACGGCGGCATCCTGCATCGCCGGCTGCGCGGGGGTCGACGCGGCGCAGACCGGCAGCGTGTTGCGCGTGCGCGGCCGCGCGATGAGCAACGTCGCGCAGATCGTGTTCATCGGCGCCAAGGGCAACAATGACAACACCATCGCGCGCGTACTGAATGCGCGGCCCGAGAGCGTCGACGTCACAGTCCCCGGCAGAGCTTCGAGTGGACGCCTGCGGGCCGTCAACACCGACGGAGCGCGATCCGCGACAAGCCGTGCGGTCGTGTCCATCCAAAGCGGCGCCGGCAGCTCCGCCGCGCTCGATATCCGGGTCGTCGGCCGCCAGGTCTTCCACGACGCGGCGCGCCCGGCCCGCATCGACCTGCTCGCGCGCCGGCCGATGGCGGTCGCTGTCGCGCTCGTGCGCGTGATCGACGGCGTCGCCGTCATGGGCTGGTCGGCCGCGTTGACGCCCGGCGCCGTCCACTCGATCACCTGGGACGGCAGGCTCGCGGGCGCGGTCCAGCCCGCCGGCCGCTACGAGTTCCGCGTGTTCGAGGCCGTGCCCGCGGTCGGCGCCGCAGCCGCCGAGGCACCGGCTGCGCTTGCCACCGCGATCTTCGACCTCGTCGACCACAAGTTCCCCGTGCGCGGGGCCCACACCTACGGCGAGGGCGAGGCCGCCTTCGGCGCGGGGCGCGACGGCCACACGCACGAGGGACAGGACGTGTTCGCGCGCTGCGGCACGCCGCTCGTTGCCGCGCGCGGCGGCGTCGTGAAGCTCAACCGCTTTCACAGCGCCGCGGGCAACTACCTCGTCATCGACGGCGAGGGAACCGACGTCGACTACGCCTACATGCACCTGCGTGAGCCGTCGCCGCTTGCCAAGGGCACGCGCGTGCGCACGGGTCAGGCGATCGGCAACGTCGGCGACACCGGCGACGCGAACGGCTGCCATCTGCATTTCGAGCTGTGGAGCGGCCCGGGCTGGTACACCGGTGGCGTGCCGATCGACCCGCTGGCGTTCCTGAAGGCCTGGGACGGCTACAGCTGACAGCGCCGCTTGTCGCCGGTGAAGCCGGCGGCGAGCGCCTCGGTGTTGAAGCGCAGCGAGCCGATATACGTCTCCCCCGCGCTGCCCGTCGGCCCGAGCGTGTCGGCGTAGAGCGCCGGGCCGACGGTCGCGCCCGCATCGCGCGCGATGGCACGCGCGAGCTTGGGATTGACGGAGCTCTCGGGAAAGATCGTCGCGACGCCGTCCGAGCGGATCGTGCGGACGAGGCGCGCGACCGCACCGGCAGATGCCTGCGCCTGCGTCGAGAGAGCCGGGATCACGGTCCCGACGACCTCGATCCCGTAGCGGCCGGCGTAGTAGCCGAGCGCGTCGTGGTCGGTGACGAGCTTGCGCCTGGCGACGGGGATGGCGCGCATGCACGATGCGATCGCGCGATCGAGCGCGCGCAGCGTTGCGAGGTATGCGTCAGCGTTCGCCGTGTAGGCGCGGCGACCGCCTGGATCGGCGGCGATCAGCGCGTCGCGGATGCGCCGTACGGCCGCGATCGCGTTACGCGGGTCTTGCCACCAGTGCGGGTCGACGCCACCATCGCCCCCGCGCGACTCGGCGGCGTCGAGCAACGTCACGACGTTCGCCTCCGAGCCCGCGCTGCGCAGGACGCGGTCGAGCCACGCGTCGAGATCGCCGCCCGAGCGCAGGACGACGCCGGCCCCCGCGGCCGCTTTGACGTCGCTCGGCCGCGGCTCGTAGGCGTGCGGATCGGAGTTCGGCTGGAGGATCTGGCGGATCTCGGACCGATCGCCCGCGACCGCGCGGGCGAAGTCGGCGACCTGCGTGGTCGTCGCGACCGCGACCGGTGCGTTCGCCGAGCCGCCGGCGTCGCCGCACGCGGCCAGGGCCGCGGCGGCGAGGGCGAGGGCGACGGCGACGGCGAGCACGGCGATGAAGCAGCGCGGCGTCATCGCTTCGGCACGCTAGCAGAGAATGATTCTTGTTTGCGTTAGACTGCACGAGGGCAGCGGACGCCGCGCCGAGCTAGGCCGCCGACGGCACCCGCGCGATTGCGTGCGCGCCGCGCGGCGTCGTCGCCGCCGACAGCGACGCGCCCCGAGGGTCGGCCCCAGGGATGAAATCAGGCGCCCTGTAACTGCCGTTTGATCGGTGCGGCGACCCACAGCAGCGCCGCGAGCAGGACGAGCGTTCCGAGCAGCGCGGGCAGCACCCCGGCGGCGCCGACCTGGCGGACGAGGTTCACCTGCCAGAGCGCGAGGTAGCGGCGGTAGTCGCCGTCGCGCGCGGCGCGGTCGTCGACGGCGCCGATCGAGTGTTGCGTCAGCTGCGCCAGCTCGCGGTACTGACGCACGAGCTGGGGCCCGTCGGTGCCCGGCGCGCGCTGCAGCAGCTGCGTTCCGGCCGGTGCGAGCACGGCCGAGAACGACAGCACGAAGCCGACCGCGAAGAGCACCGCGGCAAGCCGTAGCCGCGACCGGTTCTCGCCGATCCACGGCCCCAGCGCGACGAGCACGACGGCGACGCCGGGGATCAGCATCCGTGGCCCCCAGCTCCAGCCGCCCTGCCACGACCACCACGTCGCCGCCAGCACGAACGTCGCCGCGAACAGCGCCGCCAGCAGCGCCGCCAGCGCGCGCTCGCGGCGCCACAGCGCGACGACCGCGAACGGCACGAGGACGATCGCCGGCGCGAACAGGACGACCGACTTCTCCGGCGATAAGAGCAGCCCGCCCGCGCCCTCGAGCAGCGGCGTCGTGAAGCCCGGGTCAGCGGGCGGCTCGTAGCCGAACTGGAGCGCGTCGTGGAAGCGGTAGAGGTTGTAGGCGACGGTCACGAGCGCTACGATCGCGAGCGGTGGGAGCGTGCGCAGGACCGCCGCCACGCCGCCGCCGCGCAGCAGGACGAACCCCAGCAGCAGCGGCGCGAAGACGGCGGACTGCGGGCGCGCGAGAACCGCGAACGCAAGCGCCGCGCCGGCGTGCAGCTCACGGCCGGCGAGCGCGCGCTCGACCATGACGACGAGCCCGAGCGCGACGAGCGGCTCGGTGAAGAAGTCGCGCCCGTAGGGCAGCAGGTAGGTTCCCAGCACGGCACCAGCCGCGACGAGCGCGGCCGCCGTGCGCGGCGCACGCAGCCGGCGCCCGAGCAGATACAGCGCGCCCGCGAGCGCGCCGGCGACGAGCGGCATCAGCGTCGCGGCGGCGGCCGCCTCGATCAGGTCGACGCGGCCGCTGAGCGCGCCGGCCGGCTGCGCGAGCAGGACCGGCACGATCGAGAGCAGCGGCAGCGCGAGGCCGTATTTGGAGTAGTAGGTCGTGCCGTCATGGCCCACCACGCCCAGCTCCGGCGGCACGGACAGCGACGCGTGGTGGACGATCGAGTGTGCGACGGCGAGCATCGAGCTGCCGTCGAGAACCGTCACCTGCGCCTGCCCGACGAGGAGCAGGAACAGCGCCACAGCGCCCCCCAGACGCACCGCGACGCCGCGGTCGTCGCGCGCAGCATTCATCGCGGGCGAATCTACCCAACGCGGTGGCGCGAGCGCCGCGTCCGCTTGAATGGGGCCGATCGGCGTCTCCTTCCTGATCCCGGCCTACAACGAGGCCACGACGATCGCCGAGGTCCTCGCGCGCATCGACGCGCTCGGCCTCGACGCCCAGATCGTCGTCGTCGACGACGGCTCGACGGACGCGACCGCAGCGGTCGTCGAGGCGTACGCCGCCGGCCGGCCGCACGTCGAGCTGCTGCGCCAGCCCAATCGCGGCAAGGGCTCCGCCGTGCGCCTAGCGGCGACGCGGATCACGAAGGAGATCGCGGTCATCCAGGACGCCGACATGGAGTACGACCCGGCGGACGTCGTCAGGCTCATCGCGCCGATCGAGCGCGGCGTGGCCGACGTCGTCTACGGCTCGCGGCTGAGCGGTGGAGCGCCGCAGCGCGCGTACCTCTTCTGGCACCTCATCGGCAACCGCTTCCTGTCGCTGCTGACGGGCGTGCTGTTCAACACGACGCTCAGCGACATGGAGACCGGCTACAAGGCGTTTCGCTCCGACGTCCTGCGCTCGCTGCGCCTGACGCAGGACGACTTCGCGATCGAGCCCGAGATCACCGGCGAGGTCTGCCGGCGCAAGCTGCGGATCTACGAGATGCCGATCGCGTACTACGGGCGCACGTACGCCGAGGGCAAGAACATCACCTGGCGCGACGGCTTCAAGGCGATCGGCGTGCTGCTCCAGGTCCGGCTGCGGCGACGGTGACCGAGCGCCGCGGCCTGCGGCCGTTGCTCGCCGCGGCGGGGCTGGCCGTGACGGTCGCGTGCATGTACGTCGCCGTCCGCGGCGTGGCGCTCGACGACGCGCTCGACGCGCTCGCCGACAGCGACCTGCTGTGGCTCGTGCCGGCGCTGCCGGTATTCGCGCTCGCGATCGCCCTGCGGGCGCTGCGCTGGTGGTCGCTGTTCGCGTCCGCCGAGCGCCCGCCGCTGCGCTGGATCACGTACGCGCTGCTGATCGGCTACTTCTTCAACAACATCCTGCCGGCGCGCGCCGGCGAGGCCGCGCGCGTCATCGCGCTGCACAAGCGCGCGGCGACGCCGAAGGCCGAAGCGGTCGGCACGGTCGTCGTCGAGCGCCTCTTCGACGTCGTCGCGCTGCTGATCGTGCTGTTCGCGTCCTACCCGTGGCTGCCGGAGCTCTCGTGGCTGCGGGCGGCCGCGGTCTTCGGCGCGGTCGTGGTGACCGTGCTGCTCGCGCTCGTCGTCTTGATCGTGCGCTACGACGAGCGCGCGCTGCGCTGGCTGCTGTCGCCGTTGCGGCGGGTGAAGCGGGCGGGCGTCGCCGAGCGCCTCGAGGCGGCGGCCGTCAACGCGACGCGCGGGCTCGTGGGGCTGCGCAATCCGCGCATCGCGCTGCGCGGGATGGCGTTGACGATCGCCTCGTGGACGACGCTCGGCGTGTCGTACTGGATTCTCACGATGGCGTTTGCACTCGACATGCCGCTCGTCGCGGGGATGCTCGTGACGGTTGCGATCAACCTCTCGCTCGTGCTGCCCTCCTCGCCCGCGGCGCTCGGCGTCTTCGAGGCCGCGACCGTCATCGCGCTGCGCGCGTTCGACGTGCCGCAGGCCGAGGCGCTGTCCTACGCGCTCGTCCTGCACCTCCTCAACCTCGTGCCGTTCCTGCTGATCGGGGCGGCGCTGCTCGGCCCCGGCGCGCTGCGCCGCAGGCGCTAGCGCGCCGACTTGCGCCGCCCGCGGATCGCTGTGCGACATGATCATGCGATGCACGACGAGCCCAAGCGCAAGCCTGCCGCCCCGCCGACGGACCTCAGAGAGGCGATCGGCGGTCCGCTGGGGATGGCCGAGACGTCGCTGCCCGCCGTCGCGTTCGTCGCCGCCTACACGGCGTCGGGGTCGGACACGAACACGGCCGCGATGGTGGCGATCGGCCTTGCGCTCGTTCTCACGCTCGCCCGGCTCGTGCGCCGCGAGTCGCCGGTCCACGCGCTGTCGGGGCTCGTCGGCGTCGGGTTCGCGGCGTTCATCGCGACCCGCAGCGGGCGCGCCGAGGACTTCTTCCTGCCGGGCCTGCTCGCCAACGCCGCCTACGCGTCGGCGCTGCTCATCTCGCTCGCCGTGCGCCGCCCGCTCGTCGGGATCATCGTCACGAAGCTCGACGGCGAGGGCGACGAGTGGCGCGGCGATCCCGACCGCGTGCGGGCGTTCGTGCGGGCGACGTGGATGTGGGCCGGGCTCTTTGCCACACGGCTGGTCGTGCAGCTGCCGCTCTACGTCGCGGGCGCGGTCGTCGCGCTCGGCGTGGCCAAGACCGCGATGGGATTGCCGCTGTACGGGGTCGGGCTGTGGCTCACGTGGCTGCTCGTCCGCCGCCACCGGATCCCTGCGCCGGCGCAGGCCTGACGGACGTGCGGATGCGCCTCAACCATGTGGCGCTCACGGTCGGCGATCGCGAGCGCTCGGCGGCGTTCTACGGAGCGTATTTCGAGCTGACCGTGCGCGTGCACGAGGACGAGCACCTGCTCATCCTCGGCTCCGATGAGGGCTCGCTGCTGGCGCTGACCGCGGGAGCGCCGGTCGCCGCGGAGCTTGCGCGCACGAACCACTTCGGCTTCCAGGCCGAGGACGGTGACGACGTGCGCGCTGCTCGCGAGCGCCTGCGCAGCGACGACGTCACCGAGAGCGAATGGCAGGACGACGGCTCCTTCGTCCGCGTGCAGGTCGTCGACCCCGACGGCTACCGCGTCGAGCTCTACGCCCGCTGAGGGCCGGCCGGCGGTCCAGCCTGACGGGCGCTACTGTCGGCGCTCCACAAATCCGGGCGAGGAGGCAGGCGGGATGGCGGCTTCGAGCAGCGCGACGACGATCTGGGAAGGCGACCTGGCGCATGGGTCGGGAATGACGACGCCGGCGAGCGGAGCATTCCCAGCGACCGAGGTGAGCTGGGCGTCGCGCACGAAGCGCGCGGCAGGCAAGACGAGCCCGGAGGAGTTGCTCGCCGCGGCCCATGCGGCGTGCTACTGCATGGCGCTGTCGCACGAGCTCGGCGAGGCCGGCACGCCGCCGGAGCGCCTCGAGGCGACGGCGACGGTCGACTTCGTGCCCGGCGAGGGCGTGAAGTCGTCTCATGTCGTCGTGAGCGGACGCGTCCCGGCGATCGATCAGGAGACGTTCGCCGCCGCCGCGGCGGCGGCGGGCGAGGGCTGCCCGATCTCGGGCGCGCTCAAGGGCAACATCGAGATCACGGTGGAGGCGACGCTCGACGGGTGAACGCTGCGCCGGGCCGGCGTCAGCGTTCGAGGTGGCGCGCGATGAGCGACGCCACCGCGGCCGGCTGGTCGAGTGCCAGCAGGTGTCCGGCACCGGCGATGCGCTGCACGGTGGCGTGCGGCAGCTCGGCCGCGAGGCGGTCTGCGACCAGGTCGAAGCCGGCGATGTCGCGGTCACCGAGGGCGATCGTCGCGGGCGTCTCGATCGCGGCGAGGCGTGCGGAGACCGGCGGCTCGAGCTCTTCCACATCGGCACCCTCGGACAGCTGCAGCTCGAACGCCGTCCGCTGCATCTCAGCGACGAGCGCGCGTACGTCACGCGTGCTGGCGCCGGCCCACATGCGCACGTTGAGCTCGACGGCGTCGTCGATCCGGCCTTCGCTGATCGCCTGATCCTCAGCCTCCTCGAACGCCGCGAGCTCGGGCGTCGGGTCGATGTCGGGGAGCGCGGGGGCGAGCAGAACGAGCGACGCCACGCGCCCGGGCTCGGTCGCCGCGAGCTCGAGCGCGACCTGGCCGCCGTACGACGCGCCGACGACGTGCGCCTGCGCGACGCCGAGCGCGTCGAGCAGACCGGCCAGATCGCGTGCCGGTGCGAACGGTCCCGGAGGCGAGCGCGTGCGCCCGAAGCCGCGCATGTCGTAGCGGATGACGCGGGAGGTCAGCGCAAGCGCGGGTAGCACGCCCTGCCACATGCGCGCGTCAGCGACACCGGCGTGGATCAGCACCAGCGCGTCGCCCTCGCCGTTCTCCCACCAGGCGAGCTGGGCGCCGCAAACCTCCGCGATGGCGCTCTCGGACACTGCGCCGGACGGTAGCGCCTGGGACGGCGATCGCGGCGCGACGGCTGCATGACTACGAGCGGCGCGCTGGTCGCGGTCCCGGTCACGCGTGAAACGTCGCGAGCCGGTCGGCCTCCGCGCGCAGCTCGCGCTGCGTCGCGCGGTCGAGCTTGTGAAACGGGTGCAGCTCGATCTTCCCGTCGCGGTGCTTCCACGTCCCGGCCACCGCCCCGTCGACGAGGAACGTCGCCTCGGAGTGCGGGTTGCGGACGTGGAAGATCTTCGGCCGATGCTCCTCGGGCAGGATCCGTGCGCGGCGGGCGTGGACGAGCAGCGTCGCGTCCCACGTCGGCAGGTAGCGCACGGGCGCGGGCTGCTCGGGATCGGGCAGCGCGGCGCGCGGGACGTCGAGCAGCTCCTCCCCGTCCGCGCTGCGAAACGTCCGCAGGCGCAGGCGCTCGACGGCGGGCGCGAGCTCGCGCCGGGGCAGGCCCGTGTACGACGCGACGTCGCTGCGCGAGGCGGGGCCGAAGCCGGCCAGGTAGCTGCGCACGAGCTCTGACGCCGCGTCCTCTGCGGTCATCTCGGGCTGCGGGCCGACCCTGTCCTCCGCCGCCGCGAAGAGGTCCGCGCGGCGGCGCGCCCAGGTGCCGGCCGGAGGGACGCGCACGAGGTCGATCCACAGCCCGACGCCGATCGTGTGCTGCTTGCCGACGAGCTGGTCGAGCTCCTTGCGGCTGATCTGGCCGGTCTGCGCGAGCCGCTCGCGAACGAGCGCGGCGAGCGCCTGCATCTGGGCCGCGTCCGCGCCGGCGCGCTGGCTGCGCAGCCACAGCTCGCGCCGCGCCGCGCGCGTGGCGAGCGCGAACGGCCAGAAGTCGCGCTTGGCGACGAGGTGGATCGTCACCCGCATGAGCGTGGCCTGCACCACGGAGCGCCGCTCGAGCGCGCGCGTCAGCGCGTCGCGCTCGAAGGCGGCCATCCGCGACCACAGCCCGACGTACATCGAGGGCGCGTACTGCGCCTGCAGGCCGCCGAGCGCCGCGAGCGTCTTGGGAATCGTGCCCGCGGAGGGCTCGAGCAGGTGCTGGCGCGCGAGCAGCGCGCGGTTGAGCTCGCGCGCGGTCAGGACGCGGTCGGCGTTCGACCTCTCGGGCACCGGCCGGATGCTGGGGCTCTCCCATGAACGTTCGGCGCAACCTCCGGCTGACGACCGCGTCTGTTGGCGCGCCTAGCCGGAGTTAGTGATGTACGAGTTAGTGATCTACGAGTCACTAACTCGTGATACAGTCTTGACCATGATCGACCGGGAAGACGAAGCTCGTCGTCTTCAGGAGGCTGCCGCCAATCCGCCGCAGCTGATCGTGCTTCGTGGTCGGCGCCGCGTCGGCAAGAGCTTTCTGATCAACCGCAGCCTCGAAGGCCAGCGGCAGATCTTCTTCCAGGCCGACGAGCAGGACGAGGCTAGTCATCTGCGGCTGTTTGCCACCGAGGCAGCGCGCCTGTTGCCCGGCCAGCCGCCCCTGCTCTTTCAGACATGGGACGAGGCCCTGGACTTCGTGGACGCCCAAGCGCGTGTCGAGTCGCTGCTCGTCGTACTCGACGAGTTCCAATGGTTGTGGAACGCCCAACCGGCCTTGGACTCGATGCTGCAACGGCACTGGGATGATTGGCAACGAGAGGGCATCCCGGTGACCATCGTGCTCAGCGGCGGCGCACTGACGATGATGGAGAAACTCCTGGACCACGGCAGCCCCTTGTACGGACGCGCCGATTACCGGCCGCTCATCGACAGCCTGGACTACCGCCACGCGTCCGCATTCGCACGGCCCGGGCTCAGCGCTGAGGACAAGCTGCGCCGCTACGCCGTCCTTGGAGGGACACCCCAGTACCAAGTGTGGGCCGGACGCGGCCACCTGCGCGCCATCATCCGCGACCGCATCCTGCAAACCGGAGAGTCGCTGCACGAAGACCCTTTGCACCTGCTGCGCGGGGAGCAGACCATTCGGGACCCAGGCACGTACTTCGCTGTGCTGCGCGCCATCGCCAGCGGCGCCACGCGCAACAGCGAGATCGCGAACCAAGCACACATCGACACGCCTACGCTTAGCCGGATGATCTCCCGTCTGACCGAGCTCGGCTACGTGGAGCACCGGGAGCCCGTCGAGCTTCGCAGCGGCGCCAAGCGCGCGACCTACCGCATTCGTGACCCGTACTTCTCATTCTGGTTTCGCTACGTGTTCCCCAACCGCAGTCGCCTGACGCGGGCCCGCACCGCCGAGGTGCTGACTGACATCGAGCGTGACCTCGACAACCACATGAGCTTCGTCTTTGAGGACTGCTGCCGGGAATGGGTCGGGCGCTACGCGACCGAACCCTCTCTGTCAAGCTCGACTGAGACGTTGACGAGGACGTTTCTACTGTGTTTGAGGGCGAGAACTGGAGTCTGTTGGGATGCCGGAGAACACGAGCAATGGGGTCGCGATCGGTTCGCTGGA
>Ga0136617_10004039_pt1 | contig 13129 bp, 14 predicted proteins | sample AntDrymUQ3222106_2_FD_129672 | JGI IMG/M metagenome (GOLD analysis project Ga0136617, IMG submission 129672) | Polar desert sand microbial communities from Dry Valleys, Antarctica - metaG UQ322 (21.06) | ecosystem: Environmental > Terrestrial > Soil > Desert | place: Antarctica: Dry Valley...
ACGGCCAGCGGCGGCGCGTACCGGCTGACCGGTCCCATACTCTGAGGGTAGTGAGCGCCCGATGATCTCGATCACGACGAAGTCGCCGTACGCGCTGCAGGCGCTCGCCGAGCTCGGGCGCTCTGGCGACGGTCCGATCCCGATCGGCGAGCTCGCACGGCGACGCGACATCCCGGTCCAGTTCCTCGAGCAGCTCTTCGCCACGCTGCGCCGTGCCGGGCTGCTGAAGTCCCAGCGCGGAGTCAAGGGCGGCTACACGTTTGCCCGCCCGCCCGGCGAGATCACGGTGCTGGAGGTCGTGGAGCTGCTGGAGGGCCCCTTGGGGCGCGACGCGAGCGGGATCTTCGCGGACGCCGCAGCCGCCGCGCGCGACGTCCTGGGCGCGAGCACGATCGCCGACGTCGTCGCGCGCGAGGCGCGCGCGGCGGGCGTTGCCATGTACCACATCTGATCATCATCGCCGCCTGTCCTGTGCGGCGACGCTGTCGCGCACGCCGAGGTAGCGCTCGTGGAACGTGAGGACCTCGGGCGCGTCAGGGTGACGGCTGAGCGCGTCGTCGAGTTCTGCGGCGCGACCCGACACCCCCCCACAGAGTTGGCGCGTTAGCGCTCATGTCGTGCACGGCGCGTGCCGGACGTTTCGCCGGCTGCCAGCGCGACGCGGATGTGTTCGCATGGAGCACTTCCGCGGCTACTCCGAGCTCGCCCGCTGCACGGCGCGGCGCTCGTGCGTGCCGATGCCGATGACGCGATCGCCCTCTCGGACCTCGACATCGAAGCGCAGCTCGCGCTCGTCGACGATCTCGCGCAGGGCGGCGCCCACGGTGCGGCGGGCGCCCTCCGACGCGCCCGCGACATGCCTGATGCAGACCTCGAAGCCGAGCTCGCCCGTCCCTCCGGCAGATGCTCGAGCGCGAGCATCGCCGCGCAGCGCTCCATCCTTGGCGATCATCGCGGGCGTCGAGAGGACCCGCGCCGCGATCGTTCCGCCGACGTCGGTGAGCAGCGGCCCGTCGACGGTGAACGATTCGATCCGCTCGGCGATCACGGGCCACCGACCCTAGTCGTCCGTCCTCGGACACGCCACGCGACGCGGGCAACAAGCGCTCCAGACGCAGTACGTTGGCGCTCATGGGGGTGCATGGGATGGACTTCCTCGCGATCCGCGAGCAGTCGGTCAAGCGGCTGGGTCAGTGGAAGCTCTCGGACCCCGGGCCGCTGCCGTTGCATGGCGACGAGGACTTCGAGTGGATGCGCGACGCGCCGTCGGTGGCGAACCGTTGCCATGCGATCGCCGCCGCGCTTGCGCTCGCCCACCGCGCCCCGGTGCAGACGGTGCGCGACGCCGTCGACGACAACGATCTGGAGGGCTCGCTGGGCACGCGCGAGCTCGAGCTCCTGCGCGTCCTCGAGGGCGATATCGATGCCGCCGAGCCCGAACTGCAGCAGTTGCTCGTCGACATCGCCTGGCGCGAGGAGGCGCTGCACGCCCTGCTCTGGGCGCTCGGACTCGTCGACGACCTGCCACCCGACCAGATGTGCCCGAAGACGCCCGTCTACGCGCAACTTGCGCCGGGCCTGGATCCGGGCAACGCGCGCCGGGACGTGGAGCTGCGCCCGCTCGCCCAGATTGCCGCGATGCTCGACCTCTACTACTGCCTGCATTGGCACGCGCGCAACGCGCAGTACCACGGCGACGTCTGGGATTGCCAGATCGCCCCGGGCGTCGTGCTCGAGCGCCGCCGCGCCCTCGAATGGCTCTTCCAGGACGCGCAGTGGGAGGACGTCGACCTGGCGGTCTGATCGGCGGGGTACCGTTCTGCGCCATGGCGCGAATCCCGGTCAACATTGCCGACTATGTCGGGGGCACGCCGATGATCGAGTTGGCGCGGCTGGCCCCTCCCCACGTGCGCCTGTTCGGCAAGCTCGAGTCGTTCAATCCCGGCGGCAGCGTGAAGGATCGGATCGGCGTTGCGATGATCGAGGCCGCCGAGGCCGGCGGGCTGATCGAACCCGGCCGCACGACGATCGTCGAGGCGACCTCGGGCAACACCGGGATCGCGCTCGCGTTCGTCTGCGCGGCGAAGGGCTACGACCTCGTGCTCACGCTGCCGCAGGGCATGAGCCGCGAGCGCGAGGGCCTGCTGCGGCTCTATGGCGCGCGCGTGGAGATCACCGAGTCGCTCGGTGGGATGAACGAGGCCGTCGACGCGGCGCGCGCGATGGCGACGCACCCCGACGTCTTCCTGCCCGACCAGTTCTCCAACCCCGCCAACCCCGAGGCCCACCGGCGCACGACGGGCCCGGAGCTGTGGGACGCGCTCGAGGGCAAGATCGACGTCGTCGTCTGCGGCGTCGGGACCGGCGGCACGATCACCGGCGTGGGGGAGGTCCTGAAGGAACGCAACCCCGCCGTCCACGTCGTCGCGGTCGAGCCCGCGGCCTCCGCCGTGCTCTCCGGCCGCTCGCCCGGCCCGCACAAGATCCAGGGCATCGGGGCGGGCTTCGTCCCGCCGGTGCTCAACCGCGAGATCATCGACGAGGTGATCGCGGTCAGCGACGAGGACGCGATCCAGACGGCGCGCGACGCCGCCCGCCTGGAGGGCGCGCTCGTCGGGATCTCCTGCGGCGCGGCGCTCGCGGCGGCGATCCAGGTCGGCCGCCGGCCGGCGTCCAAGGGCAAGCGGATCGCCGTCGTGCTGCCGGACTCCGGCGAGCGCTACGTGTCGACGCCGTTCTTCGCGCCGTAGCTCGCGGCGCCTGCGCCCCGCAGACCCCGCGCTCGGCGGGAGTACGCTGTGGCGATGCTCGGTCTCGGGACGCTGACGCGCGTCATCGGCGAGGTTCGCCGTGACGTCGCGGCAGCGCACGCGCGCGACCCCGCCGCGCGCGGCGTGAGCAGCGCCGAGATCCTCTCGAGCTGGCCGGGCGTGCAGGCGGTGCTCGCCCATCGCGTCGCGCACGGGCTGCACACGGTCGGCGTGCCGGTCGCGCCGCGCACGGTGTCGATGATCTCGCGGGCGTGGACCGGCGTCGAGATCCATCCCGCGGCACAGATCGGCCAGGGCTTCTTCATCGACCACGCCGCGGGCGTCGTGATCGGCGAGACGGCGGAGATCGGCAACGACGTCACGCTGTACCAGGGCGTCACGCTCGGCGGCACGGGCTTTCAGACCGGCAAGCGCCACCCGACGCTGCAGGACAACGTCACGGTCGGCGCCGGCGCCAAGCTGCTTGGCGCGATCACCGTCGGTCACGGCGCGAAGGTCGGCGCCAACTCGGTCGTCATCCACGACGTGCCGCCGAACACGACGGTCGTCGGCAACCCCGGCCATCCGGTGCGCGTCGAGGGCAAGCGTCCCGAGGGACCGGACTGCGACTGGATCCACCTGCCCGACCCGATCGCCGACGCGATCAACCGCCTGTCGACGCGGATCGCCGAGCTCGAGCGCGAGGTCGGCGAGCTGTCGGGCTCCGAGTCGACCGCGGGTGCCGACGTGCGCCCGCTGCGGCCCGTCCAGGGACCGAGCCCCGCCGGCGGCTGAACCCGGCCGCTTCAGTAGTAGACGGTCCGCGTCCGGTGGCGCGGCGTCGACTTGAACTGCGGCGCCTGGCCACGGCTCCAGAGCCAGTTGTCGAGCTCGTGCTCGGTCGCGCCGGCGCGCTGGGCGATGAGCTCGCAGGCGCGCACCGCGCAGGCGCGGATCTCGCGCTCCTGGCGGCCGGCCGGGAGCAGCAGCCCGGCGTCGATGTGCGCCGCGAGGCGCTCGTCGTAGCGCAGGACGCCGTCGCGGCGCAGGACGTGCGGCACGAGGTTGTCGGCGAAGATCGTCAGCCGGTGCAGGTCCTGAAACTGCGCGACGCCCGCGAGCGCGAGGTCCGCCGGCACGATCTGCGCGCGCTTGTAGAAGCCGCGGTCGGCGAAGAGCGCCATCCCGCTCGCGAGCTCGGCGGCGAGCGCCTCGGCCGACCCGCGCGCGCCGCGCACGAGGTCGAGTGCGTCGCGGCCGGCGAGGAACCGGCCGAGCGTGCGCAGCGCCTGCGCGTAGAGGGCCATGAGCTCGTGATCGCGCGGCTGGCCGAGCGTGTCGGCGATCTCCTCGGTGCCGATCGCGCGCAGCTGTGCCGGCGTCCACGGACCGTGCGCGCGGAAGCGGTCGGCGATCGCCCAGGCGACCGTGAAGTAGCCCGACCAGCCTGCGCGCTTGCGCAGCGTCGGAAACCAGCCCGAGCCGAAGTTCACGGCGTCGACGGTGAGGAAGTAGGCCGCGACGTCGGCGGGGGAGCCTTCGAGGTAGTGGCGGACGGGGTCCAGGGCGGGCGGCGGGCCGGGCTCGACGCGCTCGAGCGCGTCGAGGTCGATGCGCACCCATTCGGCGGCCGCGGCGATCTGCGCGCACGACGCGCGGACCTCGTCGCAGAGCCCCGCGGCCACGCGGCGAGTATATGAGGGGCGCCGGGCAGACGCTGAGTGGCTCCGGTCCTGAGCCTATGCTCAAGGGGCGTGCCCGACACCGCCTCAAGCGACCGCATCGAGGACCTCCTCGCCGGACTCAATCCGCCCCAGCGCGACGCCGTCACGCACGGCGAGGGACCGCTGCTCATCCTCGCGGGCGCGGGCACCGGCAAGACGCGCGTGCTGACGCACCGGATCGCCTATCTCGAGGGTACGGGGATGGCGCGCGCGAACGAGATCCTCGCGATCACGTTCACGAACAAGGCGGCGCAGGAGATGCGTGAGCGCGTCGAGCTGCTGCTCGGCCGCCGCACGCGCGCGATGTGGGTCATGACGTTCCACGCCGCCTGCGCGCGGATGCTGCGCGCCGACGCGCACCGGCTCGGCTACACGCGCCAGTTCACGATCTACGACCAGGCCGACGCGCGGCGGCTCGTCAAGCGCTGCCTCGAGTGCAACGGCGTCGACACGAAGCGCTACACGCCCGGCGCCGTCCACCACCAGATCTCCGACGCGAAGAACAAGCTGCGCGACGCCGAGGCGTACGCGCAGCTCGTCGGCTCGTACTTCGAGACGACGGTCGCCGAGGCGTACCGGCTCTACGAGCGCGAGCTGCACCGCATGAACGCGATGGACTTCGACGACCTGCTCGTCAACGCGGTCAACGTGCTGGCGCTCTTCCAAGAGGTGCGCGACCGCTACGGCGCGGCCTTCCGCCACGTCCTCGTCGACGAGTACCAGGACACGAACGCCGTCCAGTACCGCTGGCTGCAGCTGCTCGCGGGCGAACACCGCAACCTCTCAGTCGTGGGCGACGACGCGCAATCGATCTATGGCTTTCGCGGTGCAGACATTCGCAATCTGCTGGACTTCGAGGACACCTTCCCCGATGCCCACGTCGTCAAGCTCGAGCAGAACTACCGCTCGACGCAGACGATTCTCAGCGCCGCCAACGCCGTGATCGCGCACAACCGCGACCAGAAGCAGAAGTCGCTGTGGACGAACCAGGGCGACGGCGAGCCGATCCGGATCCGCGAGCTCGACGACGAGCACGCCGAGGCGCGCTACGTCGTCGGCGAGATCGAGCGCCTCGTCGACGAGGGCGCCAGCCGCGCCGAGATCGCGGTCTTCTACCGCACGAACGCGCAGTCGCGGGTCATCGAGGACACGCTCGTGCGGCGCGACATCTCCTACCAGGTGATCGGCGGCACGAAGTTCTACGAGCGCGCGGAGATCAAGGACGCGATCGCCTACCTGACGGTGCTCGGCAACCCGCAGGACATCGTGTCCTTCACGCGGATCGTCAACTCGCCGCGGCGGGGGATCGGGCAGACGTCGCTCGGGCGCGTGATCGCGTTCGCCGACGCGATCGGGATCAGCATCTGGGACGCGGCGGCGGACGCCGCCGGCGTACCGGGCCTCGGCACGGCGGCGGTGCGCGCGTTGAGCCGCTTCATGGACACGATGCAGGCGCTGCGCGAGCGCGCTGGGCAGGGCGTGCCGATCGGCGACCTGCTCGAGTCGTTGCTGCACGATGTCGGTTATTCGGACGCGCTGAAGGCCGAGCGCACGATCGAGGCGCAGGGCCGCGAGGAGAACCTCGCCGAGCTCGTCGAGGTCGCGCGCGAGTTCGACGCGACCGCCGAGCCCGACGAGAACACGCTCGACGTCTTCCTGCAGCAGATCGCGCTCGTCGCCGACGCCGACACGCGCACCGACGACGACGGGCTCATCACGCTCATGACGATCCACAACGCGAAGGGCCTCGAGTACCCGATCGTCTTCATCGCCGGCATGGAGGAGGGCGTGTTCCCGCACTCGCGCGCTCTCGACGAGGGCGGTCTCGAGGAGGAGCGCCGGCTCGCCTACGTCGGCATCACCCGCGCGATGCGCGCGCTGTACATGACGAGCGCCCGGCGGCGCGCGGTGTTCGGCGCGACGCAGTACGGGATGCGCTCGCGCTTCCTCGACGAGGTGCCGCACGATCTCACCGACCGCGCCGACGAGGGTGGGCGGGGTCGTATTCATCCGGGCGTCGCGGCGCAGCGGCCAGGGTCGTGGGCGTCGTCGAGCCCGCGCGCCGAGCAGCCCGCGCCGTCCTTCATGCTCGGCGACGATGTATCGCACGCGGCGTTCGGTGCGGGTGTCGTCGTGGGGGTCGAGGCGGGCGGGATCGTCGTCGTGCGCTTCGCCGGCGACGGCAGCGAACGCAAGCTCATGGCGGAGTACGCGCCGATCACCAGGCTCTGATAGACAAGCCCCGATATGTCAGCTGAGATCATCGACGGCAAGATGATCGCCGGCCGCGTGCGGATCGGCGTGGCGCGCGACGTCGAGGCGTTCGCCGAGGAGTTCGGCGGGGCGAAGCCGGGGCTGGCGACGATCCTCGTCGGCGACCACCCAGCGTCCGCCGTCTACGTCAACGGCAAGCAGAAGGCGTGCCGCGAGGTCGGCATGGAGGGCTTCAACTTCCCGCTGCCCGCCGACGCGCCGCGCGCGGAGGTCGTCGAGCTGATCGAGCGCCTGAACTCCGACCCCGCGGTCAGCGGCATCCTGCTGCAGCTGCCGCTGCCGGGCCATCTCGACGGCCCCGAGCTGACGGGGATGATCGACCCGCGCAAGGACGTCGACGGCCTCACCGCCGTCAGCGCCGGCCTGCTCGCGCTCGGCCGCGAGGGGCTGCGGCCGTGTACGCCGTCGGGTGTCATGACGCTGCTCGACGCGGCGGGCGCGCAGCTGGAGGGCGCCGAGGCCGTCGTCGTCGGCCGCTCGAACCTCTTCGGCAAGCCGATGGCGCAGCTGCTGCTGGGCGCCAACGCAACCGTCACGACGTGCCACTCGCGCACGCGCGACCTCGCCGAGGTCTGCCGCCGCGCCGACGTGCTGATCGCGGCGGTCGGCCGCGCGCAGATGGTCAAGGCCGATTGGGTCAAGCCCGGCGCGACGGTCATCGACGTCGGCATGAACAGGACGGATTCGACCCCGCCCGCCCTCGTCGGCGATATCGACTTCGATGCCGTCAGGGAGGTCGCGGGCGCGATCACGCCGGTCCCCGGCGGCGTCGGTCCGATGACGGTCGCCTTCCTGCTGCGCAACACGCTGCAGGCGGCGCGGATGCAGCGGAGCGCAGGCTGATGGACGTGCGCCGCCTGCGCAGCGGTGAGCTGGTCGTCGCGGCGGGCGCGGCCGGGCTGGCCGTCGTCACGTTCCTGGGCTGGTTCGGCGGGCGCTCGGCGTGGGTGACGCTGACGATCGGGCGCGTGCTGCTCGTGGCGACGATCGCGCTCGCGGCGACCTTGGTCGTCATGACCCTGAGCAGGCGCGCCGTCTCGATGGCGACCTCGGCGGCGACGGTGACGATCGGCGTCGGCGCGCTCGCGCTGCTGTATCTGCTCTACCGCGTCGGGATCGACGAGCCGGGACCGAACGGCCTCGTCAGCATCGACGCCGGCGCGTACGCCGGTCTTGCCTGCGTGCTCGCGATCGTCGGCGGCGCGTGGCGCACGCTCGACGACGAGCGCACGGATGCCGCGGCCTCCCTGCGTCAGACCGAGCGCGTGCTCGCGGTGCGCGGCGCGCCGCGGCCGCCGCCGCCCGAGCGCGACCCCGCGCGCGAGCCGCGCGGCCGAGCGCGCTAGTGGGTCGTCCAGGAACGTTGTGCCCGAAACCGCGCCCGCGGTTTCGGGTGCAACGCTTGTGGACGACCCACTAAGCCTGCACCGGCGCCGGGCGCCCGGCAGCTGCCGCGCAGGCGCGCTCGTACACGCTCGGCGGCACGCCGATCTGGGCCGTGAAGTCGCGGATGAAGTGCGACTGATCGAAGTAGCCGAGCGCGAGCGCGAGCGACGCACCGTCGTCCGCTTCGCCTGCGGCGATGCGCTGCGCCGCCTCATGCATCCGGTAGCGCTTGAGGACCCATTTGGGCCCGACACCGACGAACTCTCCAAACGTGCGCTGGAGCGTCCGCGCCGAGACGGCGTGGCGCTCGGCGAGCTGCGCCACGGTCGTGCCCGGCGCGGCGACGAGCATCTCCTCGACGACCGCGCGTACGAGCTCGTGGCGCGGGTCGGGTCCGGGCAGGCGCTCGCGCAGGAAGGCCTCGACCGCCTCGATGTGCTCATCCATCTCGCCGTCGAGCTCGGCGAGCCGGCGTTCGAGTCGCCTCCCCGCCGCGCCGAACAGCTCGCCGAGCGCGACGGTGCGCCCGTTGAGCTCGCTGGCCGGGCGATCGAGGAAGCCGCCGAAGCCGCCGGGCCGGAACTTCGTGCCGATCGCCATGCCGGCACCGTCCAGCCGGTGCGGCGAGCGCCCGAGCGGGATTCCGTACACGGCGATCAGTCCCGGTTCTGCGACGAGGTTCACGCACGGGTGGGGGAGGATCTCCTGGGTGAACGGCGGGGCGCCACGCAGGTCCCAGCGCACGAACCAGTGGCGCTCGACGTGCCCGGCGAGGTCCTCGGAGGGCAGCCTGCGAGTCAGCTCGAAGGCGGCGCGCCCCGCGTCCGGACGGAGGATCCCATGTGTCGTCTCGCTCGCCGGCTCCATCCGCGTCGCATTCTTCCAAGACACGCCGGCGACATCCGCCTATCGTTGGTCGCATGAACCAGGTAGCCCGATACGGAACATCCATCGCTCATCCCGGACGGGGCGGCGAGCTCGCCCAGCACCTGCTCGCCGCCGCCGCCGAGCTCGAGAACGATCCTGGCTGCGAGCTGTACCTCGTCAACCGCCAGCGTGATGCCCCGGACACGATCTGGGTCACGGAGCTGTGGCGCAGCCAGGCCGACCTCGACGCGTCGCTGGAGAAGATCGCGGGCAGCCCCGCGGTCGCCGCGCTCAAGGAGCTCGTCGAGCGCTGGGAGATGGTCGAGCTCGAGCTGCTCGGCGGGAAGGGGGCTGGCGCTGCCGCGCACTCGGCCGGCGGGGACGCGCCGCCGTACACGATCGAGACGCTCACCGACACCGAGGACTCGGCCCCGAAGTTCGGCTTCGGCGAGATCGGCGAGGCGCGGTTTGCCAGCGACGACCTCGCGGCCGAGCAGACCGGGGTGGGCCACCACCGCCTGCGGCCCGGCAAGCGCCAGGCGTTCGGTCACCGCCACGAACGCGCGGAGGAGGTCTACCTCGTGCTGTCGGGCGCCGGCCGCGTCAAGCTCGACAACGAGATCGAGGAGATCGGCGTGCTGGACGCGATCCGCGTCGCTCCGACCGTGATCCGCGCCTTCGAGGCCGGTCCGGAGGGACTCGAACTCGTCGTCTTCGGACCGCGCTACAACGGCGACGGCGAGCTCCTGCAGGAGTGGTGGACCGACTGACCTGAGCTCGCCTCCTAGAATCGCGGCGACATGATCGACCGCGAACAGGTGCTGCACGTCGCCCGCCTCGCGCGCTTGGAGCTGACCGAGGAGGAGGTCGGCCGGATGAGCGCGGAGCTGTCGGACGTGCTCGGCCACATCGAGAAGATCGGCGAGCTCGATCTCGTCGGCGTCCCGCCGACGACGCACGTCGTCGAGGTCTGCAACGCGCTGCGGCCCGACGTCGTCGAGCCGTCGCTGCCGCGGGAGGTCGCGCTGGCGAACGCGCCCGCGGTCGCCGGCGGCGGCTTCCTCGTCCCCAGCCCGCAGGCCGGCGCGGACCTATGGTGACGTCGTCCGAAGGTCAGAGCCGGCGATGACCGCAGGACGAAACCCCTCAGCCGACGTCACGTTGCTGACCGCGGCCGCCGCGGTCGGCTCGATCGCGCGCGGGGAGCTCAGCGCCGCCGAGCTGTTCGAGGCCTACCGCGCCGCCGCCGCGGCCGACGAACTGAACGCCTACCTCTGGGTGGCCGGCGACGCGCCTGCGGGCGGCACGCCCGCGGACGCCCCGCTCGCGGGCGTGCCGCTCGCCGTCAAGGACCTCTTCTGCACCGAGGGGGTGCCGAGTCAGGCCGGCTCGAAGATCCTCGAGGGCTACCGGCCGCCGTACACCGCGTCCGTCGTCGCCAGGCTGGCAGCGGCCGGCGCGCCGCTGCTCGGCAAGACGAACCAGGACGAGTTCGCGATGGGCTCCTCGAACGAGAACTCCGCCTACGGCCCGGTGCTGAACCCGTGGGACCGCACGCGCGTCCCGGGCGGCTCGAGCGGCGGCAGCGCGGCCGCCGTCGCGGCCGGCTCGGCGCCGTGGGCGCTCGGCACCGACACCGGCGGCTCGATTCGCCAGCCCGCCGCGCTGTGCGGGATCGTCGGCCTGAAGCCGACCTATGGCACCGTCAGCCGCTACGGGATGATCGCCTTCGCGTCGTCGCTGGACCAGGCAGGGCCGCTCACGCGCGACGTCACCGACGCGGCCCTGCTGCTCAAGCACATGGTCGGCCAGGACGCCCGCGACTCGACGTCGATCGGCTTCCCGGGCGAGATCGCGCTGCCGCGCGGCGACTCGCTCGCCGGCATCCGCCTCGGCGTTCCGCAGGAGCTCTCGGGCGAGGGCGACGTGGGGATCGACGCCGGCGTGCTCGACGCCTTCAACGCGACGCTGAAGCTCGCCGAGCAGCTCGGCGCCTCGGTCCACACCTGTCACCTGCCGCACGCCCCGCACGCGCTGAGCGCCTACTACGTGCTCGCGCCCGCCGAGGCGTCCTCGAACCTCGCCCGCTACGACGGTGTGCGCTACGGCCTGCGCGTCGAGAACGGCGGCCTGCACGGCATGTACACGAAGACCCGCACGCAGGGGTTCGGCCAGGAGGTCAAGCGGCGCATCATGCTCGGCACGTACTCGCTCTCCAGCGGCTACTACGACGCCTACTACGGCCGCGCGCAGCGGGTGCGGACGAAGATCGCCGACGACTTCCGCGCCGCGTTCGACGAGTTCGACTTCGTCGTCACGCCGACCTCGCCCTCGGTCGCCTTCGAGCTCGGTGCGAAGACCGCCGACCCGCTGTCGATGTACCTCAACGACTACTGCACGGTGCCGATGTCGCTCGCGGGCATCCCCGCGATCTCGATTCCCAACGGACTCAGCGAAGGCCTGCCGACGGGCTTTCAGCTCGCCGGCCCGGCGTTCAGCGAGAACCGCGTGCTCGAGGCGGCGTTCGCACTCGAGCAGGCGATCGGCTTCGACGCAAGCGCGGGGCGCAGCGCATGAGCACCGAGTTCGAGCCCGTCATCGGGCTGGAGATCCACGTCCAGCTCTCGACGCAGACGAAGATGTTCTGCGGCTGCGCGCTGGCCTTCGGCGAGCCGCCGAACACGCTGACCTGCCCGGTCTGCCTCGGCCTGCCGGGGACGCTGCCGCGCGCCAACGCGCAGGCGATCCACTTCGGGCTGATGATCGGGCTCGCGCTCGGCTCGGATCTCGCCCCGCGCTCGATCTTCCATCGCAAGAACTACTTCTATCCCGACCTGCCCAAGGGCTACCAGATCAGCCAGTACGACGAACCGCTGTGCCGCGGCGGCCGGCTCTCGGACGTGCGCATCCACCGCGTGCACCTCGAGGAGGACGCGGCGAAGCTCGTCCACGCCGGCGCGAGCGGGCGCATCCACGGCTCGGATGCCTCGATCGTCGACTTCAACCGGGGCGGCACGCCGCTCGCCGAGATCGTCACCGAGCCCGACGTCCGCTCCGCCGCGCAGGCGCGCGAGTGGCTCACGCTCCTGCGCACGACGCTGCGCCGGCTCGGCGTCAGCGACGTGAACATGGAGGAGGGCTCGCTGCGCTGCGACGCGAACATCTCGATCCGCCCGGTCGGTGCGACCGTCCTCGGCACGAAGACCGAGCTGAAGAACATGAACTCGTTCCGGTTCCTGGAGCGCGGCGTCAACGCCGAGATCGCGCGCCAGGAGGCACTGCTGCGGGCCGGCGGGCAGGTCGTGCAGGAGACGCTGCACTTCGACCCGCAGACGGAGCGGATCACGTCGCTGCGCTCCAAGGAGGAGGCGCACGACTATCGCTACTTCCCGGAGCCCGACCTCGTCCCGGTCGCGATCTCCGAGGAGATGCTGGCGGCCGCTCGGGCCGACATGCCCGAGCTCCCGGCCGCTCGCGAGGAGCGCCTGCAGGAGCTCGGCGTCAGCGCGGCCAGCGCGCGCCAGCTCGCGTGGCGCAGCGAGCTCGGCGACTACTTCGAGGCCGCGCTGGCTTCCGGTGACTCGCCGGTGGGCGTCATCATCCAGCCGCTCGCCAACTGGGTCTGCAACGAGCTCGTCGCGCGCGTCGGCGAGGAGGATCCGAACGCCTCGAAGGTCAGTCCGGACGCGCTCGCCAAGCTCGTCGCGCTCGTCTCGGAGAAGACCGTCACGGTCAGCAACGCCAAGCTCGTGCTCGACCGGCTCGTCGCCGACGGCGGCGATCCGGCGCAGATCGTCGCAGCCGAGGGTCTCGCTGCGATCGCCGGCGGCGACGACGCGCTGGACCCGATCGTCGAGGCGGCGCTCGCCGCCAATGCCGACGCCGCCGACAAGATCCGCAGCGGCAACACGAAGGCGATCGGCGCGATCATCGGGCACGTCATGCGCGAGACGAAGGGGCGCGCCGACGGCGCCGAGGTCACGCGGATCGTGCGCGCGAAGCTCGGGATCTAGGAGGCTGGTGGCGAACGGTGTCCTGTGCGGGCTTCGCGACAGGTAGTCGGTGTTCGACTGCGTGAGCGCGCCGGGCGGTGTTGTCGTCGGGCAGGGAGATCTGGCCCGGGGCCGG
>Ga0136617_10004040_pt1 | contig 13120 bp, 16 predicted proteins | sample AntDrymUQ3222106_2_FD_129672 | JGI IMG/M metagenome (GOLD analysis project Ga0136617, IMG submission 129672) | Polar desert sand microbial communities from Dry Valleys, Antarctica - metaG UQ322 (21.06) | ecosystem: Environmental > Terrestrial > Soil > Desert | place: Antarctica: Dry Valley...
CGCCCGTGACGTGCTGCAGTCGGTCACGACCGAGTCGCTGGCCACCGCCGACTTCCCGTTCATGTCGTTCCGCCACATCGACATCGGGATGGTCCCCGCGTGGGTCGGCCGGATGTCGTACACCGGCGACCTGGGTTACGAGATCTGGGTCGCGCCCGAGCATCAACGCGCCCTGTTCGACGTGGTGTGGCACGCCGGGCAACCGCACGCGATGGCGTTGTTCGGCTTCCGCGCCCTGATGTCGATGCGGATGGAGAAGATGTTCGGCACCTGGTTCCGCGAGTACCGCCCGATCTACACCCCGCTCGAAGCCGGCATGGACCGCTATCTCAAGCTCGACCACGACTTCATCGGTCGCGCCGCCGTCGAGGCCGAGCTCGAGCGCGGGCCGGAGCGCTCGCTCGTGTACCTCGACGTCGAACCCCACCGCGAGGAACCTGCCGACGTCATCGGTGACGAACCGATCTGGCACGACGACGCGGTCGTGGGGTGGGTGACGTCGGGCGCCTACGCCCATCATTCGCAGCGATCACTTGCGCTCGGCTACGTGCCAAGCGCCCTTGCGCAGCCCGGAGCGCAGTTCGAGGTGGAGATCATCGGCCACCGCCGTCCGGCTCGCCTGCTCGTCGAACCGGTCCTCGACCCGACCGGCCAGCGCATGCGGTCCTGAGGTGGGGCGGCTGCCCGACGTCGAGCGGCGCAACGAGCTGCTCGACGGCGTCGTCGCCTACCTCGCGGAGAACGGGCTGGCGGACGTCTCCCTGCGCCCGATGGCCAAGGCGCTCGACGTGAGCGTCAACGGGCTCGTCCACCACTTCGGCTCGAAGAACAACATCGTCGTTGCCGCCCTCGCCAGGGCGAACCAGTCGCAGGAGCAGGTGCTCGACCGCTGGCTGGGAAACCATCCGAGTCTGTCGCAGGCAGACCTGCTGCGCAGGTGGTGGCGATGGATCACGTCGTCGTCGGCGAACCTGGCGATGGTCCGCCTCGGCATCGAGGCCGCTGCGCTCGATGCGACCGAGAGTGGGCTCCCCGGCCCGGTGCGCGCCGAGCAGATCGGCCTGTGGCGTCTCAACGTCGAGCGGCGCCTGGTCGCCGAAGGCGTTCCCGCCGACGTCGCGACGGTCGAGGCGTCACTCGTCAAGGCGATGTTCACCGGGCTGGTCGTCGACCTGCTCGCCACCGGCGAACGCCGCCGCCTGACCCGGGCGCTGGAGGTCGGGTTGTCACGCCTCGAGCAGGTCGTGTGGGCGAGCGCCGGGCTGTCCGACCCGGCCGTGCCCGCCGGTCCCCGCCACCGCGACCGCTGACCCAGTGGGCGGTCAACGCCCTCGGGACGATCGGCGATCTCGATGCCGACGGCGGTTCGGCTCCGCCGGGCTGTCCGCGTGGTGCTGTGTCACGAGGTCATGAACAGCAGCGCCGGTTGCTCGAGCAGGCCCTTGACACTCTGGATGAACTGGGCGGCGTCCCATCCGTCGATGACGCGATGATCGAAAGACGACGACAGGTTCATGAACTTGCGGGGAAGCCACGAGCCATCGGCGTGCACCGGTCGTTCGGCGATCTTGTTGACGCCGATGATCGCGACCTCTGGCGCGTTGATGATCGGCGTCGAAGCCAGGCCACCCAAGGCACCGAGGCTGGTGATCGTGATCGTCGATCCGCTGAGCTCCTCCAACGTGACCGTGGCCGCCCGGGCGGCCTCGGACAGGCGGGCGACCTCGTCGGCGCAGTCCCACAGGTCGCGCCCGTCGGCGTGCTTGACGACCGGCACCATCAGCCCTTTCGGCGTCTGCACTGCGATGCCGAGATGGACCGCGCGATGACGCTGCACGACGCCTTCGTCGTCCTGGAACCGGGCGTTCATCTGCGGGTGTTCGCCCACCGCGACGACCACGGCGCGCATGAGGAACGGCAGCAGTGTGAGCCTCGACCGCTCATCGGTGTCGGACCGCCGTTCGTTCAGTTCGGTGCGCAGCCGTTCCACCTCGGTGACGTCGACCTCCTCGACGTAGGTGAAGTGCGGGATCCGGCGATACGCCTCCTGCATCCGGGCTGCGATGTTGCGCCGCAGGCCGACGACCTTGACCGTCTCGACCTCATCCTCGTCCGCCGTCGGTGCCACCGCGCGCCGCTGCGCCGGGCTGACGCGACGGTTCGCGCCGGTGACGACGGCGTCGAGGTCATCGTGGCCGATGCGTCCATCCGGACCGGTGCCGGCGACCTCGGCGAGCTCCACACCGAGCGACTTCGCCCGCTTGCGCACGGCCGGCGCGGCGAGTGGCCGATCGCCCGACGGCTCCCGTGGTTGTCGTGCGGGCGGGGACAGCGACTTGGCCGTCGCGGGCGTCTCGATCGCCGCTGGCTCGTCCGATGCCTCCTCGGCCGGCCGCTCCTCGGCGGGTGGATGCTGCGGCGCCGGCGACGACGCTCGCTCCTGGTCGCCATCGGTCGATCCAGCTTCGACGACGTCGATCCAGATCAGTTCGGAACCGACGGGGATGATGTCGCCCACATCGGCGCCGAGGCGGGCGACGGTGCCGGCGACCGGAGACGGCAGTTCGACGGTCGCCTTGTCGGTCATCACCTCGACGATCGCATCGTCCTCGCCGACGGTGTCGCCCACGCTGACGCGCCAGGCGATGATCTCGGCTTCGGCAACCCCTTCTCCGACGTCGGGAAGCTTGACGACGTGAGAACCCAACTCAGGCCTCCATCACACGTGTGAGCGCCGCTCCGACGCGCTCGGGGCCGGGGAAGTAGTCCCACTCCTGGGCATGCGGGTACGGCGTGTCCCAGCCCGTGACGCGCTCGATCGGCGCTTCGAGGTGGTAGAAGCACGTCTCCTGAACGGATGCGGCGAGCTCGGCCCCAAATCCGCTCGTCCTCGTCGCCTCGTGGACGATCACGCAGCGCCCGGTCTTGCTGGTGGATGCCTCGATGGTCTCGGTGTCGAGCGGGAGCAGGGTTCGCAGGTCGATGATCTCGGCGTCGACGCCGCTCTCCTCGGCCGCCGCCTCGGCCACGTACACCATGGTGCCGTAGGCCAACACCGTGACGTCGCTTCCCGCCCGTCGGATGGCCGCGCTGCCCAGCGGGACCGAGTAGTACCCGTCGGGCACATCGCCGAGCGGATGCCCTGACCACGGCACGATCGGCCGGTCGTGGTGGCCGTCGAACGGGCCGTTGTAGATCCGCTTCGGTTCGAGGAACATCACCGGATCGTTGTCCTCGATGGCCGAGATCAACAGCCCCTTGGCGTCGTAGGGGTTCGACGGCAGCACCGTCTTGAGACCGCACACGTGGGTGAACAGGCTCTCCGGGCTCTGGCTGTGGGTCTGGCCGCCGTGGATGCCTCCGCCGACCGGCATGCGCACCGTCAGCGGTGCGGTGAACTCGGCGCCTGACCGGTAGCGCAGCCGCGCCGCTTCGGAGATCAGTTGGTCGAGTGCCGGGTAGACGTAGTCGGCGAACTGGATCTCGACCACCGGGCGCAGGCCATAGGCACCCATCCCGACGGCGACACCGATGATGCCACCCTCCGCGATCGGGGTGTCGAAGACCCGGTTGCTGCCGTACTTCGCCTGCAGGCCATCCGTGCAGCGGAACACGCCACCGAAGTAGCCGACGTCCTCGCCGAACACCACCACGTCATCGTCGCGCTCCAACATGACATCCATCGCCGAGCGCAGGGCGACGTTCATCGCCATCGTCGCCACGTCAGCCACCCTCCATCTGCTGTCGCTGACGCTGGAGATGCGGAGGCATCTCCTCGAACACGTCCTCGAAGATGCTCTTGGCGCTCGGCGCCCGACCGTCCAGCAGCGTGCCGTACCCCTCGGCCTCTCGCGACGCTGCCTGCACCTCCTCGCCAACATCGGCGCGCAGCCGCTCCCCCTGTTCGGCCGACCACTCGCCGCTGGCGATGAGGTGACGTTCGAGCCGATCGATGGGATCGCCCAGCGGCCACGCCTTCCACTCCTCGAACGGTCGGTACTTGGACGGATCGTCCGACGTGGAGTGGGCAGCCACGCGATAGGTGATCCACTCGATGAGCGTGGGGCCCCAATTGCTGCGCGCCCGTTCGCTCGCCCATCGTGTCGCGGCGAGCACCGCCAGATAGTCGTTGCCGTCGACTCGCAGGGCCGGGATGCCATACCCCAGGGCGCGGTCGGCGAACGTCGAACGAGTGCCGCCGGCGATCCCCTGGAACGACGAGATGGCCCACTGGTTGTTGACCACGTTCAAGATCACGGGGGCCTGGTACGTGGTGGCGAACGTCAGCGCGTGGTGGAAGTCGGCTTCGGCGGTCGCCCCCTCCCCGATCATCCCGGATGCGATGCAGTCGTCGCCCTTGATGGCCGCAGCCATCGCCCAGCCGACGGCTTGAATGTACTGCGTGCCGAGGTTTCCCGAGATCGTGAAGAAGCCCGCTTGGCGCGCCGAGTACATGATCGGCATCTGTCGACCGTGGAGACGATCCTTCTCGTTGGACAGGACCTGGCACATCATGTCGACGAGCGGCCAGTCCCTGGCGATCAGCCAACCCTGCTGCCGATACGTCGGGAAGAACATGTCGCGGGGTCCCAGCTCGAGCGCTTGGCCGACGGCGATGGCCTCCTCGCCGGTGCAGCGGATGTAGAACGACGCCTTGCCCTGACGCTGGGCGGTCAGCATCCGATCGTCGTAGCGCCTCGTCTTCACCATCGCCCGCAAGCCGGTGCCCAGATCGTCGCTGCTGACGTCGGGTGCCCACGGCCCGACGGCCTGGTCCGCCTCGTCGAGCACGCGGATCATCGACGACGCCAGGTCACGGATCTCGGCCGGGTCGACGTCGACGTCGGGACGACGAACCGACCCGGCTGCGGGCACCTCGACGTAGGAGAAGTCCGGCTCGTCACCGGGGCGAGCCGACGGTTCCGGAACGTGGAACCGCAGCGGCGTGCTGTCCGACATCGCACCTCCACCTTCCGATCCGCTCACGATCTGTTCGCGCCGGCGCCTCCAATGGTAGGCGGCGCCCGGTTGACGCCGTGTCGCCCCCGCGGACCACGATGGTCGCCGGGGCTGCGAGTCGGCCTCGTTGCCGGATCGAGTCCGATCGGCCGCCCGCGCCCTCGGTAAGGTCCGCTCCTGCCGCCCTGAAGGGAGATTCGCCATGTCGATCGGTCTGCCAGTCCGGCTGCTGCTCACCGCCGCCGTAATCACCACCACAGCGACCGCGGCAGGGACGTCGTCGGCCGCGCCACGCGCCGCCGAGCCGGTGAGAGACCTCGAGTTCCTCGGTCAGCAGATCATCCCGACGGGAACGCTGTTCGAGGGGACCCAGATCGGCGGGCTCTCGGGCATCGCCTTCGACGACGAGCAAGGTGTCTTCTACGCGCTTTCCGACGACCCCAGCGCGATCAACCCCGCTCGCTTCTACACGCTGCAGCTCGACGTCACCGACGGGACGCTCGATGACGGCGACGTCAAGTTCACCGACGTCACCACCTTGCTCGACGGATCCGGTCAGCCGTTCGCGCCCAACAGCCTCGACCCGGAGGGCATCGCGCTGACCGAGGACGACGAGCTGATCATCACGTCCGAAGGGTTCGCCAACCGACTCATCGACCCCTTCGTCCGGCGCTTCGACCTCGATGGGTCGCAGCTCGGCGACCTGGCGGTGCCGACCGCGTTCCTCCCCGACTCGCCACAGACCCGGGGCGTGCGCCAGAACCTCGGCTTCGAGAGTGCCGGTGTCACGCCGAACGGCCGATACTTCTTCACCGGATCGGAGGCCGCGCTCGTTCAGGACGGCCCTGCAGCGACGACCGAAGCCGGCAGTCCGGCGCGTCTCGTTCGCTACAACCTGCGCACCGGGCTCGCCGATCGGCAGTACCTGTACCTCACCGATCCGATCGCCGAACCGCCCGTGCCGGCCGGCAGCTTCGCCGTCAACGGTCTCGTCGAACTGCTGCCGCTCGACAACCGCAACCTGCTCTCGATGGAGCGGTCGTTCGCCGTCGGCGCACCCGGGACCGGGAACACGATCAAGCTCTACCGGGTGCGGTTGAACAACGCCGACAACATCCGACGGTTCGAGAGCATCGCCGGGATGGTCGACGACATCCGCCCGGCGCGCAAGCAGCTGCTGCTCGACCTCGACGAGCTGGGCATCCCGCTCGACAACGTCGAGGCGATGGCGTTCGGGCCACGACTCCCCGACGGTCGACGCTCGCTGCTGCTGGTCAGCGACAACAACTTCAACCCGTTCGGCTTCACCCAGTTCCTGCTGTTCGCCGTCGACTGAGCTGCGCGAAGGTGGGCCGATGACGACCTTCGGTGTGCTCGTGTTCGACGGCGCAGAGGAGCTCGACTACGTCGGGCCGTGGGAGGTGTTCACCGCATCTGCGCAGGTGCTCGGCGGTCGCGACCAGGTCGTGCTCGTGGCCCAGTCGGTCGAGCCGGTGCGCTCGGCGAAGGGGCTGCGGGTGCTGCCCGACCACGGCTTCGACGACCACCCACCGCTCGACGTGGTCCTCGTCCCCGGCGGGATGGGGACGAGGCGGGAGGTCGACAACGACGTGCTGCTCGGCTGGTTGGGCAAGGTCGCCGAGTCGGCGCAGTGGGTGACGAGCGTGTGCACCGGCTCGCTGCTGCTCCACGCCGCGGGACCGGCCAAGGGCAAGCGGGTCGCCACCCATTGGAGCTTCGAGGACACGCTCGAGGCCCGCGGCGACATCACCGTCGTGCGTGACGCGCGCTGGGTGCGCGATGGCAACGTGGTCACCAGCCAGGGTGTTTCGGCCGGCATCGACATGGCGCTGTGGCTGATCGGGCAGCTCGAGTCACCGACCCACGCCCGCACCGTCCAGCGCTACATCCAGTACGCCCCGGCGCCCCCGTACCAGGCCGACACCTGAGCAGCCAGCGGCCGCCCGCTCCCCCAGCTGCGCGCGATCCGTCCCGCCCGCCGGAATTGCGCCGTCAGTGGGACCCGACGCAGAACTCGTTCGACTCCGGGTCCTGGAACGTCATCCAGTGGACGCCGTACTCGTCCTTCTCGTGGACGAACGTCGCGCCGAGCGTCTCAAGCCGCGCGCGTGCGTCACCGAGATCCTCCACATCGAGGTCGACGTGCACCCGGTTCTTCGCCGCTCGTTCCTCCGGCACGCGCAGGAACAGAAAGTTGGGCTCGCCCGGCAGGAAGGCGTAATGGTCGCCCGATCCCGGCGCCAGCGAGCGATCCAGGACCGAGGCCCAGAAGGCGCCCACCTTCGCCGGATCGGCACAGTCGAACGTCACGTTGAACAGCCTCATCGGGAGGATCCTAGGAAGGCGAGCGATCGTGCGGTGCCGTCGCCGGTACGGTCCGCGGAGCGTGGAGATCTTCGACGACCTCGTGGCCGAGCAGGATCGTCTCGAGACCATCCTCGAGTCGCTCGACGCCTCGGCGTGGCAGACGGAGTCGGGCGCGCCCGGGTGGACCGTCGCCGACGTCGTGCTGCACCTCGCCCAGTCGGAGGAAGCGGTCGTGGCGACCGTCGCGGCCGGCGGGGATGCGCCCGATGGCTCGACCTCGTGGCGCGGCGATGGTGAGTCGCTCGACGCAGCGATCGATCGACAGGTGCGCGCCCAGCGGGCCGAACCCGAGGCGACCTTCGAGCGGTGGCGGGCAGCCCGGCGCGCCGCCGTCGCTGCGCTCCGTGACGCAGAGCCGAATCGGGCGCTGCGATGGGCGGCGGCACCGTTGAAGCCGGTGACTCTGGCCACGACCCGCCTGGCCGAGCATTGGGCGCACGGCCTCGACATCGCCGGGCCGCTAGGCATCGATTTCGACGACACGACTCGACTGCGCCACATCGCGTGGCTCGGCCACTCCACCCTCCCGTACGCCCTCGCCCTTGCAGGTGAGCCGTCCGGCGAGGTGTTCACCGAGCTCGTCGCGCCCGACGGTTCGACGTGGCGGTTCGGTGACCCCTCGGCCGCGTCGTCGATCCGCGGTCCGGCCGGCCACTTCTGCCGCGTCGGTGCCCGCCGCCTCCGCCCCGACGAGACCACCTTGGTCACCGACGGACCTCACGGGGCGACCGCCCTCGCCGTGCTCCGCAACTACGCCGGCTGAGCAGCAGGCGGGCGGGCTCGGGTCAACAGAACTCCCACGTCGACATCGGCATCGGGGGGAAGAGGACGTCGAGCAGCAGGGCACCGGTGTCCGTCTCGAGCACGCAGTCGGCGATGGCACGTTCGACGTCGTCCACGCGGCGGTTGCCGAGCACGAGGTGCAGGAAGGCCTCCACCGTCAGGCTGGCATCGGCGACGATGGCCGTGTCGCCGGGCGGAGGGGTCCAATGCTCGACCGAGGACACCCGACCTTCGTCGAACCGAAATCGAAGCCCGCCCGTGTACAGGTCGATGCGGAGGTCGCCCGTCCACGAGACGGCTGGCGACGCCGCCAGGCGCTCTTCGAGCACGGGCGTGACGGCGCGCAGGAAGGCAACGAGGTTAGAGCGATGACGTGCCGGGCGGCGCCATGCCCAAGCGCGTCGAGGCGCAGCGCAACGCCGGGTGTCCGGCGGGAAGCGCGAATCGGACACCTCGGCCGGGACCGAGCGGGTGGGTGCGGAGCCAAGCATCGAGGTGGGCCACCACGGCTGCCGTCGGCTCGAGCCAGCTCATGCCCGGTCGCAACTCGAAGGCGCGCAGTGAGACGAGACCGTCGCGAAGTCGGCGCTGGTGAGCCACGTACCCGACCGGCGCACCCCGGGGGCTCGTTGACTCGACCACGAGGATCTCGCAGGCGAGGAGCCCGCCCGGGCGGCGAGCAAGCTCCAACGCGAACCCGTCGCGGCCGCGAAGCGGACCGAGCGACGTTCCGCTCGTCGCTTCGGCCTCGATCGCGGCCAGGATCTCGATGTCGTCCGTCGTCGCGGTCCGCAGCGAGAGCTCGGTCGAGGGCCGCGGCGATGCGTCGGCCAGCCACAGGACGGGGCGGGGTGGCAGATCCAACGCGTACGTGTAGCCGAACTGGCGGTAGTACCAGGCGATCCCGCTGATGAACTGCCAGAGGTGTCCTGCGGCCCGGCTCCACTCGTGGATCACCTCGAACTGCGTCCGCACCAACCCGCCACGGCGGTAGTCGGGGTGGGTCGCGATCAGCTCCGGTTGGCCGACGTCCATCGACACGCCCGCGTACGACCACACTTGCGGGATGAGGAACAGCGCCGACACGATCCGGCCGGTGGTGGTGTCCTCCACCACCGTGACGTCGCGCTCGGGCCGGAACGTCGGGTGGGGTACATCGAACAGATCGTTCGTCCACTCGGCGAGCGCCGCTCCCGGCAGGCCGACGTCGGCGTGCATGGTCCCGTTGAACCCGGCCAGCTCGTCACCATCCGCGAGTCGGGCGGACCTGATGACGAGATGGTCACCGAGCTCACGCCGCAGCGGACCCGCCTCGACGTCGTCAGCCGGCGGAGACATTCGCGGCGCTCGGACTCGTCACGATGGAAGCCTACGGAGCGCTCGCCAGAGCACTGGACGAACAACAGGACGCGAGGCTGGTCACCGATGAGATCGCGCAACACGGCTTCGCACGTGATCGAAGCTGCGCCCGACCTGGTGTACGAGATGTGCTGGAGGCGCCCGACGAGCTGATGCCCGGCGCCGAGTGGGTGGTCGAGATGCACGCCATGGGTCAGACCTGGGCCAGCCGAACACGAGTCGACGAGGTCGACAGGAGCGCCCGGACCATCACGTATCGGTCGGGCACCGACGACGGCAACCCGTCGTTCACGCGTTGGCAGTGGACCGTCGATGACCACGAGGCCGGATGCGAGGTCAGGGTCTCCTGGGACCTGCACCCGGAAACGTTCTGGCGCCGCCACCTCATCGTCCACCTCCGCCGCCCGGCGCTCGCCCGCGAGGTGCCGACCTCGCTGCAAGAGCTGGCCGAGGCCGCGGAACGCCCCGCATCGTCGCGGTGATCGGCGAGGGAGCAGCTTCAGGGGTGTGCCGGTTAGCACCTCGCTAGCACCTGCGTGCCTCCCTGTCGCAATGACCACGACCGAGGCCAGAATCGCTGCGGAGAAGGAAGGGTGGCGCCGTGGGGATCCGGCGCCGACGGAACCCGAGGTTGGATCAGGCGACGTCGACAGCAGGGCTTCACCGCTGGCGTCCGGCGCAGGTTCGCATCGCCGGGCGCCGTCCGAGGTGAGGTACATCACCCGGATCTGCCGCTCGCTCGAGGCTCGACGGTGGACCATCTCGGTCGCCAACATCGTTGCGGCCGCCCTCTTCGTCGGTGGCTGCGTCGGCTTCTACTGGCCCCGCTACTACGTCGAGTCCGTGACCCTGTTCTTGGTCGGCAGCGTGCTGTTCACGTTCAGCGCGATCGGTTCGGCCCTGCTCCAACACGCACCATCGTGCAAGCGGCCCGAGCTGAACCTCGTTGCGTCTACTCCGTCGCTTCGTGCCCACGACCGCCACGGCGTCCTGTGACGTGCGGGCGAGGTCCCGCTCCCCTCGCTCAGCGCGCCAGACGGCACCACACGACCCTCACCTTCGACCAGCTCGTTGGTGGGCTCGAGTCCGGTTCGTGCGGCCACGCCCGCCGATGCACGATGGTCGGGATGAACGAGCGCGCGGATGAGCGGAACCACCGCCAGTCTGGTCGCCGATGGTCTCCGCATGAACGGCTCAAATGTCGAAGGATCAATCTGCAGCGACCGGGCGCGCCGGTTCGTAACGTTCCGCCATGATTCGACCCCAGCCGACATCCTCGCCTGCCCCGGCCCTCGTGACATGGCGAGCCTGACCCAACGCCTGGTGATGCGGCTGATGCCCCGACGCGCCGCGGAGATCGAACGGCAGTCACGGCAGTGGGAGGTCGTGTGTTCGAGCTGCGGCCACACCCGGTCGTACTGGGACATCGGCGGCGTTCGCTACAAAGCGGCATCCGTCGGCAAGCGGATCGGATTGAAGTGTCCGTCATGCGGCCAGCGCGGTCTGCACGCCGTCGTGCGGCGGCCGGACGACACCGACACCGTGGGCAGCAGCCATGATTCGGTGCCATGTGTTCGCGCCGTCAGGTCGAGCGCAGCGCTCGACCTGACGCGAGCAGCCACCTGAGGGGGGAGACCGTGGAACAGATCGACGTCGACCGCTGGCTCGCTGCCTACCTCGCCGCGTGGAAGAGCTACGACCGAGAGCAGATCGAGGCCTTGTTCAGTGACGACGTCTCGTACCGCTACCACCCCTCCGATGAACCGGTTCGAGGGCGAGACGCGGTCGTCGACTCGTGGCTCGGCGAGGGCGAGCACGCGGCGGCATCGACCCGGGATCCTGAAGGTACCTACGACGCCACCTACCGGGCGATTGCCGTCGACGGCGACGTCGCCGTGGCGACCGGCACATCCACGTACCGGGCGACTCGCGGCGGGCCGGTCGATCAGGTCTACGACAACTGCTTCGTCATGCGCTTCGATGCGGCGGGGAAGTGCCGAGAGTTCACCGAGTGGTACGTCCAACGGCCCAGCCCTCAGGCGGAGACGCCATGATCGGGACGTGCACCTCGGCAGCCGGATCGGTCTCGGGACGGCGGCACTGGGCTCCGACGAGGGCGGACCGCTGTGGTGGGGCCCCCAAGATCGGACGACTGCGGTGGGCGACCGTGCGCGCCGCCCTGGACGCAGGCATCGACTGGGTCGACACCGCACCGTTCTACGGGTGGGGACGGGCCGAGGAGATCGTCGGCGAGGCCATCCGCGGGCGACGCGACGACATCACGGTGCTCACCAAGTGCGGGACGATCCGGCGCCTCGATGGTTCGTGGGGCGAGGATGGTTCGCCCGCCGCCGTCCGAGCCGACCTCGAAGCAAGCCTGGTGCGCCTCGGCACGGACCACGTCGACGTGCTGCAGCTCCACGATCCCGATCGCAACGTCCCCATCGAGGAGACGGTCGGCTCGATCGCCGAGTTGGTGACGGCTGGCAAGGTCGGCCACGTCGGACTGTCCAATCATCCCGTCGACCTGTTGCGGCGCGGTCATGCCGTGGCACCGATCGAGGTCGTCCAGCACCAGTGGTCGATCCTGCACCATCCGCAGGCGAGCGAGTCGGCCCGGCGGTGGTGTGCGAACGCCGGAGCTGCGTTCCTCGCCTGGTCACCGTTGGCATCGGGCTTCCTCGTGGACGGTTTCGACGCGGAGGCCACCGCTCCCGGCGACCTCCGACGTCTCTTGCCGTGGGCGTCGGGGAACGGAGCCGAGCAGCTCGCCGTCGTTCGGGCGGACGCGGCATCAGCCGAACGCTCCCTGCGATCCCACGCGTTGGCGTGGGCCGCGGCGACGGCGTACCCGATCGTTGGCGCCCGCACCCCTGACGAAGCGCGCGCCCTGACGATCTGGCCGGCGAGCGCCGCCGCCGGAACAGCGCTCAGGGCATAGCGTCCCGATGATGGATCCGTCGGCTGATGTGGTGCCCGCGTTCGTCGAGATGGCCCATCGCATCGTGTGCTGCACCGTGCCGACGACGGGTGCCGACGGGGCGACCACGCACACGTGTGCTGCACCCGCTCTGGGAATGGGACGGGGCGGCCCTGACCCGGTGGATCGCGACGTCCCCGAAGTCGCCGAACGCAGGCGAGATCGCCTCGGTGCCTGCCGTGTCATCGACGTACTGGTCGGCGAACCCACGACACGTGCGGGCGGACTGTGACGCCGCGTTCGAAGGTCCCGCGCCGGTCGGCTACGACCCCTCGATCATCCCGCAGTGGACCAGTCCCGACGCCGAGGCGTTCGGGATCCTGCGCCTGTCACCGCACCGGATGCGATTGATGGACGGCTCGGTCATGACGGAGGGATCCGGCCGGCTGCTCAAGTGGAAGGCCTGAGCTCGTCGCCGCCGCTGGCCGACGGCGGCGGATCGTCGAACTCGTCGTGACGGCGGTACCAGAACGACTGCGGTGCCTGCGGCCAGCCCTCCGGCGCGTCCTCGTCGTCGGACTGCCCGCCGTAGGGCGTGAGCGACATCATGCTCCAGATGCTGCCGATGCCCTGGACCATCGGTCCGTGCTGCAGGAAGTAGGTGCGGTAGACCTCGTCGCCATCGCGCAGGAAGATGTTGAGGCCGAACCA